>Ga0105046_10019876_pt1 | contig 10174 bp, 6 predicted proteins | sample MAT03_FD_78385 | JGI IMG/M metagenome (GOLD analysis project Ga0105046, IMG submission 78385) | Freshwater microbial communities from Lake Fryxell liftoff mats and glacier meltwater in Antarctica - MAT-03 (megahit assembly) | ecosystem: Environmental > Aquatic > Freshwater > Ice > Liftoff... | reverse complement strand
CGAGGTTTCCAACCTCTTCGCGATGGAGAGGGAAGTTGCGCGCAGTTCTAGATACATCTGCAAGAGTAACTTTCGGTAGCATATCTTCATCGATATCTTCTTGCATTTCTTGAAAGTCAACTAAATCATTCGCCTGAGAAATAATTTTTTCTATTTCTTTGACAGATAAGCTTGCTTTTAGGGCATCGAGTGTTTGTCTTTCCTCTGCCATTTCTTCAGCTGCGAGGGTATTGCTTGGAAGCAGTATCGCCTGGACAAAATGCGTGTTATTAAGAAGATATTTAGTAATCAGATCTGTGAAATAATTTGGGTTCTCAAGAAATCGTTTATGGATAAGCTCCACAAGGGTATGTATATGTAAACCAGATTCTGTTGAAGCGCCATGTTGCTTGCAGAGTGCCGAGCGCATAAATAGCGATAGTCCGAAAGGACCATGATCGTGAGTGATTTCGCTTCTGTGGAATTCCATTTGATGAAGGGCGTTTTCAATTTGATTTAGAGGGATGCCATTGCTTATAACTTGTTTAAGCTGTTTTCGGATGACGGTCTCCAGCAGCTCTATACTATCTTCATTGCAACCTGTAAGTACGATTGTGAAGGGCACTTCTGTCATGTCGGTATCGATATGAGCTGACACCTGCTTACAGAGTCCAGATTTCAAAAGGGCCATTTTTAGTGGCGAAGCGTCAGTATCGAGCAGTATAAATTCCAAAATACTTAGAGCAAGAGTTTCTTCTTGATCGAGGATGTCACAAGTAAGCCATCCAAAGGCAATGACAGTTTTGTTATTAGAGCTTTCATCTTCGGCTATGGGGTAGTGAGCTTTTACTCGGCGGGGAGCTAAGAAACGCGGCTGACGATCAATTGGAGGTAAAGGAGGGACTTTTGTTGTGTCTTTAAGGATTTGCTTTTCAATGAAATCTAGATGTTGTTCAAGAGGCAGGTTTCCATAGAAAAAAAATAAACAGCGGCTAGGGTGGTAGAAGTCCTCATGAAAAGCTTTAAGCTCATCGTATGTAAGTGAGGGTATATCTTTTGGGTCGCCGCCAGAATTATAGCCATAAGTGATATCGGGAAAAAGAGCTTGTAGCAAAAGCTCATGCATGCGGGCATGAGGCGATCCCATAGCACCCTTCATTTCATTGTAAACAACACCTTTATACTCAAGATGGGTGGATGCATCATCGGGGACAGCAAATTCAACTCTGCATCCTTCTTGCATGAAACTAAATTTCTGCAGATTTGGATGAAAAACTGCATCTAAGTATACATCGAGAAGGTTGTAGAAATCTTTCTCAGACTGTGTGGCAGCAGGGTAACAAGTGAAATCTGGGCCTGTAAGCGCGTTCATGAAGGTATTTAAGCTGCGTCTTGTCATGGCAAAGAAAGGATCTTTGATTGGAAATTTCTTGGAGCCACATAGGACAGTATGCTCCAATATATGTGCTACACCATTTGAAGTTGTAGGTATTGTTTGAAATGAAAGGCAGAAGAGATTTTCTGGATCATCGTTGCTAATGTGTACAATTTGTGCGGCTGTGGGTTCATGCACGAGTTCTGTGAGTTGGCATTGAAGTTCAGTAATACCTACCGATTTTGTAACTGTGAAATCGCCATACTTTTGGCCGACGTGTGCGAATCTCTGCGATAGGTGTGACATGAAAACTCTCGGAGTGGTTTAGTTGTGAATGATTCTTAAGGTGCCTTAGTGGGCCTTGAGCACCTATTGGGTCAGCTTTCGGTCAAGCGAGGATCCCCATCTGAACCGCTTTTCTCCTCGACCATAGCTGGCGCTATGCTCTCGTCGCAAATCGGTCCAGCTGGAGATCCTCGCTTGACCGAAAGCTGACCGAATAGGTGCTCAAGGCCCCTAAGTGTATGTTAAAATGATTTTTTTTGTTAGGGTTTTATTGGTTTACTCTAAGGATAAAGCGCGCCCGATGGTAAAAATTAGATCGGGAATAAGCAGTAGCAAGCCACAAGCGATCAGTTCAATACATCCGCGGGTAATGTGGCATATGCACAGGCGCTTGCGAATGGCAACATCGGGGTTTTCTTCGAGAATTTTTGTGAACATGATGATTCGAGCTATGCCTATAATTGTGCCAATGACAGGAAGATAGCCAAAAATATTTGCACAGGAGATTGATATGTTTATAGGGTCGATAAGATTTTCTGCCAGAGATGAATCTGCATCCATGGGGTGTCCTAGCGCGAGTTCTGTTATAAACATATCAAACTCCTTTTTTGGGCATGGTTCAAGTTCGTTATTCCGCCTTGCAGTGAGGTGTAAGGACGGTGAGCAATTTAGCCATGTCTATAGGTTCTGATGATCCAAAAACAGCGGCTAATTTTTCATCTGGAACAATAAGTCGCTTATTGGTTTTGTCTTGCAGTTGTTTGTCTTTAATATACTCCCACACTTTTTTCAGAACCGATGGACGTGTTAAGCGGTCGGTGCCGACAATAGCGCTAAGGTTCTCTGATAAACGACATTCAACTTGTTTGACGGGTTTTTTTTCTTTTACAGGGGCGTCAGCTTTGGCAGCACGTTTGGACGTGGTTTTTGTTGCTGAAGCTTTTACTTTTGTAGGTTTCTTATCCTTAGAAGTTTTTTTCTTCGATACGTAAGGTGTTTTGGGATGGTTTTGATATTTTTCAAGAACTAGCTCGACGCTGTTGCCGATGACATTACAATCGGGGAATGTTGAGCAGGAGTAAAAAATTTTGCCAAAGCGAGAACGTTTAGGAGTCAGTTTTCCATCGCATTCGAGTGCTGGGCAAGCGGTGAGGTTTTCATCAATCGCAAGAGAAGGTTCGCCTTTTTTTGGTATATTGACGATACCTTTACAGTTTGGATAATCTGTGCAACCAAGGAAGGGGCCGAATTTGCCGTGACGGAGTTTCATCTCCTTTTCGCACTTGGGGCATTTTTGCTCCCAATCGAAATCGTCTGAGTACTCGTCTTTATTAAAAGAAATTTCTTCGATAGGGGCGGTGTAATCGCAATCGGGATAGCGCGAGCAGCCGTAGAAATATTTAGATTTAGCCCAAATTTTCTGCAGCTTAGCGCCGCACGTTGGGCAGTCGAGTTCTGTCAAGATTTTAGGCACGAAGGCATTTTTTTCAGCAAATTCGAGTGTTGGGCTAAATTCCTTCCAAAAGTCTTCAAGAAGATTTTTCCAGTTTTGCTTCCCTTCAGCAACAAGCTCGAGGTTATCCTCCATTTTTGCTGTGAAGCCAATATCCATGATCTGGGAGAAGCTGCCTTCAAGGAGCTCGCATATGACTCGGCCAAGCTCTGTGGGTTTCAGTCTTCCACTCTCTTTAAGAGTGTAGTCACGGCTTTGAATCTTGTTCATGATCGAAGCGTATGTCGATGGTCGACCGATGCCTGAGCGCTCGAGTTCTTTTACAAGGGAAGCTTCAGTATAGCGTGGAGGCGGCCTTGTGAATGACTGTTCACTTGAGAGATCGTCCAAGAAGAGTTTTTGGTTTTCAATAAGATTTGGCAATATTTTGCTTTCATCGGAGTCTTCATCATCATCATCATTTTTTTCTATGTATAAAACTAGATAACCTTGGAATTTAATAACCGATCCTGTGGCTCTGACAATGACGCCTTGTTGCCCTTGAATATCTGCAGAAACAGTGTCATAAATGGCCGATTTCATTTGCGATGATACAAACCGTCTCCATATTAGGTGATAAAGCAAAAACTGTTCGCGAGTGAGGTGTTTTTCAATTTCTTCAGGTATATGCCAAGAGTTTGTTGGGCGTATAGCTTCGTGAGCGTCTTGAGCGCTCTTTTTGGATGCGTAGATGCGAGGCTCTTGAGGTAGAAAATCTGGGCCGTGACGTGAAGATATGACACTTCGAACTTCGGTTAAAGCTTCAGGAACTATACGAACGGAGTCTGTTCTCATGTATGTGATTAAGCCCTCTTGGCCATCATTCCCGAGGTCAATACCTTCATAGAGGGTCTGAGCGATACTCATTGTTTTTGATGATGAGAACCCATAATAACGACTGGCTTCTTGCTGCAATGTGGAGGTGATAAACGGTGGTGAGGGGTTGCGTTTTTTTTCTTTGCGATCGACAGACAGAACAGTGTAAGGTTCTTTTTTCATTTTCTCAAGAGCGTGGTCTGCTTGTTCTTTATTGCTGAGAAGAGCAATGTCCTTTCCTTCGACAGGTTCTTTTTCGACTCTTTTGCCTTCAATGCTGTATAAATTCGCCCTGAATGCCCGTTCTCGCGGATCTGTATCCGGAGGCTGAGTGTTCAGTAGAGCTGCTAAATTCCAGTATTCAACGGGTTTAAAAGCTTCGATTTCCTTTTCACGTGTGACAACAAGCTTAAGAGCAACAGATTGTACGCGGCCAGCAGAAAGGCCACCACCATCGCTTTGGCGTTGGATCCTGCGAAAGAGAAGAGGAGAGATCTTGTAGCCCACGATTCGATCAAGAAGTCTTCGACCTTGCTGTGAATTAACAAGATCGATATCGATGCTCCGAGGTTCCTGTAAAGCTGCTAATACAGCATCTTTTGTGATTGAGTTGAATGACACTCTTTTCGTTGCTGTATTCGGAGGGAGTATTTGAGCGATGTGCCATGCTATAGCTTCACCTTCGCGGTCGGGGTCGGGAGCAAGGTATACGGTATCGCAGGTTTTAGCAGCTTTTTGAAGCTTTTGAATGACTTCTGCTTTATCGGGCATGATCTCGTAGGTGGGTTCGAACCCTCCTTCAATATCTATACCGAAGCCTTTTTTTGGAAGATCGCGCACGTGGCCAATTGAGGATTCAAATAGATAGTCTGGGCCTAGGAATTTCTTTAGAGTTTTTATTTTCGCTGGCGATTCAACGATGATGAGATACTTAGCCATGTAACCCTTATGTTCTTGTATTCAGCTTGTTTTATGTAGCTAAATTGAGTAATTGCCGTAGAAATTAGGCACTCTAAAGCTCTTTCTGTGTTGTTTGCATTTAAGCCTGGGCTGACCTATGTTTGTCAACAAAAGAATTTCCTTAGCGGAGAAGCGCCTTCCCGGGTTCATTTGTAACCTCGCATGGGTTACGATTCTAGCAACACGAGCTTTCGTTTGTCCAGAGCAATTTTACTTGAAGCAATTTCGGCATTAGCGGCAATGAATTCGTGAACGTGCCCGAGCCAGCGCCTGATCCCATACGCGTTAAGGTAAGAACAAGAGCAAATATTACCACAGAGCACACAGAGAAGCTAAAATATTATAGGATAAATATTTTGTATGGGGAGCATAGAATTGCAATACCTTTTGATAGATCATCCTATTTTGCTCTCTTGTTCCCTCTCTGTGATCTCTGTGGTGATATTTGCTCTTGTTCTTATGTGCCCGAGCCGGCGCCCGAGCCCGCAAAAATAGGCAATCCGATTCGTTATTTTTTTTTGTACATACGCCCAGGGAGCTCTTTGATGACACCTTTAAGTAGTAAACTCATCAATATTGCATTAACATGCTGAGGGCTAAGATCTGTTAATTGGATGAGGTCTTCAACAGAGATTTCTTGTTTTGGCATGCGCGAGAAGACAGCATTTTCGTCATTATCAAGTTTGATTTTGCATTGCTCAAAGCTGATGTCATTTGTGCGCGTTTGGCAATGAGAGGGCCCAAGAATGTCTTGAGCTGATTGGAATAGGAGGGCGTAAGAACTTCTTATTAAGGCGTGATTACCATCGAAGTTGCCTGTGTCGACACGGCCTGGCAATGCATAAAGATTTTTGCCAAGATTTTTTCCTATTTGCATAGTGATCATGGCACCGCTTTTGATGGGGGCTTCGATAAGAATAATTGATTTTGCCATTCCTGCTACGACGCGGTTGCGTTGGGGGAAGTTTTGTCGATCTGGTGGCGTGGTCATGGGGAATTCGCTTAGTAACACACCTTTATGTGAGATAGCCTCTGCAAGGTTTTGATTTTCTCTTGGGTAGATATTTGCAAGGCCAGAGCCGATAACAGCGATAGTCTTACCCCCTTCGAGAGCTCCATTATGAGCTGCGGTGTCGATACCCCTTGCAAGGCCACTTATGATAGAATAACCGCATTGTGCAAGCTCAAACGCAAATTTATGCGCCATTTCCATGCCATATGTAGATGCGTATCTTGTTCCGATAATGGCGATATGATTGTTTTCGAGAATTGTGGCGTCGCCTTTAGCATAGAGAATCAGGGGATAATCGTTGGTGTTTAGTAAATCTTTTGGGTAAAAGCTATCGTCGTAGGTGATGAGGGCAACTTCATGTTTGTCAACAAGTTCAAGGTCTGTTTTCCAAGTGCTAGATTTTTCCCAGGATAAAAACCTTTCAACTTGTCGCTGGCTGCCGAAGGCTTGCTGGCAGACCTCTGCAGCAGAAGCTTCTAAGACAGCAGTCGCAGAGCCATAAAATGAAATGAGTTTTAATATTCTAGTTCGGCCTAAACCTTGTATTGAAGATAGTATGACTAAGGCTTCAGCAGGTTTTAATTCGTCTGCAGTGATATGTCCTTTTATTGGATGATAGAATTTCATGCGTCTCCCTCGCTCTTCACTATCTTGATCCTAATTCTGATCTTGATCCTGATCCTAATCCTGATCTTCGCTCGCTGCTCTGCCCCATAAACAAAAAGGACCAAAGGCTTTTTTACCTTTGGTCTCTTTCTTTAGCTTGACAGGCTTTTCTTTAGCAAACCTAATCTGCCAAGGTGGTTTTCTTTCGTTTAGAAAGAAATCGTGATAGATCCACCGAAATGGATGACATCGCTTGACGCGGTCATAAGCATAGCAGTAGTTTCCATCTCTGGACGGAAGCGCGCTTCGCTAAAAACGGATGTACTCGTTTCGTTTGGGTTGAGTACAGTAGTTTTTATTTGCGACGCGAGTGAGCATTTTCTTGCACTCACAGGTTATCTCCATGCCTCTTTAAGAGGCTACATCATCGACTGATTAATTTTATACCTCCACAGCAGTCACCTGCAATGGAGTTTTAGTTTCTAATTTACGTTTCCAAAAGACCTAAAGTGTTGTGGTTTCGAGCATGTATAGCCTAATGTCACCTCCTTTTTAGCCCCTGGTGCTCCACTATTTTTAGGTGGTTGCCAATCAGAGATTGAAGTCTCTGTTAGCAACATAAATTTCCTGTAACACTTATACGATTTTACTGCAATAATGCTTCTGCAGTTTTTATTCGCGCATCAATATAATCCTGTAGAGAAAGCTTGCCATCAATAAATAAACCTCCAATAGAGAGGTAAGGATTGCTTTTAGCATCGGAGATGGATTTTGAGTTAGCATCATATTTTTGCCACTCTTTCCAAGCTACGATTTCAGAAGCAGGTTCGCCTGCAGCTATTTGCAGAAATGCAATGCGAAGGAGGTTAAAGGCAAATAGGTCTGTATTGGTGTCTGCAGCAATTGAAAGATCACTCTTGAGCGCAAGAGATTGCTCTAAAGCTTGTTTGTATTCACCATCAGCAATGAGAAGCGAGGTGCTTGCATAACTTGTGTATCCATTCAGTTTGTCACTTTTTGTGCGGCTTAATACAGATTCTGCAAAAGGCTTCGCGCTTGCTATTTGGCCATTCGTTAGCAGTACTTGTGCTATCTCAGAGTCATATTTGGCATGTAAATTTGGACTTTTGTTGAGATCGGTATTTAGCTGTGCTAATGCGGTGCTCAACTGCGGCGTTGTGGAGGCTTTTTCAAACTGTTGAAAAGCATTGATAGTTGCCAAGTAGTTTTTGGATGTCTCGGAGCTTTCATTCAGAAGCCACATAGATAGAAGAAGAAGGGCGATAAATCCGCCTCCAAGGCACCATACGATGCGCTTTGAATTATTTAGCATCCAATCCACGAAAGGGCTATCTTCTATAAAATTGTTCTCTCTGAACATCGGAAGTGACTGAGAGATTGCTTTGGGGGAGTTTTTTTTCATTTGATTCTCTACTTTGAAAAGTATACAATCGCAATAGCCCTCCCTAAGAACCTTGGGGACGAGCGCCTATCACGCGTGCCATTATACCCACAAACTGATAATCGTACAGAAAAAAATGCATGAGCAAATATGTGTCTCCTCAGATGAGGGCAAGGAAAGCGCTGCTGAATCGTTTCATATGGCTATGGTTCCGCTTGTAAATATTCGGCTAAACCCACATCAGCCGAGGAAGATTTTTGAAGAATCTGAGCTGTGGAGTCTCGTTCATTCAATTGAATCCGTAGGATTAATCCACCCACCCCTTGTAAGGCCGTTGGAGGAACTTGGGTTTTATGAGCTCGTGTCTGGTGAAAGGCGCTATAGAGCTTCAGAACTTGCAGGCTTAATAGCTATACCCGTACACATCAAAGAGAGCAGCTCGAAGTCCTCTGCAGAGATGGCATTGATTGAGAACATCCAGCGTGTTGATTTGAATCCGATAGAGATCGCAAAAGCCTTGCAGCAATTGATCGAAGAGTTCCATTTTAGCCAGCAAGCACTTTCAGATAAGATAGGCAAGAAGAGATCCACAGTTGCAAACTATCTAAGGCTTTTAAGTTTGCCTGTAAGAGTCCAAAGCGATATCCTTGCAGGGGCGATTACGATGGGGCATGCAAAGGCAATATTGTCATTGGAAGGCGAAGAGCGGCAGCTGCTGCTACATAGGCTTATTATGCGCGACGATTTATCCGTCAGAGCCGCAGAAAAAGGAGCTTTGAAAATAGGTGCGAAAGCTAAAACCAAGAAACTGTCATACGAAACCAGAGATTTTTTTTTGGAACAGCTATCTTCGCGTTTACAAGAAACCCTAGGGACAAAAGCCTATATCCAAAGCAAAGGAAAAGGTGGAAGAATTTTTATCGATTACTACAGCTACGACGATCTAGACAGGCTCCTAAAAATCTTCCAGTGCCAAGAGTAATTACAAACTTGATGAAAAATCACCCGCGCCTTAGAATGCCGATTTAATTAGGAGATCATTTCATGCCACGGACTTTTTTTTCTGGCTTTCATATATACATGACTATAGCTGCGATGGCTACTGTAGCTCACATCAATGCCCACGATTTCGTTCCTCAGAATCAAGGGGAAAAAGAGGCTAATTTTGATGCTTTTACGGGGAAGATTTCTCGAAATAAAGTGCGGTTGCGATTGCTTCCGAGTCTTGATGCATTAATTTTGACGGAACTTGACCGCGACGCATTGCTAAATGTTGTTGGCGAAACCAACGAGTTTTATGCCGTGAAGCCTCTAAAAGACACGAAGGCATACGTGTATAGAACGTACATACTCGATGGTGTTGTAGAAGGCAATCACGTAAATGTTCGCTTAGAACCAGCGTTAGAGTCACCCGTGATTGCTCAGCTGAATAGTGGAGATCGCATAGACGGCAACATCAGTGCTTTAAACAGCAAATGGCTAGAAATTCTGCCGCCACAATCGACCCAATTTTACGTATGTAAAGAGTATGTTGAAAAGGTTGGTGGGCCATCAATGATACGGGATCTAGAAAGACGTTCTCAGGAAGTCGATCAAAAGCTTAAAACCGCTTATATAGACTCCAAAAAAGAGCTTAAAAAGAATTATCCTTCGATAGATTGGGCGAGCATAGCATTAAAATTCAATGCGATAGCACAAGCCTATCCCGATTTTCCGTCGCAAATAGCGCGTAGCGAAGAGCTTTTATCTGAGATGCAACAAGCTTATTTGCAGAAGAAATTATCTTATCTAGAGGCGAAAGTTACGGCTCTGAATCACCAACCGATATCAAATGAGAGTGATTTTAAAAGCATCGAAAAGGCTCCTCAAAGAGATGAAGCGCAGGTCGCCCTTGAAGATCTTGATGCCTCGAATTCAGACAACAGTGAAGAACTGGCATGGGATTCTGTATTTGACACCTCCGCGATGTCAACAAAAATGGGAATGTGGGTGCCTCAAGAGCAAAATCTCTATAACGAGTGGATAGCTCAAAACGAAGATGCAACACCTCATCAATATTACCAGCAGCAGGCTGTAGAACAAATACGATTACATGGGCTTATAGAGCCATATGCAAGGGTTGTAAGAAATAAGCCTGGAGACTTTCTTCTTGTGCATCAAATTAGCAATCTACCGATTGCGTACCTATACAGTACAAAAGTTAATCTGCAGGAGAAAGTTGGGCAAGAGGTCACACTCTATGGTGTG
>Ga0105046_10019875_pt1 | contig 10175 bp, 4 predicted proteins | sample MAT03_FD_78385 | JGI IMG/M metagenome (GOLD analysis project Ga0105046, IMG submission 78385) | Freshwater microbial communities from Lake Fryxell liftoff mats and glacier meltwater in Antarctica - MAT-03 (megahit assembly) | ecosystem: Environmental > Aquatic > Freshwater > Ice > Liftoff... | reverse complement strand
GCACGTCCGCCGCTTCCTTCCCGCGTCCGGCGCCGGCTGAATTCAGAGCATTTGTCACAAGCAGACGCAGTACGCTGGCCAGCGGACTGCGCACTCCCTGACTCAATGCCCGCTGCACAAGCCTATGTTCACGATTCAGGATTACCTCATTCTGTCCCGTCGGGGCCTGGCGAAAATGGGCGTCAATCAATCGCTGGAAGCCCTTTGGAATATCTCCATCGCGGCGAAGATCTTCAAAAGTCTGCGCGAGCTCGTATCGTTCATTCAGGAATGCGACAACCGGCAGACTCTTTTCAAACGAGGCCATCAGCACTCGCGCCCTGGTGGAACGTAAAAAGTCTGCCCATGGCGGTGGCACATCTTCCAGTTCATTCATGCCCATGACCGAATCAGCAAAATTGGCTGAGGATGGCGTTGCGGGGCGAAGATCGATTTCGCGTTCCGGATGATCGGAAATCATCGCCGCCAGCAGGTTTTCTTCAAAACTGCGAAACACATGCACACATGGCACAGGATTCGATGCAAACACATCATCCAGATAGCGTTCCTGACGTCGATCGGCGTTGTACCAGATGACAAACTCCGCGTTCGATTCGTGCAATCCATCGGCCACGCTTTTCTGCAGCAGTTCATCAAACAGCAGCGGTCCACGCGACGTCCGGAAGCGATACACCATCGCCAGGGTTTCGCGAAGGCGAGGTTCTGCCAGGGCCGCCCCGGCCAGTAGATAGCGGTGCCAGTTGACGATCGCCTCCAGTCGTGAAGGCTCCTCATCGGCCATCTTTTCCAGATGCGTGAAGAGGAACTCATTCAACGTGGCCCGCACAATCTGAAAGGCATCATCGCGGACAAGGTCTTCCCGGCTGGCGGTGGGCGAACAGTCTTCCAGTTCAAGTACGCCTCGCAAAAACGTAGCCCACGGTGGCAGCAGATCGCGCACGCGACGTGAGATCACCATGCGTCGCACCGTGACTGCGACCGTCGAGTCATCTGCAAAACCTGGGGTTCGCTGAGGTGAAATGTACAATGCTCCGGCGATCGAGGCCGGCTTTTCGACTCGGATCGGAATCACATCCAGCGGCGATTCATTGAAATAGTTGGCGAGTTCCAGTTCCAGTGCTTCAGGATCCGGAGTCGGATCAAACCACGCCACATGAATCACATTCACCCGCGCCGCACTGCCATTGAGATGAATGGGAACAGTGAGGAAGTCTGCATATTCCCGAATCGCCGCCTCAAGCGGTTCCGCTGATTCGGACATGACACGAAACTGCGGCTTCAAATAGAGCCGAACGGACGTGCCGACTTCAGTGCGATCGCTGGACGACAACGTGATACTCGTTCCCGGCCCGGCTTCCCAGCGAATCCCCTCAGCCCAGTCTTCACGACGACTTTCCACGACGAGACGATCTGCCAGCATAAAGGCGCTGAAGAGTCCGATACCGAACTGACCAATCAGATGGTCACCGTCACCGTTGATAGCCTCACGCTGCTCATCACTGCCCCGACCCTTGAGCAGTCCGGTGATGCCGATTCCCAGCGTCCCCAGAAACTGTTCCGCGTCCTCCGCGTTCAGGCCGATTCCGTCGTCGGAAAAGGTCAGAGTTCCGTCACCGGCGTTCTGCTGAATGTCGATCCGCCCGTGAAACGACAGATCCCGACTGCGACGACGCATAATGGCATCGTGGGCATTCTGGATCAGTTCCCGAATCGGCGTATCCACCCGGCTGTACAGCGACGATCCCATGATCTCGATTACGCCGGCAATATCCACCCGAAACGGAATCTGACGAGTCCACACGCTCCGCACCTCACGCTGCCTGCACCGACACAAACCGCAATTCCCAATGACGTTCGGCCATCTGAGTCGTCGTCCGACATCCGTTCCGCCATCACAGGCCGCAGCATAACAGCAATCTCAGCGCAGTTCACGCAAGTGGGGATTCCATATTCGTCGGAGCCTGCGCGTTTCCGTAGGATGGACATTCATGTCCGTCGCACAGCCAAAAAAAACAACGGCCCGCTGCAAGGCTAAGCTCACGAATCCACGCCTACGACAGCTTTGACAGGACTTTCCAGAAGGAAAAGCATTCGATGCAGAAAAATGTGCGGCATAAAAATAACTTGTTGTTTTTTTGCCGCACATTTTTTCGCTGACGATACGGCCAATGCAGAATTCGTCTTAGCCGGAATATGCGCGAGCCTTGCAGGCTCAGTCGCAGCACTCACATCGTCGATCAACGCCAACACATGGAATCCACAAATGTCACCGCGCACTTCATTTGTCGATGAACCCAAAAACGCTGTCCATGCAAGTCATTTCTCGCGTTACTTCTCATTCGATCACTGCGAGACAAACTTCGGCATGTTTGCGATGGTGACTCCGCTCCCGCGTTCCTTTGTTGTGAGTGCGCCAAGGCTGGCAGTGTCGAATCGGGGGTTGCTACCGGTCAGAGCCTTCCACGCCAGCAGACACGCATTCGTCAGCTCAATGTCGATGGGCGATGTCTCCCTCGGCGGGACACTTTGGGAAATGGCTGCAAATGCATTGGGTGACAGCAGGAGAGCCTGTCGGCCGGGTGTGAGTTCGAATGGTCCGTCAGCCGGAGCCTGCCCAATGAGCCGCGTCAGTTCCGCTCGCAAGAATTCCAGCGCCTTTGGATCCTGCGATTCAATCAGGGCAATTGCTTCGACAGCAAACAGCCGCATACTCGCTTCGTACCGGAGTTCTATCGCTTCGTCAGCAGACGATCGACCAATCAGAGAGTGGTCGTTGTAAACGCTCTTCCCGTCGGACGAATGTTGGAGAATCTCGAACATCAGCGGCAAAGCGGGTTGAGCATGCTTGCCCAGGATGGCGAGCCCGTTCCATGCATTCATCTGCTCATGAAGCGATGATGACCAGATCCCATTCGGGAAGAAACCACCCCCAACTCCGAAACCACCTGCCGCATCACCGCCGCCCGGAGCAGTCATTGGCTTTTCCGCCGCCCGTAGACTGTCCTGTATGGCTCTGACAAAGATCCTGGCATGCACTTCTTCGGGCGAATGTCGGGCGAGGAGCATTGCCGCAGCCATCACGTTCGGATGGTCCTGATCCTGAGCCAACTGGTCCGGGTCAATCACAAACTTTCGAAGATACGCTTCCACCTCCTGACTCGGCTTATCTACACCAACATGCTGTTGAACGAAATTGAACACGAGATCGTGTCCAGAAGAATTGTAGTTGCTGAATGCAGGGTATTTCTCAGCACTCCACTTTCCGGAATTCAGTTTCCACAGTTGGATGAGTTGAAGCGTCAAAGACTCGCTCGCTCTCAATTTTGAGTCCAGCGGTTGAGTCATTCCGAGAAAGGTTCGTTCCTGCGCCGGGCCGACGCCAAGCGTCTCTGCTCCGGACAGCAATCCCACCAAGACGAACTCATGCACTGAAGGCTGGCGGTCTTTGAATCCATCAACGATCACCGGCAAAGTTTCATCAGCGTTCAGCCCGCGCATCGACCTGATGGCCGCAACCGAGAGTTTTGCACGATCATCAGCGTCCCTCATCGGGTTTGCATATGGGTATCGTGCAATCAAGTCCAGAATTGCATTTGCCGCCTGGCGGTCATGTTTCCCCCGCCCGAGAACTCCAATGGCGTCAAGGGCTTGCGTCAATTCCTCATTGCTGCGCTCCGTCTGGATGACCTGCAGCCATTGATCGAATGTCTTACCGGCGTAGAGAGGTTGGGCGGTGTCAGTGCTTGCTGGATTCAGGCTTTCCGCTGCGCGCTTCGCAGCCAAAAGGGCTTTTTCTTTATTGCTTTGCTCAATCTGGAGCATGTTCTGCATCTCATCCCGAACTGAGGCGGATTGATTTTGCGCCACAACAATGCTGTCCTGGAACATCCTGACGCGAGGATGATCATCGCCTTGATTGACGGCCTCCACGTTCAACGAATCCTGCAGTGCATCAATCTTCCTGAGTAGTTCGGCGTAGCGATCTCGCAGTCTCTGAAATTCAACCTGGCGAATCGGGTCCAGTATAATTTGAGCGACGTCCGGTGTGACAGAGGGTCCGGTAAGGCGCGCTGAATTCGACGGCAATAAATCGTCAACGGTAATCGGTCGCTCGAAGGTGTCGATGAGGCGGGTAAATTGCGACGGCTCCGCATTCTCTGAGATTCGTGCAATCCACTCGCCTCCGCGGCTGAGTTCAAATTTACCGGCGTCGAGTGTCAGCGAGTCGTATTCTGCCGGAAGTACGATCTCGTACGAACCGCTGTGGAGTGTAACTTTGTTTTCGCCTGCCAACAGTGTCAACTGTTTGACGGTGTCCGTACCCTGACGAATTTCCACGGGAACGTCAGGCGATGCACACTCAATGATCAGCGTGCCGTTATCGGTCTTAATACGGATCAAAATGCCAGCTGCGATGACTATGAGAATGCCCAATGTAGCCATCACGCTCCGCGTGATGAGCCTCCGAGGTGGCCACATGGCGCTGGTCTCCCTTGACGCCATCGGTACATCTTTGATCACGGCAGCCGCTTCTGGCATCACTGCAATCGCAGCTTCAGTCTTGTGGCGAGCGGGCTTCCTGGATTCCACGGGCCCTGACAAAGGCTCATCACGCGGAGCGTGATGGCTACGTTGTTCCATGGCTTGCTGAGTCAGCTCAGCAAGGCGATGACCGCCGCAGAACGGGGCGACGGCTTGAGCGACATCCGCAGCGGTCTGAAAACGCGAGGCTGGGTCTCGCAACAGCATCCGATCGACGATCGACGCGACTTCAGCGGGCAGCCCCGGCTGGCGAGTTCTCACAGAAGGCACATCCACGGTCGCCAATGCTTTCATCTTCTGGAACGGCGTTCGCCGATCCGATGTCTCATACGGGGCCGTGCCGGTCAACAGCTTGAACATCGTCGCTCCAAGGCTGTAAACGTCTGCCCGGGCATCGACATCGTGGCTGTCATCCGCCTGCTCGGGCGCCATGTAATCCAGCGTGCCCATCAATTGCCCGACAGTCGTGAGTTCATCAACCGCTTCACTGGCGGCCCCAAAAAGAGCAAGACCGAGGTCGAGAAGTTTCACGGTCGCCGTTTTTTCGCAGGTCGAGCTGCCTTGTCCATTCTTCGGCGAGACCTCCATCATCAGATTACTCGGCTTCACATCCCGATGAATCAGACCCTGATCGTGAGCATATTGCAATCCTGTCGAAGTCTGGCGAATAACTTCACAGGCGCTGGCAACGTCGATTGGACCGGTGAGTTTCATTAACTGCGACAGGTCGATGCCCTCAACATAATCCATGACAAGGAAGTGCGTTCCGTCGGCTTCCCCGGCATCGGTGGCTCTTACGATTGCCGGATGATCAAGCCTCCCGATAGCTCTCATTTCGCGCTCGAATCGAGCGACAGCGTCAGGATCTCGCAGTCTGCGGGATGGAAGCAATTTGATGGCGACGGGTCGCTGTAACCTTGTATGAACGGCCTTGTAAACTGTTCCCATCCCACCGTGACCCAGAGGTTCGAGCAATTCGTAGTCACGAATCCATTCACCGGTGCTCGCGGGCTTCTCGGCGTGATCTACACCGCTCCAGGGATTGGCGATTTGCTGCAGGACGGCCCCGACCGGAGTAGCAGACTTCAGGGCAACGGCTTCGCCCGCCGCTTCTCGCAGCGCGCCCAGCATCGAATCGTCCGTGTCATCAAATCCGGCCATCGTTTCTTCACAACGTGTACAGGCGGAGAGATGTGCGGCAATGGCTTCGGAGCGATCGTCGTCGAGATGCCCCAATGCAAACGCTTTCAGATCCTGTTGATCAATGCAGTTTTCCAGCCCCATGATGACACCTCGTGGCAATTCTCATTTCAATCGAAAAATCTCCGTCTGCTATCAGAGATTCCAGGAGCGCGACAGCATTTTGCAATGATGCCTTGTTTTGATCAGGCATTGCGAATCCTGTAGCTTGGACATTCTTGTCCGAGACCTCGCCACTCAACTGCCTATTGGCTGAGGACTTGGTTTACAGAAGTATCGTCGCATCGACAACGCTTCATGGCCATGCGACGGACATGAATGTCCATCCTACGACGGTGCTTCCCCAAGCGCCTGCCGCAATCGGCGCAGGATTCGGGATTTGGTCTGACGCACAGAGTTGGCCGTAGTGCCGAACTCCGTTGCGACGTCCGCAGTGGCGACTTGATCCACGGCGGTTCGCCAGAAAATCTGCCAGGACCTGTCCTCGAATTCGCTGCGAACAAGATTCAGACCTCGTCGATAAAGCTCGTTCAAAGCCGACTTGTGAGTGTGTTCATCCGGATCATCGGACAGTGCCTGAGCCAGTTCGGCAAGTTTCTGCCATGCTTCCGTTCCACCGACGCCCTGCACATTCTCGGCGCGATGGCGAAAAAAGCGAGCCAGATGATTGCGCGTGATCACCCATAACCAGCCTCGAAACGAACCGCCCTGATCGCGGCGGAACCGGGCGATCGACGCTGCCACACCGGAAAACACTTCCTGCAGGACGTCGGCCGCATCATGTTCGCTGAGTCCCTGCCGTCGAATCCAGTACAACACCAGCGGTCCGTAAAGATCGACGAGCGTCTGCCAGGCAGCGGGATCTCTCGCCGTAATCCGCGCCAGCAACGTCGGTGACGTGGGACTGAAGGATGACTGTGCTGATGCAGAGGATGTCATTTGCCAACGACTTTCTCAAGAAACTGCGGCAAGTAGTCTCGCCACAGCTTCCATTCATGACCACCCTCGGTTTTGACGTAATCATGTTTCACACCAGCGGTTTGCAGTTGCTCGACAAATTTATCGTTGCGTTCCAGCAGGAAGTCCTTGTCGCCGATTGGAATCCACAGATGTTTCAAGAGGTTTGCGGCAGGCTCTGAACCGGACAATGACGAATACTGTTGCAGCAGTGCTGGCGTTTCCAACTGCGGCGTTGCAGCACTGAATGCTCCGATCGAAGAGAACTTATCGATATTTTTCAGGCCTGTATCCAGAGCGTGACCACCTCCCATCGACAGACCCACGATCGATCGTCCCGCAGCGTCGGTGCGGACATGGAATCCCTGCTCAATGAACGGCAGCAGATCTTTCGTAATATCTTTTTCGTACAGATCGTTATTACGTTGAAAATAATCATCGGGACGTTCGCTCAGCTGAATCGGCTCCGGATGACCGTAAGGCATGACGATGATCAGAGGCTGAATTCGGCCAGCCGCGATCAGGTTGTCGGCAATCAGGTGAGCCCGACCGACATCGGTCCATGCCGTTTCATCGTCCCCATAGCCGTGTAATAATATGACCAATGGATATTTCGTACCGGTTGACGACTCGTAGCCCGGTGGTGTGTAGATAACCACAGGGCGTGAATGACCAACGCTCGCGGACAAATAGATCATGCGACGGACTGTCCCATGAGGCACATCGGTAAACTCGGTCAGCCGCGGTGGAGTCCCTGGAACTTCGACCATGCTCACCAGCGTCAGCCATTTCTTGACCAGGCGATTGGATGGATCGATCATATCAGTGCCATCCACCTTGAACGTATAGTCGTAGATCTGCGGCGGCAGAGGCTCACTGGTTCCCTCCCAGATTCCCTTTTCATTCTTCGTCATCGGCAGTTTTGATCCGCCAAGCGACACTTCGACCTCCGCTGCTTTTGCCGCGCGCAGCCGTAGTGTGACTCGACCATCGCTGTGAACTTCGGGGGACAGAAGACTTTGAGCAATAGCATCTGACATCAGGCAACCTGTGGCGATGAGAATAGCGGCGATGGGAAATACGAGGCGACGAAGGTGATGGAACAACACGAGATTTGAACTCCGGGAATAAAGATTTGTCGCAGTGAGATTTTGCAGGGAACCTCTGGGTGGCGGAGTATTCGAAACGACGCAAAAGCTCTTTGAGCCACGGGGCATTCTTCTTCGGATGGGGATTGACAGGAATGCGAGTCGCGGAGCGACGTCGCCTACGTAGCTCAGTCGCTCCGCGACTGAGATTCCGTTGAGCAACTGAGGCGTTTCTGAAAACCGTCGATCCTCTGTTCCATCAACTGCAGTTCAGCCTGTCCCGGTCTACCGCAGATGCGTATCTGCAAACTTCAGATACTGCTCCCAGTCGTAATCGGTCACATCGTGTTTTCCAGTTCGCATGTGGTAGGCGATATCCACCTGTACGGGTGAATCGACTGCTGGCATCTTATCGGATTCAAACACCTTCTTCCCAAACAATCGGAACGCTGGACCAGCATGAAAGAGTCCCAGATATTCGCCATAGGGATCTGCCCACGTATCTTCTTCGGCACTCGCAACGTACACGGGGCGCGGGGCGCTGAGGGCAATCAGCATGTGACTGTCCACCGGCATTTCGGCTTCATTATTGTTGTACTTGCGATGGTTGATACAGAACCAGTGAGGGAAAGACGTGTTGATTCGATTGACCGTCTCACCAAAAATCCGCTTGTCCAGCGCCGCGCCGCCGCAGCCGGATTCATTGGCGATCACCATGGCAAATCGCTGATCCGTCGCACCAGCCCAAAGCGATGTCTTGCCAAGTCGTGAATGTCCGAAGACGGCCATCTTTTTTGCATCGATTGCCGTGTCCGATTCCAGCACATCCAGCGCGCGACTCAACCCCCAGGCCCAGGCACTGATGGAACCGCCCGCATCACCGGCGCGCGGTGAATTGCCTTTTTCGAACAGGGCATGGATGCCGTTTTTGAATCCATCATCGAAGTCCGGATCGACATCTCCGTAATAGATCGTGACCAGTCCGTAGCCACGACTGATGATCGTTGACACAGCCCAGCGACTGGCTTCTGAGCCGCGGGAAGCCTCCGTCGCCTTATTGTCTTCGATGCCCTGATCCTTGTTGTTTCGCATCCATGAATCTGTCAGATGAATGCGAGGATCCGTCTCAACCGCATGATTGCCGTTGAAGTTGTATCCCAAAAATGCGGGAACAGCCGTTGTGACATTGGCCGGCGTGTAAATCAGCAGATCCATTTGTGGCCCGTTGTCGTCTTCCGAAAAGAACACCGTCACTTCTCGACGGAGCGCCATGCCATCCAGGGCATCCGGCACGGAAGAACGGACTTTTGTACGGAGCGGAGTCTTTCCGGTCGGCAATTTCCCAAACACATGCTCTTCGAACAACCGAAGGAGTTCGGGGCGACGTTTCGCATTCCAGACGTCTGCAGAATTGACGACCGTGCCGTCCTCACACTTCAACAGCTCCGGCAGCGTATACGGAGGCACTCTCGCTTCGTCATAATTGAATTCCTCCGCGTGTAACATCAATGCGCTCCCGAAGTTGAGCAGGAGAAGGCAAAATGTGAAGACGAGTCCCGATCGGATGCGGCTTCGTGGATCAATCATACCAGACATTTGAGATTTCTCCGGCGGGAACAGTGAGTTCGAGTGTGCGGATGCCGTGACTGTTCAGCATTCTGGCGAAATTCTGAAAGAACTCAATCGATAAGGGTTCTCGAATGCACTCTGTGTCCGCTCGCCACGAAACCGAACCGTTAACCGCGTGTGGTCAAAGAACTCAGCCGCGGGAACGTACTCTGTACTTCTGTAATTGAATAATTTTCGGTCCGGAAATGTCGGAATGGAGGACTGAGATTAAGCGAGGATTCCGTTGCGTCCTTCGGCTGCTACACTGTGGCAGTTTTCCAGTGGACAGACGAGTTGGTTTGGCAATGAAAAACTTGTGGTGACAGTAACATGGCAATCGGCATCAGTCCGCTGGTGGATTTCGCATTCAAGCTGATGTTGGGGAGTCCCCAGCATTCCGGCGTTACGATCCATTTTCTGAATTCGATTCTCGTTGATCGGCCAAAGATCACACACGTAGAAATCCAGAATCCTTTTCTGGGTAAAGAGTCTGAAGACGACAAATTGTCGATTCTGGACATTCTGGTGACGGCGGAGAATGTATACAATGCGTTGTCGGCTGAACGTTGGGCGTATTTCCTGCAGAATGCCGACAAACTGACGCCAGACGAAATCCCCCGCATGTTCCCTGATGTGGAAATGGCAGAAGCCGCTGGAGTTTTAGAAATGATCTCACAAACCCCCGAACAATTGTTGTTTTACAACGCCCGCCTGAAGTTCCAGCGAGACGAAGAGGGCCGATTAGCTCTGGCGCGTCAGGAAGGCGAGGCGAAAGGACGT
>Ga0105046_10019873_pt1 | contig 10175 bp, 9 predicted proteins | sample MAT03_FD_78385 | JGI IMG/M metagenome (GOLD analysis project Ga0105046, IMG submission 78385) | Freshwater microbial communities from Lake Fryxell liftoff mats and glacier meltwater in Antarctica - MAT-03 (megahit assembly) | ecosystem: Environmental > Aquatic > Freshwater > Ice > Liftoff... | reverse complement strand
CCATCGGATCGAGGTTTTCGATCGCGCAAACGATGATGCAGTTGTCGGCGCGGTCACGCACCACCTCCATCTCGTACTCTTTCCAGCCGATCAGCGATTCTTCGATCAGCAGCTCTTTGGTGGGCGACAGGTCGAGCCCGCGCTTGCAGATCTCTTCAAACTCTTCCGGGTTGTAGGCGATGCCGCCGCCGGTGCCGCCCAGTGTGAAGCTGGGGCGGATGACCATCGGAAAACCACCGTTGGTGCTGGCGCCCACCTCGGCACTGATGCGCTTTTGCACGGCCCAGGCCTCGTCCAGCGAATGGGCGATGCCGCTGCGCGCCGAGCCCAGGCCGATCGAGGTCATCGCGTCCTTGAACTTCAGCCGGTCTTCGGCCTTTTCGATGGCCTGCTCGTTGGCGCCGATCATCTCCACGCCATACCTGGCCAGCACGCCGTGCTTGTGCAACTCGAGCGCACAGTTCAGCGCGGTCTGGCCGCCCATCGTGGGCAGCAAGGCCATCGTCTGCTCGGGGAACGCGGCCCGCTCCTTGGCGATGATCTTCTCGACCACCTGCCAGGTGATGGGCTCGATGTAGGTCACGTCCGCCGTATCGGGGTCGGTCATGATCGTGGCCGGGTTGCTGTTGACCAGGATGACCTTGTAGCCCTCCTGGCGCAGCGCCTTGCAGGCCTGGGCGCCGGAGTAGTCGAACTCGCAGGCCTGGCCGATGATGATCGGGCCGGCGCCGATGATGAGGATGCTGTGCAGATCCAGGCGCTTAGGCATTTTTTTTCTCCGCCTGGGCGGTGGCCATCAGCGTGGTGAAACGGTCGAACAGGTAGGCGATGTCGTGCGGCCCGGGCGACGCCTCGGGGTGGCCCTGGAAGCAGAACGCGGGCTTGTCGGTGCGCGCCAGGCCCTGCAGCGTCTGGTCGAACAGGCTGATGTGGGTGGGCCGCAGGTTGGCGGGCAGCGAGGCCTCGTCCACCGCAAAGCCGTGGTTCTGGCTGGTGATCGACACCCGGCCGCTGTCCAGGTCCTTTACCGGGTGGTTGGCGCCGTGGTGGCCGAACTTCATCTTGAAGGTCTTGGCGCCCGAGGCCAGCGCCATGAGCTGGTGGCCCAGGCAGATGCCGAAGGTGGGGATGGCGCTGTCGATCAGCGTGCGGACGGCGGCGATCGCGTAATCGCAGGGCTGCGGATCACCGGGGCCGTTGCTCAGGAAGATGCCGTCGGGCTTGAGCTTCAACACCTCGGCGGCGGGCGTTTGCGCCGGCACCACGGTGAGGCGGCAGCCGCGGCTGGCCAACATGCGCAAGATGTTGCGCTTGACGCCAAAGTCATACGCCACAACGTGGAAGCGCGCGGCGGGCGACGCCGGGTCGAGCTGGCCGAAACCGGCGCCCAGCACCCATTCGGTTTCGTGCCAGGCATAAGGCTCGTTGATCGACACCACCTTGGCCAGGTCCTGCCCGGCCATGCTGGGTGCGGCCTGGGCGCGGGCAATGGCGGTAGCGATGTCGGCGGGCGCCATCACGGTGCCGGCCTCAAAAGTGACGATGCAGCCGTTCTGGGCGCCGGTGTTGCGCAGCACGCGGGTCAGGCGGCGGGTGTCGATGCCGGCAATCGCCACCGTGCCTTCCCGCCGCAGGTAGGCGTCCAGCGTCATGCTGGCGCGGAAGTTGGACATTCGGATCGGCAGGTCCTTGATGATCAGCCCGGCCGCATGAACCTTTAAGGCCTCGACATCCTCCTCGTTGATACCGTAGCTGCCGATGTGTGGGTACGTCAGGGTGACGATCTGCCGGCAGTAGCTGGGGTCGGTGAGTATTTCCTGATAGCCGGTGAGCGCGGTGTTGAACACCACTTCGCCCACGGTGGATCCGGCAGCGCCGATGGAATTGCCCTGAAAGACCGTGCCGTCTGCAAGGGCGAGGAGAGCGGGGGGCAGAACTGGCAGCAAGTGATATGGCTCCGGAAGTCGCGCACGCCCAGCTCCGCTCAGTTTCCGGCCCGGTTGGGGGCCGCGAGCAGGAAGTCCGGTGGGGAACTTCGCAGGAGTTTCGCTGGGGCTGCGGTGGTGGCGGGTAAACCTTCAAATTATAGCCCGGCCGGGTTTGCCCGGATGCTGTGCCGGTCTGGCCGCCCGCCCTGCCCGCGGCAGACCAGGGTCAGCGCAGCGCGGCAATGCCGGCGCGGGCAACCTGTGCGTCCTCGGTGGATTTGACGCCGCTCACTCCCACCGCGCCCACGCACTGGCCGTCCACCATCACCGGTACGCCGCCTTCGAGCATGCCTTCAAGGGTGGGCGCACTCAGGAAGGAAAAGCGGCCCTGGTTGATCACATCCTCGTAAACCTTGCTTTCGCGCCGGCCCATCGCGGCGGTGCGCGCCTTGGCCGGGGCGATGTGGGCCGAAATGGGTGCAGCGCCGTCCAGCCGCTGCAGCCACAGCAGATGGCCGCCGTCGTCGACGATGGCAATCGTCACTGGCCACTGGTTGGCCAGGGCTTCAGCTTCGGCGGCCTGGGCGATGGTGCGCACGTCGTTCAGGGTCAACACGGATTTTGTTTGCATGGTGAAATCTCGAAAAATGTTGCACTGCAGTTTGCATCAAGCCCATTCGTGGATTGCCATTCCTGGATTGACACCTCAAAGACCACGTCTGCCCTGCGGAACTTACAATGCACTTCGCGGCTCATAGCTGCTGCGGCAACGCACCACCACGTCACACCCACTGGAGCACACATGAACGAACAACGCCTGCAAACCTTGCCCGGATTCTCGGGGTCGGGCTCGCTGGACGCTGATCGCAACCGCGTTCTGCGCAATACCTACTGGCTGCTGGCCCTGTCGATGGTGCCCACGGTGCTGGGCGCCTGGGTGGGCGTGACCACCGGCATCACGCAGTCGCTTGGCAGTGGCATGAGCGCAATCCTGTTTCTGGGCGGCGCCTTCGGCTTCATGTACGCGATTGAAAAGACCAAAGAGTCGTCGACTGGCGTGTTCGTGCTGCTCGGCTTCACCTTCTTCATGGGCCTGATGCTGGCCCGGCTGCTGGCAATGGTCCTGGGCTTCAAAAACGGCTCGTCGCTGATCATGACGGCCTTCGGCGGTACGGCAGTGGTGTTTTTCGGCATGGCCACGCTGGCCACGGTGATCAAGCGCGATTTGTCCAGCATGGGCAAATTCCTGTTCGTCGGTGCCCTCATCCTGCTGGTGGCCGGTATCGTCAACATCTTCATGCAATCGACTGCGCTGATGATGACGCTGTCGGTGCTGGCGATCGTGATCTTCTCCGGCTTCATGCTGTTCGACATCAAGCGCGTGATCGATGGCGGTGAAACCAACTACATCAGCGCCACGCTGTCGATCTACCTGAGCATCTACAACGTGTTCCAGAGCCTGCTGATGATCCTGGGCGTGGTAGGCGGCGAAAAGGACTGAACCGCTCAGGTGCTTCGGCGCATGAACAAGGGCTCCCTCGGGAGCCCTTTTTGTTGGCCGGATCAGGCCAAATCGAACACCGCCATCGACTCCACATGCGCGGTGTGCGGAAACATGTTCACCGCCCCCGCTGCCGAGCAGCGGTAACCGCCGTGGTGCACCAGCAGCCCGGCGTCCCGCGCCAGCGTGGCCGGGTTGCAGCTGACGTAGACGATGCGCCTGGGTGGCGCCCAACCCGCCTGCGGCGCCGCATGCAGATCGACCAGTGCCTTGACCAGCGCAAAGGCGCCTTCACGCGGTGGGTCCACCAGCCACTTGTCGGCGTTGCCGTAGGCCACCAGATCATCGGGCGTCAGCTCAAACAGGTTGCGCGCAGCAAAGCTGGCCTTCGCAGCCAGGCCGTTGCGCAGCGCGTTGTCGCGTGAGCGCTGCACCAGCGGTTCGCTGCCTTCGATGCCCAGCACCTCACGGGCGCGGGTGGCGATCGGCAGGGTGAAGTTGCCCAGGCCGCAGAACCAGTCGATCACCCGCTCCTGGGCGGTGGGCGCCAGCAGGCGCAGCGCCCGGCCCACCAGCACACTGTTGATGTGGTGGTTGACCTGGGTGAAATCGGTGGGCTTGAACGGCATCGTGATGCCGAACTCGGGCAGGTCATAGGCCAGTGCCGGCCCGCCTTCGTCGAGCAACTGCACGGTGTCCGGGCCCTTGGGCTGCAGCCACCACTGCACACCATGCTCGGCGGCAAACTCACGCAGCAAGGCCCGGTCACCCTCGACCAGCGGCTCCAGGTGGCGCAGCACCATTGCGATGACCATGCCACCCTGCTGCTGGCCAATGGCCAGCTCGATCTGCGGCAGCCGGTCGCGCTGCGCCATGCGGCCGATCAGTGCCCGCAGCGGCATCAGCATGGCGCTGACCTTGGGCGGCAGCACCGGGCAGACCTGCATGTCGGCCAGGTAACGGCTCTTGCGCTCGTGGAAGCCGATCAGCACCGTGCCCTTCTTGGTCACATGCCGAATCGACAGCCGCGCCCGGTAGCGGTAGCCCCAGGTGGGGCCCTGGATCGGCCGCAGCATCTGCTCGGGCCGCAGCTTGGCCAGGTGCTGCAGGTTGTCTTCCAGCACCCGCTGCTTGACGGCCACCTGCGCCGCGGCATCCAGGTGCTGCATCTTGCAGCCGCCACAGGCACCCGCGTGCAGGCCGAAGTGCGGGCAGCCCGGGCGCACCCGCTGCGAGCTCTCGTGCCGCATCGCCGTCATCACGCCCTGCTCCCAGGCGTTCTTGCTGCGGCCCACCCGCACCTGCGCCTCTTCGCCCGGCAGCGCGCCCTCGATGAACACCACCTTGCCTTCGGCATTGCGGGCCACGCCCTGGGCCTCAAGGTCGATCGAATCAACCTTCAGCCATTCGTCTCTGCTTGTCATGGTTCGATTATCCAGCCCAGTAAACAGGCCGCCCGAGGGCGGCCTGCCGTACTGACGCCGGGGCGTTCAGTGCGCGTTCAGTGCGCAGTCAGTGCGCGTTCAGGGCTTGATGTAATCGGACACCACCTTCCAGCGGCCATCGGTGATTTGCGACAAACGCGACAGGTCGTTGCCCAGCCGCTTGGTGGCGGTGAAGCTGACCTTGGGCGAACCGAACATGTCGGGGTCGATGCTCATCGTGTCCATCGCCTTGATGAAGCTGTCGGTGCTGAGGTTGGTGCCCGCCTTCAGCGCCGCCTTGGCAAACATGTCGATGATCACGTAGCCGTAAACCGAGAACACCGTGGGATCCTCGCTGAACTTGGTCTTGTACTTGTTGGCCCAGAAGCGCAGCGGCTGCGAGGCCTCGTCCAGATAGGGGTGTTGTGAGGTCATGGTGGCGTACAAGCCATCCATCGGCTTGCCACCCAGCTTGTGGATCAGGTCGGTGTAGCTCGCGCTGCTGCCCAGAAAGGTGGGGTTGAAGCCGGTCTTGCGTGATTCACCGATGGCGCCGATGGTTTCGCGGATGATCGTGCCCAGCACCACCAAGTCACAGCCGCCGGCCTTCATCTTGGCCACCTGCGATGAAAAGTCGGTGGCGCCGCGCTTGTAGCTGGTCTTTTCGACCAGTTCCATGTTCAGCGTCTTCAGCGCTGCTTCGGCACCGCGCATCACCTCCAGGCCGAACTCGTCGTCCTGGTACATCGTGCACACCTTCTTGGCGCCCTTTTCCTTGATCATCGAGGGCAAGGCCATGCGGATCTGGTCGAAATAGGTGGCAGCAAACGAGTACTTCAGCTTGTGAAAGGGCTCATACATCTCGCGTGCGGCGGTGATCGGCATGAAGTTGATGACGTTCTTTTCAAACTGCACCGGCATCGCCGCGTTGTTGTGCGCGGTGCCGATGTGGCCGGCCATCAGGAAGATCTTGTCCTGGTTGACCAGCTTTTGCGCCGACAGCACCGCGCGCTTGGGGTCGTAGCCCGCATCCTCGACCAGCAGCTTGAGCTTGCGGCCGTTGATGCCGCCCTGCTCGTTGATCTCGTCAACCCGCAACTGCATGCCGTTGCGCGACTGCTTGCCGAAGGCGGCAACCGGGCCCGACAGGTCCTGGATGGTGCCGATCACGATCTCGGTCTTGCTCACGCCCTGCGGCGGAACCTGCGTTTGTGCTTGCGCTGCGGCCGCACCCAGCAGGGCGAACACGGCAAGGGTGGTGGATGCAAATTTCATGGGGGATGTCTCCTGATCAGGCCCCGGGCGGGCCAGCGCGTGATGCTATCGCCCGGCGCGGCGCCCCGGTGTTCAGGGAAACGCGAAGCACCACGCTGGTGCGCCCGCCGGGAGCGCGGTATCGGTCGGTCAGAACACCGCGTCGCGGTCCACACCCCGGCGGGCCATGCCACGCTTGAGCTTGACCAGCGCCTCTTGTTGGATCTGGCGGATGCGCTCACGGGTCAGGCCCAGGCGCTCGGCCAGCGTTTCAAGGGTTTCGGGCTCGCGGTCATCCAGCCCGTAGCGGCCGGCCAGCACCTCGCGCTCGCGCTGGTTCAATGTGGACAGGCCCTGGGCCAGCAACAGCGTCACCTCGTGGCTGAGCATCAGGCCGATCGGGTCGATGAGTTGGTCGTCGGCCACACTGTCGATCAGCGACTGGCCGGGATCCAGCGCCAACGGAGCGTCCAGCGAGGTGGGTTGCTCAGCCAGCGCCAGCAGGGCCTCAACCTCGGCGGCTGGCCGCTGCAGGCGCTGGCCGATCGCCTCGGGCCGCACCGCCAGGCCACTGCCGGCGGTTTCGGCCTCCAGCGCGCGGCGTGTCTTCAGCACCTGGTTCAACTCGCGCACCACATGTACCGGCAGGCGCACCAGCCGGGCCTGCTGCACCAGCGCGCGCTCGATCGCCTGGCGGATCCACCACGAGGCATAGGTGGAGAACCGGAAGCCCCGCTCGGGCTCGAACTTGACGATGGCATGCATCAGGCCCAGGTTGCCCTCCTCGATCAAATCGCCCATCGGCAGACCGCGCCCGAGGAAGTGCTTGGCGATGCTGACCACCAGGCGCAGGTTGTGCTCGATCATGGCCTGGCGCGCGGCAAAGTCGCCGCCGCGGGCCGCCCGGGCGGCGGCCAGTTCTTCGGCGGGCGAATACAGCGGCGTGCGGCGGATGTTGCGCAAGTAGCGCTGCAACGCATCGCCAGCGTCGATTTCGGTGTCCGTTTCAGGGGGCTGGCTGGCCGGGTCGGCCGTATCGTGCCGGCCGGCCGTTGAACCGTCGACCCGCAGCACCGGCACGCCGGCGGCGGCAAGACCAACTGCGCGGGGGCGCCCTTCGGGATTCATGCCGGCCACCTGACGGAAGCTTCGATGGCCGCATCGTACTCGCCGGTCGAACACGCCGGTCGAACACGCCGGACACACACGCCCGGCACACACGCCCGACGCACGCCGGGCGGCTTTCGCGCTCAGCGCGCGGGCAGCAGCTTGGCCGGATCGATCGGCCTGCCCTGGCGGCGGATCTCGAAGTGCAGTTGCACCCGCTCGGCATCGCTGGCGCCCATCTCGGCGATCTTCTGGCCGCGGCGCACCACCTGGTCTTCTTTCACCAACAGCGCCTGGTTGTGCGCATAGGCTGTGAGGTAGGTGTTGTTGTGTTTGACGATCACCAGGTTGCCGTAGCCGCGCAGCCCTGATCCGGCATAGACCACCCGGCCATCGGCGGCGGCCAGCACCGGGTCACCCGCCTTGCCGGTGATGGCCAGGCCTTTCTGGCGGTTTTCGTCGAACCCGGCCAGCACCGCGCCCGACGCAGGCCAGGCCCAGGCCGGTTCGTCCTCGTTGTCGCGGGCCGCCGGCGCGGGCGGCGCGGCAGCCGCCACTGCTGCGGCAGGGGGGGCCGCCGCCGAAGCTGCTGAAGCGGTTGCAGTGGCCGCCGCCGGCTTGCCATCCAGCGGCCGCGCCTCCACCTTGGCCGGCGCCACGCCGCGGCTGGCCACCGCAGAGGCGTCCACGTTCGGTGGCATCACCCGCAACACCTGGCCCACCTCGATCAGATTGGGATTTTCCAGGCCGTTCCAGCGCACCACGTCGCGCCAGGGCTGGCCGTTGTCCAGCGCCAGGCGGATGAGAGTGTCACCGGGCTTGACGGTGTAGTAGCCCGCCTTGCCGGCGTTTTCCGCGCCTGGCTGCACCTTGGCGGCGTCGGTGGCTGGCGGCATGGTGCTGGCGGGGCTTGCCGCAGGCGGCGCCACTGGCGCGGCCACTGGCGCGGCCGCTGCGGGCCGTGGCGCCTTGCGGTCTTCCACCGGGGCCTTGTTCTGGGTGGAGGCACAGCCGGCCACCGCCAGCACCACCCCACTCAGCAACAACGAACGCGACAACCGACGGATAGATGGCATGGTGGCGGGCCGGGACAACGGCCGAATCAGACGATGCCCGATTTTAGAGGGACGAAATGCACCGCCTCGTGCTCGCTGCGCACCAGGCCGTTGGCGTGCCGGTCGAGCACTACCAGCACCTGGCCGCGGCCGCCGGACCGGTGCATCGGCGCCACCAGCCGGCCGCCCACCGCCAACTGGTCGAGCCAGGGCTGCGGCAGTTCGGTGCCGCCGGCCGCCGCGATGATGCTGTCGAAGGGTGCATGGGCGGCGTGGCCCAGCATGCCGTCGCCGTAGACCAGGCGCACATGGGCCGGTTGCCCCGCGGCCAGCCCGGCCAGGTTGGCCGTGGCCTTGTCGAACAGCGGCCGCAGCCGCTCGATCGACACCACCCGTGGCGCCAGCTGGGCCAGCAAGACCGCCTGGTAGCCGCAACCGGTGCCCACCTCCAGCGTGCGGCCCAGATGGCCGGCGGCGCGCGCCGACGCGCCGTCGAACAGCAACTCGATCATGCGCGCCACCACCGAGGGCTTGGAGATCGTCTGGCCATGGCCGATCGGCAAACTGGTGTCCTCGTAGGCTTGGGTGGCCAGCGCGGTATCGACGAACTGGTGGCGCGGCAGCAGCGCCATCGCGGCAAACACCGGCTCGCAACGGATGCCCTCGGCGCGCAGGCGCTGCACCATGCGCTGGCGCACCAGCGCCGAATCCAGCCCCAGGCCCTGCGGCACCGACTGCCGGCTGGCGTCCTTGGCGGCCTCGTGCAGGTGGCGCTGTGGGCGCAGGGTGTCGCGCGGCTTGGCCGGGCTGGCGCTGCGGCCCACCTGGTCAAGCGCCAGCGGGAAGCGGCCCGCCTTGGCGCCGCCGGGTGGGGTCATTGACCGGAACCCAGCCAGGCGCGCCAGTCGGGCAGCCGGGCGTGGTCGGTCAAATCGACCTGCAGCGGCGTGATCGACACCTGGCCGCTGGCAGTGGCGTGGAAGTCAGTGCCCTCGCCGGCCTCACGCGCATCGCCGGCCGGGCCGATCCAATAGATCGGCTCGCCGCGTGGATTGGTCTGCTGGATCACCGGCTCGCTGGCGTGGCGGCGGCCCAGCCGGGTGATCAGGCGCGGCAACTGGTCGGCATCGGCCCGGTTGGGGATGTTCACGTTCAGCAAGAAGGGCTGGGCGGGCAGGCCCTGCGCCAGCACTTGTTGCACCACGGCGCGCACCACGCGGCCGGCGGCTTCCAGCTCACCCCAGCCTTTTTCCACCTGCGAGAAGGCGATGGCCGGGATGCCGAACAAAAAGCCCTCCATCGCCGCCGCCACGGTGCCCGAATACAGCGTGTCATCGCCCATGTTGGCACCCTGGTTGATGCCTGACAGCACCAGATCGGGCTTGTAGCCCAGCAGGCCGGTCAGTGCCACGTGCACACAGTCGGACGGTGTGCCGTTGACAAACCGCACCGCCGGCAGCCCCGGGCCGGCTGAGAACACCTGCAGTGGGCGGCTCAGCGTCAGCGCGTTGGAGGTGCCGCTGGCGTTTTGCTCGGGCGCGATGACCTCGATCTGGCCCAGGCCCTGCACCGCGGCCACCAGGGCGTGCAGGCCCGGCGCGAGGTAACCGTCGTCGTTGGCAATGAGGATGCGCATGGCGGCCGATTGTAGGCAGGCCGCTGGATGGCCCCAGGACGGCCCAGGCCCCGCGCGCCCCCCAGTCACCGGCGTGACGGGCGGCCCGCGCTGTGTCTGCCTATGATCCGCCGATCACGAGGAGACCCCCATGCACGCCTGGATCTGCAACAACCCTGTCGGCATCGACGCCTTGCAATGGCAAGAGCTGCCCACGCCCGAGCCGCAGGCCGGCCAGGTGCGGTTGGTGGTGAAGGCCGCCAGCCTGAACTTCCCCGACATCCTGATCGT
>Ga0105046_10019871_pt1 | contig 10175 bp, 9 predicted proteins | sample MAT03_FD_78385 | JGI IMG/M metagenome (GOLD analysis project Ga0105046, IMG submission 78385) | Freshwater microbial communities from Lake Fryxell liftoff mats and glacier meltwater in Antarctica - MAT-03 (megahit assembly) | ecosystem: Environmental > Aquatic > Freshwater > Ice > Liftoff... | reverse complement strand
GTCTTGCAGCGCGCAGCCACAGCCTGGATCAGTGGCCAGAAGGTCAGGTCGAAGAACAACACCTGGTCTTCGGCGTGGTCGGCGATGTAGACGATCTGGTCGGGGGCCAGTCGCGGGTTCAGCGTGTGCAGGATGGCGCCGCTGCCGCTGACGGCGTAGTACAGCTCCATGTGGCGGTACGTGTTCCAGGCCAGGGTGGCCACGCGGTCGCTTTGCTGCACGCCCAAGGCGCCGATGGCCTTGGCCAACTTGCGCGAGCGCACCGCCATTTCCCTGAAGGTCTCGCGGTGAATGTCGCCCTCGACGCGGCGTGACACCACGACCTGTTCGCCGTGGTGGCGCTCGGCGTGGGCAAGGAGGGAGGAAATCAGCAGCGGTTGCTGCATCATCTGTCCGTTCATGGAGTGTCTCCTGGCTCGAAATAGCGGCCACTCCGGCGCGCGGGATGCGGACGATTCTGGCGCAAGGTCGGCCTGCTGCAGGGCAGCATTGGCCCTAAGCGGTGGCGCTTCAGCCGCAAAAACCGCAGCGTCGGCCAAGGGCTGAGCGACTGGGCCCGGGCCGCTTTGACGGCGCAGCCGCCCACCACCAGTGCGAAGGTGGGAAGCCCGCTGGCTTGGTGAGCAACGGGTGGATCAACCGTTTGCGCGACGAAGAAGGCATCTGACCGCCGCCGCGTCGTGCGCGCTTTAAGGGCTCACGCCGGGGCCGGCGCCTGGTGACTTTCGACACCGGCATCGCACTGTCTGCGGTGACGGGTGGCGAACCTCAACATTTGCTGCAGCTGCTGGCCGCTTGATTGGCGTGCGGGCTGGGCACAGCCGTGCGCCCTTTGGGGGTGATGTGGCGGCGGTCGCTGCGGGTGGTGCAGCCCGCTGGCGTCATGCGGATTTGGGTGCCGGCGCGGGCTGGTCGATCCACAGCGTGCCGCCGGTGGCCCAGTTGTGGCGCTCCACTTCGACAAACACCACATCCAGCGTGTCGGGCGAGCCGCCCAGCGTGCGCGAAACGGCTTCGGTCACTGCCAGGGCGCAGGCGCGTTTTTGCTCGATGGTGCGGCCGGTGAAGAGTTCGATGTGAATGGTGGGCATGTGGGGACTCCGCTTGCAGTGGGTGAAGTGGGTGAAGTGGGTGAAGTGGAAGAGAACCCGATTTCTACTCCGATCACGGCCCGATCACGGCCCGATCACGGCCCGATCACGGCCCGATCAAGGCCCTTTCGCACCGCCCTCGAACCAGACCTTGATCAGAGCCCTTTCGGCGTCGGTGATGCCGGTGGCATTGCCCATGGGCATCAGCTTCAACACCACGCTCTGCTGGTAGATCGCTTGAGCCTGGCGCTGGATCAGTTCTGGCGTGTGCAGCGCCACGTTTTTGTTCTGCACCTGCGCGTTGTGGCAAACCGTGCAGCGGGCTTCCACCACCTGCTGCAGTTGCGTGAAGCTCACGCTGGCCGCTGTGATGCCGGCTGGGGCAGCCGCTTTGGGTTGCGGCGCCGGTGCCAGCATCACGACCAGCACCAGCAGCAGGGCAACGCCCGCGCCGGCATATTCCCAAGGAACACGCTTTTCGTTCACCAAAGCCTTGTGGCGTGCGACGAAGCTGTGGCGAATCAGCGCACCGGCCAGCATCAACACCACCAGCACCAGCCAGTTGTTTCGGGCCTGGTAGAGCCAGCCGTAGTGGTTGCTGAGCATGGATATCAACACCGGCAGCGTGAAGTAGGTGTTGTGCACGCTGCGCTGCTTGGCACGCTGGCCGTGGATGGCTTGCACGGGCTGGCCGGCGCGCATTTGCGCGATGACTTTTTTCTGTCCGGGAATGATCCAGAAAAACACATTGGCACTCATCGCCGTGGCCAGCATCGCGCCCACCAGCAAGAACGCCGCGCGGCCGGCAAACAGCTGGCAGGCGGCCCAAGATGCGGCCACGACGTAGATGAGAACGATCCACGCCACCGTGCTGTCGCCGCCCACCTGGCCCTTCGTGCGCTCGCCGACCAAACGGCAAATGCCGTCGTACACCAGCCAGAAGGCCACCAGGAAGCCGAGTGCACTGGCCACGGCGGCGGTGGGCGACCAGTCGAACACGTTTTTGTCGATCAAGAAGGTGTTGGCGTTGAACAGGTACAGCACCGTGAACAGCGCAAAACCGGTCAGCCAGGTGGAATAGCTTTCCCAGAAGAACCAGTGCAGGTGTTCGGGCAGCGTTTTGGGTGCCACCAAATACTTCTGCGGGTTGTAGAAACCTCCACCGTGCACGGCCCAGAGTTCGCCGTCCACGCCCTTGGCTTTCAGCTCCGGGTCGGTGGGTTTGGTCAGGCTGAAGTCGAGGAAGACGAAGTAGAACGAAGAGCCGATCCAGGCGATGGCCACGATCACGTGCGCCCAGCGCAGCAGCAGGTTGGCCCAGTCCAGCAGGTAATCCAGCGGCAGACTCAAGATCAAGACCCCCGGTAGGTGCTGTAGCCGTAGGGGCTGACCAGCAGTGGCACGTGGTAGTGGCCGGCAGCGTCGGCCATGCCGAAGTCGAGTTGCACCACATCGATGAATGGCGGCTCGGGCAATTCGACACCGCGTGCACGGAAATAGGGCGCGACTTCGAACAGCAGGCGGAAGCGCCCGGCCGACATGGAGGCGGCGTCCAGCAGCGGGCCATCGGCGCGGCCGTCAGCGTTCAGAACGACCTGCTTCAAGACGACAGGGCCGCTGGCCTCGATTTTCTGCAGGGTGACACGCATCCCACCCGCAGGGCAGCCGTGGGCGGTGTCGAGAACGTGCGTGCTGAGATGGCCCATGGCTTGCTGCAGTAACCGGTGAAGAGGGAATCGACGTCGCGGCTTGAGGGCCGCCCCGGCTATTCTCGGTTTCCCACGCAAGATTGTTGCCAAGTCCGTTCGCAAGACCATCCGCACGACCATTTGTCCAGGCAGCTGCATGTCCACTTCAACGTTCCCCGTCTACCCCCGCGACCTGCGCGGCCACGGCCGCAACCCGCCTCACGCACAGTGGCCCGGCCAGGCCCGCGTGGCTGTGCAGTTCGTGCTGAACTATGAGGAAGGCAGCGAGAACAGCGTGCTGCATGGCGACGCTGGCAGCGAGCAGTTTTTGTCGGAAATGTTCAACCCGCCGGCCTACACCGCGCGGCACCTGAGCATGGAAGGCATCTACGAATACGGCAGCCGCGTGGGTGTGTGGCGGGTGCTGCGTGAATTCGAAAAACGCGGCCTGCCGCTGACGGTGTTCGGTGTGTCGATGGCGCTGGAGCGCTGCCCCGAGGTAACCGCTGCCTTCGTCGAACTCGGCCACGAGATTGCCTGCCACGGCTGGCGCTGGATCAATTACCAGAACATCGACGAGGCCACCGAGCGCGAACACCTGCGTACCGGCATGGCCATCATCGAAAAATTGACCGGCCAAGCCCCTGGACAGGATGGCCATGTTCATGGTCAGGGCTGGTACACCGGCCGCGACAGCCCCAACACGCGCCGCCTGGTGGCCGATCACGGCGGCTTCTCTTACGACAGCGACTATTACGGCGACGACCTGCCCTTCTGGCTGCAAGTCAAGAAGACCGACGGCAGCCTGGCCCCGCATTTGGTGGTGCCCTACACCATGGACTGCAACGACATGCGCTTTGCGCTGCCCCAGGGTTACAGCCACGGCGACCCCTTCTTCCAATATCTGAAAGACGCCTTCGACCTGCACTACGCCGAAGGCGACCGTGATCCGGCTGAAGGTGAAGGGCGGCCGTCGATGATGAGCATCGGCATGCACTGCCGCTTGCTCGGCCGCCCGGGCCGCATGCGCGCGCTGCAGCGCTTCCTGGACTACATCCAGAGCCACGACCGGGTGTGGGTCACGCGGCGCATCGACATCGCCAACCACTGGCGCGCGGTGCATCCTTTCGACGCTTCGACTGCCTTTGTCTGGGCCTGAAGATCACACCATGGCCAATCTCACACTTGCTCAACTCGACAGCGCTGACCGCGACACCTTCGTGCGGCTGCTGCACGGCATTTACGAACATTCGGCCTGGATAGCCGAACGCGCCCATGCGCACCGGCCGTCTGAGGGCTACCGCAGCCTGGTGCAACTGGAACACGCGCTGGCCGCGGTGGTGCGCGAAGCGGTCGAGGCCGAGGCTCTGGGCCTGATCCGCGCCCACCCCGAACTGGCTGGAAAAGCCATGTTGGCCAAGACGCTGACCGCCGAGAGCACGAACGAGCAAAAGATCTCGGGCCTGACGCATTGCACGCCCGATGAATTCGAGCGCCTGATGCGCCTGAACGCCGACTACAACGCGAAGTTCGGCTGGCCCTTCATCTTGGCCGTGCGCGGGCCGCGCGGCACTGGGTTGACGCGGCAGCAGATCCTTGTCACCTTCGAGCGCCGTTTGGCGGGCACGCGCGAATTCGAGTTCTCTGAGTGCTTGCGACACATCCACCGCATTGCGCAAATCCGCCTGAACGAACGTTTCGGCCAGCAGCCGCAGCGTGGCGAACAGGTGTGGGACTGGGCCGAGCAACTGGCCGTGCACAGCGAACCGGCCTATGCCGAACAAGGCCAGCTCACCGTCACCTACCTCACCGACGCCCACCGCGCCGTGGCCGCGCAGCTGGCCGCCTGGATGCGCGAATGCGGTTTCGACGAAGCCAGTATCGACGCCGTGGGCAACGTGGTGGGCGTGTTCCACGGCAGCGACCCCGGCGCGCCGCGCCTGCTGACCGGCAGCCACTACGACACCGTGCGCAACGCCGGCAAACACGACGGTCGGCTGGGCATCTTCGTGCCCATGGCCGTGGTGCGCGAATTGCACGCCGCCGGCCGACGCTTGAAACACGGCCTGGAAGTGGTGGGCTTTGCCGAAGAAGAAGGCCAGCGCTACAAGGCCACCTTCCTGGGCTGCGGTGCGCTCACCGGCCATTTCAACCCCGCCTGGCTGGACCAGACCGATGCCGATGGGGTGACCATGCGCGACGCCATGCAGGCCGCCGGCTTGCCCGCCACGCTGGACGCCGTCGGCGCCCTGAAGCGCGACCCGGCGGCCTACCTTGGGTTTGTGGAAGTGCACATCGAACAAGGCCCGGTGCTGGACGATCTGGACCTGCCGCTGGGCATCGTCACGTCCATCAACGGCAGCGCGCGCTATCTGGGTGAATTCACCGGCGTGGCCAGCCATGCCGGCACCACGCCCATGAACCGAAGGCGAGACGCGGCAGTGGCCGCGGCCGAATTGGCGCTGTACGCCGAAGCGCGGGCCTCGGCCGACGAAGATTCGGTGGCCACCGTGGGCATGTTGAACGTGCCCAATGGCTCCATCAACGTGGTGCCCGGCCGTTGCAGCTTCAGCCTGGACTTGCGCGCGCCGAAAGACGCGCAGCGCAATGCGCTGGTGGCTGATGTGAAGCAACAGGCGCAGCGCATTGCCGAGCGCCGCCGCGTCAATTTGCGGCTGGAAGAAACCATGGTGGCATCTGCCGCGCCTTCACACCCGGCCTGGCAGGCGCGTTGGGAAGCCGCTGTGCAGCACCTGGGCCTGCCGCTGTACCGCATGCCCAGCGGTGCCGGGCATGACGCCATGAAGCTGCACGAGGTGATGCCGCAAGCCATGCTGTTTGTGCGCGGCGGCAACGCCGGCATCAGCCACAACCCGCTGGAAAGCATCAGCACCGACGACGCCGAACTCTGTGTGGCAGCGTTTCAGCATCTTTACGAAAACCTGTGAACGCACGTGGACGAGAACCTGGGATGACCCCCAACGCCGCCCACCAGGCCCTGGACGCCTGGATCGCCGCCCACTTCGCCGAAGAAGTGTCTTTCCTGCAGGCCCTGGTGCAGGTGCCCACCGACACCCCGCCCGGCAACAACGCGCCGCACGCCGAACGCACGGCCGAACTGCTGGCCGACATGGGCATCACGGCCGAAAAGCACGCCGTGCCGCAAGCCGAGGTGCGGGCGCACGGGCTGCAGTCCATCACCAACCTCATCGTGCGCCGGACTTATGAAGCGGGCGGCCCCACGATCGCGCTGAACGCCCACGGCGACGTGGTGCCGCCCGGTGAAGGCTGGACCCACGGCCCCTACAGCGGCGAGGTGGTCGACGGCAAGCTCTACGGCCGCGCCTCGGCCGTCAGCAAGAGCGACTTCGCCAGCTTCACCTTTGCGCTGCGGGCGCTGGAATCGCTGGGCGTTGCACTCAAAGGCGGTGTGGAACTGCACTTCACCTACGACGAAGAATTCGGCGGTGAACTCGGCCCGGGCTGGCTGCTGGAAAAGGGCCTGACCAAGCCCGACCTGCTGATTGCGGCCGGCTTCAGCTACCAGGTGGTCACCGCGCACAACGGCTGCCTGCAGATGGAAGTGACTCTGCACGGCCTGGCCTCGCACGCGGCCTACCCGCACACCGGCATCGACGCGCTGCAGGCCGCCAACCGGCTGCTGACGGCGCTGTACGCCTACAACGGCGTGTTGAAGACACGGCTTTCGAAGGTCGAAGGCATCACCCACCCTTACCTGAACGTGGGCCGCATCGAAGGCGGCAGCAACACCAACGTCGTGCCTGGCAAGGTGGTGCTGAAGCTGGACCGCCGCATGATTCCGGAAGAAGACGTGCACGGGGTGGAAGCCGAAGTGCGGGCCTTGATCGAAAGCACCGTGGCGCAGAGCCCCGGCGTCCGGCTCGAAATCAAGCGCCTGCTGTTGGCGCATCCGCTGCAGCCTCTGGTCGGCAACGCCCCGCTGGTGGCGGCCATCCAGCAGCATGGGCTGGCGGTGTTCGGCGAGCCCATACCCACCAGTGGCACGCCGCTGTACACCGACGTGCGCTTGTACGGCGCTGACGGGGTGCCTGCCGTCATTTACGGCGCGGGCCCGCGTACCGTGCTCGAAAGCAATGCCAAGCGCGCCGACGAACACCTGGTACTGAGCGACCTGCAAGGCGCTACACGGGTCATTGCGCGCACGCTCTACGACTTGCTGCGCGGCTGATCCCCGCGCGCTGCCGGTGCGCGCGATGCTTCACTTTGGTGCCTGTAACCTTTGCGGACCGCGGCCAACCTGAGCACGAAACTTGCGCTCTGGCTGCGCAATCGTTTCCAACCCGGTCCCGGAGCCCTCCATGAAACCCTTGTTCGCATCGATCCAGCGCCGCACCATCCTGGCTGCCGCTTTTCTGGCCGCACCGGTGCTGGCCCTGGCCCAAGCCGCTACGCCCATCAAGTTCCAACTCGATTGGCGCTTTGAAGGTCCGGCCGCTTTGTTCCTGGCCAGCAGCGCCAAGGGCTACTACAAGGCCGCGGGCCTGGATGTGACCATCGACGCCGGCAACGGCAGCGGTGGGACGGTCACCCGCGTGGCCAGCGGCACCTACGACATGGGCTTTGCCGACTTGGCGGCCCTGATGGAATTCCACGCCAACAACCCCGACGCACCGAACAAGCCGGTCGCCGTGATGATGGTTTACAACAACACGCCGGCTGCGGTGCTGACGCTGAAGAAAAACGGCATCAGCAAGCCTGCCGACTTGAACGGCAAGAAGCTCGGCGCGCCGGTGTTCGACGCCGGCCGGCGCGGTTTCCCGGTGTTCGCCAAGGCCAATTCCGTCAGCGGCGTGCAGTGGACCAGCATGGACCCCCCGCTGCGCGAAACCATGCTGGTGCGTGGCGACGTCGATGCCATCACCGGCTTTTCCTTCACCAGCCTGCTGAATCTGGAAGCCCGGGGTGTGAAGACCGAAGACATCATCGTGATGCCCTTCAGCCAGTTCGGCGTGAAGCTGTACGGCAACGTCATCATCGCCAGTCCGAAAATGTTGAAAGAGAACCCGGCAGCAGTGAAGGCCTTCCTCAGCGCCTTCACCAAGGGTGCCAAGGAAGTGATGATGAAGCCCGAAGACGGTGTGGCCTTTGTCAAGGCCCGCGACGGCATCATCGACGTGGGCCTGGAAACGCGCCGCCTGAAGATGGCCATCGATTCCGTGGTGGCCAGCCCCGATGCGCGCAGCGAGGGCTTCGGGCAGGTGGTGCCGGGTCGGCTGGCACTGATGGCTTCGCAGGTGTCGGACGCTTTCAACACCAAGACCCGCGTCGACCCGAATACGGTTTGGACCGACGCCTACTTGCCGCCGAAGGCCGAACTGAACATCTTGCCAGCAGCGAAGAAGTAGCCGTCAAGTCAGCGTTCCAGCCGATTTCTTTTTGCCGCTACCCAGGTGTGATGGCCTCAGTCCAGCCTATAGGAAAATTGCAGCATCGCACCCGCGTCGCCCAGCAGATGCACTTCAGTCGAGAAGTTCTTGTTGAACTGCCAGCCGGTAGACACCACCGCGCCGGGCGAGAAGCCGTTGTAGTTCAGCGGCACCTTGTTCTTGAATTTGCCCTTGTAGCCATACAACAAGCCGACCGACCATTGCGCCGTCCACTTCGGCACGCCCCAGATACCGGCGTATTTCTTGCCGACGTAGAGGTACGCGCTGGGCTGGCCGAAGGAGTTTCTGAAGTACGCTGCGCCGTCGAGCAAACCGTCGTCGCGCAGGCGTTCAACACCCAGCGCGTAGACATGTTTGTGTTCCGCGCTGTAGCGGAAGTGGCGCATGTAGGGCGAGACCACGAGGTTCCAGCGGCCCGGTTCAACGAAGATGTTGTAGTTCGCAGCTTGAACAGGGGCTGCGAGGTTGGCGAAAGCAGCGATGCAGATGAAAAAAAACGGCCTCGCGGGCCGGTGGATGAGGTAACGCATGCGCCATATTGTCACGGCATCGGCCGCGCCTTTGCTCACGGTCTCGGTGTTGGTGCTGTCAGGTTGTTCCTGGTTGGACATCAAGCAACGCGAGCTGGCCCTGCGTCCCACACCGGGTCGACCGGCAGCCTACGCCGAGGGCAGTGCCACCTTGCAGGCAGCCTTCAAGCCCAGCGACCAGCGTTGGCTGGTCGATGTGAAGGCCGACGGCGGGGGCACCCAGAGTCTGGCGTTGTGGTGGCTGCCGCAGCCCGACCCACAAGCCCCCACGCTGCTGTACCTGCACGGCACCTTCCGCAACCTGTACCAGAACCTGCCAAAGATCCAGGCCCTGCGCCAGGCTGGATTTGCCATCGTGGCGGTGGACTACCGCGGCTGGGGCGACAGCTCGGTGATCGTGCCTTCGGAAGCCAGCATTTCGGCCGATGCCCGCGTGGCCTGGGCCGAGGTGCTCAGGCGACAGCCCGTGGCCGGGCGGCGTGTGATCTTCGGCCATTCGATGGGCGGGGCCACGGCCGTGTCCTTGGCCAGCACGCTCGAGGGCGGTGTCGAATACGGTGCGCTGGTGTTGGAATCCACCTTCACGCGCTTGCCCGACGTGGCCGAATCGGCCGGCTTCTGGGGCAAGGTGGGCGCGGCCGTGACGACGCTCGAGTTCGATTCGCTTTCGCGCATCGGCAATATCGATGCGCCGGTTCTGATGCTGCACGGCACGGCCGACCGGACCGTGCCCATCGACCTGGGTCAGCGCCTGCGCGAAGCCGCGCCGCGTGGTACCCGCTGGGTGCCGGTGCAGGGCGGCTCGCACAGCAAATTGCAGAGCGAAGCACCCGAGATCTATCAGCAGACTTTCAAGGCGCTGATCCAGCGTCTGGTGCCGGCTGAGCCCCCGCCCCCGCTCCCTCTTCCCCAACCTCCACCCCAGCCTCCACCCCGACCATGACCGCCTTCGTCGACTTCCGCAATGTCTGGCTCGCCTACAACGACGGGCTTCTCGCCCAAGGGCAGTTTGCGGTGGAAGACATCACCCTGCAGGTGAACAAGGGCGAATTCATCGCCATCGTGGGCCCCAGCGGCTGCGGCAAGAGCACCTTCATGAAGCTCACCACGGGCTTGAAGATGCCGAGCAAGGGCAGCATCCATATCGGTGGTGAACCCGTCACCGGCCCGCTGAAAATCAGCGGAATGGCCTTCCAGTCGGCCAGCCTGCTGCCCTGGCGCACGACGTTGGAGAACGTGTTGCTGCCGCTGGAAATCGTCGAGCCCTATCGCTCGAACTTCAAGGCCAGGCGCAAGGAATACGAAGAGAAGGCGCGCAAGTTGCTGGTCAGTGTGGGCCTAACCGGTTATGCCGACAAGTTCCCCTGGCAGTTGTCGGGCGGCATGCAGCAGCGCGCCAGCATCTGCCGCGCGCTGGTGCACGAACCCCAACTGCTG
>Ga0105046_10019869_pt1 | contig 10176 bp, 9 predicted proteins | sample MAT03_FD_78385 | JGI IMG/M metagenome (GOLD analysis project Ga0105046, IMG submission 78385) | Freshwater microbial communities from Lake Fryxell liftoff mats and glacier meltwater in Antarctica - MAT-03 (megahit assembly) | ecosystem: Environmental > Aquatic > Freshwater > Ice > Liftoff... | reverse complement strand
TAGTAGTGGTCAGTGGTCGGTGCTCGGTGGTCGGAAAAGGCGAAGAATTGTTTTTTCCGACCACCGAGCACCGACCACCGGCCACTACTCCCGCCGCGGGAGTAGCTCAACGGTAGAGCACTTGCCTTCCAAGCAAGATGTTGTGGGTTCAAATCCCATCTCCCGCTCTGGCCATCTTCGGGCGCCGGTCGTATTCTACCAGTTGCCCGGTCGATGGTGTTGGACGGTTTTTGTTGATTTCGCTGCTGTAGCTCAGGGGTAGAGCACTTCATTGGTAATGAAGAGGTCGTGGGTTCAATTCCCACTAGCAGCTTTCGGGAGTGTCGGCTCTGTAAGTTCAGGCCCCCGCCACTCCACTCCGGTCCCGTCGCCGCGCCTCTTTCCATGTGGGGCGGCGGAGGACGTCCGGGCGTATTCCCAGCAACCTGGAGTTTCCAGCGGAGATTGCGATGGCGAAGGGCGAATTCAAGCGGACCAAACCCCACCTGAACGTCGGCACCATTGGTCACATTGACCACGGCAAGTCGACACTCACGGCCGCGCTGGTGGCGCGCCAAGGGCACAAGTTCGGAGGCGAGCACAAGAGCTACGCGGAAATCACCAAAGGCGGTACCGTTCGCGATGCGAACAAAACCGTGACGATCGCCGTGTCGCACGTCGAATACGAAACGACCGCCCGCCACTACGCCCACATCGACTGCCCTGGGCACGCCGACTTCATCAAGAACATGATCACGGGCGCCGCCCAAATGGACGGGGCGATCCTCGTGGTCGCCGCCAACGACGGCCCCATGCCGCAAACGCGCGAACACGTGCTCTTGGCCCGCCAAGTCGGCGTGCCCAAGATCGTCGTGTATTTGAACAAGTGCGATACCGTCGATGACCCCGAATTGCTCGAACTCGTGGAACTCGAAGTCCGCGAACTCCTGAGCAAATACGAGTTCCCCGGCGACGATACGCCGATTATCCGCGGGCAGTCGAAAGACGCCCTCGAAAACCCGACCACCGACGGCCCCGGCTCGAAGTCGATCGACGAGCTCTGCGACGCTCTCGACAGCTTCATCCCGATTCCGGAACGGGCCGAAGACAAACCGTTCTTGATGTCGATCGAAGACGTCTTCAGCATCAAGGGTCGTGGTACCGTGGCCACGGGCCGCGTCGAACGGGGCACGGCCAAAGTCGGCGACGAAGTCGAAATCATCGGCCTCCGCAAGGACGTCGTGAAGACGATCCTCACGGGGATCGAAATGTTCCAGAAAACCCTCGATAAAGCCATCGCCGGCGACAACGTTGGGGCGCTGCTCCGGGGTATCGACCGCGACGGCATCGAACGGGGCCAAGTGCTCGCCAAGCCGGGCAGCATCAAGCCGCGCTCGAAGTTCGAAGCCAACATCTACGTGCTGTCGAAGGACGAAGGCGGCCGCCACACGCCGTTCTTCAGCGGCTACCAACCGCAGTTCTACTTCCGCACCACGGATGTGACCGGCAAAATCACGCTGCCCGAAGGCGTCGAAATGTGCATGCCGGGCGACAACGTCAAAGTCGTCGTGACCTTGATGGAAGGCATGCCGGTCGCCATGGACGAAGGCCTCCGCTTCGCCATCCGCGAAGGTGGCCGGACCGTCGGCTCCGGCGTCGTGACGAAGATCCTCGAAGACGATATCGTCCCGGGTAAGAAATAGTCTGATGTGTTCGGTGTGCAGTGGTCGGTGGTCGGGAAATATGGAACGAGATTCCGAATCTTGGCGTCCATCTTTTCTGACCACCGGCCACTGCACTCCGAATACTTACACATAGGTGCGTAGCTCAACTGGTAGAGCAGCGGTCTCCAAAACCGCAGGTTTCAGGTTCGATTCCTGACGCACCTGCTCTCCGCACATGTTCCCCGCCGGATGCGCCCCGCACACCCGTGCGGATTTGAAAGGTTCGGGTATGTCGACTGCGGTTCAACCTCCGGCCACTCCCCCCGTCCGCGCCGCTGCCACCCACGCGGGATTGGTCATCACCAGCCTCTTCGGCGCGCTCGTCGTGCTCGGCGGACTCATCATCGCCGGCTACGTAGTGCCGATGATCTGGCAAGATTACATTGCCCCGATCACGACCCAACTCCCCGGGTTCCTGAATGTATCGCTCCGCTTGCTATTCCAACTCGCCGCGGCCGGCGGGGTCATCTACGCCGGCACACGCCTGGCTGGCGACAATCCTCCGAAGGGCCTCCGCGGGGGAATCTTTTTAGTCATCTCGACGATCATCACGATCTTCTTCGTCGTCCGCGCAGTCCACATCAATTTGGGCGACTTGGCTTATCAAGTGCCGGTCACGTTGGTCGTCCTCGGGGTGCTCGTTTTCGGCGCCTACAGATTGCTCATGTCGGCGTGGGCCGAAACGAAAATGCACGCCGCCGAAGACCAAGGTTGGTTTCACACCTATGGCTTCAAAGCGACCCAGGGCTTGAAAGTCCGGCGCTACACGCTCGTCGGCGTGCTGATCGTCGGCTGGACCGGGGCCTGGAGCCTGTACTACCACAAAGTACTGGGTTACGGCGACCAGACCATCACCATCCCGTTCTACGACACGCCCATCGCCATCCTCTCGGCTAAAGAATTCACGATCCCGTTCCTGATCGCCGCCATCACCGCGTGGTTCGCTTGGCGGTTGATCAATGTCCCGCCGTTCGCCGACTTCCTGATCGCCACCGAAGCCGAGATGAACAAAGTCTCGTGGTCGACCCGCAAGCGGCTCTTCCAAGACACCATCGTCGTCCTCGTGACGGTCGTCATCCTCACGACGTTTCTACTGGTCGTCGATCTGTTCTGGGGCTGGCTGCTGAGCCGGAGTTTCATCGGAGTGCTTCCGTCGAAGGCGGCCGATGTCCAGAGTCAAAGCTCCGGCGAATCGCTGAAGTGGTAGTCGACTTTCAACCGCGCGATGATTCGCGCGGTTCGTCCGTTTCACACCGAATTGCAGATCACCATGCCCGCCGATACCGACAACGCCGAAGTTGAATCCGAAGTCGCGGTCGCCGAGATCGAAGCGGAAGAACCCGCCCCGGTACCGGCCGAGCCGGTGGTCGAAGTCAGCCCCAAGCGTTGGTACGTCGTCAAGGTCGCCAGCGGCCGGGAAGAATCCATCAAGGCCGCCATCGAGCGGAAGGTGAAGATCGAAGCGATGGAGCATTTCTTCGGGCAGATCGTCATACCAGTCGAAAAAGTGCGGATGATCAAGAAGGTCAAAGAAACCAAGAACGGCGAGAAGATCACCAAAGAAAAAGCCTACATCAAAGAGACCAAGAAGTTCCCCGGCTACCTCATGGCCGAGGTCGAATTCAACGCCGAGATCCTCACGCTGTTCCGCGATGTCAACGGCGTCGGTGACTTCGTCGGCGCCACCGGCCCGGGCAAACCGCCCCCGCCGATGAGCGAACTCGACGTCCAGCGCATGCTCTACGGCATGCTCCCCGGCGACCCGAAGGGCGGGGCGATCAAATCGACGGTCGTGAAACTCGATTTCGAGAAGGGCGACAAAGTCCGCATCCGCGACGGCGCTTTCGCCAACTACGAGGGCGAAGTCAAAACGATCACCGACAGCAAAGACGGCGAAGCGCCGAAGGTCACGGTCGAAGTCCAAGTGCTCGGCCGGCCGGTGCCGCTGGTCATGGAGTACTTCCAAGTCGACAAGATTTGATCGACTGCGGTGCGGTCGAACCGATCCGAGATTCCGGATAGTTTCGTGATCGAATCGCAGATCAAGGAATTCCTTTCGCACTTCGGATCCGATTCCGGTACGGCCCTTCTTCCTTCGACCGGATGCCGTGAAGGGTGCGGCGGTTTTCGCGGCGGGCGGGGGCGATTGATCGATGTGAGAAAGCATTGCTTCAGTTGAACGGATGAATCGGGATCGGCGCGATGATGCGGCCGGTGGAGATGATCCGGATGTTCCGGTTGAGCGGATGGGCGAGCCGACACGATCAAGGGTCGGGTGCATCGGTTTTTCAGAGACAATTCGCAGGGCATATACGTCACCCGACCCTTGCCAGGGTCGGCTCGCCTTTGTGCAACGCTGGCCTCTTCCCCTGGCGGCGAGTTTCCAACTTGCCAGTCGGATCGGTGAGGGTGTCGGGCGGAGTCTTAGGCGTCCGACCCTGCGGGAGGGGCATCGAACTATCGCGGACTCGGTCCGGGCAAGTTGGAAACTTGCCGCCACGCGAAAGGGCGACCGCGCTCTGGATGCCTCCCGAGCATCTTCTAAATTCAAAGTAGCTGCTTCATCCTTCCGCTTGTCTCCTCCGTTGGTGCACCATGCCGATTCCCGTCGTTTGCGGTTCTTGCAGCGCGAAGCTCATGGCCCCCGATGCGGCCGCCGGCAAAAAGGTGAAGTGCAAGAACTGCCAATCGGTGATCGCCGTGCCGGAGCCGGTCGCCGAGGAGGAGAGCGACTTCGAGTTCGTCGACCCCGCGACTCTCGCGCCGCCGAAGCCGGTCGCCGCCAAGCCGGTCGTGGCGGCGGTGGTGCCGGTGAAGGCGAAGAGCAAACCAGCCGTCATCGTCGAAGACGAGGACAACGAGGAGTTCGACTTCGGCGCCGCCCCGAAGAAATCGAAGGCGAAGGTCGTCGCGGACGACGACGATGAGCCCAAGCCGAAGAAGAAGTCGAAAGCGGTCGTCGCCCTCGACGATGAAGATGAGGATGACGCGCCGCGCAAGAGCAAGAAGAAGGCCATCGTCGCGGAGGACGATGAAGACGACGAGGACGACGCGCCGCGCAAGGGGAAGAAGTCCGCGAAGAAGAAGGGCAACCCGCTGATTCTCGTGCTCGGGGGAGTCGGCGCGCTGCTCGCCGTCGGGTTCCTAGGCGCGATGGTTTGGTACTTCGCCATCCGCGAGGACAAGGGCGGCACAGCGGGGACGAACTCGGCGCCGACGAACGTCGGGCCGGAATCGCCGATACCGCCAAAGGACGCGCTCGCGGGGTGGACTAAGTACGACAAGCCGGAGTTCACGGCTTATTTTCAAGACTCCCTCGGCAAGCCCGCTTACAAAAGCAACCCAATCGATGGGGCGAATTTTAAGATTGACAAGGACGATACGAAGGGGCTTGCGAAAGCGTTTCGCAGCTTGGAAATTACCGCCGTACCGATGCCCGCCGAGGTTTTTGCCGCTATCGATACCAATGCGGAGAAATATTACGAGAACACCATCAAGCAAATCACGAAGTCGGGGAAGGTCAAAGAGCTCGACCGGAAGAACGTGACGGTCGATGGTCGTGCCGGAAAGGAAGTCAGGCTCGAAGATTCGGATCGGGTCTGCAAGGGGTATATCCGCATGGCGTTCGCCCACCGGCGCTTTTACCTGCTGAGCGTCCAAGCCCCCACATGGATCGAAGCGGATGAAATGGCCCGCATTTTCTACAGTACCGTGAAGCTCATCGCGGGGACTGTGGATGCCAAGCCACTGCAAACCAAGTCGAACCAATTGACCAAGGACGAAGCGATGCAAGCCGCAAAGATTTTCGCCGGCTTGTCCGATACCGACGTGATCGTTACCGACTTGATAGGCCCGATGGCCGTTTCGCAGACCGGCATTTATTCCAATCCAGAAAGTGGTGGCACATGGGGATACTACTTGTCTTACACCTACCTGAGCAAGGATAATGGAAGCCGACAAAAGAGAAACTTCCAACTTGTTTACCTCGGCCGCGAATACGCCCCGGACGGCCCTCCCAAGTGGTACGGATCCATTGCGATCGAAAAGAGAATCCGCGTGATCGAAGGGGACGAGTGGCTGAAAAAGAATCCGATTCCGGGAACCGTCTCCCCCGTCAAGCAGTGAGTATAAGTCCTATCAGGTTCGGAAAGCAGCACCGACCGCTCACGCGGGTCGGCTCGCCGGGGCCGCGTCAGACACGGCCAAGTCGCGGGCCGAAGGAACACCGACATCCTATCCCAGCGTCCCTTCCGTATCCATCCACTCCACCCCCGCGTGCGCGAGCGCTTTCGCCAAGAACTGCTTCAGCGCATCGTACGCACCGGCCGCGTCGGGCGCGTCTCCAGCGCGCCGTGCGCGGGGCCGACTCCGTCGTAATCGGCCGACCAGAATCCGAGGTTGTCGGTCGTGGCGAAGCCGCGCAGGTGGGTGCGGTCGCCGCGGTGCGCGGCCGGGCCGGGCATGAGCGCCCAGACGGACCGCGACAGCACCCGGCCCGTGCGCGGATCGCCGATGCGGCCGTACTTCGGCCCGAGTTCGGCGATCTTCTGCGCGTGCGGCACATGGCTGTACTTCGCATCGAGCACGAGGATGCCATCGGGCATCCGCCCGGCGTTCCCCGCCGCGAAGAACTCCAGCGCCATGTCGGGCGTCCGCAGGATGCTGCCATCCAGCAGGGCGACGCCGCTGAGGGCACTCTTGTACTCCGGCTGATAGCGGAAGCGAACGCGATTGCCGGCGCCATCCTCGAAGTCCACGGCGCGGTCGGCGCTGAGGTCGAGCGAGAACTGCGTGTTCGTCGAGAGCGTCGTCGAACGCACGAGCGAAGCGCCCGCGAGGCCGGCCGTCGTGCGGCGCAATCCCTGCGACAGGATGCGGAGCACGCGCACGGCGCACCAGAGTTCGTACAGCACCGGCAGCGAGCGCACGCGACTGAGGAGTGTCTGCGTCTCGAAGGTGATCTCGAACGACAGGAAGTGGCGGTCGAGGATGTGGAAGAGCCGGCGGTAGTGCGGCAGATTCTGGAAGCGCGGCGTCGGCACCGGCCGGTCGGCGAGGGGTCTTCCCGGGGGGAGAAATGCGGATTGCCCGAGTCGGCGGATCGCCTCCGCGAGGGCTTTGGTCTCCGCGAGGCAGTGGCGCAGTTCGTCGACGACTGGTGCCGACGCACCGAGGCGTCGAAACTCTCGGTGCTGATCAAGATGGCCAACACCTTCCACCTCCACCGCACCGGCTTGCTGAACTACCACCGCTGCCCATCAGTTCCGGACCGCTGGAAGGTCTCAACAACAAAATCAAAACACTCCAACGCCAAGCCTACGGCTACAGCGATAAGGAGTTCTTCGAACTGCGCATATACTCCATACATCTGGCCAAGTACGCACTTGTCGGATGAGCCAAATAAAAGCCTTTGTCGCTCAGCAAGCCTTCGCCTTCGGCTGGGGCAGCAAGCCGGAACACCGACCGTTACTGGATCGAGTTCGGCGACAAACCCGCTGCCACGGCCTACAAGTTGGAATCCAAGCTCAAGAACAATCGGGAAGACGCCTTCCGCGAAGTGAGCGACTGCGTGGAAGCCTTGAAAGCCATGAAGGCCATCAAGCCGGCGTGTAATCCCGAACCGAAGAAATGACTCCCATTCCACACCCCCATCCGATCTCGACCATCGGAAAGCGGAGTCCAACCCGTCCAGTGCGAATTTTTAGAATGTGACCTACCCGATCGGTATCGGGCCGCTATATTTGTGGGTTCACGATTCTCTCCGGCCTTCCGGAGAGAATTCGTTTTGTGACGAGACAAGGTGTGCCATGGCCAAGCAAGTAACGGCGTTCGTGAAGCTCCAATGCCCCGGTGGCTCGGCCACGCCGGCCCCGCCCGTCGGTCCGGCCCTCGGCCAGCACGGCGTGAACATCGGCATGTTCGTGAAGCAATTCAACGACCGCACCAACGCCCCCGAAACCAAGGGCCTGATGCTGCCGGTGATCATCACCGTCTATAGCGACCGCAGCTTCGAGTTCAAAATCAAGTCGCCGCCAGCGGCCATTCTACTGAAGCTCGCCGCGAAGATCCCGCCCGAGAAGAAGAAGGGCGGCGACGTGATCCCGCCCGACTCCAAGAAGAGCGGTAAATATAAAGGCTTCACGGTCACGAAGAAGCAATTGCACGACATCGCCGCTAAGAAGATCAACGACTTGAATGCCCGCGATGTCGATCATGCTGCCCGCATCATCGCCGGCACCGCCCGCAGCATGGGCCTGACCGTCGTCGAGTGAGTTTCGAATCCCCCGTGACGATCGATTCGATTGTCTCCCGCACCACTCGCCCCGGCGAGTGGGAGGACGGTTTCACTTCGGTGAAAATGCCGCCCGCCAACAGGAGTGAGAATGGCAGACGAGATGGAAACCCCGGCCGCGGCGCCGGTGGCCGAGACACCGAAGGTCGAAGTTCCCGCCGGCGGCAAGCCGGCGGTGAAGTCCGAATTGGCCGACGCTCCCAAGAAGAAAAAGCGGCCGGGCGTAGCCCCGCGACGTGGGAAGAAGCTCCGCAACCTCAGGCGGAACATCGAGAAGAAAGTCGGCGAAGCCGGTACGCTTCCGGTGAAGCAAGCCGTGACGTTGCTCAAGCAGATCAAACGGGCCAAGTTCGACGAGACCGTCGAACTGCACATCAACCTCGGCATCGACCCGACGCAGTCCGACCAAACCGTCCGGGGCACGGTGGCCCTGCCCCACGGCATCGGCAAGTCGGTCCGCGTGGCCGTGTTCTGCCAAGGGGATAACGTCGCCAAGGCCAAAGCGGCCGGGGCCGACTTCGCGGGCGGATCGGACCTCGTCGAGAAAGTCCAGAAGGAAAACTTCCTCGACTTCGATGTGGCCATCTGCACCCAAGACATGATGCCGCAAGTGTCCCGCCTCGGGAAGGTACTCGGGCCGCGCGGCCTCATGCCGACGCCGAAAGCCGGCACCGTCGTGACGATGACCGGCGACCTCGCCGGGGTCGTCCGCGAATTCAAGGCCGGTAAGGTCGAGTACCGCTCGGACAAGACCGGCCAAATTCACGCGGGCGTCGGCAAGATGTCGTTCGACGAAACCAAGCTTGTGGAAAACGTCCACGCCTTCGTCGAAGCGGTCCGCGGGGCCAAGCCGTCGGGCGTCAAAGGGAACTACATCAACGGGATCGTGTTGTCGGCGACGATGTCGCCCGGCCTGCCGATCATCGCCTAATTCCATCCGCACACCATTCCCGCTCGGCCCGGCCGAGCGGACAGCCGGGGTTCAACGCCATGAGCAAGGCCGTCAAACAACTGGAGCTGGACGACCTCCGCGCCACCTTCAAAGACGTGAAGGACTACGTGCTGCTAGAGCCGGTCAAAGTCGATTCCGCCACGGAATTCGAATTCCGCAAAAAGCTCCGCGCGCAAAAAATCCGCGTAAAGCTTGTCAAGAACAGCTACGCCCGGAAGGTTTTCACCGAGCTCGGACTCAACGTCAAGGCCGAATGCTGGGACGGTCCAACGCTGCTCTGTTGGGGCGCCGACAGCGTGAAAGCGCTGGCGAAAAACGTCGACACCGCCGTGACGGAATCGCGCAAGGATCCGAAGGCCCCCGAGAAGTTTAAGGTGAAGGGCGCGGTCGCTGACGGCACCGCGACGACCCTCGAAGCCGCGAAGACGATGCCGACCCGGCTGGAAGCCATCGGCGAAGTCCTCCAAGCGATCCTCGGGCCAGGCTCGAACCTCGCCGCCGCGATCACCGGCCCCGGTTCGACCGTTGTCAACTTGGTCTCGGCGATCGAAGAGAAAGCCAAAGACGCGGCTCCCGAAGCCGCCCCCGCGGCCTAACCGAACGAACACGATCCCCGGCCGCGCGGCCGGGGCGCCACCCGAAAAGCTATTACGCTCCAGCCGGCCGCTTCACCGGCGCATCCACTCGAAAGGTTTTCCCCATGGCCACCGTAGCAGAACTCGGCGATTCCCTCGCCAAATTGACCCTCGTTGAGGCGGTCGAACTCAAGAACTACCTCAAAGAAAAGTACAGCATCGAACCGGCCGCCGGCGGTGGTGGCGGCGGCATGATGGTGGCGGCTGGCCCGGTAGTCGAGGCCAAGAAGGAAGAACCGACCGAATTCAATGTGATCCTCGAGAGCTTCGACCCCGCGAAGAAGATCAACGTGATCAAGGTCGTCCGGGAATTGACCGGCCAAGGTTTGGCGGAAGCCAAGGCAACGGTCGAAGGCGCGCCGAAGACGATCAAGGAAAACGCCGACAAGAAGACGGCGGACGATGTCAAGAAGAAACTGGACGAAGCCGGTGGCAAGGCCGTGGTCAAACCGGTTTGATTTGCGGAATTGGAAAAAAGCAAGAAATACCCGCGGTCAACCCTTGACCGCGGGTTTCGTTCTGTTAATGTAAAAAGTACGGAAAACTTTTCGATTATCGGTTGGGAGTGCGGAATCTCGAATCCGAATTGCTCCT
>Ga0105046_10019868_pt1 | contig 10176 bp, 10 predicted proteins | sample MAT03_FD_78385 | JGI IMG/M metagenome (GOLD analysis project Ga0105046, IMG submission 78385) | Freshwater microbial communities from Lake Fryxell liftoff mats and glacier meltwater in Antarctica - MAT-03 (megahit assembly) | ecosystem: Environmental > Aquatic > Freshwater > Ice > Liftoff... | reverse complement strand
GAGTTCGACGCGCTGGCGTTGGCCGGGCCGTCCGGGGCCAACGGGCTGACGCTGCTGCCGTACTTCGACGGCGAACGCACGCCGAACCTGCCGGGTGCGACGGGGTGGATGAGCGGCCTGCGCAGCGACGTCTCGCGCGAACAGGTGGCGCGCGCTGCGGTGGAAGGGGTGTGTTGTTCATTGCTCGACGCACTCGACGCGATTCGGGCGGTCGCGCCCGTTCAGCGAGTCGTGTTGGCGGGTGGTGGCGCTCGGTCACTCGCGTACCGAACAGTGTTTGCGACGTTGTGCGACCTGCCGGTGGGCGCCGCCGCAACCGACGAGGCCGTTGCGACCGGCGCGTGTGTGCAGGCAGCGGCTGCCGCGCTGGGGCAGTCGCACGATGAGGTCGGACAGCGTTGGGATCTTGGTGCGGTCACCCCGATCGGGCGGCCGGGTCACACACTGCGTGTGGACGTGCGGGCGCAGTACGCAGAACTTCGCGGCATCACGTACTCATCGTGACAACTGATCCATTCGAGGTGCTCGGTGTCGCCCCTTCTGCGACGTTGGCCGAGTTGTCGACGGCACGTCGTCGATTGGCGAAACGTCTGCACCCTGACCACGGCGGCGACGCGGGCGCGATGCAGGCGCTCAATGCAGCGTTCGACGAAGCTGTCCGTCTGCTCTCCGAACCTGTCGCTGCGTCGAACGTCGCTGAGCCGGCGCCAGAACCGTCGGCCCCGCCGACGAGCTCGACGCGAACGGGCCGTCGAACTGTGCGCGGTGTACAGCACGATGCACCGTCGTTCACGATCGACGTGCTGCCGGTGGAAGCGTTCGAGGCCTTGCTGGCCGTCACGTCATGGATGGGGGAGGTGCTGGTCGACGACCCGCCATATCTCCTGGAGGTCTTCCTCCACGATCCGTCGCCGTGTTGGTGTCGTCTCGATCTTGTCCCCGATGCGGGCGCTACGACGGTCAGCCTGATGGTCGCGTCCCTGGAGGGTGACCCCGCCCCCGACATTGACTCAGTGCGCGACGAATGGATCGCCAACCTCAACCGTCTCGGCGACGTGTGATCACATCGCACGTGTCGCGCCGAGGTCGGATCACACCGAGGTCGAGCCGCGACACGTGCGATTGTGATCAGTGGGCGGCGGCTTTGGTGAGGCGGTCGCGGATGGCATGACCGAGACCGATCGCCGGTGGCATGACGGCGATGATGGTGTGTACGCCGCGTTCGTCGGCGGAACGCAACTCGGCGTACAGGCAGTGCGCATACGCAACCAGGTTGTCTGAGCGATCGAGGATCCAGCCTCCAGAGGAGCTGGCGGCAATAGCTGCCGCCTCCTGTGCGGTCTCCACCAACACCACATGCGCGTTCGGTGCGTAGTGCGAGGCCAGCATGCCCGGCGCACGGCTTGGCCCGTCTGCGTCGGCCAGCGCACCCTCGAGGAGGGCACTGATCTCCTCGCTGCCGATGCCTCCCGGGCGAAGAATCTGCGGGGGAGTGGTCGTGCAGTCGACAATCGTGCTCTCCACGCCCACGGAACACGCGCCGCCGTCGAGCACGTAGTCGACTCGGCTACCGAGATCGGCGACGACGTGCGCCGCAGTGGTAGGGCTGACTTTACCGAAGCGATTCGCTGACGGAGCCGCCAGCCCGCCGCCAAAGCGAGAGAGCAGTTCAGTGGTGAGCGGATGTGCAGGAACTCGGATGCCCACCGTTTCGCGGCCGCCGGTGACGACGGGCAGCACGTGCGCAGCCTTCGGGACCAACAGTGTGAGGGGACCGGGCCAGCACGTGTCCGCCAGGACGGCGGCGGTTGGCGGAACGGTTGCAGCCCAGTCGCCCAATTGACCGGCCGCAGCGACATGCACGATCAGTGGATGTTCGGCGGGACGGCCCTTGGCCGCAAAGATGCGTCGCACTGCGGCCTCGTTGGAGGCATCGCCGGCCAACCCGTACACGGTCTCGGTCGGGATCGCGACGAGCCCTCCGTTGCAAAGTATCTCCAGGGCGCGTTCGACCGAGGAATCCGTCATGTGGGAATGGCGTCAAGGAACTCGAGCGCGGCATCGATGAAGCCGAACGCCTCCGGCGTGGCGAAATGGTCGACGCCTCGCAGCACTTTCAGTGTCGCGTTGGGCATCGCAGCGGCGAGCGGCTCACCCGGACCGGCAAAGTCCTTCTCGCCGATGGCGACGAGTATCTGACAGGTGGCACCTTCCAACAGATCCGCTGTGAACCGCTGCCGCGGACGGCGCATGATGGCGGCGAGTGCAATTGGGTCGTTGCCAGTCTGATGGGCGTACTGGGCAAACACGTGCGAACCGACGTCGGCCGAGTCGGCGGTGCCTTCGATGGCCTCAGCGATGCGCTCACCCGACTGGTCGTCAGGCTCCAGCAGTCTGCCACCGATGCCGGCCAGCACCAGCTTGCGAAACCGTCCGGGTTGGCTGCACGCGATCTGCAGCAGCGTGATGGCACCGAGCGAGAAGCCGACGGCGTCGACCGGTTCGTCGGGCATCGCATCCAGCACTCGCGCAGTGAGGTCTGCGTATGCCTCCGGCTCGTGAGGCTTGGGTGCGGCGCCGTGCCCCAGCAAGTCGATACCAATGACCGGTCTATCCGCCTCGCGCAGCAACTCGGTGAAGCCGCTGCGTTGCCAGGTGCTGTCGAAGGAGCCACCCCATCCATGTACGAGAACCACTGGCGTCGTCATGGCGCCACGGTAGCCTTGGTCGGCTGTTTCATCGGAACCGGTCAGCCACCACGACAGTCAGCAAAGGTAGCCAGCGCAATGCGATTCCTCGGAAGTACCCCTCCGTACGACCTGACGTACAGCGACGTCTTCATGGTGCCCAGCCTCAGCGACGTCGTCTCCCGTTTCTCCGTTGATCTGGTCACACCCGACAAGCTGGGAACAACGATCCCTGTGGTGGTTGCCAACATGACCGCGGTCGCCGGCCGGCGCATGGCCGAGACCGTTGCTCGGCGTGGCGGCATCACCGTGCTGCCACAGGACATCCCGCTGGACGTGCTCGAGTCGGTGATCGCGTACGTGAAGTCGCGACACCTGGTGTACGACACACCCATCACGCTCAGCCCGACGCACACCGTTGGTGATGCGCTGGGTCTGATCCACAAGCGGGCCCACGGTGCGATCGTCATCGTCGATGAAGACGGCCGGCCGGAAGGCATCTTCACCGAGCACGATGCGGCCGGCTACGACCGGTTCACACAGTTGAAGAATGTGATGAGCCGCGAGCTGGTGGTGCTCGAGGACGGCACCGCACCTGCCGAGATCTACGACAGGCTCAGCGGTCAGCGCCTGTCGGTTGCGCCCGTGGTCGACGGCGATGGACGGCTGATCGGTTGCGCCACCCGTACGGGTGCGTTGCGCAGCACGATTTATCGCCCGGCCGTCGACAGCCAGCAGCGCCTTCTCGTGGCTGCCGCTGTCGGAATCAACGGCGACCCCGCGACGAAGGCTACGGCACTGCTCTCCTACGGCGCCGACGTGCTGGTGATCGACACAGCGCACGGCCACCAGACGCGTACTCTTCGGGCGATCGAAGAGGTTCGGGCGGTGGCGCCGGATGTTCCGATCGTCGCCGGCAACGTCGTGACCGCCGGCGGTACCCGCGACTTGATCAACGCTGGTGCCGACATCGTCAAGGTCGGCGTCGGCCCGGGTGCGATGTGCACCACGCGCATGATGACCGGTGTCGGTCGCCCACAGTTCAGCGCGGTGCATGATTGTGCAACCGAAGCTGCAAAGCACGGCAAAGTGATTTGGGCCGACGGCGGGGTGCGGCACCCACGGGACGTGGCGTTGGCGCTTGCCGCAGGCGCTGCGAACGTGATGTTCGGCTCCTGGCTCGCCGGCACGTACGAATCGGCGGCCGACACGCTGCGCGACCCGGACGGACGCCTGTACAAGGAGAGCTTCGGCATGGCCAGCAATCGCGCCGTCAAGATTCGCAACCGCAGCGAGACCGCGTTCGAGCGAGCCCGCAAGGAACTGTTCGAAGAGGGCATCAGCACTTCTCGTATGTACCTCGATCAGGCGCGCCCTGGTGTGGAGGACATCATCGACGACATCGTTGCCGGGGTCCGCTCCGCGTGTACCTACGCAGGTGCTGCCACCATCGCGGAGTTCGCCGATCGAGCCGTTGTCGGCGTGCAGAGCGCTGCCGGCTACAGCGAAGGTCTGCCGCAGGGGACGAGTTGGTAGTGCGGGTCATCGCCATCGATGGCCCTGCCGGGGCCGGCAAGAGCACCATCGCGCGAGCGCTCGCCGCTCGGCTGGGTCTGCAGTATCTCGATACGGGGGCGATGTACCGCGCCATCACCTTCGCTGCGATGCAACAGGGAGTCTCGCTCGACGACGCTGCATCAGTTGGATCGCTGGCCCGCTCGGCAACTCTGGAGGTGAGCGAGCGCGGCGTGGTCGTGGATGGCATCGATGCAACGTCGGCAATCCGTACGGCCGCGGTGACGGCCGCGGTCAGCAAGGTCGCTGCCAACAGCGAGGTGCGCGCGGAGATGCGGGCGCGCCAGCAGCGGTGGGCCGCAGAGCATGGTGGCGGAGTGATTGAGGGTCGCGACATCGGGTCGGTGGTCTTTCCAGATGCCGAGCTGAAGCTCTACCTCACCGCGTCTCCGCGCACGCGGGCGAAGCGTCGGGTCGCGGAAGCGGGAGGCGATGTCGATGAGATCGAGGCCGCCATTGCCGCTCGCGATCACTACGACAGCAACCGCGCCGACAGTCCGCTCACGTTTGCGGATGGTTCAGTCGTGGTAGACACGACGGGTTCGAGCATCGACGAAGTGCTCGCTCACATTGCTGAACTGATGTCGAAAGGGATCGCCGCGGAGTGACAAAGATCCCCACCGAGTTTGCCGGCCAATCGGTGCCGGACAAGATCGCTTACCACACGGTTCGCACCAGCGTCACCGTATTCTGCCGGGTGTGGTGTCGAATGAGTATCGAAGGTCGCGAGAATTTTCCCGCGAGCGGACCGTTCATCCTTGCGCCCACCCATCGCAGCATCATCGACACGCCGGTGGCGTCGGGCGTGTACCGCAAACGAATGCGGTTCATGGGCGCGGACAAGTGGTGGAGCAATCGCCACTTCGGCAAATTCCTCACGGCGCTCGGGGGTTTCCCGGTCAGCCGCGGCAGCGCCGACCGCGAGGCGCTGCGCCGTTGCATCGCCGTCATCGAAGGCGGCGAGCCGCTGGTGCTCTTCCCCGAGGGCGAGCGCAAGAGCGGCCCGGTTGTACAGCCGCTCTTTGAGGGCGCCGCCTACGTGGCGATGAAGACCGGCGTGCCGATCGTTCCGGTCGGCATCGGCGGGTCTGAGCGGGCTATGCCGAAGGGCACGAAGTTGATTTACCCTCGCAAGATGCACGTGATAGTTGGTGCACCGCTCACGATGCCGGTGACAGACTCGCCCAAGGCGCAGCGCGCGGCAGCACGCCAACTGACCACCGACCTGCGCGCAGAACTGCAGCGATTGTTCGATGCAGCGCAGGCACGCGTGTCGTGAAGGAAACATTCAGGCGCCGTTGAAGTAGGCGGTCAGCGCGTGCGCGAGCCACGGCGGGTCCTGCGTACCGCAGAGTTCGCGAGCGCTGTGCATGCTGAGCTGTGGGATGCCTACGTCGACTGTGTCGATGCCCAAGCGTGTTGCTGTGATCGGCCCGATGGTGCTGCCGCACGGCATGTTGTTGCGACTGACGAACACCTGCCAGGGCACGCCAGCCGACTCGAAGACCCGTTGGAGCATCGCCGCGCTGGCCGCCGATGTCGCGTAGCGCTGGTTGTTGTTCAGCTTGATGGCGGGCCCCTCATTGACCAACGGGCGATGCCCGGCTTCATGGCGCTCGGGGTAGTTGGGGTGCACGCTGTGCGCGTTGTCGGCGGAGATGCACGAGCTGCTCGCGAGCTGGGCCAAGAACTGGCTGCGGTCTGCGCCGTGTGCCAACGCCAGTCGCTCGACGACGTGCTCCAGAAGTGGGCCGGCGGCACCGCTGACGCTCTCCGAGCCCACCTCTTCGTGGTCGAAGAGTGCGATGACGGACGTTGCTGCGCCGGGGTCGCCTGCCGCGCAGAGCGCTGCGGTGGCGGCCCAACACGACGCCTGATTGTCGAGTCGGCCGGCCGCCAGCAGCGAACCGTCGGCACCGAGCACGGCTGCTGTGGTGACGTCGAAGAGGCAGAGGTCCCACCCGGCGATCTCATCCGCGGGCACGCCGGCCTTGCCGGCCAACCAGTCGCGGAACTCGCCGTCGCACGCAGCTCCGACACCCCAGACAGGGGCCATATGAATCTGCTTGTCGAGAGTCACTCCGCGCTCGTTGACCTCCCGATCGAGGTGTATGGCGAGCTGAGGCACGCGTGCAATCGGCTCATCGACGGCGACCGTTCGCCAACCATGGCGCAGCTCTACGCGGCCGGCCACGCCCAGGTCTCGGTCCAACCAGGAGTTGAGCAGCACTCCGCCGTAGACCTCGACCGCAAGCTGTTTCCAGCCGTAGCCGCCAGTGTCGGCGCGCGGCTTCACTTTGAGGCACGGCGAGTCGGTGTGCGCGCCGACGATGCGTAGCGGCGATGTCGGCGCGGCCTGCGAGCCGCGGTGCCACGCCACCACGGCTGCGCCGCGTTGCACGTACCCCTTTGCTGGCACATCGACAAACTGATCGGTGGCGCTCACTTCCTGGAAGCCGGCAGCTGCCAACCGCTGAATGGCACTGGCGGTCGCGTGCCACGGCGACGGCGAGCTGTCGAGGTACGCCATCAAGTCGTTCAGGTGTGAGTCGTGCATGGCGCTGTTCATGACTGCTGCATCAGCCCCATCGGAAGGCCTGTGCCACGGAGGTGAGAGGTCTCGTTGACAGTGATCACACTGCGGTGCCCATCGCGGGAGGCAGCGATGCGGTGGATGCTGGTGTAGTTGGGATAGAAGAAGCCCTGGGCCACCGGAAGCTGGAGAACGTGCAGGAGGTAGGCGTTGATGACGCCGCCATGGCACGCCACCGCTACTCGCTGGCCGGAGTGGCCGTCAATGATGGCTTCCAGTGCCCGAACCACGCGTACAGAGAACTCCGTGGGTGACTCGTCGTGCGCCGACCAATGGCCGCGCATCATGGCCTGCCAGCGCGGGTCATTGCTGGCCTTCAGCTCCTCCACGGGAACGTATTCGCTTGAGTTTCGGTCCCACTCGGCGACGTCGTCGATGGTGGTGATGCTCAGTTGCCGAGCTGCGGCGAGCGGCTCGGCAGTCTGATACGCGCGGCGCAGCGGGCTGGAGTAAATGGCATCGATCGACTCGTTGCTCAGATAGGACGTGAGGTGGCGAGCCTGCTCGTGGCCCGCTTCGGCGAGCTCTGGATCAGCGATACCCTCGCTCAGCTCCCGCCGTACTGGTAAACCATGCCGTATCAACATCAACTCCATGCCGACTAGATAAGCACCTCATGACCCCTCAAGCAGATACTCGAACGAAGATCGTGGCCACACTCGGGCCGGCCAGCGAATCGCCGGAGGTGCTCGATGAGATGCTCCGAGCCGGCGTTGACGTGGTTCGGCTCAACCTCAGCCACGGCACGCTCGAGTCGCATCTCATCCGGATGCAGGCGGTCCGGGAGGCCGCCGTGCGCACGGGGCAGGTGGTGGCGGTCCTCGCTGATCTTCCTGGACCCAAGGTTCGCTCCGGCCAGTTTGCCGACGGCGGCGGTCTGCTCGTCGGTGGGGCAGAGCTGGTGCTGACACCCGACGAGGGCACCTCGACGATTGCTCGGATCACCGTTGACTACCCGACGTTGCTGGTTGACCTGCAGGCGGGTGATCGCGTCGTGCTTGGCGACGGCGCCATCTCGTTGCGAGCGGAGAGCGTCGACGAGCACGAGGTGAAGTGCGTGGTACTGACCGGCGGTTTGGTGCAGGGCCGCCCGGGCGTGCACCTCCCGTCCGAGCGGTTGCGCCTGACGACGCCGACCGAGGATGACTTGGTGTTGGGCAGGGCCATGGCCGAGGCAGGAGCCGACTTCCTGGCGGTGTCGTTCGTGCGGGCGGCACACGACCTCCGTGTGGTGCGCGAAGCGATCCTGCCGTACACGACTCGGCTGGTTGCGAAGATCGAAACCATGCCAGCCGTGGTGGCACTGGAGGCTATCGCTGCCGAGGCCGACGCGGTCATGGTGGCTCGCGGCGACTTGGGTATCGAGTGCCCGCTTGAAGACGTACCTCACCTGCAGAAGCGCATTATCCGCCACTGCGTGGAGGTGGGGGTACCGGTCATCACGGCCACGCAGATGATGGAGAGCATGATCACCTCGCCATCTCCGACACGCGCAGAGGTGAGCGACATTGCCAACGCAGTGTTCGATGGCACCGACGCCCTGATGTTGTCGGCGGAGACCGCAATCGGGGCCGACCCGGCGGGTGTGGTGCGAACCATGAGCCGCATCGCTGGGCGAGCCGAGGCAGAGGCCAGTTACGAGCACTGGGCCTCGCGGCTCGGGCGAACGCAACGCGAGCAATGGCCTGACGGGCCGGCGCGCATCACGATGGCCATCACTCACGCGGCGGGAATGGCGGCCGCCGACTCTGGGGCGTCTGCGATTCTGTGCTGCACCACCACTGGTCGTACCGCGCGGGCCATGGCTCGCTTTCGACCCTCCCAGATCTTGATCAGCTTGTCGCCCGACCCCTGCACGGTCCGGGCGATGGCGCTGTCGTGGGGCGTGCGGTCATTGGCTGTCAGCACCTATCACAGCACCGACGACCTGGTGTGGTTTGCGGTCGAACGCGCCATGCAGAGTGGCTACATCGAGGCTGGCCAGACTGTGTTGGTGTTGGCTGGAGCGCCGGACCGGCCCAGCGGTGCCAGCACGGACGTGCTGCGTATTGTTCGGGTTTCGTGACGGAGATCTGGGTTGACGAGGCCGGTGACCATACACATCCTTTGATCGTGCTGGTGCATGGCGCAATGGATCGGTCGGCGGGCATGTTGCGGTTGAGTCGTCGTCTCGACGGGAAGTTCCGCGTCGCTCGCTACGACCGTCGGGGATACGGCAAGTCGACGCCGCATGGCGGCCCATTCGCCATGGCAGCACAGGTTTCCGACCTTGTCGAGGTGATCGATGGGCGTTGCGCAGTGGTCGTCGGTCATAGCTATGGCGGCAACATCGCGCTGGCGACTGCCGAGCAGTATCCGTCGCTGGTGGCCGGAGTGGTGATCTACGAGACGCCCTTGTCGTGGGAGCCGTGGTGGCCGGGCTCGACTGCCGGAGCGGTTGCAATCAAGGCCGCTGGCCAGCCAGAGCAGGCGGCCGAAGCGTTCATGCGGCGGATCATTGGGGTCGAGCGGTGGGAGGCGCTTCCTGAGCGAACGCGGACGACGCGTCGTGCGGAGGGGGTTGCCTTGGTGGAGGAGTTGGCCGATCTTCGTGAGCACCAGCCCTGGCACGCCGATCGCATTCATGTCCCAGTGGTGGTTGGCTGTGGCACTCGCGGCGCCGCGCACCACCGACAGGGGATGGCAGCAGTAGCCGCGTCCATCGCCGGGGCCCAGTTGGTGGTGGTCGAAGGCTGCGGCCACGATGCGCCCCACAGCGACGCTGCTGTGTTTCGCGACCAACTCGTCGGTCCGCTGTTGGAGCGCGTCGGCTCACCTTGGACCTGAGTTGGTTTGCCGCCCGGCTGCGAACAGATGCTCTTGAAGTCATGGAGCGGGTCCGTGCCTCGGTCCGGCTGCCTGACCGTCTAACCGTCTGACCGCCGGACCGCCGGACCGCCGGACCGCCCGACCGCCCGACCGCCCGAGTTTGGCATCTTCCGCCGCCACCATGGGCGGGTAAACCGGTCGATCGGGGCATCGTTGCTCGCCCTTGGGCGGAGAAGGGTGCCACGGTCTGAAGCGGTAGCGCCGAGTCCGGGCCGGCCCTCAAGAGCTCATTGGTAAGGCGTCCGTGCGGCGCCCCCTGGGCTCGAGTTAGCCGACCTCGATGTCAGTGCCGAAGAACGTGCAGGTGAGGCCGCTCACGGCCTGGGCTTCGGCCTTGGCCTTTGCGCGATCGGCGCAGTCCTGCAGGCTGGTTCGCTGTGTCCAGACACCCAGCGCCAGGCAGGCCATGAGCACCACCATGATCAGCTTGGTGACGATGCTCTTGATCACCAG
>Ga0105046_10019866_pt1 | contig 10178 bp, 4 predicted proteins | sample MAT03_FD_78385 | JGI IMG/M metagenome (GOLD analysis project Ga0105046, IMG submission 78385) | Freshwater microbial communities from Lake Fryxell liftoff mats and glacier meltwater in Antarctica - MAT-03 (megahit assembly) | ecosystem: Environmental > Aquatic > Freshwater > Ice > Liftoff... | reverse complement strand
TGTTTCCCAAAGGCCGATTCTCGGCATCAAGACAAATCCGGCAACCAACGTTCCAAGGACGGCACCCGCAGTGTTCTGCGCGTAAAGCATGCCTATCCCCGGGCCAATGTCTTGATCTTTCCTTACCGAATGTCTCGCTAATACAGGTAACGTAGCCCCCATCATCGTTGTTGGTATCAAAACAATCGTAAACGCGGCACCGAGCTGAAAGAAGACTTGTCCGATCCCTCCTGCGGACGGTAATTCAGTTTGCTGGCCGACAATACTGATGTACAGAGACTGACTAGCCATAAAACCAAAAGGAACCAGGATGGCGCCGACCGCTATCCCCAATTCGAGAGCCCCATAAACTAGTAAGGGACGTTGAATAGTCGATAGAAACTTAGCCGCTACCCAGCTACCAAAGGCCAAGCCACCCATGTAGGCGCTAAGAATAATCGCAATCGCCTGTTCAGAAGTTCCGAAATAGATTCCGAATTGCCGCAGCCAGACGGTTTGATAGAGCAATGCGGCGAAACCAGAAAGAAAAAAGCAAAAGCCGATCGCGTGCAACTCAGCTTGACGAGACAAAGAAAATGACGGCATGTCTTTTAAGTTTCTGGCGAATGTAGCCTGGGCGAACGGAGAATGATTTACTTGCCGGCAATCGGATAAACGTCAACGTAGTATACAGTGTAAAAATGGAGTCGAGAGCCTAGGAATCCTTGGCAAAGTTTTCGCCAAGAATCGAATCAGTCTCCACGCCAGTAACAACTTGGTAAACTATGAAGTGTCAACGCATGTCGCGAGCGTAACCGACGATGCGATACGAGCACAGTGAGCCTTGAAAATGCGTATGCCTTGCAAACTACTGTTCGTCGTCGCGATAAGCACTTTCTGGAACACCGTTGGATGCGAAAGCCGAAACCTCTCAACAATCGCTACCAACCCACGACCGTTACATGAAGCCTCAGTGGATACACCTCCTGCAGACAATAAGTTCGCAGCCGGAAAACTCGGGGCAGAAGAAACCATCGGAACCAGCCGAATCGAAATGCTAGATGAGGTTGCGCGGCACCAGCAATCGGGGGACCAAGACAAGGCAATCTCGATCCTCAAGCAGCTACTTGTTCGTGACTCCGACGACGTTGAAGCCATATTTACTTTTGCCACATTAAGAGCTTCACAGGGCCGCTTCGTTGAGGCGATCGAGCTACTGGATACCATCCCATCAGACCACATTGAAGCGGGAATTCCGTCGCTTGGGGCCTCGGCCGATTGGTGCCTCCAATTGGAACGCTACGATGATGCAGAGCTTCGCTATCGAAAGATTCTTGAGATTGCTCCTTCTGTTAATGTCGCCAAAAGGAAACTTGCGAATCTACTGAACCGTCAGGGCCGAAGGCACGAGGCAGTGGCACTTATTCGCCAGCTCTGCGTTTCTGGTGATGTCACACAGGATGAACTTCACTCGCTCATCGTGGAGTCCGATGCCATGTATGACGAGCCGAACTCAACGCCGGAAGCGGGCGCGGCGTCTTACGTTCCAATCGGAAAAATGGGCACGGGTCGTTACTTATACACCCAGCACCGCTACTTGGATGCTGCTTTGGAAGTAGAGCCGCTGATTTTATCAGGCGAGGCTCTGCCAGCAATGCTCGCATTCTATGGATGTGCGGTTGCTGAAGCTCAGGACGAAGATCGTTTTCAGTTTTGGCTAAGTAAGGTCAATCAGAGCGCTAAAGAATTCCCCGAGTATTGGGCGGCTTTAGGGACCCACTTGATTGCCGAGGGCAAGTTCGACGAAAGTGTGCGGGCATTGGCGGAAGCGATTCGGAGAGACCCCACGGACTACCGATCGATTCGCAGGCTCGTCCAAGCGTTTCGAAGCCTTGGGGACGAGGAGCTTACGAAACGCTTCCAGGCCAAATATCAATCATTGATAAACTCCGTGAACGCAAGTGTAAGGATCGCGAACAGCACGTCGCCTTCCGCTAAAGAGTTTGAGCAACTCTCAAAGGATTTGACGGATCTGGATCGATTGCTTGAAGCGATTCTTTGGAAATCCGTCAGTGCGATTTACCAGCACACGCCGCCTGCGTTCACTGTCAGCCTTCAGTCGGAGATGCGATCGGTTCTCGATCGCGCGGTGGCGTTCCCCGGTAATGAGCAGACGCTTTGTAACATGCGGCTTGAAGATTTTCCCTTGCCTAAGATCAGCAGTGAGTCTGCACCTCAGGAAGTCACGAAGCCAAGACTTCACACAACGACCGCCCCACCTCCCGCGAAATTTTCAGACGTTAGCAAGTCGGTGGGCTTATTGCACCATTATGAAGTGGGAAGTTCGCAACGCGATAAAGGCTTTGCGATCTATCAGTCTCTTGGCGGCGGTGTTGCAGTGCTTGATTTCGATCTCGATGGCTTCCAGGATCTTTACTTCGCTCAGGGCGGTGGTGATCCTCCGGACTTTGTCGCGGGGGCGTCGGATCAACTTTATCGAACTACCTACCGCCCAACCGGGATGGTGCTGGATGATGTCACCAAAATCGCAGGCGCCGTTGAAAATCGCTACACGGTTGGCGTTACGTCGGGAGATTGGAACCAGGATGGCTTTCCGGACATGGTTACCGTTGGTATCGGCGACAAATGGCTCCACGTCAACAATGGAGATGGTACTTTTGCGCAATTACGACTGGGTATCAGTGCTCGCACGAAGCTGAATAGCTCGCTCGCGATGGCGGATCTATCGGGCGACCAATTGCCCGATTTGGTCGTACTTAGCTACGTCGACGACGAGGCCGTTGTCAATCGTCCCGAGATGGACCAGCAGGGCAATGTAATAAGCGCGATCGGCCCGCTTGACCTTACGCCTGCCCAAGACGAGCTCTTTACAAATGACGGTCAGGGCGGCTGGACGCCTTCCGCCATTGGGAAAAATCCCAAAGATGCGAGTACAGGCTTGGGAGTGATCGTCACCAATCTTGACGAATCCGCTGGTAACGAGGTCTTTGTCGGCAACGATGAACGAGCCAATCAACTATGGGTCCTTAACCCGTCCAATAACGATTGGGTCGACCAAGCGATTCCTTTGGGATGCGCGTTTAGCAGCACCGGAGCTCCGACCGGATCGATGGGGATTGCGTGCGGTGATTTCGATAGAACAGGTAGTCAAGACATTCATATCACCAACTATTTCAATGAATCGGTTTGCCTCTATCTGAACGGGAATGGTTTGTTTCGAGACAAATGTGTCAAGTACCAACTGAGCGAAGTGAGTAAATCGGTGCTCGGATTTGGTTGCCAAGCAATCGACTATTCCAATGATGGCCGGATGGATCTTGTCGTGACAAATGGACACGTAGAAGACCTAGAATGGAAAGGCCAACCTTTTCGGCAGCCCATGCAGCTATTTGCAAATCTGGGGAGTCAGTTCCAGCTTGTTTCGATCGATGACGAGTCGTCGTTTTGGGGTAGCTTGCACCTTGGACGCGCGGTTGCGAAGTTGGATTTCGATCGCGACGGAAAAATGGATTTCGTCCTCACGGACCTACTTGGACCGTCGAAGCTACTTTTGAATCAAACCCCCACTCAAAATCACTCCATTAGCTTGAGATTGGTGGGAACAACCTCCGAACGCGACGCGATTGGTGCGAAGATCAGGGTTAACGTTGGCGACCAGGAGTGGACGCAGTGGGTCAATGCGGGTGACGGCTACCTATGTAAAAACGAATTCACCCTTATCTTCGGGCTGGGAAAGCAGGATGTCACATGCCAGCCCGAGGTAGAGGTGACATGGCCAAATGGAGACGTTCAGCGATTCAGCCAACTAAAGTCCAATGAGACTTTTGTTTTGGTAGAAGGTGACTCAAGTGGTTTTCAGTTATGAGAATTTTTTTGCCCATGCTTAATGAACGGATGCCGATGCATGCGAAATCGATGTCGTTACTCAATTGTCAATCGCAGAACCCCTTTTCGTTTTGGAAAAGGTGGGGCACCATGGTTTGTGCTTTACAAATCGCGTTGATTGGAGCCTGTGATCGCGTTAAAACGATTGACGTTGATTCTCCGCCAGCCCAAACCATCTCAGAACAAGTTGTTGTTGCAGCGTTCGCTGGTACGGAACAACTTGCTACGGACGCTTTGGCGATTGAAAACATCACGTCGTTTTGTAGCGGTTGCCACGCAATGCCAATACCAACTAGTTTCTCGCGAGAGCACTGGCCGCGCGAGGTCCAGCGCGGTTTCGACTTTTACTTTGCCAGTGGGCGGACGGACCTGAGTCCTCCGAGCGTTCGAGAGGTCGAAGAATACTTCGTAAGCCGTGCAACGGAGGCGTTGCCTTCGCATCACCCCAAAGGGGTCGATAACGATGCACTGAATCGATATCGACTCAAGCATCCAAACGTACCGCAAAGTGATGAACAAGGAATCGCAGGTGCAAACATAGGCTTTTTCGACTGGGGGCTTCCGGTAGGGTCCATGTTGATGCTCTCGGATATGCGAGATGGCAGCATTATGACATGCGGTTTCAACGGTGCCGGATTCGACGATTGCGAAGTGGTCGCCAAACTCAACAATCCTAGCCGAATGTCACAATGTGACTTAGACAACAATGGCAGACAGGGATTGTTGGTCGCAGATCTTGGCAGCTTCTTGCCGGCGGATCATAAATTGGGACGAGTGGTATGGCTACGGCGCCAAGACGATCGCGAACTGCGGTTTGAAAAGGTGGTGCTTCTCCGCAATTGCGGGCGAGTCGCCGATGTTCGAGCGGCAGACTTGGACGACGACGGTGATCTTGATCTTTGCGTTGCCGATTTTGGTTGGCACAAGACAGGAAAAGTCCTTTGGCTTGAACGCGTTTCCGACGGTCCAGTGACCGCAGAAAGTTTCGTCCCTCATGTATTGGATGAGCGTTCAGGGGCCGTCGAAGTCAATCCGATCGATATCAACAAAGATGGCAAGCTTGATATCGTGGCTTTGATCGCTCAAGAAACCGAGTCAATCGTTGCATTTTTGAATGATGGCAACGGAGGGTTTACCCGACAAACCCTCTACGCAGCGATGGAGCCCTCCTATGGCAGTAGCGGGATGGAGTTTTGCGACTTGGATAGGGATGGCGACGAAGACATCGTTTACACCAATGGAGATTCCTTTGATCGGTACGAAGTAAAACCGTTTCACGGTATCCATTGGCTTGAGAATCGAGGCAACCTCAAATTTCATGCTCGAGATCTGGTCAGCTTGCCAGGTGTTCATCGCGCTGTCCCGTCGGACGTTGACGATGACGGTGACCTTGATATCGTCGCGAGTGCGTTTCTGCCCGGGGATCTTTCCAAAACGTTCGTCGACGCACCAGCGATGTCGATCATTTTGCTTGAAAACGACGGCAAGCAGGACTTTAAACTACGTCCACTGCAGGTTGGCAAAACCGTCCACCCTTCAATGTGTATCGGTGACTTCAATGACGATGGAATCCCTGACATTGCCGCCGCAAACTTCGAAGAAGATGCGAATCAAAAGAGTGCCCCGATGGATGTCCTACTGTCCTATTAGCCGCTGTTGCTCGGTTAGCAATCCATGGGTTTGTCGCATCCGTTCCGACAAAGCAGGGTTGAATGATGAATACAGAATCGCGAGCGAACGATACGGCGGTGTATAGCTTGCATCCACACGGGTCGCTTCAACAAACGCACGCTCCGCGTCGTTGAAACGCTTGAGTCGACCGAAGCAAAGGCCAAGGTTGTACCAATCGATTGCTGACCGCCGGATACCAACAAGTTCGCCATAGGCTTCGGACGCTTTCTGAAAATCGCCGTCGTTGAACCTTGTTGAAGCAATCACTTCTAATGCAGCTTTACGGCTTTCGGTCGGAGCAGACTCCAATCGAAGCGTTTGCGACGCATATCGCTCGGCCAAGTCCCAGTCCGCAATCGCCTGCGATGAATTCGCTTCGGATGGCAAAGCTTCGGCATTTTTTCGAGCAAGTTGAGCAATGGTTGCAAGCAACTTTGCGTCGCTGGCATCGTCGGGAGCGAGAGCCAGCAAATCGTTCGCCGTCTGGTCGCTGAGGTGACTTGGAAATTCATTTTGTTTGATGTCCCTCAGTTCCCAGAATGCCATCGCTAACTTCGACGCACGCGAATCCTTCGTATTCACGTCCGCGTCCAGTGGGCTGCGCAGTTGACGAAGCTGTGCCTCAGAATTGTTCTTTGAAACTTCGGGTTGGCTTGTGTGCATACCTATCTGATGGTTCGTCGTCGCGGCGTGGGGCACCTCGCTTGTTGATTTAGGCATGTGGCAAAGCACACATCGATTCTCGTTTCGAAGGTGACGTTCTTCTTGTTCGACGCCGCAAGCTTCATCCTGATGGCACTTCAGGCAGTTGGCCTGCTGATATTGTTCTGACGTCGTATCAACTTTGGAATGATGAGGATCATGGCAGGTTATGCACGTCAGCGTTTCAGACTCTTGGTAGCACTTGCTTTGCCACAATTGATCAAAGTGATCGACGAACGTTTTCTCTTCATTCTTGGAGCTATCGATTTTGAAGATCACTCGAGTATCGTCAAGTCTTTCACCAGGACGGAAGTCCCAAATCGTTTTGTCGCGTCCATCGACGACCACGTCACCCTGCAAATGACACTGGGCGCAAATCGCTTCAGCCAATACACGCTCTAACTTTCCCGGGTGTACAATCAACGAATCCTCACTCACGCTGGCAGCCTGAGGCGTCGTCGCGGCTACTGACTCGTCTTTCTTCATCACAGCATTGCTAACGAGCTTGCTGAACTTGTTGGAATGCGCATCGCCCGGACCATGGCAACGTTCACAACCGATCGAAGCTTCTAAGATGTCGACCTGCTCTTGGTTTTGATTTCGTCGCGAAACGATACCGGTATGGCAGAACAAACATTCGTCAGTGAGTACTCGTGTTACTCCTTGATGACTCGTTTGCTCGTATCCGGGAGCCATACCAAACGCATTTGGCGACGAATACCATGTAACCGGTGATTGGATGAGATACGGTCCATCGGACAATAGGTATCCTTTTGCAAACGCACCACTTCCCATGACGTATTTAACCGGGAATCTTGCAAGCAAGATTCGCGAATCGGTCGGCGATAGCTTTACTGAGCCATTTTTGCCAAAAGACTCTGGAAAAACATGCTGCCACTCCGCATGCCAGACTTGCTCTCCGCTGCTAACAACCTCATAGGATCGGCGACTCGGCAGATGATTAAGAATCCCGATCAGGCCTGCATCGCTATCAGGGTTTCTTTGTAATGATCGACTATGATGCGTCGAAAGATAGCTCTTGTACTGATCGGGATGACAACCAATGCAAGCGGCGCTACCAATCATCCCACTTGGCAAGTCGATCATTTCCGTCCCGAGGTCAGTGGTCGACGTCGTGGGAACATCGTGACGCGAATCGCCATCACGTTGTTGTTTTTTTTCCGAACCCACCAACCTGTCTTGACGGGGTACTTCGTATTCGGGCTGACCACGATAAATCAGGAACGCGCCAACACAGCTCATTAGAACAGCGGCCAGAATCCATACTCGTCGAGCGAAAAACATCGAATCATTGGGCTTTGTTTTTGGCATGACAGTAACGCACGACACCTATAAGGTCGTCGCAGCCAATAAGAGTGTCGAAAAAAATAACCCCGCTCACCATTGTGAGCGGGGCTATCAACTTTTATCTCAATGAGATCGATTTCTCAAGCGATACGGGCATTGAGATTAAAAGACCTTAGATCGAATCAACGCTAACAACTTCCTTTGCACCGCGAGTGCCCAAGGCTCCCCAAAGCCCATAAGGACTCAGCCTGCCAGCATTGTTCTGCTGCGTGACGACTGGTGCTCGGCTGTTCCCAGCTTCCACCGAATCGGTGATAAAGCGAACGGCCCCGTCGCCCATCAGCACATGCGCACCACCTTGGTGACGGCTGGCTGGAGGGCAGATGCCCATCGAATCTTGCCATCCAGCACCACAAATCTCTCGGTTTGGCGGAAGGATCGTGTTCACCATGGTTGAGGCAGCTTGGTAATGCGCCCAGACTCCACCGCGTGTAAACTGCCCGGTAATCAAATCCGGCGGCGTACCGTTCCTCCAGAACCTTGGGGCCAGCGGATCGATCTGAGTTTGACAAAAAGAAGGATTCCCAGGAACCCCCGACGGTGGATTTGCACCCCATGATTCGCCATTCGACCGAGACCAGACAGTTCGGATATCGCGATCGCCGAGGTCGGTCGCAATTTCACCCATGGCGATCGTGTTAGCCAAGCCGTCGAGGATATCCTTGAAGTTACCACTTCGCTTGACACCAAAGAACCCACGATCGCAAGCGCGATACTGTTCGGCATCCCAACCCGGACGAGGTTGGAGCTGGTCATTCAAGTACCCGTGAGTCCCCATCCCGTCAATGGAATCGCCCATCATCATCCCATAATTGGTTCTGCCACTGGTCGGCGGCCCCTTTCCGGGATCGCTTGGACAACGAAGCGTTGATACTTCCGTCATCCAAGGAATGTACTGCTGATTGTCGGGCGAGGGGCCCATCGCAGGCCAGGAACCACCAGGCGTAGGCAAGCCACCTGGTGCGATGGCCTGCCCATCCACGCGGCCAACCATTGGTGCGCTGATCTGCTCCCAAAGCGCCTGCTGCTCCATAAACGGCACTAATCCAACTAAAGCACTTAGTTCCATTTGGCTGGTAAAGACAGAGTCGTTCCACCAAGCCATGTTAGGCGAACCTTGCCAGTATCCAGTTCCGGTTCCATGAATCGGAATCGCGTTGTAAGCAGCGTGGTAGTTGTGCAGTGACAATCCGATTTGCTTAAAATTGTTCCCGCAACTCATTCTTCTCGCTGCTTCGCGCGCGGCCTGAACTGCTGGCAGCAGCAGGCCAACCATGACGCCAATAATGGCAATAACGACCAGCAACTCCACAAGCGTGAAACCACCGGCCCCCGTCTTTCGATGCGACACTTCTGTCTCCTCAGAGTAGTAGAAAAATAAGCCTCGTTGTGCAACGAAGGCAGTGAATTACCCCGCAACAAGATCGCTAACGGGGTCGTAACTCACGCTTTAAACTATAACCGGCTTGATCGTTCGACACAGTACCGAGAATGACTTTATTTCTCAAAATTTTATGTAAAAACACTCCTCCTGGGAATCCACACCCCCTTCTAGCGGACCTCGCGGGAACTCGGCCGCCTTTAATTGCGGCGAACCGCGTTAGGTGTTGGGCCGTAGTGGATGCACAATCTGGTTGGCTCCGTGCAATGTTGGCGGCGGCCTCGCGCCGAACAAAACGCTGGAAGCCCTATCGCTCATGGCCGGTAAGAGTTAAGTCGGTGCCTAAATTCAATACGGCAATACAAAAGTATTCGCTGTTCCGCCGCCACGTCCCCGGTTCGTACATGAGTGTTTTAAAGTTTAGGGTTCGATCGCTTGAGCTTCTCGTAACATTTTGCGTTGTTGCATTAAGCTCAGGATGCGACAAGCAATCCGTTATAGTTTTGCACCGGGAAGACGGCATGGCAGCGATTGGATCGGACTCGGCGATCAAGGCGACCGCCCAAGACGCGGCCTGGCAACTTCGTGAATCGATCAACCGCCAGGACTGGAACGCAGCCGGAAACCTCGTTTCAGCGGCTTTAATCTCGCAACCGGCTAACCCCGACGTCCTGACCGATGCTGCGTTAGTCAACGCCAAGCTCGGCCGATTGCGAGAGGCAGCTCAGTTGATGGTCGAAGCGGTCATCGCCTCGAATTTTGATACCAGTGGGCCGCGAGTTGACAACGCAGTTCGTGCCTTGATTGACGTTGGCCAACTTTATGACGCAATCGACCTCCTGCGTCAGGTTGTCGAGGCAAAGCCGCGGGAGGCTAAGTACCGACGCATGCTGATTGGATTCCTTGGTGAAGCTCAACTGGTCAATGGCTTGGAGAAGCATACCGAGCAATTGATTCGCGATCGCACGATTGACATTCCGATTCTGATTGCGACGACTGAAACGTTTACCCGACGTTTTGCAGACGCGACTATCGAAGCGATGCTTGAGCGGAACCCCAGCGACCAACGTCCACGACTGGGCATGGCCCAGGAAATGCTTGAAAGGCGAGATGCTGATTCGGCACTTTCGATTCTAGATCGCATCCTGCTGACCCATCCTGATTTCGCTCC
>Ga0105046_10019865_pt1 | contig 10178 bp, 7 predicted proteins | sample MAT03_FD_78385 | JGI IMG/M metagenome (GOLD analysis project Ga0105046, IMG submission 78385) | Freshwater microbial communities from Lake Fryxell liftoff mats and glacier meltwater in Antarctica - MAT-03 (megahit assembly) | ecosystem: Environmental > Aquatic > Freshwater > Ice > Liftoff... | reverse complement strand
TCGCGGCCATCTCGGCCGCTCTGGATCGCGTTTCGCGGAGCCAGCTCGACGAACCGACCGCACGGCGCGTGCAAGGCAGAGCGCGCGCGCGTTTGGGCGACCAGACGGCCGATCCCGTATCGCGCGTCGTCGAGCTGTGGCTTCACGGCGCCATCATGCCGACCAACCCGGTCGACCTGCGCTCGATCAGCCCCCGCCTCGAAGCGGCCAGCTGGCTCGTCGTCGTCGCGCGACCGTCGTAGCCATCGCACGCGGCCGGTGGCCGCGCCGCGACGTTGGTGCTTCGCTCCGCCCGTGTAATGCTCAAGTCATGGCGGGCACGAAACCGCATGGCTACCACGCGCTCGAGCCTGCAGCGTTCGCTGATCTCGACGATCGGCAAGCAGAGGAGCTGGTCGAGACGCTGGTTCGCCGTGAGCTGGCCGAACGGCATGCGCCCGGGTTCGAGATCGATGGACCGCGTGCCGCGTCTGTCGGCGGCGCCGACCTGCGCGTGCGCCTACACAACGCTCCGCCCACGTCCTTTGCCGACTTCCAGACGTCGCGTTCGCTGGTTCCGATGACGTTCGATGATCTCGATGTGTCGGTGGTGTACAGCGTCAAGTCAGGCAAGAAATGGCGCGACGTCGCGCTCGCGGAGGCCAAGGATCAGAGCCAATGGGCGCTCGACGCGCTCGGCGCCGGAGGCCGTCTCATTGTCGTGTTGACGACGATCAAAGATCCCCCGCCTCCTACACATCCCAAGAACTCTTCCGCGAAGAAGCCTTCCTCGAAGAAGAACCCGGCCAAGCGAGTCGCCAAGACGTTTCGACCTCCCGTGCAGCGGGAGCTGGCCGACGCCTATCTTGCTCGTCTGAGACTGCTGGATGTTAACGCGCCCGATCCGCACGAGCGTATTCATGTCTTCGACGCCAACGACCTTAGCGCTTACGTTCGCGCCACCGGGTACGTGCTTTCCGCTTCTTTGCGGCTCAAGCTCCGCATCCCTGGGATTCCGAGAATTCTCGACCTGTCCGCCTGGCTCAGGGATCACCAGGTCGATCGTGCACCCGCACCGCGCTCCTTCGAGTGGGATGATGCGCGCACCGCGGCCAAGCAAATGATGCTCGATCTCGCCAACAATGACGTCGATGATATCTCCGGTCGGGCCATCTGGCTCGTGGCGCCCCCGGGGATTGGCAAGACACGGCTGGTCGTCGAGGCGTTCCGTAGTGAGCCTTCGATCGAGCAAAGGATCTTTGTCGCGCCCGATCCGCAGGCAGCGCTGAGCGCGCTGCACGACCACGAACTTCTCGGGACCTACAAGGATGCGATTCTTGTCGTCGACGACTGCTCTCTCGAGTTCATCGCTCCGATCTTTCGCGCCCTTGCGCAAGGTTGCCGCCAGGCAAAACTGATCGTCATCACACCGCTCGCGGAAACGTGCGTTTCTGCTCAGGTGCCTCCTCTCCTCCGTGTGGACCTGATGCCTATGGACCAGCGAGCGAGCGCCAATATGGTAGCTCTTGAACTCGGCTGGGAGTTCTCGGATCCGCGTGTCGCGAACGTAGTGACCCTGACCGAAGGGTACCCTTGGTTCGCCTTGCTGGTCGCTCGGGAACTCGCGAAGGCGACGGAGCCGGGGGCGCGGCTGATCCGCACGCTCAGGGAGGCCGTGGACCTCGCGCTTTGTCCCCCGCGAGACATCGACTTCGAGCTCCAGGTGCGCCAGCGCGCTGCCGCCCTGTTCGCCGTGATGCTGCTCGAGGCGGAGGTGATCGCCGATGTGGAGGAAGCACAACGAGCCGAGCTGCTTCCACTCCTCGGCTTCGAGAGCTGGCAAGCGCTCGAGCGTGCGATCGAGCGATGCGCGGCTCGCGGACTGCTCCGGCGCGGCGATGGCGGTGTCTTTCGGTACGTAACACCAGCCATCATCGAGCGGGAGATCGCGAAGCGGTTCCTGACCCCTCCTGGGCCTGGTGGGCCCGGTCCCTTCCGGCTACGTCTGCGCAGCGAAGTCTTGAAGAAGAAGCTGGCCGCTCTCCTGGAGCGCATGGAGAAGCTCGGATTCCCACCCGAGAGTCTCGCCCAGCTCGCGCTGCCGACCGTCCTGGCACTCGACGGGAAGCCAGCCCACGTGGCTTCCCTCCGCGCGCTGTCGACCACGGAGCTGCTCTTCGCCGCTCGCCACCAACCGCAGCAGATGGCTGCGATTCTTTGGCGGATCGTGGAGGAGACGCCTCTCGAAGCGTTACGCGCCAACCTCCATGTTCGCCGGTCGCTGATGTTTGCGCTCGAGTCCGTTGCCGAGCGCCAACACACATTTCACGACGCAGAAGCGGCACTCTTCCGCCTGGCTCTGGCGGAGAACGAAACGTACGCGAACAACGCCACGACGATCTGGGCCGGCCTCTTCGACGTGGCGTCGAACACCACCTACCTGACCTTCAGCGAGAGGCAACCCACGCTGGAGGACCGAGTGCGCAGCGCAGCCGCGCACGAGCGCCTGATCGCCCTCGCAGCTCTCGGCCGGCTGACCGGGATGAGCGGTCTCAAGGTTGGCGGGCGAGAGACCGATGGTCGCTTTCCGCGAGCAACTCGCGCAGAAGTGGGGGCAGCTTTCGTGGACGCGTGGCGGCTGCTCCTCGAGCGTGTGCGCGACGAAGACACTGAGGTCAGATCTTCTGCTGCCCGCACCGTTGCTCGGAATTTGCGGACCGCGGTGCGAAGCGGGCTGATCGTCGCCATCGGAGACGACATCAGTGCTCTTGTGGACGCGTTCCCCAAGGCCGAGCTCGGAAAGCTTCTCGAGGCCATCGATCTCGCAGTCGCGCACGATTTAGCTCGCATTGAGCGCACGCCGGCCGAGCAGATCTTGCTGCGCCTGCGCGACCGGTTCGCTCCGACTACCTATCGCGACCGGCTGCGACATCGCGTCGGGGCATGGGGCCCAGTCGCGCTGCGAGACGACGTTGGCATCGATCGTGATCTTGCCATACAAGGGCTCCGCTCACCGTCGGCGCTGCTGGAGGAGCTCGATTGGCTGACTTCGGCAGAGGCGGTGCGCGCAATGCCGTTCGCCATCACCGTGGGCCTTGTCGATGAACACGAGGTGCTTCTCGAGTCGTTCCTCGCGCGCGCACCGGAGGCGCCGGCGTTCGTGTCTGCCTACCTGACCGGTCGACAACTCGCTGGCGCCGTGATGACCGTGGACCGCGTCATCCAGCGCTTTCGCGCCGATGGATTGGTCGATGCAGCCGTGACGACCATGTGGCGAGCCGGCTACTCCCCCGACCGGCTCGAATGGCTGATCGAAGATCTGAAGGCGGGGCGGGTCTCCGAGCAAGCGCTTTCGTACTTTGCATTTGGCGGCTGGCAGCGCGGCCTTTCCGATGCCCAGTTGGATCGCTTCGTGACCGCCCTGCTGTCGAGCCCAGGCGATTCGGCTGCCCGCGTGGCGCTGGATTCGATCGAGCATCACCTGCCAAAGGATGGCGTTCCACCGTGCTTTCGCGCCGTGTTATTGCGCGCGTTCGAGCGTGCCTCCATGCTCGACATTTCCGGCACCGGGCACTTTGCGTACGTGTGGCAGCAGGCGGCACTGCGCCTCGTGGCGGCTGGGGTAGTTCTCGAAGTTGCCCAGTCCGCAGTCAACGCAATCGTTCGACGACCCGAAGAGCTTCCCCGTGACGAAGTCTCGGAAGTCGTCGTGGCGTGCGCGAGAGCGGACGGCAACGCGACCTGGATCGCGCTCCGCCGTGGATTCGAGTCGGACGTTCCCGCGGATGTACTCGCGCACGGTATCAAGTTCTGGAACGTCTCGAGCGCTCTGCCTGCTGATGAGATCGCGGCATGGATGGGCACGAACAAGCAGCGTTCGCTTCGCGCAGTCGAGCTGGTTTCGATGCACGGCCCCGACCTTGCGCCACTTGCGAGGGAGATCTTGCGGCGCTTTGGCCCCGAATCCGACGCGGCCGAGGTGTTGATGTCCGACCTCCTCACGACCCCGCGCGCCGTATCGAGTCTCGCGACGTTTTCCGCCTCACAGCTTGAGCGGGTTCGCCCATGGTTGAACGATCCAGCGATCGCTGTCCGAGAATTCGCAGAAAGGGCGCTCGCTCTCCTGGGTGTCTCTCGAGACCAGTACGCCGCACACGAGGAGTCGGAGCGAAGACAACGTTCCGGGACCTGAGATGTGCCGTCCTTCGTGCGGGCGAGGCGGTCGACACGGACGCGCAGTTCCTCGATCGCCGGAGCCTAAGGGCCTGCAGCGAAATAGACCCTTCGTCTCGGCCCCGATCCATCCCCGCCTGCGTCGTTTGCGGCGGCAGACCCCAACGCCAGAAACTCGTGAACGCTGGGAGGGCGCTGGGAGAACGCAGACCAGGTACCCTCCTAGGCCCGGCGCGCTGGATGGTACGCTTCGGCATGGCCCGCATCGCCGAACGCTCGAAGCTCACCCCCGACGAATACCTCGCGTGGGAGCGCATCCAGGCGTCGAAGCACGAGTATTTCGACGGCGAGGTCTTCGCGATGGCGGGCGGCAGCCCCCGGCACAATCGCCTCTGCTCGAGCGTCAACGCCGCGCTCGTGAACAAGCTCGCCGCGAAGTGCAACGTGTTCACTTCAGACCAACGCCTCCGGGTGCAAGACCGCCGCTACGTCTACGCCGATGTGGTCGTGGTCTGCGGTCCGCCGGTAGTCGAGCACGACGACGTGATCGTGAACCCGACCATAGTGGTCGAAGTGCTCTCGCCGTCGACCGAGCAATACGATCGCGGCCTCAAGTGGGACAGCTACCAGACGCGCGAGTCGCTGACCGACTACATCCTCGTTTCGCAAGATCGATCGCGCATCGAGCACTTCGGTCGCGCCCTGGGCGGGTGCTGGAGCTACACGGCCGCGAACGCTGGAGGGACCATCACCCTCACCGACGGCACGGTCCTGGACATCGACGCGATCTTCGCCGGTGCCTTTGAGCTGAAGGGCGACTGAGCTCGTCGAGAGCCATGCCCTTCACTCGCGAATGTTGCGGAGGTTCTCGCTGATCCCGGCGAAGCGCATCATCAAGAATGCGCGGACCTCGGTCTGGTCGTAGAATCGTGCGGCAACCGCCTTCACGGGGGTCTCGCCGCCCATTCGAATGCAGGGTGAGTCGGCCTCGGTCGGGACGGCAACGCACCGCGCCGCACCTCGTCGATGCGTGCGGCCAGCGACCGTTCGAGCGAGCCGGCGGCGTGGTCCGAATGGGGCGAAGTCATCATCGATGGCTACGTGGAGCACGCGGGGCGACGCAATCGCGGCTTAGGAGCGTCGAAATGGACCAACCGGAAGCGGTGGGACAAATGACCATGCTGCGCCCGCACGACGCGGGTCTCTACCGCGTTTGCCTCGTCGGCGTGATCATCGAAAACTACATGATCTTGCGCCACTTGCTGCCACTGCTCCGGCCCGACACGGTGGACGCGACCTTGTATGGCATCGACCTCTTCATATTCGGCTTCGAGCCTGCATTGTGGTTCGAGAAGCTCAACCAGCGACCTGTCGTTGAGTGGTTCTCGTTCTTCTATCTAAGCTATTTCTGGATCAACGCCGCGTACCTCGTCGCGATCGCCGTCATCCGGCGCGGTGGCCGAGAGACGAGCGAGTTCGCTATCGGCATCCTCATCACTTTTCGCGTCGGCCAGCTCGGGTACATGGCGGTGCCGGGATTCGGCCCGGTGGGCTACCTCGCTTCCTCGTTCCACGCTCCGCTCGACGGCGGCTTCTTCTGGAGCTGTGTCTCGCGCACCGTCACCGCCGGAAGTGCGATGAAAGACATCTTTCCGTCGCTTCACACGGCCGTCCCCACGTTCCTCACGTGGTTTGCCTGGCAGCGCTCGCGCACCGAGCCGGGGTGGCGGTTGGTCACACTCGCTACCGGGTTCTTCGCTGCAAATATCATCGTCTCGACGATGCTGCTGCGCTGGCACTTCGCGATCGACGTCGTCGTCGGCCTCGTGCTCGGCTCGGCGGCGTGGTCCGATTGGGGCGAGGTCATCATCGATGGCTACGTGGAGCACGCGGGATGCCGCAATCGCGGCAGTGTTGCGTCGAAAATTGACCACTTGGAAGCGGCGCGACAAATGACCATGCGGCGCCCGCACGACGATGGACCGTTCACGCGAGGCGCGCGCGAATGTTGACCATTGAATGGTGCGGAGTGAGCCGGCGCAGGGCGGTGCGGCGAGGCTGCGCTTTGCGCGCGGGCGGATCGACGCCTGATCGGTCGCCCAGACTGCGAGTCGGTACACGCGCCGCGGCTTGCGCCTGGCTAGCCGCACGGGTCACCGTTGGGGCTTCGGCGTCGCGCTTGGGCTCCTGACGAGCCTCTCGGTGGTGGCTTGCGGTCCTGGCGAGGACCCTCCGGGGCGCTCGGCGACGCACCCCGATCCACCGAGGCTTCCGTTTCCCGAATGCGACCCGCCACCCGTTGAGGCATCGGACAAGCCGCCCCCCGAGAGCCTCGAGCCAGGCCAAGGCGACAAGGTCGCGAGCATCGCGATGCGCACGTGGATCTACGACGCGCCGCGCTCGCGATCCCAGAAGCTCGGCTACCTGCGCGCCGGCGCGGTGGTCGATCGTTCGCGCGCATCCTACGGAACCGACGGCTGCGATGGCGCTGGTACCGGATCCAGCCGCGTGGCGACGTCTGCGTGGGGAAGGGCGCGAGCCTGTCGCTCGATCACCCGATCGTGCAGGCTGCGCCGCGCGGCCCCGATCGCAACGCGGAGATTCCATACAAGTACGCGATCTCGCGCAGCCCGCCGCCGCACCTGTACTTCCGCCTCCCGACGGAGGCGGATCAGCGACGCGTGGAAGGGCCGACCTATCGCATCCACGTGCGCGAGCGCACCGCCGATTTTCCGGGGCTCGAGCTCGACACGACGCCGCAGTTCTTGCTCGACGGCAAGGCGTTGCCGAAGCCTTACGGCGCCGATCGCAACCTTGCGTATTCGGTCCACACCGGGCGGGCGCGCGAAAACTCCGCGTTCGGCCTCGTGTCGACCTTCGACTGGATGGGGCGCCGCTTCGCGCTGACCACCGAGCTCGATCTCATCCCGCTCGATCGCACCAAGCCGGCGGTCGTGGGGGCGCCCCTCGGGATCGTCCTCGAGCAAGGCGGCACGCCGGCCTTCGCGAGGGCGACGGGTGCGCCGATCTACAAGATGGAGGGCGAGCGGCAGCGCGAAGTCGCGATCCTCAAGCACCGGCAAGCCATCGAGCTGACCGACCAGAAAAAAGGCGGCCTCATCGCGACGGTCGACGGAACCTGGGTGCCCGAGGGCGCGCTCATCGTCGCCACCGTGCGCAAGGATCGCAGCGGTCAAGCCGACAAGGGCCGCAAGTGGATCTCGGTCTCGATCGACAAGCAGCTACTCGTGGCGTACGAGGGCGAAAAGCCCGTGTTCGCGACGCTGGTCTCGACCGGTCGCGGAGGCCTGGGCGACCCCGAAGAGACGCTCGCGACCATCCGTGGAAGCTTCTACATCCGCGCCAAGCACGTCTCCGGGACGATGGACGGCGATCAAGGCTCGGAAGAGGCCTTCGATCTGCGCGACGTGCCGTCCATCCAGTACTTCCACGAAGGCTACGCCCTGCACGGCGCCTACTGGCACGACGATTTCGGCCGCCCCCGTTCCCACGGTTGCATCAACCTTGCGCCGGGCGACGCGGCGTGGCTCTTCGCATGGAGCGATCCCCAGGTCCCGCTCGAGTGGCACGGCGCGGTGGCTCCTCAGGGCGGCACGCTGATCGAGATACGCAAGTAGTAGCCGCTGGCTGGGCGCACGCTGGTGAAGAAGTGGCTGGCGGCCACGGCGTGAGTTGCCGACAATCGGAAAAAGCATGAAGACCGCTCTTTGGTTCGGAGCAACCTGGGCGGGCTCCGGGGCGTGCTGCTTTTTCGCGATCGTCTTCAGCGCGATCGTCGCCGGACGGGGGATGTCGGCGGGCTCGACGGCAGTGATGCTGCTGGTCCCGCTCGAGATCCTGCTGTTCCTCGCAGGTTCGGTGGTGTTCTGGATGAAGGCCGCGGGTACGCCGAACCGCTGGCTCTTCGTCGGGCTGCAGGTGGGCCTTGGAATGGGCACGGCGCTCTTCTTCGCGTTCGTCACCGCGCTCGCGTTCAACCGGTAGAGCAAGCAACAGAGGGGCTGGAGCCCCGAACCTAGAGCTGCGGCCCCAACGGCGGAAAGGACATCGTTCCTCTGATGGCGATAGGCGCAGTCTATCGAGGTGGGCGGCATCCAACGCGGCCCTTCGGGAAAGTTCGCCGTCGTGGCGTCGTTCAACGAGGTCGCCGACATCTTTTTGGTTTCACGCGGAGACCTCGGTCGCCCGGAGCGGTAGAAGTGAGCGCGCAATGACCTACGTCCCGACCGAAGCCGACTCACCCTACATTCGAATGGGCGGCGAGACCCCCGTGAAGGCGGTTGCCGCACGATTCTACGACCACGTCGACGCGGACGAGCCGGAGCTCGCGCGGCTCCACCCGCTCGACGCGGAGGGCCGCGTGAGCCCGGGAGCGCGGGAGCGATTCGCGCTCTTCCTCGTGGAATGGACGGGAGGCCCGACCCTCTATTCGCCGACGCACGGTCATCCCCGGCTTCGGATGCGGCACGCTGACGTACCGGTGACGGCCGGGATGGCGGCGGCGTGGCTCCGCTGCATGGACGCTGCGATGGGTGACGTCGGCGTCGAGACCGAGGTTCGCGCATTCTTGATGATGCGCTTCGCGGAGATCAGCGAGAACCTCCGCAACATCCGCGAATGAACGGCATGGCGCTCGACAAGCTCGGTCGCCCTTCAGCTCGAAGGCACCGGCGGAGATTGCGTCGATGTCCAGGACCGTGCCGTCGGTGAGGGTCATGGTCTCTCCCGCGTTTGCGGCCATGTGGCTCCGGCGCCCTCCCCAGCGCCCCCCCAGCGCGCGACCGAAGCGCTCGATGCGCGGACGATCTTGCGAGACGAGCACGTGGTCGGTCAGCGACTCACCTCGCCCGCCCCGACTGGGCTCGGCATACGCGGCTCACGGCGCGAGCAGCACCACCTTCACCTGACTCGGCGCAACCTTCACCCCGGGCGGGATGTTGACGACGTTTTGGATCGACATGCTGGTCAGCCGGGTCGCGGGCAGGCCGCACAGGATCACGGTGAACGCAGCGGTCGTCTGCCTCGAAGGCGCCATCACCGTCTGCGAGACCATTCCCATCATCACGCCGGGGTTGTCACCCATCGTCATGGGAATGGTGGTCGCCATGTTGTGGGCGGGCGCACACGAAAAGAGCACCTTGCCCACCGGCGGCACGCCCATCACGCCGAGCGCGACATTGGGATAGGGGATGGGGACCGCCACCGGCGGCGTCTTGCAGACATCGGGGAAGGCGAGATTGATCCCGCCCATTTGGGTGTTCGCGAACATGGCAAGGACTCCTGTCTTTCAGCCGGCACCTGACTTCAACCGATGTGAACCTGCGCGCCGTCGACCTTCACCATGCCGTTGGCGTCGACGATGGTGTGTCCGCCGCGCAACATCGCACAGTCGGTGGCGGCCATGTCGAGCTGCCCGGCGCGGACCTGGTCCATCGTGTCGACCCGACGAAACGAGCGCTGGGCGTGGACAAACAGCCGCTCCAGCACCGCATCTGCGGTGCGCGCGACGAGCTTGGCCGCGCCCAGTTTCATCTGGGCGACGTCACCGACCAGTGACAGGGCACGACCCGCCACGTCGATGGCATCGGCCGCCAGGGTGATGCGCAAAGCCGAGGTCGACACCGACGGCGCCTCGAGCGCCACGCTCTCCGCGGCGGTCACCGACACGCGCCCATTGCGCGAGACCAGCGCGAGATCGCCTTCCGTCACGATGGTGGATGGGGATGTTGCATCCTGCCGCTCCAGCACCGCGAGGATGAACGCCTCGCGGCCCAGCACCGCGACGAGCACCCGATCGCTCGCCACCGGCTCGAGCAAGCAGCTGGCCGAACGTCGCGCTGTGAGCACCCAGGGGCCAGCTTGCACGCGAAGCTCGTCGCTCTCGCCGAGCCCGGTGACCCGCGCCTCGTGCAGCTCTGGGCTCGCAGCGCCCGCGGCTTCATTCGAACCCATCGTCTTGGCCTGATTCATTTCAATCCCCCCGCACTCGGTTGCCTGCTCACGCG
>Ga0105046_10019864_pt1 | contig 10179 bp, 10 predicted proteins | sample MAT03_FD_78385 | JGI IMG/M metagenome (GOLD analysis project Ga0105046, IMG submission 78385) | Freshwater microbial communities from Lake Fryxell liftoff mats and glacier meltwater in Antarctica - MAT-03 (megahit assembly) | ecosystem: Environmental > Aquatic > Freshwater > Ice > Liftoff... | reverse complement strand
TTCAAGTTTCTAATTCAAGGCTAAAGCATCGAAGCGCTTCACAGTTCTCAAGTAAGCAGCAAGATCAAAAGGATTCTGGAGCAGGTAGTCCTAAATTTGGTAAGGATTTTTTGATGGGCGGGCTTTGCCCGCCCATCAAAAAATCCTTACCAAATTTAGGACTACCCTGGAGCACAGGGAAACTAATCGAAACCCATAGATTCTGCGGATCTCTGAACACTTAACTAGACCAAGGAGTTATGGCTAGCAAGCATCCCTCAGAGTTCCCAAAGGTACTTCAACACTTGCACCTCTTTCTCCTTGACCCCTCACAGAGGTTCAACCAGCACAGCGCTCCAACAGTACGTGAGTAACCTGTACGGTCAGCCCAAATGCGCTTTATCTAAGGGCTTAATCCCCTATTCCTTTCAGGTCGAGCGGTTCTTGATCCGGTAAAACGGACTTTGACTCCTCTATTTTTCAGAATAGCGTCAATTTTATTCCTCAAGCGGAGTAGTTGTTTTAAGTCGCGTCATTTCATATACTCTTTGCCTATTTTGGTTAAACCTTTACAAACTAGCCTCGGTAGTGGTGTTGATGTGAGGATTTTTTGATGGGCGGGCAAAGCCCGCCCATCAAAAAATCCTTACCAATTTAGGACTACCCAGATTTTTTGGGATTTTTTTGGGTAGGTAATCTAAAAGCTTCCGGAGATGGGTCTTCTCACTTAGAACATTGGAGTGGTAGATGCACCCTGATTCAAATCCCTCCGAGCCTCACGCAAGTGATTTTCGGGGGGATTTTTTTGAACTCTATTTTTTGCATCTGGGCTTGCCAGTTTTGGATGGTCGGGCTGAAGGAAAGGCGATCGCTCGCAGAGTAACCCATACCCAGTATTTGAGCCTTGATCAAACGTCCTTTAAGCTACGGATACGCGACTGGGGCGGTGTTAGTCCCTTACCCTGAACCAACACGCCAAATGTGCCCATCTGCGTTGGGTTGAAATCCATCAGGGTGTGCAGGGCTTCGCGGCGATGCAAGATATCTTGTAGGGTTAAAGCAGCATCGGGCTGAAGATTTGATAGCGCAGCTAAGCGATCGCCCAGTCCCAACGCCATTAAAAACAGCCCTTGCGGAACGTAGCCCAGCCTGGTTAGACCACAGCGATCGCCCTGCCGCGCCAGCACTGTGAAATCTACGTGGGCTGTAATGTCTTGCTGCCCTATGTGAATATAAGGGTTGACATGCCGACCATGTTGGTAGTAGCACTGCAAGGTGCCATCGCAGCGTGTAGGGCTGTAGTAGCGCTGCGCTGGGTACCCATAGTCCACCGTCACGAGATAGCCCTGGCGCAGCCGACTTGCTACTGTCGTTACCCAGTCTAATGCTGCCAAGTTCACCTCAGTCCGATAGCCTTCGGGATAGGCAGGCGATGGCAAATCTATGCCTGCTAATGCAAAGTATTCGGTTAAACGGGGGGTAGATACGGGAGCAAGGAGTTCGGTGAAACTGGGGGGCGGGGATGTTTGGATGGGGGTCGCGGGGGACGGGGCAGGACTCGGCGACCCAACGGCCTCTTGAGTTTCGATCCAGGCATCCCAGTCGGCTATGGTCACGTAGATCTCCTGCAATTGCCCGTTGGCGATCGCTACCTGATGCACCGGAAAAGCATCCACCAGTTCGTTTGAGAAACAGCACCCCACCACCGAATCGGCTGGAATCTCGTCCCACGTGCGCCAGTGCAAGCCGCCCCACGTGTTAGCCAAGTCTTGCAGACGCTTCCGCTGTTCGGCAATCATCCCGGCAGACTTTTCAACAATCACATACTCCAATGCTTTGAAGCACTCTCCATGATGGCGATGTAGATGGATCAAGACATCCTGCGCCAGCATTCCTTGCCCCGCCCCCATCTCTAGCAGGGTAAATGGACGAGGATTTCCCAATAAATGCCACATTTCAGCAAACTGCTCGGCCAGCATTTCCCCAAAATCAGGACCGAGGTGGGGCGATGTAAAAAAGTCGCCGCTAACGCCGATATTGACCTGATTGGTGGCATAGTAGCCATGCTCTGGGTCGTATAGCGCCAGATCCATAAATTCAGCAAAGGTAATTCGCTGCTGAGGATGGGCAGCAATGCGTTGGGCAATGCGATCGCATAAATAGGGATTGCTCTGATCGGCTTCTAAAACAGCTTTATCCATTGAGTCAGAAGGTGCGTTTTACACAGGGAAGTAAGGAGACAGTTATCAGATCTATCAGATCTATCAGAATGGTCTAAGTAGTTCAACTTAAATAAAAATAAAACCCTAACTTCTGCGCCGCCCGCTGCGCGGGCGGCGCAGAAGTTAGGGTTTTATGTTCTAATTACGCCCACCTACTTAGAGCAAAAAGCAGGAGAGAATTTCGCCCTGGTTGACTGACAAATCTCTTGAACACCTGCTGCCGCCAGGAAATCAATTTCCTGGCTCATCGCCAAAGTCCTCTAAAGAGGGCTAAATCAGGATCTGAGTCTATTTCAATAGACTTTCACCATTAGCCCAAAATTTATTTTAAGGCGGGTTGACACCGGAGCAATGAGACGTTCAGGGCTTTTGTCAGTCAATCAGGGATTTCGCCTCCTCCTAATTTTTATCGCATACTCTAACTGACGGTATTGCGTAATCGGGGGATGATTTTTTGATGGGACGCAGTGCCCCTCTCATCAAAAAATCATCCCTAAAATCGGCAACGCCCAACTGACCAGTAGTATCAGAAACGGTGCTATATGCACAAATGTAGTCAATAGTCGATAATTGTGTAGAAATATTGCAAAAAATCCTAAAGTAATGTTACATTGATTTCAGAAGCCAATTATTAAGAGGCATTTGAATTATGGAAAGCCAAGAAGCTAAGTTCGGTTTTACTCAGTTCGCAGAAACTTGGAACGGTCGTCTGGCAATGTTGGGCTTTGTGATTGGTCTTGGTGTCGAACTAGCGACAGGTCAAGGCATTCTCTCGCAGATTGGCTTGATGTAATTTTCGGTTAGGTTTTCATTCTTGATATCTCCTTCCTGTGGGGTGCAGCTTAGCTGTACCCCAGTTTTTTGCATCATGTTTTTGGAAGCGTAGGCATTGACCACGCTTCCAAAAAACATTCCTAAAATTCCGCACTCAACGGTGCGCGTGGAAAGGGAATTACATCCCGGATGTTTTGCATTCCAGTCATAAATTGTACCAAGCGCTCAAAGCCTAGCCCAAAGCCTGCATGGGGTACCGTGCCAAATCGGCGGAGATCCAAGTACCACCAGAGATCGTCGGCGGGCATGTTGAGAGCTTGAATGCGACTTTCTAAAACGTCGAGCCGTTCTTCGCGTTGTGATCCACCAATAATTTCACCAATTCGCGGTGCCAGTACGTCCATAGCGCGAACGGTTTTGCCGTCATCGCTTAGGCGCATGTAAAAGGCTTTGATCTCAGTTGGGTAATCGGTGACGATCAGAGGCTTTTTGAACAATTCTTCTGCTAGGTACCGTTCATGTTCAGATTGCAGGTCTAACCCCCACGATACGAGATACTCAAAGCGTCGATCGGCTTTTTCTAGCAGGGCGATCGCCTCACTATACGTAATCCGGCCAAATTCGCTGTTGATGATGTTTTCAGCGGTTTCAAGGACAGTCTTCTCGATCCGCTCGTTGAAGAAAGCCATGTCATCTGGGCAGGTTTCCAAAACATGCTTAAACACATATTTCAAAAACGCTTCCGCCAGTTCCATGTTGCCTTCTAGGGTGCAAAACGCCATTTCTGGTTCCACCATCCAAAATTCGGCCAAGTGGCGAGAGGTGTTGGAATTTTCTGCTCGAAAGGTGGGGCCAAAGGTGTAGACGTTAGTAAACGCCATTGCCATAATTTCGGCTTCGAGCTGCCCGCTGACGGTGAGGTAAGCGTGCTTACCAAAAAAATCTTGACCAAAATCTACATCACCTGCGTTGGTTTTAGGCGGATTTTTTAGATCTAGCCCAGTGACGGTGAATAGTTCTCCTGCGCCCTCACAGTCGCTAGCGGTAATGATAGGTGTATGTACCCAAAGAAATCCCCGTTCTTGGAAGAAATTATGGATTGCTTGAGCCGTAGCGTTGCGTACCCGAAAGACCGCCCCCATAGTATTGGTGCGCGATCGCAAATGCCCGATGGTGCGTAGAAACTCAAACGAGTGTCGTTTTTTCTGCAATGGATACGTGTCTGGATTGGCCTCCCCATGAATGAGCACCGATTCTGCTTTTAATTCAATCCGCTGTCCTTTGCCTAAAGAGGGCACTAAAACACCAGCTACTTCGACCGATGCACCCGTGTTCAAACGGGCGATCGCCTCGGCGTATCCCGGTACTGTTTGGGTCACAACGACCTGCAAGCCTGCCATCGAAGACCCATCATTGACCTCAATAAAGGTAAATTCTTTTTGTTCGCGTTTAGTCCGAACCCAGCCCTGAATCGTGATCATATCGTCGGGCTGGCCAGTTTTAAGCAAGTCTGCAATGCGGCGGGTGGTCATGGAGTGGCGAGGTTGAGGAGCAAGATGTAAAGGGAAAGGGTTTTGAAAAATTGCCAACAGGCACCGTTGCGCTTGAGTGATCTACATTGCCCTTCATTAAAAATAGCGGTTCAAGGTCGATTCATCATCCCCACCATCAAGCGCTCAGTTTTCTACAACCAGGTTTCTACAACACGGTTTCGTCTTCCTGACGCCAAGCGGGATCAACGATACACAAAAATACTAGGGGTTCCATACCTCGGTTGCAAATGTACTGATGAGCGTTAGGCGGAATGTAGATAGTGTCACCCGGTTCCACAGGCTGCACCTCATCCCCAATGTGCATATCCCCAATTCCACTGAGAATGTAATAAACCTCAGAGGTAGCCAGTGCGTGAGGGGTTGAGATTTGCCCCACTTGAACGGTGGCATGGGCAAGGCTGTAGCGAAGTTCTAAAGGCTGCTTGTCGGGATGCAACAGTTCTCGCAAAAGGGTTGCATCCCCGGCCACAAATTCAGCACAGTTTAGTAGTTTGTGAATCAGCATGAGGTGATGTTCCTCTGTTGTGCTTCTGGCTCATACAACTTCGTAAGTCCTATTTTCAATGTTGAAGGCTGTACCACTGCCGAAAATATTGCCGAAAAACGTCTTGAACGGTTTGAAACACATCCTCTTCAGGGCGAGTAGCATCGATCTGCACAACGCGGTGAGGATTTGTTTTAGCAATTACCCTAAATCCATGCTGGACGCGCTGATGAAATTCTAAAGCGTTCTGCTCCATGCGATCGGCAGGACCTCGGCGATGGGTGCGGTCTAGACCAATTTGGGCATCTACATCAAGCCATAGAGTCAAGTCGCTCTGTAAGCCAGCCGTGGCAATTTGATTGATTTGATCAACTAAATCTAAACTGATTCCCCGCCCATAGCCCTGATAGGCCAGGGTAGAGTCGGTGTAGCGATCGCATAAAACCAGCGTTCCTTGGGAGAGTTCTGGCTTCAAAACTCCCTCTACATGTTGCGCTCGGTCTGCGGCATACAGCAACAATTCAGCTCGATCTTGCATCGGTTCGGTTAAGGCAGGGTCAAGCAATAGGCGACGAATGCCCTGTCCTAACTCTGTACCGCCTGGTTCACGAGTTGCGAGAACTGTGGGCGGCGATTCATATTCAGACGATGGAACCCACCAGTCGCCGTGGGCTAACCAATCATGCGATCGCTTCATCTGCGTGGTTTTGCCACACCCCTCAACCCCCTCAAACACGACTAACCAGCCACGAGAAAATGTTGCTCTGTTGCTCATGGTGCTTACTCTAAGAACTTACTTGAAGATGATGGATGAATGGATTAAATGAAACCGGGCTGAAACGACCCTAGTACAAGCGCATTTAGTTTAGGGGAAATAGGTCTTAGGGGAAAATAGGTCAGGAGAAAAAAGGTATTTCAACGTATAGCCATAGACGGATTGGTTAGGACGGGGTGCAGGGGTGGAACCCCTGGCTGGGGGCAAAGCCCCCACACCCCATTTGATCCCAGTGTCCTAACCTTTGTGGCGACAGCTATACGTTAGAACAAAGGCTAAATCTTTTCTACAAGATAGCCGGAATGAGTTGATATTTTGCCTTTTGCCAAAAAAACTCCGGTTGAAACGCCGTTTCAACCGGAGCTAATGTTTAGAGGAGAGGCAAGAAAGCTGTTTTCTGACTAAGTTGCACAAGATGTAAATAGAACCCTGACTCTATTTCTGCTTTACACAAGTACTTGTCAGAAATTTTCGAAAAGTCGGACTTAACGAGTGTTGGTAATCTTTTTGAGCGCGCGTTCCGCCTGCTCTTTAGCTGTAGTAGCTTGAGAAGAGTTGTCAGTACGGCTCATCTTGTCCATGTCAGCATCGCCTTGGATTTCGTTGAAACCTTTGGCAGATTCCTCTTGCACTTCTTCCATATTCGGCATGCCCTTTCTAAGAGCATCTTCAGACTTTTCGTAGATGTTGTCTAACTGCACTTCTCCCTCTGACGCTTTGCTGCGATCGCTACCGATAGCAAATGCAGGAAACGCGTTAGAAAACATCAATAGGGTACATGCAACTGCGATTGTAAGAACGCGAATAGGGCGGAACAATTTGGTTAAATTTTGAATGAAACTCATAAGATAGTTCTCCAATTTTGTAAGATTGTTCGGAATTTCAAGTCTGTTCGATTTCAAGTCTGTTTCAGAGCCGTGGGAAAATTAAAGCTTGGTAACGACTCAAGTTACTTGCCAAAGAAATCTTTGACGGCATCTACTACATTACGATTGGTGTCTTCAATGCGATCGCCTGCTTGATCGACTGCGCCTTGAGTTCTGCCAACGTCGCTTTGCACTTTGCCTTGAGCCTGACGGGTTGCACCCTGAACTTGACTAGCGGCATTGCCCGCACTGCGCTGCGCTGTACCTAGATCCTGCTTTACCTTCCCTTGAATTTGCTTAGCAGCTCCTTCGGCTTGTCCAGCAGCCTTGCCCGCCTCTCGTTGGACAGTACCCACATCTCTCTGAACTTTCCCTTGAACTTGTTTGCCAAAACCATCCGCTTGGTTAGTAGCATTACCTAAGTTCTTCTGCACTTCACCCTGAATCTTCTTCGCTTGGCCTTCAATCTGGTTGCCAATGCCAGACGTTGCCAGTTGAGCATTGCCTACTGGGGCAGCAAGCGCAGACGTTGCCATCGAAAAAGAAGCAACTTGAAAACTCAAAGTAACTGCCAAGAAACAGCCAAATGCTAGAAGCATTCTGCTGATGCGCCCAGTCAAAGTATTACGCTGAGAGCTACACTTCGTCTGTACCATTTCTAAATATCCTATTCAAATAACTGCTTTACCTAACTTGTACTCTGAAATGTAGGGTGGGCAAATCCACCCGAAGGTGGAATTGCACTTAGAAACTTTTTCTACAAAATCCCTCTTTGGAAGTAAAAGTTAGGGTAATGGTATTGATTTAAGGATTTTTTGATGGGCGGGCTAAGCCCGCCCATCAAAAAATCCTTACCAATTTAGGACTACCAAAGTTAGTTACTTGATTCGGTGCTCGACTATGTTAGAGCGCTCCAGATTATTCAATCTGCTCCAAGACTCAGCTTGCGTCGATTTTAGACAGCAGACATCTGCTTCTGAACTAGGTATGGAGTTCGGATTCCGCGCCTTCTAAAAAGTTAGCGGTTCAATCAACAACACCGAGGGCGATAGACATTTGCCTATCCACGCCCTCGGCTCCTTGGTAGGGAAATCCGAACTCGCACAACTGAAACCTCCTCTGATTAAAATAAAAACGTTGTGTGAGGTAAGCTTTGAACGATAATGCAGGTTACTAAACGTTAGGTTTGAAGTCTGCATATAGCGGTTACCGATCTGGTGCGGTACGAATAACAAGCTGAAACCCTTGCCCTGCCTGTCCAACGTGTACCTCATGTTAAGAGGAACCGCTATAGTGCAGTGATGCGATCGCTGACCACCTGGTTAGTATCAATTCATATTCTGTGCTGAAATCTAATGTGCTTTACCAATCCTTTGTCTCTATCCCTATACCCTTTACCCCCTGACGCAGACCTATGACAACCATTCTGGAACAGGGCAATATTTCCATTCATACCGAAAATATTTTCCCAATCATCAAAAAGTGGCTCTATTCGGATCACGAAATCTTTTTGCGGGAGCTAATTTCTAACGCTGTTGATGCCATTCAGAAGTTACGAATGGTGGCGTATTCTGGGGAATACTCTGGCGATGTGGACGAGCCTTTTATCGAATTGACGATCGATAAAGATAAGAAAACTCTGTCTGTTTCTGACACAGGCATTGGTATGACAGCCGATGAAGTGAAGAAATATATCAACCAGGTCGCCTTTTCCAGTGCTGAAGAGTTTGTTGAAAAATATACTGCCAGTACCGATCAGCAAATCATCGGGCATTTTGGATTGGGTTTTTACTCCTCCTTCATGGTGGCGACCCAGGTAGAAATCGATACCCTGTCGTACAAAGATGGTGCACAGGCAGTGAACTGGTCATGCGATGGCTCTACAGAATTTAAGCTATCTGACTCTACTCGCAGCGATCGCGGCACCACTATTACACTGACGTTGCAAGAAGAGGAGCTGGAATACCTAGAGCCGTTCCGAATCAAACAATTGGTGCGGAAATACTGCGATTTCTTGCCTGTGCCTATTCGGTTAGAAGGCGAACAGATTAACCGCCAAAAAGCACCCTGGAAGGAATCGCCCAGCACACTCAGCGCAGAAGACTATCAAGAGTTTTATCGGTATCTTTATCCCTACCAAGATGAGCCATTGCTATGGGTACATCTAAATACAGACTACCCCTTTGTAGTTAACGGAATCCTTTACTTTCCTAAGCTCAAGCCGGACGTAGATGTTTCTAAGGGACAAATTAAGCTGTTTTGCAATCAGGTGTTCGTCAGCGACAATTGCGAAGAGGTAATCCCTCGGTTCTTGTTGCCGCTACGAGGAGTTATTGATAGTAGCGACATCCCGCTGAACGTTTCACGCAGCTTTTTGCAGAACGATCGCACGGTTCGCAGAATTGCCGACTACATTGCTAAAAAAGTGGGCGATCGCCTCAAAGAACTCTACCGCGACGACCGCGATGCCTACATCAAGGGCTGGCAAGATCTGGGCACCTTTGTCAAGTTCGGCTCCATGAACGATGACAAGTTCAAGAAGCAGGTCGAAGACATTCTGATCTACCGAACTACCTACGAAGCTTTACCTCCTTCTCCCACTGCCGACTCGGAAACCCCCGCAGTTCAGGTTCAGTCTCCGGAAGGCGATGCTTGGCAAGATGTAACCCCAGCCGCGTCGGATACTGCATCTTCAGCTCCCCCATTTACCACCCTGAAAGACTACCTAGAGCGCAATAAAGCCCATCACGAAAATCGTGTTTTCTACTGCAACGACGCAGCGGGACAAGCAACCTACGTAGAACTGCATAAAAATCAGGGACTCGAAGTCCTATTTATGGACTCGTTTATTGACTCCCACTTCATCAGCTTTTTGGAACAGGAATACCCTGACGTACGCTTCTCGCGGGTCGATTCTGATCTAGATGAAACACTAATTGATAAAGATAGTGCCAGCGAAATCGTTGACCCTACCACCAACAAAACCCGCAGCGAAGAGATTAAAGATCTATTCGTCCAGGCCTTAAATAAGCCCAAGGTGACCATTCGGACTGAAGCTCTTAAAGCGGAGGATGTTCAAGCGGCTCCCCCTGCTATTGTACTTTTGCCAGAAAGTATGCGCCGAATGCAAGAGATGACTGCTATGCTTCAGCAGCAAGCTGTCGAGTTCCCAGAAGAGCATACGTTGTTAGTCAACACAGCTCACCCGTTGGTACAGAACCTGCTCAGTCTCACCCACGGTGCTATTCTTCAGCCCGATGGGCGATCGCCCTCGGCTCAATTGTCAACCTTACTCTGTCAACATATCTACGATTTGGCGTTAATGACTCAAAAAGGATTTGATGCCAATGGCATGAAGTCCTTCGTAGAGCGCTCGAATGATGTACTAACGCGATTGACAAAGGTATAGAACCCATTTGACATCTAATTAGAATTGAGATTTAGGGCGATTTTTGGGCAGTAGGGGCGAAGCATTTGCACTCGAATTGACGCTGCGTTGCCAGAATATTGATGCAAATGCTTCGCC
>Ga0105046_10019858_pt1 | contig 10180 bp, 13 predicted proteins | sample MAT03_FD_78385 | JGI IMG/M metagenome (GOLD analysis project Ga0105046, IMG submission 78385) | Freshwater microbial communities from Lake Fryxell liftoff mats and glacier meltwater in Antarctica - MAT-03 (megahit assembly) | ecosystem: Environmental > Aquatic > Freshwater > Ice > Liftoff... | reverse complement strand
TTCACCCTCCCTCCGGGAGGGTCGAGCGAAGCGAGGGGAGGGTAGAACTCAGTCTGCCGCTCGCCTTAGGCATAATCTTATACGGTATAATGTTTTCTGACTGCCATTATTTCCCTTCAGAAACACAACCATGCACGTCCATCGACCATTTGTCTTTATGGCCATTCTCTTTTCCAGTCTATTCCATTTACAGCTTACGGTCCCCGCGTTCGCTCAGGCAGCGAAATCGATCCCTGGTCAGAACGATGCAGAGGTCGCTAAAGCCTTTCAAACTTGGTTGGATGCCGAATGCAAACGGCACCCAGTGTTCTCGACCCAGCAAGGCAATCGGGAATACGATGGTCAGATGGACGATTTGTCGCCCAAAGCCCGAGCTGACGATGCCAAACGCGATCGGGATTTCCTAATGGAATTAACCAAGAAATTTGACCGATCGACGCTATCACGAAACGCTCAAATTGACTTGGAAATATGGGAAAGTTTCCTTCGCTACCGAGTTTGGCAATTCGACAACAGCGATGACTTTGCAAATGACCCTCGCATCTATCTTCAGTATTGTTCCGACAGCGTGTTTGGACTGTTCACGCAGTCGACATTGCCACGCCACCGAAACGTCGAAAACGCAGTCAGCAGAATTTCCTTCATTCCAGCCGTCATCGCTGCCGCCAAGGAATCCATAAAGAACCCGCCCAAGATACTGACCGAAGTTGCGATCAAGCGAACCGATGGGGCTATCTCCTTCTATGAAAAGGACATCTTTGCGCTGGCGGAAGAGTCGCCACAAATCAGCGCACTTGCGTCGCCTTGCCGCAAGGCCGCCGAATCGCTTCGAGACTACAAAAAATTCCTCGAGGAAGTAGTTCTGCCACGCTCCAATGGAGAATGGCGAATCGGCCCAAAAAAGTTTGGCGAAAAACTGGATATGGAATTGGACGCTGGACTATCGGCCCAAGAAGTCATCGATACGGCCGAAGCCGAAGCCAACCGGGTCGATCGGGAAATGTACTACGTCGCCAAACAGCTTTGGAGTTCCATTTTCAAGTCCAAACCGGTGCCAGCCGATGACCTGATCGGTCGACGAGAGACGATTCGCGCCGTCTTGTCGGAACTTGGCAAAGACCATGGTCAGTCCGCCACGTTGGTCAACGATGCGCGAAGCACCGTTGAAAAGATCAAAACTTTTATTCAGGAAAAGAAGATCCTGACTCTGCCTGCACCAGACCAGTGTTCCATTATCGAGATGCCTGAATTTCAGCGCGGATTTTCAGCGGCCTATCTGAACCAGGCTCCACCCCTCGATGCCAAAGCGAAAAGCCTTTACGCCATCGCGCCTCCACCCTCGGATTGGCCGACCGAACGTCAGGAAGCATTCTTTCAAGAATACAATCGCTCGATGCTACAGATTCTGACTATCCACGAAGCCTATCCTGGACACTACGTTCAATTGGACTACAGCAACCGGGTTGATTCGCTCATTCGGAAAGTCCTTTCCTCCGGCGTCTTCGCGGAGGGATGGGCCGTCTACACAGAGCAAATGATGCTTGACGAGGGTTATGGCAACGGAGACTTAGCCTTGCGTCTGCATCAGCTTAAATTTTATATGCGGGCGGTGCTAAACGCCATCTTGGATTACCGAATGCATTGTTCCGCCATGTCGGACGACGAAGCCTTGGCTTTGCTCGTCGATCGCGGCTTTCAAACATCTGGCGAAGCCATCGGAAAGATCCAGCGGGCGAAACAAAGCTCTTGCCAACTGTCGACCTACTTCGTTGGACGCACAGCTTTTTATCGCTTGCGACAGAGTGTTCAGCGGGCTCGCGGCGAGGGATTTCTTCTTGGCCCATTCCATGAAGAAGTCTTGCTCAAGGGGACGCTGCCGGTGAAATACCTACCCGAACTGGTAAAGTAAGCCAACGCAGCACGGCACTCAATGTAGCACGGCACTCAATGTAGCACGGCACTCAATGTAGCACGGCACTCAATGTAGCACGGCACTCCGTGCCGTGATTCTCGACACGGAGTGTCGAGCTACACTGCTAAGACTGGTTCCCTTTGCATTGGTCCAGCAATGCTCGAATCGTGTCTGCCAGCAGATTCAGACTGAATGGTTTCGAAAGCACTTGATTGGTTCTAAGTTGTCTGGCTCGAGTCACAATCGATTCGTCCATTTTGGCCGACATCAAGATGCACGGCAAAGTCGACCTGGTATCGCGTAGAGATTGAAGCATCCCGAGGCCGTCTAGTCGCGGCATATGAACGTCCAACAACGCAAGATCGATATGCTGGCTGCGAATCACTTCCAAGGCCTCTAGCCCATCGGCGGCAAGGACCGTTCGGTAACCACGTCGGGAAAGAGCTTCAGCCAGGGACAATCGGAAGTCGCGATTATCGTCGGTGATCAACAGGTTTGGCTCTAGCATTTGCACGACTAGATTCTTACGCTCCAATACCATTTCCGTTTGGCCTTGTAATTAACTCTGCAATTATTGATGAACTATCCTGCCAAATCAAACCCGATTTCCCAATCCGCTGATCAGGAACGACATATTTTGACGGATAATTCGTCACATCCGGCTTTTTTGTCCCATTTAGAGCAAGCTTTGGGTTTTCGCATGGCTCAAGGGTTGAGTCGCAACTGCACCGTTTCGCAGCCTGTCGGGCCGACCACCATTTCGAGAAACGGTGTTATTGCGATCAACTTTGGTGCGAATGATTACCTGGGGCTGTCATGGCATCCAGAGGTTCGGCAGGCTGCTTTGGATTCCGCTCAGCGGATTCCAAAATTTGGAAGCGGAGCGAGTCCATTGGTCACTGGCCAAACATCCGAGCATGCCGATTTGGTGCAATCCATCGCAGACTTTAAAGAAACCGAAAGCGCAATTGTCTTCTCAAGCGGTTATGCCGCCAACGTCGGGACCGTAGCCGCGCTAGCCACCAAAGAGGATATCATCTTTAGCGACAGCTTGAACCACGCCAGCCTCATCGATGGCTGCCGTTTGAGCCGAGCCCAGGTGATGGTTTACCCGCACTCTGACTATTTTGCCTTACGAGAGTTGGTTCGGCAGAATCGGCATCGCGGGCGATTCGCGTTTGTGGCGACCGATTCGGTGTTTAGCATGGATGGCGATCTGGCGCCTTTAGTTGAAATCGATGCGATTTGCCGAGAGTTTGACGTGATGTGCATTCTGGACGAAGCTCATGCAACAGGCGTGTACGGCGTCGAAGGACGCGGATTGGCCGAACACACAGGTCTATGCTCCGAGCGAATCGTCAGTGTTGGGACATTGAGCAAAGCGTTGGGGTGTGTTGGTGGCTTCGTGGCTGGTCCAAACGTGTTGATCGATTGGCTGACCAACCACGCACGATCGTGGATTTACAGTACTGCGTCGACTATTCCAAACGCTGCCGCAGCTTGCCGGGCGATTTCGCTGGTGCGGGACATGCAGGACCAAAGAAGTGAGCTTGCGAGGAAAGCCATAGAACTTCGGTCCAGACTTGCTAGCCTCGGCTTCGAAGTTGGAAGGGGCGATAGTCCTATCATTCCGGTCTACATCAACGACGCGAAACAAGTGATGCAATTCAGCGAGCAGTTGCTTAAAGCCGGAGTATATGTTCCGGCAATTCGACCGCCGACGGTACCTGAAGACCGCAGCCTATTGAGAATAAGTCTATCGATCGTGCATTCCACCGATGAACTAAACCGACTTTTAGAAGTGCTTGCGTCTCTCGCGTAGCTGCAATCGTGAGAATTCGGAATGTCCCCGAGTTTACTCGGGGGATGCTTACCACAGCTCTACTCCAATTCGTGCCCAGCATATTTCTGACCAACATCGCTTGCGTTACGGCCAGTGTAGTTTCCCCTTCAGTCGACCGCGACGACTTGGTCGAATCCAGAGTCAACTTTACCGAGTGGTTTCTTGCATTTTCGCTGCACAGACAATACGATTAGACTTCCTCCCGATGGTCGGATGCAAACCATTCGACAGTCAACCGCTCGGGATGGTCCGACGGGCTGCGGCATCGCACAGGAAGGAACAACCATGTCAATCGATTTACCGCTGGACAAAATGACTTTGGCCGACAAACTGGAAGCCATGGAAAAGCTATGGGCTGATCTTTCACAGACGCCGACTGAGTTGCCTTCTCCTTCATGGCATGCTGATATTCTGGCTGAACGCCTCAGGCAAGCTGAATCCGGAAATGTCAAATTCATAGACTTGGAAGATGCAATGGCAGAGGTAAGGAAACACGTTCGTGAGAATCCGCGTACTTGAGTCTGCCAAAAAGGACTTGCAATCTGCTTGGTACTTCTATGAAAATCAGTCTCCTGGATTGGGCGACTATTGCCTTGACTCGTTGCAAGCGGACATTCGCTCACTCACCGTTTACGCGGGGATGCACACTAGAGTCGATGGCGTGTTTCGAATGCTTGGCAAACGATTCCCGTTCGCGATGTATTACTCAATGGACGAAGAATCTATTGATATTCTTGCAGTATTGGACTGCCGTCGTGACCCTCAATGGATAGCCAAGCGTTTGAAATGATCCCGAACTTAGGAATTCGAATCACATCTCAAACGCCAGTTTGATGGGAAGCATTGTACAGACAACACATTTCTGACGACCGAAGTTTGCTGAGAATTAGTCTATCGATCGTGCATTTCGTCGATGAAATAAACCAACTTTTAGAAGTGCTTACGTCTCTTTCGAAGCTACATTGCGTCCCAGAAAGCAAAAGAGGAATCGAAAGATTGCCCTCCCGGAATCGAACTCCGAAGCGCTACCGTTGCGAAAGCGATTACTGCGAGTCAATCGCGACGAACTGACCTGGCTGCTGAACGGTTGAGCACCCTGGCTCTGCCGGTTGCACCCGTCAGCAATTATGACGGATGTATTCAGCTCCTCGCTCTTCCGCTTCGTCATGGTTCAGTACGTTACCCTCCGAATCAAGCAGCAAATTCTCTAGGAAGATGGTAACGGCTCTCGGTATCACGTGATTGTGCTTCAAGAATGCGTAAGACCGGCCTTCGCGGCTATCGTCCGGGCCAAACTCGCCGCTGATGGCTTGGTGCGTAAAAAAACTCACCGCATCACAGATGGCTTTGCTAACACGTTTTGACCCAGGGAAACACTTCGTATTGTGCTCTTGATCGAGCTGATTCGCGAACTCCATCGCATCGGGATTGTTCCTGGCCACTGACAACATGTAATCCAGTTCGGGCCAAATTCCTTCGCCACCGAGGCACTTAAGGTATTCGCTCTGGCTTTCACGACTTGACGAATGCGACAGATGCAGAAGCTGGCCAAGTTCTTCCACGGAAAGCTCTCGAATGGAAGGTTTCCAACACCACTTGCGACTCATAGTTACTCACATTTCCTATTAAACCGATTCCGCTATGGGTTTCGGCCACGAATGTGCAGAGCTTCCGCGCGGACCAGGTATTGTACCGCAACTCGTCGAACCAAGGTAGTTTGAAGAGCTTCACGAATTCCCTCGCGCAGGACTTCCTATCAACCTGAGTCTCGGCTGTTAACCTGGCTATCGAAGTTGTCCGCAATCCCGCTCCGGGCACTGGACCGCAGCCAACAACTTTGCGTCTTTGCGGCTTGGCGTGATCATGCTTTTGGCTCGCGGAAAGACACGAAGACGCAAAGAAGTGAAGTGTTGGCTCGTTCACTCCGCGTTCTCCTTGAGATCGTTAGCGATGCGGGTGATTCCGTCCTTGATCAGTGCTTCGCCAAAGTTGATGAGCAGTCCCAGTCGTTTGTCAGCGAGTTTCAAATAAGTGAGCAACTGCTTCTTGTGCACAGGGTGGATCTTTTCTACGGATTTCAACTCGATGATGACGAGATCTTCGACGATCAGGTCGGCACGGAATCCTTCATCAAATCGCAACTCATCATAAACGACTGGGATTGGATGTTGTCGAACGATCCGCAATCCACGCTTCTTGAGTTCATAGGCAAGAATCGATTCGTAAACGGACTCCAGCAGTCCTGGTCCTAACTTGACATGGATATGGTACGCAGCATCAACAATCACTTTCGCAATTTCGTTTTCCGTCATCGGTCTTTCTCGCTTGTGATAGGGACTAGCAACTTTGCGACTTGGCGGCTTGGCGAGAGATCTTTTGGTGACTCGCAAAGACGCGGAGACGCAAAGAAGAAAAGAAGAAAAGGTTAAGCATGGTCGGGGACCTCCTCGGCAGCAGCCTTTGCTTTGCGACTTTGCGGCTTTGCGTGATTGTACTTGGGGTTCGCGCAAAGACGCGAAGACGCAAAGAAGAGAAGGTTAGGACTTTCGACTTGAATCGTTTTGATTGAAATACCATATTGGGTGGAAGCCAGCAGACAAAATTCGGCTCCATGCCGTGTGGACACCTTCGGGAGGTCCCTATATGGCTTTTTTTATGCGCGTGATTGAGAAGTTAGCGGTTTCCGTTGGGTGTAGTAACACTTCCCGACGCACTTCTGGTAGATCATCCTTGGCATGAAACATGCGTGCTGTTTTGCGCTGAGCCGGATCAAAGGACGGTATACCCTTGAAGTAAGAGTCCGCGAGCAATCGCCGGCGCAATTTTTCAAGTTCTGATGCAATTGTTAGCGGCTCTTCGACGTTTGCTAATCCGAGGATAAAAAACTTCGAGCATCCTTCTTTTCCAATGAGCGATTTGCCGTACTTGTTGAAGAGACTTGGGTCGCCCGCTTCATCAACGAAATAGTGACGGAAAGTCGGATTCGTTTGATCGGAGTCAGGCAATCTCATTTGCTCCTACTAGCAAGTGAAATGGGGAAATGGGGGACACACCACGATTGTATCTTTGCCTGGCTCGTCGATGGTGGATCCAGATGGTGCTAAGTTCGAAACGGCCTTGTTGCCGAAAATCCAAGGCGGTGTCTTTTTGCAACAATAACAATCTAAACTGTTTCTTGAGGGTTAAATCGAGACTAGTCGCCATTTGAGACGATTGCGGCCGCTGTTCGTGAATCGCAACAACGCTTCAGCCGGAATACCTTAGCGGAGTCCATGGAGGGAAGGAGTTTACCGAAGAGAAGTTAGGTACGACTGCGATTGTCCGGTGAATCCCTTGCACACCCCTTCTCGCATGGCTACCTGCTTACGACGATCTGCGAACGGGACCAGCCACAATCACGTTCCAATTCATCAACAACCGCTTTCGTGGCATCACTTCCATCGCGTATCTCGGGCGCGTCCGCCATTCGCCCCGTTGCCTTCACATGCTCAACACGCTCCCTGATCGAAGTGTGCGGACTCTCTGCTGGCAACGCGACGATCCCAGCAAACATCGGCAAGAAGTATCTTCCCGATGGGTAATCGGGCCGGACATGATTTGCGGAAAAGCGCGGTTATCGCAAGGGTTATCGAGGCCCTGACGTTTCAATAACGAAGCGTTGTTTTGTAGCTGTAGCCACGCGTTTCGCAGCTCGCTTCACATGCTTCGTCGAAGACTTAACGAGTACACTACCGCCAGCGGCGACAAGTGCTCGAATCAGTTGATCCATCGACACATCAGGTGCGGCCCGCTCAATCTTTGCTATTCGCGGCTGACTAGTTTTAAGGCGTTGCCCAAGTTCTTTTTGCGAAAGATTCGAATATGCCCTCGCTTGGCGTATTGCAGCAGCCATCTGAGCACGCGCGTCAAGTAACTGCCGTTCCTCTTCGCTCATCTCAAGAAAGTCGGCGGTGTCGCCAACGGTCCAACCGCCAGCAGCCAGTGCTTTTCTTTTGGCAGCATCCATCGGCATTCTTCCTCACTTCTTCTTGGTAGACCTAACAATCGCATCGAACTTCTTCAGCCTGTCTTGGCACCGTTCAATCACTTCATCAGGGATCTTTTGCGTTTTCTTTTCGTAGACGTCCAAAATAATGACCGCATCACTGTCGATGCGGTACATGATTCGCCAGTTATGCCCCGCATCACGCACTCTCAATGCGCCACATCGACCGCCAACTCTCGGCAATGGCTCTGCATGTGGCATTCGGAGCACTTGTCCTTCTTGAAGAGCCAGCAGCAATTCTCCAGCTTCCTGTCGCCCTTCCGCTGTGAACGGAGGAGTTTTTACTTCGCCACTAAGCCAAACTAGCGGTTTTCTTTGTCGTTCGGTGGCACTGGATTTCGCTTTTTGGGGCATGCCTCATTGCTCCTAACTATATATCGGATGCGGTATACGGTCAATTGAAAAATATCCGGGATTTGGCTCAATTTCATTAGGCTTTGCCCCGAGAACCCTCATACTCCCGGTTTTCAGGGTTGGATCTATCGATTCGAAAGTCGCCCCACGAAAAACGATTTTCGTCGGAGACCGGAGATGCGGCAAACGCAGATCGAGCACTTCATGCATACTCGTAGTGCAAGTCGCTCCGTGGTGTCATTGTTGAAGTCATCTCGCATTTTCGAGTTCCTGGTGGGTGGCATTCTGTTTGCGAAACATTCTACATTATGGAATGGCTTACCCGGAGTTCCGGGTAGGAGCTACTAAAAGTCGCACGATGGGCGAATGGAGCAGTGCTTTCCATCGTTTTTTAGCGTTGTACACGAACTGAAAAAAAGAAAGGTGCGACGGTAATTTCTCTTGTGAGGTTCCTCGGTGTGGGCGGAGCCACGACCGCTAACACCGCCGCTTTGCCGTCGCGAACCAAGCGACTCGTTTAAAACCGTTTAATCCACCAGCATCATATACAAAGCTATCCAGCGCCGCGCTACTTCCATTGGTGACCATTGCGATGCTTTCTCGATGTCGATTCGGAGTATAAATGGATGTGGTTATCCATGATGCAGAAGCCACCGACCGAGATAGCAATGCTGTTGTCATGCTCAGCGGAATCAATTCGATCGACTGCAACTGATGGCCCGGCACTTTTCGTGAGAATCTTTACGGGCGTTTCGGCTCTTTTTCGTTCTTGGACGGGATCGCGATGAATACCCCTCCATTACTGAGAGTGAGCTGATTCAAAAGGTTCCCGACTTGAGGCGTATAGACTTTGTCTCCTAGGCCAACCGCATTAATTGCAACAGTTGGATGTCGGTTTGCAAGGGTGTTAATTTCACGATGCACTTCAAGCACGCTCTTGACATTAGATTGAATGGCGAGATCGCGTCGCTGGGCATATTCGCGTTCAGACTCACTTGATAATCGACGTCCGGGCCCAATGATTTCTTTTCCGTTTATATCCACTGATGGTAACCCATCGCTAAAAACAATAATCGTATCGATCTCTTTTAACTTATATGCTGTCTCGAAGGCTGCGAGGAAATTGGTTGTCTTCGCGTTGGGATCGGTTCGCTCGAGAATCTCAACGATTTTCGTGCGATGAGGTGGATCGAGATTTTGCATTTCAAGGACTAACTCAGCCTTGTCGCCAAAGAATATTAATGCAACGGCTCCTACGTCAAGGTTATAGATCCAGCGATTGATCATCGCTTGAGTTTGCCTCCAATAACTATCTCCCGTGCTTGCAACGATTCCGCTCTTCATGCTATTCGAAACATCAACCATCAATACCACGTGCCGTAGTTCGCCGCCAAGGCTTAGCAATTCGTTATTCAAACGTTTCTGCCGTAGCAGGGCATCGGAGAACATAGATTTTTCGACTAACATCCGGTCTCGCTCGTTCACGAAGTTTCCAAGATCGTTCGAGAGTTTCTTTTCGCGAAGCTCCATTTCTGCAAATTGTTTTTGGAGCTTATATCTTCCATCAGTAACTGTGCTCAGTTGTACTTCAATCGCTTTTTCTCGAGCAATGCTTTCTGCGTTTTGACTTCGGAGTTCCGCGAGTTCCTGCGAGCGTTTTTGCTCACGAAGCTTTGTTTCTGCAAGCTCTTCTTGGAATTTGCCGCTGCCCTTATTGACTGTACTGAGTTCCAGTTCAAGCGATTTCTCACGGACGATGGATATTGCAAGTTCCTCAATGGCTGTGTTTCGCTCGGTTGCGAGATTGGCTTGTTGTGCAATTTTCGACCTAAGTCCATCCGCTTGTCGTTCTAATCTACCTATCTCGTCTGATGTTGTTATTGCTTTCTCTTCAAGATCAATTACTAAGTCGCTCTTGCGATTGCGGTCTTGAATCGCAGAGGCAGCCAGCAGCAAGAAGAAGCAAGTCGCCAGTATGAAGATATCGGTTGCCGATATCCACCCAATTTCCGGGGCGTTTCTATTA
>Ga0105046_10019856_pt1 | contig 10181 bp, 4 predicted proteins | sample MAT03_FD_78385 | JGI IMG/M metagenome (GOLD analysis project Ga0105046, IMG submission 78385) | Freshwater microbial communities from Lake Fryxell liftoff mats and glacier meltwater in Antarctica - MAT-03 (megahit assembly) | ecosystem: Environmental > Aquatic > Freshwater > Ice > Liftoff... | reverse complement strand
GGTAGAAGTTGCCAAAACACCGGCAAATCCAAATCTGATGATGGTAATGGCCGAAAACTTCGACACTACAGGTGCCAACCCTTCAGCCAGACTGGAATTATACAAATCGACTGACAATGGCCAGAACTATAACAGAATAAACCTCAGATACAATCCTTTTGCCGGCTATTGGAAAATGGAATTTGGAATTTCACCGGCCGCGAATGACGAGTTTTATCTGGGTGGAATCTGGCTGTATAAATACCGCATTGAGGAGGATTCGGCAAAATTTATCTATTGCAGCGACCACAAATACCACCATGATGTGCGCGACCTGCACATCTTTCCAACCCAGGGTAAAGACCTGATGTATATGGCCAATGATGGCGGTGTCAGTAAATCGGAAACCGGGGCTGAATCCTGGTTCGACATCACCCGTAACGGGTTGAATATTACACAGTTTCACAACATTGCCATCGGTGAAAACAGCGATATGATGTACGCAGGGCCTCAGGACGCAAACCTCTGCTTTTATGATTTTAAAACGGGAGCATGGACAAAAAATGCAAAAGTCTCGGACGCTTACGAGGGCGCCATTGATTTTGAGAACCCGAATATAGTTTATATGGTTTCTTACCCACCCAAAACGACCCAACCTAATATTTTTATTCTTAAATCAGTTAATGGGGGGGATTTTTTTGATTTTTACGGAATTCCGGATTCAACTGAAATTGGAAGAGTAGATAAACCACTCGAAATGGATCCGGTTGACCCTAATACCATATATGTCGGGGTCAGAAATGTATGGAAATCAACCGATGGAGCAATAAACTTTCAAAAAATAAGTAATTTTCCTGAGAGTTTTACAAAGCTGATCGCCGTCAGGGTGGCACCTTCAAACAATCAGGTAATTGCGGCGGCGTTCGAAAATCCCAACTGGGGAATGCCTGAGCCATCAAAGCTATGGATTACACCTGATGGTGGCAATCACTGGTTTAATATAACTCCGGTCGGAGCCAATAATCTCGATTATGCAGGGATTACCGACATTACATTTCACCCTGAAACTCCACAGAAATTCTGGCTTTCGCTCGACCGGGAATGGAAAAACCATCAGGTTTATGCAACCAGTAACGGAGGGTTATCCTGGCAAAATTACTCCGAAGGACTGCCAGCTTTACCAGTGAACAAAATTACCTTCGTAAAAGGAGCCGGTTATGATGTACTTCTTGCTGCCACTGATGTCGGCGTTTATTACAGGGACGAAAATATGAGTCGCTGGGAATTGTTTGGTACAGGCTTGCCACTGACAATAGTGGCTGACATTAAGATTAGTTACACCCGTCGTAAAATAGTGGCCGGAACATACGGACGGGGCCTCTGGGAGGCAGACCTCTGCATGCCACTTACTGAAGGTGATCTGGTTATCAACGACACCACAGAATGGTCAGGAAAACAAAAAGTGCTTCAGGATGTGGTCATCAATCCCGGAGCAAAACTCATCATCAGTTCAACCATTGAAATGGGCCTCGACCGCAAAATTAAAGTCTTGCCGGGGGCCGAACTGGTGATTGACCGGGGAATAATTACCAACGATTGTGCTGGTATGTGGGATGGCATCAGACTTTACGGTTCACGTGACTATAGCGATCCATCGCTGCCTCAGGGAAAAATTACAATGCTGCACGGAAGTTCAATTCAGCATGCCGATACAGCCATCAAAACTATAGGAATTGATGAAAACGGTTATGAAATTGCAGGCACAGGTGGTGGCATCATCTATGCCAACAATGCTAAATTCATCAACAACGGACAAGGTATAGTTATCAGTCCATCCAAAGGCATGAATCCATCTGAATTTACCATGTGTCAGTTTACTACAAGCAAAACGCTACCTGACGGGTCATTTGCAGGCGATATGGTAAGCCTGAAAGGAAGCAAAGGCATCAAATTTATCAGTTGCCAGTTTGAAAACAGCCTTCCGGTTTCCACTTTTCCCTATCACGAAAGAGGAACAGGAATCAGCAGTTTCAACTCCTCCTTTTCCGTTGAAAAACTTCAATCAACCGATTCAATACCTTTTGGATTAAATGCTGACGCGGTATTCAAACAATTGGCAACCGGCATCCGGGCAACGGCTTCCTCTATGGCATTTCCGGTGAAAGTATCCAATGTAAGATTTGACCGCAATCTGACCGGTGTTTATTTATCCGGATTAAGTTTAAGCAGCATTAAGAATTGCAGTTTTAACCTGAGTTCACCCAGCATTTCCGATAGCATTAAACCGGCTGCTGCAGCAATCTATTTAGATAATTGCAACGGTTTTGATCTGGCGGGAAACACAATAAAAGGCCCATTGGGTACCTTTGTTCCCAAAACCAAGACTGCAGGTATCATCATTCACAACAGCGGTGGATTAAATCACAGCCTTTATGGCAATAAAATTACCAATACCAATTATGCAATATTAGCACAAAATTCAAACCGCAACCCAAATGGCAAGACCGGGCTTCGGATGCTTTACAACTGGTTCGATGGTAATGAATACGATATCTGTATTACCAACGACAGCACTGAAACGCACAACGGTATTGCCACGCATCAGGGTTCCGCGGGGCCGGAGCCGGGCGGTTCAGCCGGTAATCACTTCAGCTACAGCAAATGGCATCGCGATGCCGACCTGCACAATGCCGGAGCATACATATATTACCACTATCCAAAAGGGCCTGATACACTCTCGCTCCATCCCTTAAGCTATTATCGGGCCTATATTGTTGAAGGGAGTATGACAGGGCCTGCCGACAGTGCTTTCATGCCTGCCTTCATGATGGTTCCTAACAGCGAACTTGAAGAAAATTTTACGGAATACGCTGGCCTGAGCGAGCAAGCAAACAGTGCACTCGATGAAAAACTGGATGGCGGAAATTCCTCATTGCTTCTAAATGAAATAAATCATTGTACGATAGATGAGGCTCCCGGCCTGGCGAAAAAGCTCATGCAACTTTCGCCCTTCCTTTCATCAGAAGTTCTCACAACCCTGGTGAAACAGCAAAGAACCATTCCCAACCTGATGGTTTTTGAGGTTCTCTTACTGAATCCACAACTGTTCAGAGATAGTATTATAATGCAGGCTGTACAGCTTATGAAACCACCTTTGGAAAGCTATATGATTGTAGCTCTTGCACAGGCATACAATCGATTCTCCGATTCAGAACTTGTTGAAGCACAAACTGATGCTGTAAATTCGGCCAGGGATTTGCTCTTTGATCAGTTTGCCGGATCTTTGTACAGTTCAATCCTTTCCGGTAGCGATTCCAATCAATTTATTCAACACCTGCTTACCGACAACAGGCCTGAAAGTCATTACCTGGCAGCATTTCTGATGCTAAACCTGGGAAACAATGAAGAAGCAGAAAATGTTCTGAATGAAATACCCGAAACCTTTCCTGATCTATCGATTGATAGCCACAATAGCCTGAAAGGATTGTTTGACTTGAACAGTAACCTGTTTTCAGAAGGGCAGGTAGCACCAACGCTGAATGAAAGTCAAATAGTTCAGATTGAACAGTTGAGCCAAAAGCCCAATACTTCAATATACTCGGCCAATGTGTTGAATTTTTACGGACTGGGAAATTACAGGGAACCATACATCTTCCCTGGCACACCGCAGACCATCCAACCACCGGTAATCCCACCGGTTGTCTTTACCGGGGCAGGTTTCAAAATCTATCCGGTGCCGGCAGGCAATTATGTAATCCTTGATTACTATTCAGAAGAGGGTCTTTCAAAAGGAATGCTGCGGATCAACAATATGGCGGGGCAATTGGTGAAGGAAATCAGGATTACTGAACCTTACGGGCAGCAACTTATTGATGTTAGCAGGCTTGATTCAGGGAGTTACATTTTCATTATGGCCAATGGTTCGACAAAGATTGGCGAACAGAAAGTTGTGATTATCAGGTAGCCGATTTCAAGAATTACCCTGGGTAACTATTTGAACCATAATTGAGCGATTTGGGAAAGAAAATAGCATATTGATAATGCTATTCTAAGCAACAAAGCATTTTAATTGCTTTGGTGAATTGCAACAATTTCCATATCGGAGTTTAGAATCCCTCTAAATTAGATTCATTGATCTTCCGGTATTGTGGGTTCAGATTAAAATCTCTAACTTTGCTTAATATTATTTATATAAGTACTTGATTACTTATTACCAATTGGTATGAATTCCTTTTCAACCCTGATAATATGAAAAGATTTCTGAAATCGTTGATACCACCCGGAAAATGGCAGATGCCGGTGGCCGTTATCATGGGCATCTTTGTCGGGATCGGTTTGCTGATCCTCAGGGCATCCAATGCCCACTCCTACCTGTCTGATGATCCTAAAACCTGCATCAATTGCCATGTAATGTACACGCAGTATGCTTCATGGACACACAGCAGTCATCGCGAAGTTGCTACCTGTAATGATTGCCATGTACCACAGGACAACGTTTTCCGTAAATATTACTTCAAGGCAATGGATGGAATGCGGCATGCCACCATTTTTACTGCCCGTGCCGAGCCCCAGGTAATTCAAATCAAGCAGGCCGGCGCCAATGCAGTTCAGGAAAACTGTATCCGATGTCATTACGAGTTGGTTAGCATGGTCAGATCGATACAGGTAACAGCCGACAACCACGATGAAGGAGAAGGAGCCCGATGCTGGGATTGCCACCGTGAAACACCGCATGGGAGTGTGAACAGTCTTTCAGCAGCACCATTTACCATTATCCCTCGAATGGAATCGGTCATGCCGGCCTGGATGGAAAAGTCTTTAGAAAACGAAAAAACAAACGATTAACATCAAATCATAAGCCAATGGAAAATTCTACAATTAATTCCGGACGTAAACCATGGATCAACTGGCTCATATTCTTAGCAACAGTGGTGGTTGTTTTCATTCTCGGCATTTTTGCCGCCTCTATCCTTGAGCGGAGAACTGAATCTAAGCTTTACTTTCAGACAGTAAAAGCAATTCCAGACTGGGAACCCCGCAATGAAGTCTGGGGCGAAAATTTTCCACGTGAATATGAAACTTACCTGAGTACGCTTGACACGAGCTTCGCCAGTGGACACGGAGGCTCGGCCAATATCGACTATCTTGAGAAATATCCTGAGCTGGTAGTTTTGTGGGCTGGTTATGCTTTTTCACGCGAATACAACCAGGGACGTGGTCATTACTATGCCATTAAAGATATCCGCGAAAGCCTGCGTACCGATGTTCCTCAGCCGGCTACCTGCTGGACCTGTAAGAGTCCGGATGTGCCCAGGTTAATGGAACAAATGGGCGTGGAAGAGTTTTACAAAAGCAAATGGAACGAACTCGGTCACGAGGTAGTCAACAATATCGGCTGCCAGGATTGCCACGACCCGAAAACCATGAACCTTCGTATTACACGCCCTGCCCTGGCCGAAGCTTACCAACGAATGGGAAAAGACATTACAAAAGCGACCCACCAGGAGATGCGCTCGCTGGTGTGTGCCCAGTGCCATGTCGAATATTACTTCAAGGGTGAGGGCAAATATCTGACTTTCCCGTGGGACAAAGGTTTCAGTGCCGATAATATGGAAGCCTATTACGACGAAGTGGATCATGTTGACTTTATCCATAAACTAAGCAAAACACCCATCCTCAAAGCCCAGCACCCCGATTTTGAACTTTATATGACCGGAGTTCACGCCGATCGTGGCGTGGCCTGCGCCGACTGTCACATGCCTTACAAACGTGAAGGAGGCATGAAATTTACCAACCATAAAATTCAGAGCCCGTTGGCCAATATTTCCGAATCGTGCCAGGTGTGCCATCGCGAAAGCGAAGACAAGCTTATGGCCAATGTATATGAACGACAGGGCAAAGTTGAAGAGCTGCGGAGGATTACCGAGAAAAATCTGGCCAGGGTGCATATTGAAGCGAAAATAGCCTGGGATAAAGGCGCCACAGAGGCAGAAATGAAGCCGGTGCTGCAACTGATCCGTCATGCGCAATGGCGCTGGGACTGGGTGGCTGCCGCCAACGGACTTGGGTTCCATTCGCCGGTTGAAGCCCTCAGGGTACTGGGCACTTCCATTCAGAAGTCACAGGAAGCCCGTATTTTGCTTGCTGAAATCTTTGTTAAGAAGGGTGTGAAAACGCCGGTTGAGTTGCCTGACATCTCAACCAAAGCAAAAGCGCAGGAGTACATCGGTCTTGATATGCCGGAACTTCTGAAAAAGAAAAGTGTATTTCTGACCACCGTAGTTCCGGAATGGACAAAAAAAGCGGGTGAAAGGGAAGCAAAATTGAAACAATAAATTTGATTAGGATGTGATTAAAAGCCTTCCGGGAATCATTTCGGGAGGCTTTTTAATGAGGTTTAGAAAGAAGAATAAGGTTGATCCTGCTATTTTGGTGTGTTGCGGAAAGATAAGTCAATATGCAAATAAAAGTCAGACAAACCTTCTTTCCCGAAAACTGTTATCACAGTCAAAAGATTATTTTTGCACTCCCAATTCATAACCTATGCTCTGTATAATCCGACATGAAACCGATCCGTATTTTAACCTGGCAGTAGAAGAGTATGTGCTGAAGCATTTCGAAAGCGACTGCTTTATGCTTTGGCGCAACGAACCTTCAATCATCGTTGGTAAACACCAGAATACCCTGGCCGAAATCAACGCCGGTTATGTGAAAGAAAACCAGATTAAGGTAGTTCGTCGCTTGTCGGGAGGTGGTGCTGTGTTTCACGATCTTGGAAATCTGAATTTTACCTTTACTGCATCGGGCGAAACCCACCAATTGGTAGATTTCAGGAAGTTTACGCTCCCAATTCTCGAAGTTATGCAAAAGCTGGGGATTGGGGCAAAATTCGAAGGCCGCAACGATCTTACCATCGATGGCCGTAAGTTTTCAGGCAATGCTGAACATGTTTATAAAAACAGGGTGTTGCACCATGGAACACTCCTTTTCTCGGCCATGATGTCCGATTTATCGAATGCGCTGAATGTTGACCCCATGAAATTTCAGGATAAAGCGGTAAAGTCGGTCCGGAGCAGGGTGACCAACATCAGCGAACATCTTAAAAGTCCATTGACTGTAATGGAATTCAGAGACCTGATTTTGAAACACGTTATGGAGAGCACACCGGGAGCAGAACTTTACAGCTTTTCACAAGCCGATAATGAAGCCATTGCAAAACTCAGAGATGAGAAATACAGCACCTGGGAATGGAACTTCGGCTACTCACCCAAATACAATTTCCGCAAAGCCATAAAAACCAACGGCGGCAAGCTGGAAGTCACCCTTGAAGTTGTGAACGGGATTATTGAAGCGGCGAAATTTTACGGCGACTATTTCACCAAACTGGATCCGAAAGATATTGAAACAGCACTTAAAGGAGCCGAACATTCCGAGAGTAAAATAAGGGAAAGGCTGATCGGTTTTGAAATTCCTGAATATTTTCTGAATGTTACCAGGGAAGAATTAGTAACGGCATTATTCTAGGCCAATGGTCATAATTGTGAACATTCGGCAATGTGAATTGTTATCACAATCCTAACATCAAAATCAATTTATCGAATGGAAGCACAACAGGTATTCGACAGGCTATGGGCCGGTTATATTTCTCAGAACCCGGCAGCAAAAAGGGTTTTTGATCTTTTTATTGCAGAAGGGGAAACTGTTTATAACGACCACATCGCTTTCCGCACATTCAACGATGCACGACTCAATGTTGAAGTCCTTTCGCAGGAGTTTCTGAATGTTGGTTACGAGTACCGGGGATCTTACTATTTTGAACAAAAGAAGTTGAATGCCAAACACTTCGAGCATAAAACCTTTAAAGATGCCCCACGGGTATTTATCAGTGAATTGTTGGTTGAGGAGTTTTCTCCCTTCCTTCAGGAAACCGTTAAAGGATTGATTGATGCCATCCCGTCGGGGATGACCGGCAAAAGCGAACTGATCTACGCAGGAAACCTCTGGGGGACGCCTTCTTATGAAGTGTATGAAACCCTGCGCAAAGAATCGGAATATGCAGCCTGGGTTTATGTATATGGCTTCCGGGCAAACCATTTTACGGTGAGTATCAATGGTTTGAAGAAATACGATACCATTCAGAAAGTGAACCAGTTCCTTAAAGACAGCGGTTTCATTATTAACAGTTCCGGTGGTGAAGTAAAAGGAACCCCTGAAGAGTTGCTTGAGCAATCAAGTATTATGGCCGGCATCCTTCCGGTGAAATTCAAAGAAGGAACCTTTGAAATTCCTTCGTGCTACTACGAATTTGCCAAGCGTTATCCGGATGCTGATGGGAAATTGTATTCGGGGTTTATTGCCAAATCGGCCGATAAGATATTTGAGAGTACAGATTTTTACAAGAAATAGATATTCTCTTTTATGGGTGAAACGGGAAAAATCCCGGCAGATAATTGCCGGGATTTTTTATTAACGGGGTTTAATAAGGTCGGGTAGAATAAAAATAAGGTTGATGATGTTTTGTGGTATTGCCGGGCTACTGAGGTTAAAAAGAAAAAATAAGGTTGGTCCTGGCGGACTTAATCTATTGGGGTTACTTTTCATTCTACCAATATCCTCCATAGGCGGACTGTCCCGTTAGCTACTGAGGTTAAAAAGAAAAAATATCCTGCTATATATTCAAATTTAAATTTTCTATACATGCTCATGTTTAGCCTAATCAAACTTCATGAACGAATTGGATAGAGAAGCTGAAACAAAGCTTCCTGTCAAAGCTGAAACCAACTTTATTTGATTTTAAGAACCACAGAAACAATGAAATTACATTTTCAATCAAACGGAACACCATAAAATTCATACTTTTGAAGAGGAATACCAGGAATTTATCAATTTCTATCAGCAAACCATCAATCCGAAAGAATCCGAATGATCCCCGTCAATAAATGGAATGAACTCAGCGCCAGACTTAAAGGCGACCTATATACCGGCGACAGTATGCGCATATTGTATGCAACCGATGCTTCTGCTTACCGCGAATTACCCGCAGCCGTTTGCCGGCCCAAAGATGAAGATGACCTCAGAGAGCTGATCAACTTTGCTTCAAAGATGAAGCTCCCTCTGATTCCCCGTGCTGCCGGCACCTCGCTGGCCGGTCAGGTAGTTGGCAACGGACTGGTTGTCGATGTGTCGAAATACATGACGCAGGTTCTGGAATTAAATATTGAGGAGCACTGGGTCAGGGTTCAGCCGGGTGTGGTGCTCGATGAACTCAATAAAATGTTGGAACCGCAAGGCCTTTTTTTCGGACCGGAGACCTCAACGTCGAACCGTTGTATGGTGGGCGGCATGGTTGGCAACAACTCCTGCGGATCACATTCTTTGATTTATGGCAGCACGCGCGACCATACTTTGGAGATTAAAGCTCTGCTTAGTGATGGGTCTGAAGTAGTTTTTGGCCAGCTTAAAAATGAAGAATTTGACCAGAAATGCAAACTTCAGAACAAAGAAGGTGAGATTTACAGATCGCTCAGGGATATGCTGCAAAACCCGGCCAACCAGGCTGAAATCAGGGCTCAATATCCTGATCCGGAAATCGAAAGAAGAAATACCGGATATGCATTGGATTTGTTGCTTGATTCAGAGCCATTTACATCCGGCAAACCGGCATTTAACTTCAGCAAATTACTGGCCGGTTCTGAAGGAACCCTGGCTTTCAGCATTGAAATAAAACTGAACCTTGTATCTCTTCCACCGAAAGAAAAAGCGCTGATCTGCATCCACTGCGAAACACTGGAAGATGCTTTTAAAGGCAACCTGGTAGCTCTGCGGCATAAACCTGTCGCTGTTGAGCTCATCGACAATTATATTCTGGAACGTACCAAAGGCAACATCGAACAGCGTAAGAACCGCTTTTTTATTCAGGGTGAGCCCGCCGCCATTCTGGTTGTGGAACTGGCGCTTGAAACCCGTATAGCCATTGATCAACTGGCAGCCGAACTGGAAGCGGATATGCGCAGGGAAGGTTATGGCTACCATTTCCCGGTTATTTATGGGTCTGACATCAACAAGGTTTGGGCACTTCGCAAAGCCGGACTTGGTCTTCTTTCGAATGTCCCGGGGGATAAGAAACCGGTAGCCGTTATCGAGGATACAGCCGTCAACCCGGCCGTATTGCCCGATTACATGGCCGATTTCAGGGCAATGCT
>Ga0105046_10019852_pt1 | contig 10182 bp, 10 predicted proteins | sample MAT03_FD_78385 | JGI IMG/M metagenome (GOLD analysis project Ga0105046, IMG submission 78385) | Freshwater microbial communities from Lake Fryxell liftoff mats and glacier meltwater in Antarctica - MAT-03 (megahit assembly) | ecosystem: Environmental > Aquatic > Freshwater > Ice > Liftoff... | reverse complement strand
GGACGATGCAGTCGCCGCCAGCGGAGCCAGCACGGCCAGAGAGCCATAATAAAAGTAGACACGCTACCTATTTCATCCTCCGCCAGCATCGAGACCACCAAGAATTACCTCCGCATGGTCCCCGGCCACCTGCGCGAGGAGTACGACAAAGCCATGCCGACGATCGTAGTGACGGCGTGAAACTAAGAAGCCGACTCGACGTTTACGGGGTCGATACGCGGCCGGAAGAAACCTTTGATGCATCGTTCATCGCGAACGCAGATCTGGATGTGGCTCTTGGCGTGGAATCCGGCACCAGCGTAGAGCGGTTCGCCTTCGACGAACATCGCCCGCACCGAATCGTACGGAGTCCCATGGTTGGCTTTGTTGTTCTGATGCAGGAACTCAATCACCGCACAGTCGAGATGGCGCAGGATGAGATCCTGCGACGTGCCGATGGGTCTGTTGGTCGGCACCGGCAGGCCGACACGAGCCAACTCGGCAGCCAGGGCCTGATGACTCTGTTTCACCAGGGTCAGTGGCGCTTGTTCCAGCAGGTTGAGGCAGTGGCCGAGATCGGTGACCGCGCCAAGGGCAAAGGGGCGACGGATGGTGGGGCCACCTTTGCGCGGAGTTTTGGCTTGTCGCTTTGCCTACTCCAAGGCGCGGGTGTAGTTACCTTCCCAGAAGTAGAACCCGTGCCCAAGCCAGTCGTAATCGTTTTCGCTGCGACGCATCGGCATCTTGCCAGCGATGATGCGCTCACCAACGCTCTGGTCGCAACCGTGGAAACCGATGACAAAGGCTGGAAGTCGGGTGTACACCGAGATGGCTCAACGATAGCTGGACGCGAGTTTGCCCTGCTTCGTGACGATCCCAGCTTCAACCAGGAACCGCAGCGACTCGCGCTTGGCTTCCTGTTCCGACAACTCAGCTAACCGCTGTTGACGCTGACGCAGCGCCTTCAACTGGCGGTTGATCTCCTGCTTCTCGAGGGTCTGAGCACTGGTCATGACGGTAGTATGGAGATGCCCATGACCAGAAAAAGGGATGATTGAGGCACTCCGATGCGCTCCCTCGGGAAGACATGGAGGAAGACAGGGGAAGACAGAGGAAGACAGCGGAAGACATGGACGACAGAGGAAGACATGCAGGAAGACATGCATAGGAAGACATGGACAGGTCATAGGTTCACTACTGAGCCCGTCTTGCCCTCGCCGGTGAGATCGAGTTCGAGTTGGCCCTTGTCCCCCGCCTTGTCCCCCGCCGTGATGCCGGCCACGGTGGTCGCCTGACCGACCGGATGGTCGAGTTCACCCAGCAGCTGCGAATGGAACATCGCCTGCGCCGCGCCCAGCTTCGCCTGCACCGCCAGCGGACGGTCGGTGGTGACGGGCGGGACCTCGGGTGCGGCGAGGGCTATCAACGAGGTCGAGAGGCCGGCAAGCAAGGCGATGACACCGTGGTGCATGGGATCCTCAAGAACGGACGATCGGGAAGCGCTCCAGCCTGTCGCGGTATCCGTCCCTGCCAGCAACCGTGGAATATCACCAAACGTTACGTTTGGCTACGTCGGGCCCGGCCGTTGTCGGACTCCAGACCGCCATCACCAGCGCACCCGCAGGCCTTGCCCAGCCCTGGGTGAGTCGCCATCCTTCCCGCCTTATGACCGTCGGCGCCACTCTCTTCGAACGTCTGCTAACCGCGGGGGCGACCAAGCGCTCGACCGGGGCGGACCAGCGCGTCGCTTTGCAGTCGGTGCTCAGCAACCTGCGCGACATCCTGGGGACCAGACAGGGATCATCGGCAGCGCAGCCGGACCTGGGACTGCCGCCACCCAACGAACTGCGGCAGAACTTTCCGGCGTCGATCAACGACATGCAGCGGGCGATCGCCGAGACCATCAGCCGTTACGAACCACGCCTGCGCGAGGTCAAGGTCACCTACATCCAGGTCGAAGGCGAACAGCTCATTGTGCACTTCCAGGTCGCCGCCGCGCTGGTGATCGACGGCCATCGTCAACTGGTGGCGTTTGAGACCTGCGTCGATCATGCGGGGAAGGTAAAGGTGGATGGATGAGCAGAACATCAGGTTACGAGCTTCGCGCTGCGAGCTTCGCGCTGCGAGCTTCGCGCTGCGAGCTTCGCGCTGCCAAGGCGGGCAGAGCCCTCGTTGCGGGAGCGCAGCGGCCTCGCCGCGGGAGCGCAGCGACCTCGCTGCGGGAGCGCAGCGACCTCGCTGCAGGGCACTGATCCCATGTTCAACAAATACTACCAGGACGAGCTTCTTTACCTGCGCGATCTCGGACGCGAGTTCGCCAAGGCCTATCCGGATGCAGCGCCGATGTTGGCGGAGGCGGGCTCTGATCCCTCGGTGGAACGCCTGTTGGAAGGCGTGGCCTTCATCTCGGGGCGCATCCGCCAGAAACTCGACGATGAGCTGCCGGAAGTCACCCACGCGCTGCTTGGAACTTTCTTCCCGCACTTGCTGCAGCCGATGCCTGCGCTCACCACGTTGCAGTTCGAACCGCTGCCGCAGTTCGCGCGCGACAAACATCTGATCCCGCGCGGAACCCCGGTGGATTCCGTGCCGGTCGACGGCACGCGTTGTCGTTTTCGCACCTGCACGGCGGTCGAACTGGTGCCGCTACGCGTCGAGGCGGTAGAGCTGAGCCACGGCCAGCCGGCACGCCTGACCATGCGTTTCTCCTTCATGGAACCGGCAGCCGTGGGAAAGCTCGGGCTGAAACGTCTGCGCCTGCATCTATCGGGCGATGCGCTGGTCAGCCGTGCACTGCACCTGTGTTTCTGCCGCTACGCCCAACACCTGACGGCCCGCATCGGCGAAACGCACATCGACCTGCCGCTGCCGCAGCCGGTGGGCTTTGCCGACGACGAGGCTCTCGACGCTGATGCGCCGCCGTCCGCCGGACCGTACCGTCTGCTGACGGAATATTTCGCCTTCCCAGCGAAATTCATGTACGTCGACATCGACGGACTCAATCGCCTGCCGTTGGTCGACGGCACCCGTGGCTTCGATCTGGTGCTGACCATCGCGCAGTTGCCAGAGGCCATGCCGCCGGTGACCGAGTCGAACATCCAGCTCAACTGCACCCCGGCGCTCAACCGCTTCGACCACGACGCGGATCCGATCCGGCTGGTACCCGAACGCAGCGACTACCTGGTGCGCCCGGCTGGCACCACACCCAACCATTTCGAGATCGGCACGGTGCGCAGCGTGGTTGGCAGTCTGCGTGGTCGCGCGCAACCGCGCGCATTCCACCGCTACCTCGACCTGACCCGCGCTGAGGACGAGGACCAGCCGTGTTACATCGAGCGTCGCCGGCCGGCGTTGCTCGGACGCGGTCACGACTTGTTCCTCAGCGTCGCCGGCCCGGTCGCAGCGGGCGAGACCTTGTCGATCACGCTCTCGTGCACCAACCGCCACTTGCCAGAACATCTGGTTCCTGGGGACATCACCACTCCCACGCCGCAGACGCCGATGGTGGCGAAGTTCCGCAATCTCACCCGCCCGGTAGCGAGTATTCCCGCGCCGATCGATGGCGATCTGCCGTGGCGGTTCCTCTCGCACTTAGCGCTCACCCACCTATCGCTCGCGGAATTGCCGTCGCTGCGTCGTACCCTTGAGCTCTACCACCTGCGTGCCCGTCACGATCACCAGTCGGCGCAGACGCTGCGACGCTTGATGGACGGCTTGGTGGCGGTGTCGCTTAAACCGACCACCCGCATGCTCGGCGGCGCCCTGATGCGCGGTCAGGCGCTGGCACTGACCATTAGTGAGGAACACCTTGGTACCCCAGGTGAAGCGTGGTTGTTCGCGCTGGTGCTCGACCGCTTCGTCGCGCGCACGGTGAGCCTCAACGGCTTCACCCAGCTCACCGTCACCGGCGCGCGTCATGGCGAAGTCCATGCCTTCCCACCGCGTCTCGGCGGACGGACGCTGCTGTGACGTTTCTTCCAGCGGTCCTGGCGGATCTGGAAGCGCGCCCAGGCGCCTACAGTTTTTTCGCCGCCGTAAGCCATATCGAAGCGGCCTTTCCCGACGCGGTGCCGGTCGGGCACCAAGGGCCGGTGGCACGCGAACGGCTGCGTTTCTGCGCCAACCTCAGTCTGTCGTTTCCGGCTTCTGATGTGGTGTCGGTCGAAGGCGAAACGCTCGAAGGCGGCGCGGTACGCGCACGTTTGACGCAGAACTTCATGGGCCTCTTCGGTCCGTCCTCGCCGCTGGGTTCCTACTTCACCGAACGTCTGCTGCATCAAGACAACCAGCACCTTGCCCGTGGGTTCCTTGATCTCATCCACCACCGACTGGTGTCGCTGATGGTGCGCGGACACGGCAAATACCATCCGGCCAGCGGCGGCGCCGAGGGGCGGCGTTTTCTTGAACGGATGCTGGAGATCACCGGGCTGGAGGCCGACGATCACGCCTTGCCGGGCAAACGCCTGATGGCCTTTGCCGGCCTGATCGGTCGCACCGGCGTCGCCGCCGAAACCATTGCGGCAATCGTGTCCGCGTGGATCGGTGGCGCCGAAACGCACGCGGAACCGTGTCTGGCGCGTTGGACCGCGCTGCCGGACGAAGCCCAGACGCATCTTGGTCGCGGCGGCCGCCTGGGACGCGACACCATCGCCGGGCGCAGCATCCGCAACCGCACCACGGCCTTCGGCCTGACCATCGGCCCCCTGCCGGCGGCAGATTTCAACGCGCTCGTCCCAGGCGGAAAACGCCACCACGAATTGCGCGCCTTGATCGAACGGCTGAATCCGGAACAACTCGATTGTGTGGTGACGCTGCGCATCGCCGGCGCTGATTTGCCGCCGAGCCGCATGCAACCCGGTGGAAATATCAAACTGGGCCACGGCTCACGACTGGGCGGACGACCGCAGGATGGCTATGAGGTGCAGGTCACTTTGAATGCGCATTGAGCGCAGCAGCGACTCACTGCCCGTACATGCGGGCAAGCACCATCAGGCTTCAGCGCCGTCAGCTCATCACGGCCGCAATCAATAATTCGATGCAGCGATTCCTTTCACGCAGGCTTTGGCGATCGCCACCACGTCGCTCGGTCCCCATATCACTGCGTCCGAGTTGATATACAGCGTGCGGTGAGAATACGGCTCGGCGCCACCCGCCATCAATCCACGAACCACGGCGGTGGAACAGTTGCGATCCATCAGGCGGTAGGTCGGTTGGCGCTGCCAATCGGCCCACCATCTTTTCATAACCGTCTCGTTGAGGCCGGGGCCGGGGCCACCTGAGTCGTCACTGCCGGGAATGATGATGCTATGATCGGGAGCTAAACCGCCTTCATCGCGTCGATCCATGCTCAAACTGCGACGAGCGTAGGCGCGAGTACCTACCAAAAGATCACCCCAGGTATCGTGGCGCGGCCACCAACTGACGTACGCCGCGTCCGCAGGTTTGCCGCCACGAATTTCCATCGCTGCATGGCCGACGCGGGCGCCGCTAGCACCCCAGAGCAAGCCACCAGCTCCGCCATTGGCTTCATTCCAGACGTAGACGGTGATCATGGCAGCATCCTCACCAGCGTACCGCAAAGGGCATATGCGCCAGTTCCTGCGGCATATACGGGCGCAAGGCCTGCGCCGCACCACACCACACCAACGTCACCTGATCCTTGTCGGGAGTGATGATCAGGCTGCTGACCACCGGCTTGGTCTCGGTCAGGCGGCCATTGCGGCCATCGATCCACAACCGCGGACGCTGGCCCGGGAGGCGTAGCTTCCACTCTCGATACTTTGGGTGCAGATTGGTAAGCACCAGTTCCTCGTCGCCCTGCAAGTATGGGACATGCAGTCCAGGGTGAGCGCCATTGGTGAAACGCTGATTGAACTTTTTCTCCTGCGACACATTCGCCAGGATGTCTGCCCCGGCCATGCGGTACCTCATCTCGGGTAATGTGGTGGACAGCGGTTCATGTGCAGGCATGAAACCGAAATACCCCAGGCGTGGAAACCACCCCGGTGATATCCAATCGGTGCCCCACGCCATCGGCATCGCTGGCCACCGGGTCTGCGCCCCGGCAATCAGGCGATCAGGCGTCAGTAAGTCATCGGGGTCTTCCAGATTGGGCAGCACCACGTTGTTGATTGCGGTTGGATCAGGCTCGATCACCCAGCCACGCCCGGCGAAGTTACGCGGATAAGCGAAGGCTGAACAGGCCGACGGATCCGCCGATTTATCGAGGTACGGGATGAGCGCCGCCAGCGGATCGCCGTACTTCGCCTCCGCAACGTGATCGACCCCACCATACGCATGATCATACGTCAGGGGTACTCGCTCCAACGCCGCCGGTTCACCGAACACCACACGACCGGTGCTCGTCAGTCCGCACCGCCGGTCACCAAACACCCGCACGTCATGACGATGACGCCCGACCACCAGCACCTTGGCGGTGAAGGACGTTGCTGGTCCGTGCGCATAGGCATGCCCCTGCACGACCAGGTCGGTGAACAGTTTGCAGGGGTACAGATCAGTGTCGGCGGCGATCAGGTGCGGGTTGGCCTCCTGCGCTTTGACTTCGATCGTCAGTGGCGATTGCTCAGCCAACACTTGGCAGTGGCCACGCACATCGACGTGGTAGGTACGCCGGGTGATGAGTGCGAGGATGAACCGGCACTCGGCATCGGTGCCGGAGACCTGACGGGTCAGTGGATCAGGAGGCAGTTGGGGATCGACCATGGTCACGCCATCATCGTCCCGTCGCCGCCACCGCCACCGCCGTCACCAGCACCACCGCCGCCGTCAGTCGGCGAGCCGAAATCACCGACGGGCTCAGGTTCGCCATTGGCAAAGTCGTGCACCGCCGGGTCGTTGAGGTAGCCGGTCACGGCATTGGTGACGGCACCCATCGGGGTGGTCGGATCCGCGCTGGTGGGAATCAGGGCGATGTCCCAACCGATCGGCCCACCGATCAGAAGACCCGTCAAGGTCGGCACGGCACTCGCCAGCATATTGGTCGCAACCGGATTCATTCCCCGGGCGAACAGGGCGGTAGTCATGCTGCGCGCACCTGGGCAGAGCGCACGAATGATCGGACCCTGTACCCAGTTGAAAACACGCGACGCACGGTCGCTGCCCATGATGCGGTTGAGGCCATACTGCACCGCCGAGTCCATCACCATGCACAACAACCCAGCCAGGAAATCACCCAGGGTGAAGCCGGTGAAGTGAGTGGTCATGCCGATGACCGCCCCGGTCGGCATCGGTGGTCGCGCGGTCCCGTGGCAATTGAGATGGAGATCCACCACCCACCCAACGCACACCCCGACCGGTCCCTTTGACGTCAACACGCTGGTTGCGCCAAACTCGGATTTGGAAGCACTCCCCAAGATCAACAACGGCAACAGATAATGTGGAGCAGAAATGTGTGGCACCAACGGGCCGATATCCGTCGTACGCAACAACGTGGTGCCAGCCGCCGCTGAAATCACATCTGGCGCGTCTTTGCCGGTCAACGCACCCCACGGACCGATCTTCAGATTGGCCGCCACTAAATGCGGGATGCTGGGCACCATCACCGGTCCGGGCGGCGGAATGGTGTCGTGAAAATCACCGCCGATCATCGGCATATAGTGTTTGAGCACCGCGCACATCATGAGGCAGCCCCTACTGGCGCGGCGGCCGTAACCGGAGCGGTCTCGACCAGGACGCAGGCACGTTTCTGCAACGGCTGCATGGTATACCGGAACGGATAACGCCAGGTGATGAAGGCGCGACGCACATCGCATTCGATGCCAAGCTGATCGATCAACAGCGGACATTCCGCGCGTTCTTCGCCGAAGGCTAGATGTACGGCAAAGCGATGATCGGGGATGACGAACTCCAACGGACCATCGGCAGCGATGCCATTCAGGCGCACTTGCGTACCCGCCGGCAGAGACGGCGCGATCATGCGTGGGAAGGCCGAATTGTAGTAGCTCGGCTTGAGTTTGCTCAGCGCCGCTTGGTGGTTGATCTCGACGCTGTTGCGCAGGCGCAGGCCACTGGTCGTTGGACAACACCCAAGGCCGACCGGCTCCGGCCGCTCTTCCCACGCAGAAATCAGGTGCTCCGGATCCTCCAGATTCGGCAACGCAACACCGACCACCCGTGCGGCATCGGCGACGAAACCTTTGCCATCCGGATTATCACTGAACGGCACGTCGAGCCCGTCCCACTTGTCCTTGCCGCCATAGGCGTAGGCAAGGTCGAGTGGCATGCGCGTATAGGTCTGGGGCGCGCTGATGGTGAACTTGCCGGTCCAACGCTTCTCCCACACACGGTCGCCGAACACCCGCACGCGGCGAGTGATGGGGCCGACTTCAATCAACGCATCATGGGTGGTGACTGACTTGCCACCTGGAGCGTGCGCGTGGCCGAACACCAGTACATCGACGCCGCCGCGATAGAACACCTCGTCGCCATCCATCGGTCCGCAGGGTCCCTTCCACGGGCCCGGCGAAAATTTCCACGTCTGTTCGCGACTCGGCACCAGCCGCCCATCGATAATGTCATACGTCACGCGCACCGCGAGCGACGCGGCCAAGCGTTTCTCATCGATGCCAGCGCGGAACAGGTAGGCCGGATAGGTGGTGCGGTTATCGAGGTCCATCGGACAGATCAGCAGTTCATCATGACACGTTCGCCATTCAGGCGCACGTCGTCGTTGGCTTTTACCTGCACATTACCCAGATCTGCGACGATGGTGGTGATGCGACCGCTGGCGGTGAGATCACCGGCCGCCTGGACCTGCATCTCGCCGCCGCTGGTGAGCGCCAAGCCATTGCGGCCATGGATCGCAACACGTTCAGCGTCGATGGTGAGCGCGCCGGCCAAACTCAGCGTCAGTCCGCTGCCGAGACACAGGCGCGGGCCCTGTGGAGTCAGTTCGATAGTCAGTGCCTGTGCTCCAGCCGGGCCGATGAGGCGGATGACTTGGCCGGCACCGTCACCGGCTTCGATCACCAGCAGGTGATCGCCAACGGTGAGCGTGGTGGCGTGGTCATTGATCAAGGTGGACATGGCAGCCTCCCGCTAATGGATCCGTGCGGATCAGGAATTGTTGGTGATCATCGCGCCTTTGAACGCGAGCGGACCAGTGGATTTGAGGTCGATCATCGCGCCACCGATGTCGACCGCGGCATCGGCAGCAACCTTGATCGCGGCAGCCCCGATCTCGACCGCGGCGCCACCCTTGATGGTGATCTTGGGCGCGTCGATGGTGATGCCGCCAGCATCGATGGTGATCGAACTGCCACCGACGGTGATCGACACCTTGCCATCACCAGTGATGGTGATTTCCGGCGCTCCCACCGCGACCTTGGCACTGGACTTGATGCCCACCTGACCATCGGCGGAAAGCGTCGACTCGCCCGTGACAGAGGTCGAGTCGCTGCCGGTGATGGTGGAACTGCGACTGCCACTGACGGTGTCGCCTGAGTCGCCGCTGACTGTGAACGTGCGGTTGCCGGTGATCTTACCGTCCAGGTTGCCGTCGACCTGCTGGGTGACGTTACCGTTGACGGTTTCGCTATCATTGCCCTTGACCGTCACCGTGCGATCGGCTGAGACGCTGTGGGTCTCGTTGTTGCCGACCGAGACGCTGGCGTTATTGCCGACGGTCAGTGAGTAGCCGTAGGTGGCGTTAAGGTTGAAGCCCTCGGAGCCCTTGGTGTCCTCCATCTGGATGCTGTTACCGCCACCCGAGCGGATCATGCTTTGGCTCTGGTTCTCGCCCTTCACCTTGCTGGAGGTCTTAGGATTGGGCACCGCTGCGGCGATGAGCGGACGATCAGGATCACCGTTAATATGGGTGACGATGACTTCGGTGTCCTTGTGCAGCGGGAAGTGCATGCCCATGTCGTCACCGGCATAGGGCTGGGCCATGCGCACGAAGCGCGAGGCCTTGCCGTCCTTCAAGTCGCTGCGATCAAAGGGGAACTTGAGTTTGTAGCGGCCCTGGTCGTCCAGTTCAGAATACTGGCCATCACTAGCAGCGTCTACCTTTGCCGTGATGGAGCCGTGCACCACCGGTTTCGGCGTCACGCGCTTGGGCCGGAACACCACGCTGGCGGGAATGGTGATGAAATCGTTGATGTAGGTCGCGGTGGGATGATCGTCCTTTTCGGACGTGGCGAAGCCCTGCGAACCCTGGTAGGTCACTTCGATCAGCAGGTGATC
>Ga0105046_10019846_pt1 | contig 10184 bp, 9 predicted proteins | sample MAT03_FD_78385 | JGI IMG/M metagenome (GOLD analysis project Ga0105046, IMG submission 78385) | Freshwater microbial communities from Lake Fryxell liftoff mats and glacier meltwater in Antarctica - MAT-03 (megahit assembly) | ecosystem: Environmental > Aquatic > Freshwater > Ice > Liftoff... | reverse complement strand
GAAGTTGGTGACGCATTCGAGATCCGTGGCCAAGGTGTCAAGGTATTGAGCGAGAACGAATTGCTCACCGCCCAGGGCCAGCAAGTTCACACCGGCCAGGCTGACGCGCTGAATCAAAAGTTCGCCGCCAACTTTACGAAGGACTTCCAGGCGCTGGCCAACAAGTATCCGGTCTACGCCGAACTGCGAAACGTTTTTGACCTGGCCCTGGTGGTTGAACTGATGGAGTCAAACGATCTACCGAATCAGGCCAACTGGCATGTGACGTCGTTCCTGGACTCGGAGTCGTTCGCTACGGCCACGGAGAACGTCCCCCAGTGGGTTGAAACGGTAGTGAATCACCGCGTCATCAATCGCACGCAATTGATCGGCGTGGTGAGCGGTGGCGTTTCGATCGACACGTCCAAGTATGTCAATCGCGACAAAATGCAGAAAGACTCTGAGCAAAAGCTCGGTGGTCAGCACAAGCGGTCCGCTCGAGAAAGCGCCGCCGAACGCACTTGGTGGTGGGACTAGTTTTTTGAATCGCCGCTCGCCGCCGTAGAACTCGCGGGTGGATCAAAGAATTCCGCGTGCTGTTCGCGAATACGAGTTAGCTGCGACGTGCGCTGCTCGGCGGTTGCCTCGGGATCGAACTCCACTGGCGCCGGCAGCAACAGCGACAGGCGACTCGCCGCTATTCGCCGCTTGGTCAGATCATCCCGACTGGCCAGCGCGTGCCAGACTCGCGGGTCTTCCGCCAGCCAGAACGCCACGCGATCGGGCGTGTCTTCTTCGCCATCGCCCGTCAGTTGCCGCACCACACGGCGAACCCGATACGCTTGCTCGGCGTCCAACTGTCCACGCGACAGGCCCTGTAGCGTGGGAATTATTCGCTGACCGCCATCCAGTAATTGTTGTTCCGCCCGCTCGCGCTCCACGTATCGAGGGCTCCCCAGCAACTTGATCGCTTGCTGCCAAACGGCGCGCTGCGCGGGATCAGGACTCACCGTGCTGCGGCAGAGCATTTCTTCCAGGCTTTCTGCCTGCTGGCTGACCTGCCAACCGGGCCGCAGCAATTGCAACAGTGGTAGCAGGTGCTCTCGGCAGGCTTCCGGTTCGGCTAGCATCAGTTGCCAGACGCTTTTCGCGCGGAACTCTTTGGCGTTATCGTCGCTACCGATCGTCAGTCGAACGGCGCCGGTAGAGTCCTGCACGAATTGCACGGCAGGCTGGTCGGACTGCGACGTCGGATCGATCCGCATGGTGACCGCGGCGCCTTGCTCCATATTGAGCGAGACCGATTCACGCGGATTGGCGGATTCGTATGAGATATTCGGCTTACCGCCACCCAGGTTCAGCGTCAGTCGCTCGCGTCGATCCGTGCCAGTGACGTTGGACGTCATGGATTGGTTCGAGACTGGGCAAACGGCCGAGATCCGTCCTGAGACCATCCGCACCTGGATGATCCGGAGCTGGCCGGAGAGACTGCCGTTAAGGCTCCGCTTTTGCGCGCCGCATTCTTGCGAAGCAAAGGACAGGGAGAGAACAATTCCAGCGACAACGATCAAATATCGCAAGCGTCGCTGGGAGTTCCGCATGAGTTGTTATCCCGCGCTATTGGTCTCGGGACCCCGCTCGCTCGCTCTCAGCCGCAGGGACCGAAGTTCCTTGCGGACTCGGATCCTCGCCAATCTACGCCGATGTCGCATAAAAAAGAACAGCACTACTGCGGCAATGGCGGAAACAATCGTCACCGTAAACGCCACTTCGGCGTGTTGCAGCCGGGTCCACCAGGCTTGCACCCGGTCGGCAAACAGGTAGCTGAGCCCAAAAAAAGTGGCCACTACAAATGCGGCGCAAATGGAATCAATCAGCAAGTACCGTCGGAACGGCATGCGGAGGATTCCAGCGGTGATGTATACGGGCGACCGTAGCCCTGCCAAAAATCGGGCCACAAAGAGGACCTTCCAGCCGTGCTGGGCGATCATCCGCTCGATCCGCGCCTCGCGCTCCGGTTTTAAATACCGGGCGAACCAGGGGCGGTCACGCAACAGGCCGTGGCCAAAGTGGTAGCCGATTGCGTACATCACGCAGTCGCCAGCCAAGGCCCCAACCAGGCAGGCAGCCATCGCCCCCCATGGATTCAGAGCGCCAGAGGCCGCCGTGATCCCGGCGGTAATGATGAAGATCTCCTCCGGAATCGGGAGTCCGCAACCCGTCAGAATCAGTGCCCCAACAATCCACAGATAGTGGAGGAAGGGAACAAAATCGGCAAAGGAATTGAGCATGCAGCGGCGTTACCGGATCGTGTGGGTCCGGGAGGGTGGGGGCGAGGCGCCGGTTATTGTAGCTGTCTAGATCGGCGTCAGCATATTCAAATTGGACAAACTACAGAAGAGGCACTTGCCGCCGTAAGTTCCTATTGGGGAAGGGGGCAACGCTGTCCCAGAATCGTCAGAAGTCGGGCATCTAACCGGACAATTGCGATCCGGAGCCGCCCTTCGTCGCGTTCGCTCACACTTGTGCAGTGGACCTATCAGTAGGCGGTCAGCCGCCAGTCGGCGTCCGTCAGACCACAAACGGTGATTTCGACGGAACTCCGGTCCCCGCTCGGATGGATAAGCAAGGCGCCCACTTCAGGATGTTCTCGGCACCAATCCTGTGTGGCCGATACGCCCAGGGCGTAGAAAGCGGTTGAAAGGGCGTCTGCCTGCGCGGCCGTTGGCGCCAGGACCGTGGACGAGAGGACGCCTTCGGCCGGCCAGCCGGTGCGCGGGTCCAAAATATGGCCGTAGCGTTTGCCTTGGTGCCGGAAATACTGGTGGCTCGCCCCCGAAGTGGCCAGTGCCCGATCGCGCAGCCAGACTTCGGCCAGGCGGCGTTCCGGATTCAGTGGATGGCCGATTCCGACAGACCAGCCGCCGGAGGCAGACAGCCCACGCGCGCCGCGCGCCAGCACACTGCTCTGCCCTCCATGGATCAGGAAATTCTCAATGCCGGCTGCGAGCATTGTCTCGGCCGCACGGTCGAGCGCGTAACCTTTGCCGATTGCGCCAAGATTTAACTCCACGCCGCGGCGCAGAAAGTGGATCGACTGCGCAGCTTCATCGAATGCCAGGTGATGGCTGCCAACGTCTTGCATCGCGGTCTGCAACTCGCAGGCGGCCGGGATCGACCCGTTCCGACGGTAGAACCCCCAAATTTTTGTGAGTGGTCCGCTGGTGATATCAAAAGCGCCGCCCGTTGCCTGGGATAGCAACATGGCGACGCGCAGCAGCGCAAATAGCCGTGGTTCTACCTTCACCGGCGTTTCGGCGGCCCAATGGTTGATGTGAGCGACCTCGCTCGAATCGCGATAGACCGTCAGTTGGCTCTCAAGCTCTTCGATCATGTCGAGCGCCGTTAAAGCGGCCTCGGAGCCATCTTCATGCTGCCCAGCGTTGAGCGTAATTTCGAAACGGCAGGCCATCGCCGGTCGCGAAAGCTGCACCAGGTAGGATTCCTGGTTGGCGAGCGACGCAGGACGCGGAGATCCAAGTACCGGAGCGGCATCGCTCGCGTGCACCGCGGAAACGGGCGGTCCTTGCAGTGCGGGTGCAGCGTCGCTCATTGGGCGTTCTGGAAACGGCGAATTGGCGGATCTAGATGGCATAGTCTGTGGTGTATCATAAACTGAGAATTGACACGCGCCCCCCTCGCCCTGTTTTGCAAACCAGGTTTCAACGAGTGGCGTTCCCCGGAACTCGTCTTCTCTCCATGCTTAAAACGATGCAACGGACTGTTTGGGTCGCAATTCTGGCCGGCATTTTTTGCCTGACGCTGGCGATGGGGCTGTCGACGGCCCAACCGCCGGCCAAACGCCCGCCCAGCAAGACTTCATCTGCCGTGCCTCCGCAAGGCGGTCGCGCGCCGGCCAAACTTGCTTCGCCACCCAAATGGGATCGGGCGGTGCTGGAGGCGTTCTTTAGCGACGCTCGTCAGCGGTTGGGCGCCGGCCCTGTTCCGGGATCGAATGTTCCGGCCGCGACAAATGGTGTCGCCTCTTCCACTACTTCTCAACCTGCAATCGCGACGCTCACGGGAGGAGCGCATTGGTCGGCGCTGGTTAGCGCCGCGGCGATTGAAGATGAAGTCAAATTGCGGGTGCAGCCGGTGGGAGCGGCCGTGCAGACGCCGACGGCTTTCAAGGGTGGCGGGTATCGCGCTGCGCGGGAGGAACTATCAATGCTGGCCGTGCTGTTTGGCGTGATCGGCCAGTACGACGGCAACATTCGCTGGCAGAAAGACGCCGCAGTCCTCCGCACGTTGTTTGGTCGCGCCGGCATGAACTGTAAGGTCGGCACTGATAACTCGTTCGAAGAAGCCAAACGCCGCAGCCAGGATCTGGCGGAATTGGTGCGTGGCGGCACGATCGAAACGCGTCCGGCCGAGGCCGACTTCAAATGGCCGGAAGTCGTTAACCGAGCGCCCCTGATGAAGCGGATGGAAAAATCGCTCCGCGAGCGACTAGGCCCTTGGACGTCGAATTCCGCCGAGTTCGCCAAGAACCGTGCCGCGATCCAGCACGAAGCCCAACTACTGGCCGTGCTCTGCGAAGTCATTAAGGCCGAGGGGTACGAGTTCGCTGACGACGCCAACTATCGGAAGTATGTGGACGAGTTGCAGCAGCAATGTCTGGAGATTGTCGAAGCGACGAAGAGCGAAGACGCCAAGCGAGGGCAAAGCGCCGCGACGCTTCTGAATAAGACCTGCGACGCCTGCCACGCAGATTTCCGCTCATGATCCGCGCGGTGGAGGTGGCGGCTACGTTCAGGAATGCTTCGCCAGGAATTCGCCCAGCAGTGTTACCTCTTGGCGGCTGCCGACGACGAGAGAGACCCGCTCGTGCAAGCTTCTGGGCTGGATCTCCAGAATCCTCCGCCCGCCATCAATTGCCATTCCTCCTGCCTGTTCTGCGAGGAAAGCCATTGGGTTGGCCTCGTACATTAGCCGCAACTTCCCGTCCGGATGATGCATTGTGGGTGGATAGAGGAAGACACCCCCTTTGAGCAACGTGCGATGAAAATCAGCGACCAACGAGCCCACGTAGCGCGATGAATACGTGCGCCCGGTGCCGCCGCATCGCAAGTGGTCAAGATATTGCTGATAGGGGCGCGGGAAGCTGGAGGAGTTCGCCTCATTGACAGAGTAGTAGGGCCCACTCTCCGGCATGGTCATGTTGCTGTGCGTTAGCACGTACGCGCCAAAAGACGGGTCGAGCGTGAATCCATGCACGCCGGCGCCGGTGCTGTAAACGAGCATCGTCGAGGCGCCGTACAGAACATAACCGGCCGCCAACTGACGCAGGCCTGGTTGTAGGACGTCGGTCGTCGGATCGGTGGCGCCGGAGTTGGGATCGCGGCGCAGAATCGAAAAAATCGTGCCGACTCCGGTGTTGACGTCGATGTTGCTCGATCCATCGAGTGGGTCGAAGATCACCACGTATTTGCCAAAGTGAGGATCGCTCAGTACGACGACAGGCTCTTCGTTCTCTTCCGAAGCCAGCACGCCCACATTGCCGCGATTGCCGAGACACGAGATCAACGCGTTGTTGGCCAGCAGGTCGAGCTTTTGCACGGCCTCGCCTTGCACGTTGGTGGACCCTTCAGCGCCTAGCACATCGACCAGGCCGGCCCGGCGAATCTGCGCCGCGACAATTTTGGTGGCCAGCGCGATCCCAGAGAGAAGCCAGCTGAAATCGCCGCTGGCGTTAGGAAAGCTGCGGCGCTGTTCTTGTTGGATGTGCTGTTCGGCGGTGACGAAAACGTCGGGCTGCATCATGGCGCGTGGTGCTCTGACTACGATGGTTTTGGGTGACAAGAAATCGCTCCGCCTGAGCGGGTGTCATCTTGCGCGGCGACCGACGTTTCGTCCAGGTCTAACATCCTGGAATTGGCCTCAATTCCGTTTCTGGTCATTTATTGATGCTGAGGCGACGGATGGGCTGGGGGCTCGGGTCAATGGCCCGCGTTTCCTGAGCGTCCGATGGTCGCATCTCGTTCAATTATCACCCTGGACTCAATAGGTGGTTAACTTTCCAGTGTTTTTGCGGAATCTACATAGAGCCGAACGAAGTCATCCGCTGGGGGAATCGCCATGAAGATCGTTATCCCGGGAGGAACAGGGCAAGTGGGCGTTGTCCTTTCGCGCGCATTTTATCGTGCTGGGCATGAGGTTACCGTGCTCAGCCGCCAGGCTCCCGTTCCTTCCAACCGTGCGCCTTGGTCGGTCGTGGCGTGGGACGGCAAAACGCTTGAATATTGGGCGAAGGAGTTTGAAGGAGCAGACGCCGTGATCAATCTCGCGGGGCGAAGCGTCAACTGCCGCTATGGCGCCGCCAATCGGCGGGCGATTATGGATTCTCGCGTTGATTCCACTCGCGTCATTGGCCGCGCAATCGCCGCTTGCAGCGCTCCACCGCGCGTTTGGTTGCAGGCCAGCACGGCTACGATCTACGCGCATCGTTTTGACGCGTCCAATGATGAAGCCACCGGCATTCTTGGTGGGAACGAACCGGGCGCGCCGAATACCTGGAACTTCAGCATCGACGTCGCCAAGGCGTGGGAACAAGCCGCGGAAGAAGTCTATTTGCCAGTTACGCGCCTCGTGAAACTACGCTCGGCGATGATCATGAGCCCGGACGCTGGCGGAATCTTCGACACGCTTTTGCGACTGGTCCGGTTCGGCCTGGGAGGAACCGCGGCCGATGGCCAGCAGTATATTTCCTGGCTGCACGAGGAAGATTTCATCAGCGCGATCTATTGGCTGATCGAGCAGGAGCACCTCTCAGGGCCTGTGAATCTTGCGGCGCCCTATCCGCTCCCTAACTCGCAGTTCATGCAGACGCTGAGGGCCGCCTGGGGACAGCCGATCGGCCTGCCGGCGACGCGCTGGATGCTGGAGATCGGCGCGGCGATTCTCCGCTCGGAAACGGAATTAATCCTTAAGAGCCGGCGCGTGACGCCCGGTCGATTGCTGGCCGACGGTTTTGAATTCCGATTTCCGCATTGGTCCATGGCTGCAAAGGACCTTTGCCACCGCTGGCGCGCAGGCGAAAATGCCAGTCTTGCCGAACGAGTCGGTCCTGATCATTGCGTTGAAACCCAGACGTCGCGCGGTAGCCGGTAGAGAACGTGCCGCCGCAGCGGATCACCTTCCGGAAGAACGGGATGGTCGAAATCCTCACTTGCGTTTCGCTGCATGCCAATTCGTTCCATGACGGCGCGCGATCGAACGTTCATCGGCACGGTATACGAGACGATCTCCGGCAGCTCTAGTTCAATGAAGCCATGGCGGAGTGCCGCGCGGGCGGCCTCGCTTGCGTAGCCCAAACCCCAATGCTCGCGCGCCAGCCGCCAGCCGATTTCCACGCATGGCGTGAATGGGGTTTGAAACGAAGGAACCAACAGCCCGACGAATCCAATAAACGGTTCGCCACCAGCGACGGTGACCGCCCACAGGCCAAACCCTCGCTGAGCAAAGTGCGCGCGAATGCGCGCCGCCATGGCGTCGCTTTCCTCTTGGCTGAGCTGTTTGGGCAGGAACTCCGTTACCTGCGCGTCGGCGTTGAGCGCAGCAAACGCCGGCAGATCGACGTCGGTCCACTCGCGGAGTACCAATCGCGGGGTTTTGATTTCTGTGGACATGCGCTTGCGCAGAGTTTGGATAAATGAAGTAGATGAAAACGAGAAGCGGAGGCTACTATCGAAAGGGACAGACTATCTATCCGCGCAGATACTTGCCGGGACCGTGCTGCTGGCTGCCGCCGGGCGGAATAGTGTGCCAGCCACTTTCGGGGCGCAACCAGCGAGCGAGATAGAGAATCTGCCCGGCGTGGTAGGCAGTGTGCGTGGCGCTGCGGATCAATGCTTGCAACACGGTGTGCGGCTCGCCACGAATGGTTATCTGTCGAGTAAGGTCTTCGTCGCCCAGGCTGGCCAACGTGTCCGTGACAATTTGCCAGGCGTTTTCCCAAGCCGCCATCAGGTGTGGCCGGCTGTCCGCTGGCGTAATCAAAAACTCCTGGTCCCGCTCGCGGTTGGGCTTATCGCCGTCGGTCGTCAAAAAGTCGCTCCAGCGTGAAGCCAGGTTACCGGACATGTGTTTCACGATCAGGGCGATCGAGTTCACGGCCTCGCCTGGCTTGCGAAAGAACTCGTCATCGCTGACGTCGGCTAACGCCTGTTCCGTCAGTCGACGACTCCGCTGGAAATCGTGCTGAAACGCCGCAACCATACTTATCTGCCGGCTGTCTGTCATGATGTCCACCATTCTAGCGGGGCGCTCGTTTTGCGTCAGCGGACGTGGCGCATTGGCCCGATTGAAGACGCGGAAACGCTTGCAGCCTGCCGATGATCGCATTACAATAACAGGTGACGGGATTTGCGGCCGCTTGCAGCCAGTAACTGCTAAAGAGCCATCGCCAAGCTGAGTGAATTTGCGCCATACAAAGCGCCTGTTTCTTAACTTTGCGATTCAGCTTGATCAGTGAAAACCGCGACCGCCCACAAGCGGTTTCGCGGTTTTTTTATTGGTCGACGAAATCCCAGCCGCACGCGTCGCTTGGCGCTGCGCACTTGTTTCGTATCCGGGAGATCGTCTGATGACTGACAAGCAGCAACCTGTGCCTGAGGACGCGCGTCCGGGGCTATCGACCATTGCCGTGCACGCTGGCGAAGAGCGGCAAAAGCATGGTAATTCGATTACGGATCCCATTTTTTGCGCGTCGACGTACACTTTTGCGGACACGCAGTCCGTGATTGACTTCATTGAGCAAAAGCAGCAGCGCGAAGAATACGGCCGCTACGGCAACCCCGGCGAGAAAGTCGTCGAGGCCAAGCTAGCGGCGATCGAAGGGGGCGAGTCCGCGCTGCTGTTCACTACCGGCATGTCCGCCATCGTCGGCCTGCTGATGACCAAGCTGAATGCCGGCGACGAAGTGGTCTTTTTCGACGAGTGTTATCACCGCAGCCGCGAGTTCTGCACCAAGCACCTCTCGCGATTTGGCGTGGTGACTCGCCAGGTCAAAGCCTGCGACTACGACGCCATGGAAGCGGCAATCACTCCGAAGACGAAATTCCTGATCAGCGAATCGCCGACAAACCCGCATCTGAGCGTGGTTGACCTCGATCGGTTTGTCGCCATCGGCCGCAAGCATAAGGTCGAGACACTGATCGACGCTACGCTAGGGACCCCCTACAATATTCGCCCTCTCGCCGCCGGCGTGGACTACGTGCTCCATTCGGCCACCAAGTATCTGGCAGGGCACAACGATCTGCTGGCCGGCGTGATTATTTCAACAGCCGAGAAGCTGGAGCCGGTTCGCAAGCTGCGCGGTATTATGGGCGCCATCAATTCGCCCCATAACATGTATTTGCTGGAACGTGGCCTAAAGACGTTCGAATTGCGGATGGAGCGTCACAATCGCAATGGGCTGGCGGTGGCCGAATATCTAGCTGCGCATCCCAAGGTCGAACGCGTCTATTACCCTGGACTCCCCAGTCATAGCTATTACGAAGTCGCGCGTCGCACCATGCGCGGTTACGGCGGGCTGGTTACGTTTATGGTCAAGGACGCCGATTGGCGCGCCACGGCGCGAGTGGTCGACTCGGCGAAATTGCCCCGTATCGGTCCCAGCCTGGGTGGCGTGGAGTCATTAATCGAGCAGCCGCTGGTGATGAGCTACTACGAAGTCCCGCCTGAGGACCGCCGCCGCTACGGCATTTCGGACAACATGATCCGCTTGTCGTGCGGGATTGAAAACACAGAAGACTTGCTGGCAGATCTCGCCCAGGCGCTTGAGCAAGCGTAAGGCCGATTGCGCCGCCTAGCGCACCACGTTCTTGCTTGTGGGCGGCTGCAATCGTCCCAAATGCAACAGCGGTGGGCATTGCTGCACGCGGGCGGTGGCCAATTGGCGCGCGGCTTCCCATTCCTCGGGCGTGGTTTGGGGCGAACCTTGCAGGAGTCGTTCGTCGACAATCGCCGCCAGACGGACGACGGCGAGATCGCAGTATCGCAGCTTGACTTTGCCGTCCCCCGGCATGCTGCGTTCGTCATTCAGCAACGCCGCCATGAAGGGGACGCGGTTCATTGTGTAGCGCGATGCGACGCCGGAAACAATCGCGCGATATTTAGGCGATGGTTCCGGCGTGGCGATCTCG
>Ga0105046_10019845_pt1 | contig 10184 bp, 6 predicted proteins | sample MAT03_FD_78385 | JGI IMG/M metagenome (GOLD analysis project Ga0105046, IMG submission 78385) | Freshwater microbial communities from Lake Fryxell liftoff mats and glacier meltwater in Antarctica - MAT-03 (megahit assembly) | ecosystem: Environmental > Aquatic > Freshwater > Ice > Liftoff... | reverse complement strand
AGGCGAGCGGCCGAATGAAAACTACCAGTGTGATGCAAACCCTCTCCGGCCTTTCAGGCCGACTCTCCCAGGGAGAGTGACTTCACCCACCCTCGGGAAGGGTCGAGCGAGGGGCGGGTAGGACTCATTCTGCCGCTCGCCTAATAGTAACCGGATGCTAACGCCGGCTAGCGCCTTCCGGCTGATAGAACTAAACCTATGGCGATTTTGGAGCCAGCTTGCGATCGGTTTTTACTCTTTCGGCTTACAGTACGTGTATGGGCGAGCATGCTACAATTAGTGCTGATACAGTTGGACAAACGGCAGATTATCCGTTTGCTGCTCTGCCTCAACACAAAGCTAAGTTGATAACAAAGATGTCGCACAACTGGAACAACCGCTCAAATCGAGGCGCGTTCGGACTGTGCTTTGCGGTTTTGATCGCATCCGAAATATGTTGCATTCGAGCTCAGGAAGCTGCAGATAAACCATCAACGGCGACTTCCAAGATCGATAACCCGTTTGATTTGCTGCCCGTGGAACAGGAGAACTTCCTACCGGAAAGAGTCGAGCGGGAAAGAGTTGAACCTGAAAGTTCCCAGCCGACGAAAAGTGACCCGGTTAGCCAAAACTCAGAACCGATTCCGCAAAAGGGGCCGCAACTCCCCCCGGCCGAAGGCCCAAACGCAGCCGGGGCTGAGAAAGTTGGTGCTGTGCAAGCCGTGGGATTGCCTCGCGTTGATCGAGTGTTGACGGAGCAATACCGCCGAGCGATGATCATCGATTTCGACGCGCCCATCTTCGGTGCACAACACGCCTATTTGAACAATCGGTTGGATCGAGCTCAGCGTGTGGGAGTGGACTTAATCATCATTCGGATAACGAGTCCCGGCGGGTTACTAAAAGAGTCGGTTCAGCTAGCGAGACGTTTGAGTGAGATCGATTGGGCGACGACCATTGCCTACATCCCAGAGGAAGCAATCAGTGGAGGAGCAATTATCGCTTTGGGATGCGATCGAATCTACATGCGACCCCGCGGACTGATCGGCGATGCAGGCCCGATCGTACTTGGGCCAGATGGAATGTTTGAACACGTTGAAGAAAAACACGTCAGTTATCTGCATGTTGCAATGCGAGAACTGGCGGAGTCGAAAGGCCGCCCCAGCGCATTAGCAAGTGCAATGGCGGATCGTTCGCTCAAAGTCTTTCCAGTTAGGAACAAAACGAATGGTGGGACGAATTACATGTCAACGGAGCAGATTTCGAAACTTGAAAACGCGGACAATTTTGAAATTGGCGCGAGCATTCCTGAAGCGGGCGAAAACCGATTTTTGACGGTTAATGGAACGCGTGCGATGGAGTTGAAACTTGCCGAAGCGACGTTCGAATCCGATAGTGATTTGCTGGACGCACTGACTTTCGACTCAAGTATCGATACGCGTATGAATTGGGTTGACCGCACAGTTTACTTGCTCAACCGTCCCTGGCTGAGCGGTCTTCTGTTGTTTGTCGCGCTGATCGCACTCTACGTTGAACTGGCCGCGCCCGGAATTAGTATCGCTGGCCTCACTTCACTGGCATGTTTTGGTGTTTTCTTTTGGAGTCACGCATTGGGCGGAACATCAGGTTGGTTGGAAGTCCTGATTTTTGTGCTAGGCGTGATGTGTATTGTCGTCGAAATCTTTTTGCTTCCCGGTTTTGGGGTCTTTGGATTGTCCGGCATTCTGCTGATTCTCCTTTCGCTGATAATGGCCACGCAAGACTTTGTTTTGCCCAATAACGCGATTCAATGGGAACAATTCCAGACGAACTCGCTGATCGTGCTCGGTTCTGTAGCGGTGGTCGGTATTCTGTTCCTCGCCCAGCTCCTGTTGCTCGATTCACTCCCTGGACTAAAGCGATTTCAACTGCGAACACCAAGTGTTGATGGAGCGCCGAGCGCCGCAGGAACTGAATTGTTATTCAGCGTACCGAACCCTATAGCCACATTGCCGCAAATTGGCGAACAAGGCATCGCTGAATCCGTCCTGCGTCCGTCTGGCAAAGTGATCTTCGACAAACAGTTGGTCGATGTCGTCACAGAAGGCGATTATCTCGACGCTGGAACACCTGTCGAAGTCATCCGTCGCGAAGGCAATCGTATCATTGTTCGAAAAACGTAAGCCGTTCGCTGCCGCGCGGTGACATGCTTTTATTCGTTTGCGGCGTCCTAGCTGTACTTTGAGTAGGATGTTGAAGAAGTGTTCTGATTCTCGCCGAACATCACCTGATTTTGCCCTTCAATCGTACTCGTTCTCAATGAAGACGCTCATGAACCAATTGCATAGATTCTTACTGATGCTCTGGCCATTGATCGCCGCCAAGGCACAGGGTGCGGACTCGATCGCACTGGAGCATCCGCAGCCGCATCAAGTAGTTCAGCGTATCGGAGTCGCACCAGGCAAGGGCTATGCCGATGTGAAGCTTGTCGGCAAGTTACCTGCCGACGTTCAAAAAGCCACATGGGACTATCGCATCGTAATTCTGGCAGATCAGCCAGAACAATCGCTTAAGGCCGATACTGCCAGCGAATGGAAGAACATGATTCCAACCTTTGAGGGACAAACTTTCCAGGCTGCGGCTCGCATTCCCGCTGGTGGTTGGTATCGACTGGAATGCCGGTGCCGAATCGGCGACAACTTGCTTGCCACCGGTGCTGTCGAACCGATTGGAGTGGGTGAAGTCTTCGTGGTCGGGGGACAATCGTACGCAACTAACTGCAATGACGAACGGTTGACCGTAGCCGATCCGCGCCAGCGAGTTCTCGCGTTCAATTTGGCTAAGCAAACTTGGGCTGTCGCCAATGATCCTCAACCGGTTTTCGATGGCAGCGATGGCGGTTCGATCTGGCCGTCACTCGGTGATGCCCTCGCGAAAGAATTTGAAGTGCCAATCGGTTTCGCCAATGTGGCGATTGGAGGAAGTTCGTCAGCACAATGGTTGCCAGAGGGAAACATGCTTCCGCGATTGATTAGTGCCGGCAAGTCGCTCGGAGATTTTCGCGCAGTACTGTGGCAGCAAGGTGAATCGGACGTGATTGCGAAAAACTCCACAGCGGGATACGTCGCAAACATCGGTAGAATTCGTGAAGCGGCTGAGAAAGGCGTGGGGATCTCGCGCCCGTGGTTGTTGGCAAAATCGACTCATCATCCGACCGTTTACAATGATCCAGAAGGTGAAGGACGCATTCGCGCGGGGATCGATGAACTTGTAAAACTTCCAACGTTCCGTGCTGGTCCGGACACCGACACACTGAAGGGCGAGAACCGAGGCGACAAAAATTCGCGGCGACATTTCTCCGGCATCGGTCAACGTCGAGCCGCTGAAATGTGGTTGTCCTCGATTCGAATCGAATTGCTAACTGCGGAAGATAACGCATCGAGTTTGCGAGTTGGTATGGCCGAATCGGACATAACGCCCCCGGTTGGGTTTCCAATGGCTGGATATTATCACGAACGACTCGCTGAAGGAACAATCGATTCGCTGAAAGCCAAAGCGATCGTGTTTCGCGAAGGAGACACGACCGGCGCACTGGTGGTCTGCGATCTGATAGGCATCGCCACTGATCTATCGCGCGAGGTACGGCGAAGAGCGTCGGGGAAGACTGGCATTCCGGAATGCAGTATTGTCATCGCGGCCACTCATTCGCACACAGCACCAGACTATATGAAGGCGTTGTGGCTGTATCTCGGCAAAGAGAAACAGGAGCAGCTACGGACTGATTATATCGAAAAGCTACTCAGCGGTCCCGTCGATGCAATTGTCCGAGCGTATGAAGACGCTGGGAAGCTGACACTTTCCACGGGAGCGGCTATCCAGTCGACGCCGGTTTCATTCAACAGACGATTTGTCATGCGTGACGGAAGCGTACGTACGTGGCAAGCATTGTCTAATCCGGAAGTGGTTCGAGCCGCAGGTCCAATCGATCCTAGAATTGAACTATTGACCATTTGTAGTTCCGAGGACGGAACTGTTCGTGGGATTCTCAGCAACTTCGCGCTGCATCTGGATACTGTAGGTGGGATGCGGTGGAGTGCCGACTATCCGTTCTTTATCGAACGGACGTTGAAGAAAGCCTATGGTGCCGATGTGATATCGATTTTTGGCACTGGATGCTGCGGCGATATCAATCACTCTGACCCTTCAGCTCCTGAGCGTCACAAAGCGGACTTTATCGGCGATTCTATCGGCACGTCGATCTGCCAACAATTCGCGACCCTATCGCCGCTGAAGAACACACATCTGAACGTCCAGTCAAAGTCTATTGAATTGCCTCTACAGGAAGTGACTCGAACGGAAGTTGACCGAGCTATTCAGATCGTCGCTCTCGCAAAGCAAGGTGGCAGTGTAGAGTTTCTTGATCATGTGACAGCCTACAAGCAATTGATCCTGGATCAGTTTCTTCATCAAGAACCTTACGCAGAAACGTCCAAGCACATCACTTGGGGGCTCAGCCGATCATTGGCTGGCATCGGCCAGCGTTTGCCGGTCGATGTGACGGTGATGACGATCGGAGACGAAGTCGCAATCGTGTGCTTGCCGGGTGAGATCTTTGTCGAGCTTGGGCTTGCCATCAAGCAAGCGTCGCCGTTTCGAACTACCATTATCGTCGAACTGTCCAGTGCAGTGGAAACGATTTACGTCCCGCATCGCGCCGCATATGCCGGCGGTAGCTACGAAGTCACGAATTCTGCACTGCAACCCGGCAGCGGCGAGATTCTAGTTGAAGCCGCTATCACTCTCCTCCGCCAAGCGGCATCAAAGCCGAATACAAAATCATAGGTCAACGGGAAAATCGAGCGATTGTCCAACAAACGACGCCAAATTGATAGGTGTTTGAGCATTTGTTCCTGGCATGCCGGTACGAAGCATTGCCGGGGGTTGGAGAACAGACTGAAACGATTTCTGCTGCATGGCATTGACGCAAACTCCGAGCATGAATTTCAGATATGAACTGTGACCCGATAAGTCCAACGCGAACGTTTTTCTTCATAGTCGTTCTTTCGTAAAGCTTCGAGCGCCTATCCTGAAGCGGCTGTTATTCGTTCAGAAAGCGCTTGGACGGACGCAATAAATTCGGTCCCTGGTTCTAAGCGATCAAGCGGCATCGACTCAACGAATCCAGAACTAATGTGTGCACCGACAAGCGCTCCTGTCATCGCTCCGATTGTGTCCGTGTCGCCTCCCTGCCAAAACGCGACCGCGATGGCCTCGCGATAGTCTTGAGAATAGAGCGCAAAACAGGCTAGTGCTGTGACAACGGATTCATGAACTTCAATGCCGTTACCGAATTGAGTGATTTCATCCGGCGAAACTATTTTTGAGAGCCGTCGAATTCTGTTTTGGAAAACCGTAGTCGCGCAATTGGGCAGCAAAAACTCAGCCAGGCAACTTGGCGTGATGTCGTTTACCGTGGCTGCGAAAGAAGTGGCTAAGGCAATTAATTGGGCTCCTTCGATTCCTAGTTCATGTCGGTGTGTTGGCCATGCGCTGCATTTCGACTCTGCGAGGATCTTGGCGTTGTCACCAGCAAATCGCAGCCCAACAGGTGCGGATCTCATTGCGGCGCCGTTACCCAGAGAGCCCCCGGGAAATAGGTGTTCCGCCATGAATTCGTACTCAGCATTGTCTCGAAAGGCTTCAATTAATGCTCTCGCTCCCCGTCCGTATCCGCGCCATGATTCGTACGCTCGGACAAAGCAACGCATCAAGTCATTGGGATCGATGGTACTGTTCTCGCCAAGGTACTCGGCAAGTACGAGCGTCATCTGTCCATCGTCTGTATAGCGAAGACTCTCACGCTGGGTTGCAAATTCAAGGGCTGCCTTTGGACTATCGAACCGTTTGTGGAGTTGCTCGCGTTCCATGCCCTCGAATCGGGAGCCGAGTGCATCAGCCAAACATAGTCCCAGTAGGCTTCCAAAAGTTTTGTCGGTTGGTATCGTCATCGCAGCTCATCACAAATTGGAGGACGGCTTGATCAATAATTGACCCGAGTGATTAAATTGTTTAACGGCAAGCCAAAGGCGTCAGTCCAATAAATAACTGTCGGAGCGACCCACGGACGTCTTGTTTATTTTCGCTGCGCCGCTTGCTTCTCACGATAGCTTACACCATTGACCTTGGAGTTAGGGAGTTTGTCAGAAAGCTGGTGCAATTGAGACTCACTCAGATCTTTCTGATCGAATGTCAGATAACTTAGTTTGCGGCAAGTGACCAGCTCATTGGGGTGCTCGAATCTCGCTTGTGATCGATGCGAAAAACTATGCGGCCAAAAGCGTTGTTACAAATAGATAAGTCAATTTGAAACGAAAAAATATCGACTTGCTGGGCTTGAGACTCTAGCGCTGCAATTCAATCACGGTTGGCAGGAACGCTAGTTGAACCGAGAACACATCGGAAGCGATCCCAAGCCAAAAGGGTACTAGGCCCCTTCCTCCCAAGCGAACCGAGTCGTCTTGAGTTTTGCGTCAGTCATGATTTTTGGATTTGTAGCTGGGTTTGTAAAAACCCGGATGTCTCAACGGAGCTGCATGTTTCATCCGGCTTCTTACGAAGCCAGCTACGGTGCTATGAAGTTTGCATACTACTTAGCTGTTTCTTTCGCAGGCTCTTCTGCGGCGGCTTCGACTTCTACAAGAGTGTCAAGATCACCATTGTTCTTAACACGTCCAGCAAAGAAATCGGAAAGCGTGTGCATGCCGAGTGCAGTGCGTCGTGCTGCATCCGCAAGCGTGCGATAGATCAGCCACTGGTCTTTGTCGATTTGGAATCGGTACGCAACGGCTACGTCGCGCTGAACGACGTCGAGATTTTCCGCAACGGTCAGTTGCCGCCAAGTGAACGGCTTCTTCGCATGACGGTTACAGAGGCTGATCACTACCGGCGTGACACAGCGGCTTTTGGTTGTGTTCGCAGTAACGTTGAGCTGATCGTCGACTGCCTCGAAGCGACCCGGCGCAAGTTGGCGACGCCATTCCGGCAAGTGTAGTGGCAAAGCGAGACAACGTTGTCCACCTTGTAGGTTGATAAAGCCTTCGCGAGTCTTTTGAGCCGCGTCGAAGCGGACGCCATGTGCCAGAGGAATGCTTGAACGCAATTGCCACTGGCCTTCTTCTGTACCGATAAGTGCGTCGGCGAGAACGAGCAGGCGTTCTTTACGGAACAACATAGCTTGGCGTTGCACTTTGGCATGCTGACCGAATTTGGCTTCGACTTCGATATAGTCAACTTCTTTGTCGGTGAACCAACAGACTTCTTCCCAATCGCCGAGCTGCATCTCGCGCTGGCCATTCAGTTCGACATGCACGCCCCATTCGCCAGACAGCACCGGTTGACCTTTGGGCCCGAGTGCTTCGATAAAAATCTCGTTGTCAGAAAAATCAAAAGCAAAACGGCTACCTTTGTGCCGCCAATCGCTTTGCATCGTCGCGCAACCAGCTTGATCGCAGTAGTGCGAGATTGCGGGGAGTTGCGAGTTCGTCAGCGCAGCGACATCAATGTGTCGCTCAGTTGTAATACCAACGCAACTGAGGGCGGAGATCAACCGCTTGGGTGCGCCCGATAGTTTAACAGCGGCTTCCCAGATCGATTTGGCTCGTGGAGAAATTTGAGGAGCGCCGAGCATCGCGGTGCCATCGCCTCGCGTCCATCGCGCGGCATGTTTGAGCAACGAGGCAAGCGCCTTTTGTTGAGGCGGGAAGAACTTCCGTAGACCTAGTGAATCGGCCAATACGCGTGATCGCAGGACACTTGCAATGGCAGCTCGCAGGTATGTCGCGCCGTGAACCAACCAAGGATAGGGTCTATCCTCGCCGCGTTCGAGCAGCAACGCTAAGTTGTCCATCGCCTTGCTCGCTTCGGCTTGCACGACGCGCTTTGATCCGGCGGTGGTCATACATACCAACAGCGGTAATTCACACTGGAGTACCAAATGGCACAGAACTGCGTCTTCGTCGTCGGCTTCGTATTTTGCGACACGGTCAACGACGTCTTGCAGCCACTGGGTCAGCCAATTGGCGGTCGGATGCTGAGCGTGTTCAGCCAAATGCCAAGCAACTGCCGCAACACCGAGCGCTGCGTGCGCGGAAGAATCGGCTGTATCTAGCCATTGATAGGCGAGCGTTTCGAGCGACTGATCCATTAGGCCGATAACGCGGGCGAGCGATTCTTGCTCAACATCTGCCGGCTTTTTTGATGAATCCGATTCTGTTAGCAGCGAAGCCAGTTTATTTGCTGGAACGCCTGCGCGAACCAAGACACTCGCTTGCTCTTCGATTACAGCCGACCACAGCCAAGTTGATTCGAGCGCACAGCCGGCTGGCCACTTGAGTCGCATCAGTGCATGACCATAGGCGGCTGACCAAACGTCCAGCGGTTGGGACAAAGCAGCGGCGACTTGCGAGTGGAAGGGTTTGACGCGCGGCTTGCGTTTGTCTTTCGATTTTCCTTTAGTCATTTCCGACACGTCGTCGACTTCGACATAACGAGGATCAATCCAGTCCATGCGTGAACTCGTTTCTAGTGTTAAGTTGCTTGCGTAATCGCCGTATAGTTGATCAAGAGATGTTGGTATACTGATGAGTGTGCTCGAACTGGTCAGCGATATGAAATTGACTGACAGCGAGAGCCACCATTTTGCTTCCCGAACGCTCGATGTCAAAGACGTCGACGCAAGTAAATGAAAAATGATTGAAATGAATAAAAAACTTGCCTTGGTCTACTTGCAAACAGTTGCGACTCTGGTCCTTGCGACACACGGCTACGCTCAAGACGCTGAACCGAGTCCATGGGTAGGTAAAGAAAAGCTTCTCGGCGCGGTGGAAAAGATGTTCGGCGATCCGCCTGGGATGAAACGCCTGGATGAACAAAGTCGAGTGTGGACTGATCGCAAAGCGGGTCGGGTTGTGGTTGACGGCTACGTCGCTCTCCGCGCCGGACAACTGGAGATGCTAGCTTGCCCAGTGGGCACCAAAGAGCACGAATCAGTGGTGGCTGTGTTTGCCAAGGCACACGTCGTTCACACAGGGCTACTTGCGATCGGTGCGAAGGAAGGTACGCCAGTCATTTGGGAACCCAGCTACAAAGCGCCCACCGGGAGTGAAATTCAGGTGATCGCGCTGTGGAAAGACGCAGATGGCAAAAAACACAACATTGACACCCGTAAATGGGTTCATGAACTTGGGACCGAGAAAGGGACATTGGGCACTAACTTCATTTTTGCTGGCAGCAAGTTTTGGAAAGATCCTGACACCGGCGAAGAGCGTTACCTAGCTGAGAGCGGCGATTTGATTTGCGTTTCAAATTTCGCAACCGCCACACTCGACGTACCGCTTAATAGTTCGCAAGTTAATAGCGGGCTGATGTTTGCCGCTATGACCGACGCCATTCCACCCGAAGGCACGCCGATTCGGTTGGTTTTGCAATTGGTCGATGGCAAGGCGCAGCCGGCGGATACGTCTGCCAAAGCGGAAGCGGAGAAGTCGTTGTTGGACGTTGCTTCCGAGCCAAAATCTGGAGAGTCGCTAAAGTAGCATTTTGAAGTTTTATCGCCTTTCGCGCCGCGAAAGTAGCGTTTTCCCATTTTTTCGCGGAGCGAAAGGCGACAAAAAAACAGCATGATGCTAAACAATTGCAGCAATTAGATGCGGGCAATCGAACTTGAGGTCTTCAGCGGAAGTGTGTAAGTACTTCCACTAGGGATGGTCTATGACACGCATCGATCGCTATCTATTGTTTCTCTACGTCCGAGTGCTGGTAATTTGCTTCACGTCGTTAACGGGACTGTTAATCGTGGTGCAAGTTTTCAGTAACTTAGATGAATTCATGCGCTATGCAAAACAGCAAAACCAGGGTCTGATAAACGTCCTTGTGGAATATTACGGTCCGTACACACTGACGATTTTTGACCGATTGAGCGGGCTGATCGCATTACTAGCGCTGTTGTTCGTGGTCGCATGGCTCTACCGAACTAACGAATTCACGGCTTTGATGGCCGCTGGAGTGACAAAGTGGCGAGTGGTAAGGCCATTGTTGATAGCATCTGCAATTGTAATCCTGGGCGCAGTGTTGCTACGCGAAGTTGCTATTCCCCAGTTTCAAGACAAACTTGACCGCAGCCCACAAGATCTCAGTGGCGAAGTTGCACGGCCTATCAAGCCGACATT
>Ga0105046_10019841_pt1 | contig 10185 bp, 10 predicted proteins | sample MAT03_FD_78385 | JGI IMG/M metagenome (GOLD analysis project Ga0105046, IMG submission 78385) | Freshwater microbial communities from Lake Fryxell liftoff mats and glacier meltwater in Antarctica - MAT-03 (megahit assembly) | ecosystem: Environmental > Aquatic > Freshwater > Ice > Liftoff... | reverse complement strand
TCCAGCTCACGCTGATGGCTTTTTTCGTTGCCATGGGCGCGGGCCAGATCGTGTACGGCCCGGTGTCCGACATGGTGGGGCGCCGACCGCCACTATATTTCGGATTGGCACTGTTTGCCGTGGGCAGCGTGGGTTGCGCGCTGGCCGACAACATCGGCACGCTCGTCCTGTTCCGCTTCGTCCAGGGACTCGGTGCGTGTGCCGGGGTCGTGGTGCCACGCGCCATCGTGCGCGATCTGCACACCGGCCACGACGCAGCGCGGCTGATGGCGCTGCTGATGCTGGTATTTAGCGTGTCGCCGATCCTGGCGCCGCTGCTCGGCAGCGTACTGACCGAGTGGGTGGGCTGGCGCAGTGTGTTCTGGACCATCACCGGGTTGGCGCTGCTCGGGCTGGTGCTGGTGGCCACGGCGCTGCAGGAGACCCGGCCAGCGGCACGGCGCATCGACAGCAGTGTGCGCAGCGCGCTGGCCGGATACAGCCTGTTGTTGCGCGACCGGCGTTTCATGGGCCTGGTGCTGATCGGCGCATTTGGCATATCGAGTTTCTTCATTTACCTGGCCAACTCGCCGTTCGTGCTGATTGAACTGTATGGCCTCACGCCACGCCAATACGGTCTGGCTTTTGCGGTTAATGCGGCCTCGTTCATCGGATGTTCGCAGCTGACCGGTCGCTTCGGCAGGCGCTTCGGACTGGAACTGCTGGTGCGACGGGCCGTGCTGGGATATGCCGCTGCGATGGTGGTGTCATTGCTGCTCAATCTGGCGGGGGTGGACCGGCTGGCGATATTGCTGGCCGGGCTGTTCGTCGGCTATGGCTTCCTGGGCATGGTGATGCCGACCACCGCCGTGCTGGCGCTGGACCGCCATGGCGCGATTGCCGGAACCGCGTCAGCGCTGATGGGAACGCTGCAGTTCCTGCTCGGCGTGGCGATGATGGGCCTGGTGGGGCTGTTTGTCGATGGCAGTTCGCGTCCGATGCTGGTGGGCATCGGCCTGTGCGCGGTGACCGTGGCGGCGCTGTCGCGCTTCACGCTGACCCCGCGCGGCCGGTCGCCATAGGACTCGTTCATTCGACGCAGGCACTTTGTCTGCGTCGATACTGCCGTTTGTACGTTGAAAGGGAGGGTGCTGGTTATGGCAGCGAGCGAGCCCGACATCCGGACAGACGACTTGAGCGATCCGCGTATCGCGGCTTTCCTGGATCAGCATATCCATGACATGCGCGTCGTCCCTCCGCCGCAGAGCAAACATGCGCTCGATCTTGCAGGCCTGCGCCGGCCGGACATCCGGTTCTGGAGCGCCTGGAACGGCGCGGCGCTGGTGGGCTGCGTGGTACTGCGCCGGCTCGATGCGCAACACGGCGAACTCAAGTCCATGCGCACAGCGCCGCAGTTGCGGCGCCAGGGACTGGCGCGCAGCATGCTGGTGCATGTGCTGTCGCAGGCAAAGGCATCGGGATTGCGGCGCGTGAGCCTGGAGACCGGGTCGATGGCGTTCTTCGCGCCAGCCCGTGCCCTTTACGTTGCCCATGGTTTCATCAGCTGTGCTCCGTTCGGGGATTACCGGGCAGACCCGAACAGCGTCTTCATGACCTGCGAACTGACCGCCGCGCCCTGACCGGCCGCGTTGGTTCCAGGCTCGGCGAGACTGCCGCAGCGGTAACGGTTCGAGCGCCTGGGCGCCGGCGCGATCATCTGCCGCATTGCTTGGCATGGCGGCTTTCTCGTCACACGGTGTTGGAGCCTTGTCAACGCGGGTGCCAGTGCCGTGCCGTGCTGTCAGGCGCGCCGTGGCTGGTTCTGCGCCGCAAGGCATGCCGTACAGTCGAGTGGATGAACCGTTTGAGCGAATTCCTGAGCCAGAACATCGGCATCGAGCTGTGGATGGCATCACTGATCGTGATCGCCCTGATCACGATCGCAGTGAACCAGGTGGCCCAGGTGCTGCTGCGCCACGCGACCACGGTCACCGAGCGCACCGCGTCGGTCTGGGACGATGCCCTCGTGCAGACTGCCAGTCGTCCGGTACTGGCTGCGATGTGGGTGATCGGTGCCAGCGTGATGGCACGGGTCGTTCAGCGCCAGGTGGACGAGCCGTTCCTGGCCGATGCCATGGCCTTGCGGGATGTCGTGTTGATCATCTGCGCTGCCTGGTTCCTGCTGCGCTTCGTCGGCAAGGTCGGGAACAACATCATCGATGCGCGGCTACAGCGCGGCGAAGAGGTCGATCACACTACGGTCGACGCCCTGGGCAAGCTGGCGCGCCTGGTGACGCTGATCGTCGCGATCCTGATGGCGGCGCAGACGCTGGGCTTCCAGATCACCGGATTGCTGGCGCTCGGCGGTGTGGGTGGCATCGCAGTCGGTTTTGCGGCCAAGGACCTGCTGGCGAATTTTTTCGGCGGGCTGACGATCTATCTCGATCGGCCGTTTGCGGTTGGTGAATGGATACGCTCGCCGGACAAGAGCCTGGAGGGCACGGTCGAGTACATCAGCTGGCGTCATACCCGGATACGGGCCTTCAACAAGAACCCGATCTACGTGCCCAATGCCGTATTCACCAACATCGTGGTGGAGAACCCCTCGCGCATGAGCCACCGGCGGATCAAGGAAACCATCGGGCTGCGTTACCAGGACTTCGCCGTGGTGCCGGCGGTTGTGGACGACATCCGCGCGATGTTGCAGGAGCATCCCGAGATCGACGCGACGCAGACGCTGATCGTCAATTTCAGTGCGTTTGCCAGCTCCTCGCTGGAACTGATGATCTATACCTTCACCAAAACCACGCAGTGGGTCAAATACCACGCGGTCAAGCAGGACGTGTTGCTGCGGATTGGCCAGATCGTCGAGAGTCACGGCGCCGAGATTGCCTTTCCGACCCGCACCGTGCACCTTCAGGGTGGTGGACTGCCGCCCGAGCACGATGGCGCCGCGCAGGACGCACCACCCGCGGAGCGTTAGCAACTCTGTTCAAGGTTGCGGCCGAGCCAAGCGCAGGATACCGCGCACCGTGTTGCGGCTGTGCGCGCCGAGCCGGGCCAGCAGTTGCGCGACCTGCTGCTCCAGTTCGGCGCGCCGGGTCGGCCCTTGTTGTTCCATGTCGGCCAGCAGATGGATGCCAGCTGCCTTGACACCGAAGTCGAACGTCGGGTCGGATACGTATCCTGCCGGAACCGTGGCCAGGATGGTGCGCACGGTCTGCCTGGCGCTGGCGTGGGCTTCGCGCGCCACGGTATCGCGCGCATACAGCGCGGTCCAGGCTGGATAGGTCGCGTCGCGCTGCAATTCGCGCAAAGCGCGCTCCAGGGCCGTATCTTGACCGGTGCGGGCACTGGCCACCAGCGATTCATTCTGGAATTTCTCCAGCGCAAGATGGCGGTTGGACAACAACACGATCAGGTCGTCGCGTCGCTTCGGGAACCCGGCCATCGCCATCATATTGGCGGTGATCAGCCGCAGCGTGGATTCACCAGGCGCCAGGTCAGCGTGGTAGGGCTGGGTCAGGTCCTGGATGTAGTGCAGAGCCAGTCCGGCGAAGCGCCAGCCCCAATAGTCGTGACCGGTGCGAAACGCGAGCGCAGACAGGCTGGTGTACTGCTGGATCCGCATCAGCGGATACGTGCGCTGGAGAAAGGGCGCGGCCTGGTAGATCAGCCAGTTCTGGTGGTAGAAGCCCATGTGAAAGGGTGCCTGCGTGGCGTAGTACAGCGCAGGGTTGCCGAACGGCAGGGTGCCGAAACCATAGTGTTTGCCCCACTCGCTGGGGCTGTCGTCCCACAGATTGATGTCCAGACCGTAGTCCGGCTCGTCAGAGGCCGACGCCAACACGGCCAGTGGAGCTACCGCCTCGCCCGGCGCGATTCGCACGAAGCGTCGCTCGTCGTTCGGCTGTTCGGGCAGGAAATTCACCGCGTCGTGCGGCAACAGTCGCGCCGGATCCGGCGTCGTGCGCATGTCGGGCTGCAGGAACAACGCGAACCGGCTCAGCGGAGATATGCGCAGAGCGCTCATGAAGGCCTGCCGGCGCTCGGCATCGCTGCGCGACGGATCGGCACGAAACACCAGGCGGTCTGCGCGCGGTGCGTAGTGCGGCATGTTGGCCCGTGCCCAGGCTTCCTGGCTGGCCAGCAGCTGGGCGAGCGGTTGATCCTGCGCCTTGAGGAACACCTCCAGCGACTCGGCCCGCACCGGTTTGGCATTGGCTACCTCCGCCATGGCCTCGAAGGCACGGTACGTGGTCAGAGTGTGGTTGCTCCAGGCCCAGGCAGGTGCCTGCAAGGCCAGCGCCAGCAGCGCGCAGAGCCAAATGGCAAGGTGGTTCATGGCGTGTTTCCATCCGCAAGGTGAGTCCAGGCACGTGATATTCATGCGTGTTGAGCGTGGCGTCGAGCATGTAGCCGGCCGGGATCCGGCGCCGCTCCCGGACGATTGTGCGCAGCCTTCCCAAGCCCGATGACAGGCGCCATCCACGCTTTGGGGTATCGATCTGCATGGAACCGGTGCCAGCACCCGGCGCCGGCCCCGGTAGGATCAAACCCCCGCGAACGTCCTTATCTGCCCTGTAATGCAAGATCCCATGAAAGATCCACTCGCCAAAGCGGACTACTGCACATGAAACCCTCGAACCTTGCAACCGGCCATGTGCTCGATTGGCTAGGTCAATGGCGTGACAGGCCCGAACATCGACTGCCGGCGCGGGTCGAGCGTGCGCTCGGCGAACTCGATCGCAAGAGTGAAATCCTGATCGGCTGGGTTCAGGCTGCGCTGATTTCGGTTCTGGGCGGGCTGTATCTGGTCGCACCGGGTACCGCGCCTTCGGATGCGACGTTCCATCCGGTTCCGTGGGCGCTCGGTGGCTATGGGATTTTCACCGTATTGCGGCTGCTGCTGTCCTATCGCGGGCAACTGACCTTGCCGCTGAGGGTGCTGTCGGTGCTGGTGGACATCGGCATGCTGATGCTGACGATCTGGAGTTTCCACCTGCAATACGGACAGCCAGCCGCGTTTTATCTCAAGGCCCCCACACTGCTTTATGTATTCATCTTCATCGTGCTGCGCGCGTTGACGTTTGCGCCGGCCTACGTGCTGTTCACCGGCCTGGCGGCGGCGGCGGGTTGGCTGGCGCTGCTGTCCTATGCCTTGATGGCGCCCGGCGGCGCCGAGCTGGTCACGCACGACTATGTGCAGTACATGACATCGGCCAGCATCCTGATCGGTGGCGAGGTCGACCGGGTGGTATCGATCGTCATCGTCACGCTGGTGTTGTCGGTCGCTGTTGCGCGCGCGCGCCAGCTGCTGTTCAACGCGGTTGGCGATCAGGCGGCGGTGTCGCAGCTGTCGCGTTTCTTCGCGCCGGAAGTGGCCGAGCGTCTGTCGATGGCCGACGAATTGCTGCATTCGGGTGACGGCGAGCAGCGCCAGAGTGCAGCCATGTTCATCGACCTGCGCGGATTCACGAGCATGGCCTCTTTGCTGCCGCCGCGCGAGTTGATCGACATCCTGCGGGGTTACCAGGCGATCGCGGTGCCGGTGATTCACCGCCACAACGGCAGCATCACGACCTACCTGGGCGACGGCATCATGGTCACCTTCGGCGCCACCAAGGTGTCTGAGCGCTATTGTGCCGATGCAGTGCGATGCGCCGAGGAACTGCTGCGCGCCCTGGCTGACTGGCAGACCCAGCGAAAGACGCAAGGGTTGCCGGCGCCGGGCGTTGGCATCGGCGTGGACAGCGGAACGGTGACTTGCGGCGTGATCGGCGACGAGGGCCGGCTCGAATACGCGATCATCGGCAACCCGGTCAACCGGGCTGCCAAGCTGCAGAACCACACCAAGTTGGCGTCTGTGCGCGGCCTGGCCAGCCAGGACTGCTTTCAGCGCGCGCTGGCGCAGGGTTTTGTGGCAGGCTCCGCGAGGCACCGGATGCTGGACGATTGCCGCGTCGGCGGCATCAGCGACCCGATGGCTCTGGTGGTAGTGGGTGATTGATGCCCTGCCGGATCAGGCTGGTACACCGGCGTTGGTCTTGGCTGTCGCTCCGTGTTCGCTCGGCAATCAGTCCTTTGGCGGCTCGTCAGTGCCCTGTGCAGGCGCGACAACCGTGCTGTTCGCAGCCGGTGCCGGCGCGTACGGCGCCAGGGCCGATGGGCGGTTCCGCGCGGCTGGTCCGCCCCATGGAACCGTCAGTGGCGGACCCTCGGCGGCCGCCAAGGGCAACTCCAGCGTGATGCGCTGGCCGTCCGGTTGCGTCGGCGAAAGGGTAGCCGACCGTACTGCGACCCGGGTCAATTTGTGATTGGCGTCGACCTGGCTGCCGACCCGATAGGGCCGGGGCGGCTGGCCATCGATGGCGATCAACGCGACGCCACCCGATGTGCGGCCGGCCACGACACCGAGCAGGCGCATGCTCGCGCCCGGGTCCTGTGCTGGTATCGGGAGCGCGGCCGCCACGGTGGCGGGCTCGGCTGTTGCGGCCGGACCGAAGGCGCGCGCGAGATCCTGTACATCGAGCGCCGGCGTGTCAGCGCCGATGGCGCTGGCGGTAACGGGTGCCTCGGAGACGCCGATCACCTTGAGCAGCCAGAACGTTGCCGACCACCCGGCCAGGGCCCATAGCGAGAAGGCGGCGAGGCGGGACAGCCAACGGGTGGTCATGGCGGATTATGATCCAGCGTGACCCCGTGTTCGCCGGGTCGAACACAACCAGGGAAGGTCTTCATGCATCCGATGTCATCCTCAGCCATCGTCCGCCCGCTGGCTGCGCTCAGGCGCGGTTTCACGCTGATCGAACTGATGGTGGTCCTGGTGATCATCGGAGTGCTGGCAGCCTTGATCGTACCCAATGTGCTCGAGCGCGCGGACGACGCGCGTACCATGGCCGCCCGCACCGATGTCAACAACCTGATGCAGGCGCTCAAGCTGTATCGCCTGGATAACCAGCGTTACCCGACCGCGGAGCAGGGACTGGGCGCGCTGACCTCCAGGCCCACCAGCGGTCCGATTCCGCCCAACTGGAAGTCCTACATCGACAAGCTGCCCAATGATCCGTGGAATCGTCCCTACCAGTACCTGAACCCGGGCCTCAAGGGTGAGGTTGACGTGTTGTCGTTCGGAGCCGATGGCCTGGCCGGTGGCGAGGGCAAGGACGCCGATGTCGGCTCCTGGCAATAGATCGGGCGACAGATCGGCCTGGCGCGCATCCGCCGGATTCACCCTGCTCGAGTTGCTGCTGGTGCTGGCGATCATCGCCATGGCCACCGGCGGGGTTGCCTTTTCATTGCGCAACCTGGGTCAGACGCAGCTCGAACGCGAGGCGCAGCGCTTGATCGCCATGCTGGAATCGGCGCGTGCGCGCTCGCGTGCCAGTGGCATGCCGGTGGTCTGGCGTCCCACCGAAAATGGATTCGAGTTCATCGGCCTGCCAGAAGCATTGCCCCAGGCCGAGCGTGCCACGGGCTCGGGCCGGGAGTGGAGCCCGCGCATGGGCTGGCTGGGCGAAGACGTTTCCGTACGTGGAGCGGTGGCGCTGAGCCTGGGGCCCGAGCCCATCATTGCACGCCAGGCGATCGTATTGCAGCAAGGCGACAACCAGATACGAATTGCCACCGACGGATTGCGCGCCTTTGCGATGCAGTCGGCCGCACCGGTCGAAGGCGAGCCGTGAACCGGGCGCAGCGTGGCTTCACGCTGATCGAGGTGCTGGTCGCGCTGGCCATCGTCGCGGTCACGCTGGTGGCCGGATTGAAGGCAACGATGGCCTTGACGGACAACGCGCAGCGCCAGTCCGACAGCCTGCTGGCCCAGGTGTGCGCCGAGAACGAATTGATCCGGTTGCGCCTGTCGCGTCAGATGCCGCCGATGGGCCCCTCGGACTTTGCTTGCGACCAGGCGGGTCGCGAATTTCAGGGTCGTCTCGTGGTATCTGCGACGCCGAACCCGATCTTCCGGCGGGTCGATGCCCAGGTACTGGACGGCGCGTACGTTGTGTATCGGGTGGCCACGATCGTCGGGAGCTTCCAGTGATGACGCCCGCCCGGTCCTGCGGTGGCCGGTGTCCGCACCATGGTCAGCACGGGTTCACGCTGGTCGAACTGCTGGTGGCGCTGGCGGTGATGGCCATGCTGAGCCTGATGGCCTGGCGCGGCGTTGACGCGATGAGCCGGACACAGGAGTCGACACGTCGCATCAGTTCCGAAGTCCAGGTGTTGCAGGCCGGCTTGATCCAATGGGGCTTGGACCTGGACGCATTGGCAGCGTCGGCGCCGATCATCGCGCTGGACTTCGACGGCCAGGTGCTGCGCATCACGCGGCAAGTTCTGGTCGACGACCCCGCTTTGACGGGCATCGACACCGGCACCGCCGCTGGAGGTGGCGGGCTGCGGGTAGTGGCCTGGGGCGTACGGGTGGTGGATGGGCAGCGCCAATGGTTGCGCTGGCAGTCCGGATTGCTGCGCACCCGTGGTGAATGGGAACTGGCCTGGCAACAGGCCGCCTGGTGGGGCCAGAATCCCAGCGCGGAGTTGCGCCGTAGCGAAGTCGTCATGGTTCCGGTCGACCGGTGGGAGGTGTTCTACTACCGCAACAACAGCTGGACCAGCCCGTTGTCGAGTGCCTCCGAGGGCGGGCAGGCGCCTGCTGCGCAGCAGCCCTTGCCCGATGGCGTGCGATTGGTGTTGTTTCTGTCCGACGGCCAATCCATCAGCGGATCCTTGCGGCGAGACTGGGTGCGGCCGACCCTGGGACCGGGGGGAGCATGATGCGACGGCATCGGCTGGTGCGCCAACGCGGCGTGGCCGTGTTGCTGGCCATGCTGACGGTCGCCCTGGTGGCCACGCTGGCTGCCACCGCCATGTGGCAGCAGTGGCGCGGTGTCGAGATCGAAACCCGTGAACGGGAGCGCTTGCAGGCTGGCTGGATTCTGGCCGGTGCACTCGATTGGGCGCGTCTGATTCTGCGCGAGGACGGCCGCAGCGGCGGACCCGACCACCTGGCAGAGCCCTGGAGCATCGAATTGCGTGACACGCGGCTGACGACTTTCCTGGCCATGGAGCCGGGCACCAGCGACCTGGGTGATGATGCGTTCCTGTCCGGACACATCACGGACGCGCAGGCGCGGCTGAATGTGAGCAACCTGATCGTGGGCAACCGGGTCTCGGAGCCTGACCTGCAGGCGTTCGAGCGCCTGTTCGATGCGCTGGGCCTGGCCCGCTCCGAACTCGATGCGATGGTGGAGGGCCTGCAACTGGCGGTGGTCAGCGACGGTTCGCAGGACAACACGCGCCCGGTCCCCCTTTTGCCGCGGCGCGTCGAGCAGCTGCGTTGGCTGGGCCTGTCCGCCGCCAGCGTGGGCAAGCTGGCGCCCTATGTCACGGTATTGCCGACCCGCACCCAACTCAACCTGAACACGGCCGATGCGCTGGTCATCGAAGCCCGTATGCCAGACCTCGACGCCTCCGACGCCCGCAACCTGGTGGCAGCCCGGGCGCGCACGCCGTTTCGGACCCTGGCGCAGGTCTCGCGCCTGTTGCCCGCCGGCGCCGCACCGCTCGACCCCAGCGAGGTGGGTGTCGCAACCCGTTTCTTCGAAATCCGCGGCCGCCTGCGGCTGCAGGAAACCGAGGTGCTCGAGCATTCGCTGGTGCAACGCAACGGCATGACGGTCACCACGGTGTGGCGTGACCGCGAGGTCAGCGGTCCGCGCCTGTCCGACGCAGGCACCCGTTGACGATGCGGCCGCTTATTACAATCCGCCGATGTCGACCCTGATCCTCGCATTGCCGCTGACCCACGCTACGGCTGCGACAGAATTCGACTTTGTGGTGTCGAGCGAAGCGCGGCCGGTGGTGGACCATGGAAGCGCACCATTGGCCCTGCTGCCAGCCGCCGATACCGTGGTGTTGGTAGCGCCGGCGCGCGCCTTGTCGTGGCACCGGGTGCGTGTGCCGCCCGTGGCCAGCGGGCGCGTTCGGGCCGCCTTGGCCGGACTGCTGGAAGAATTTCTGCTGGATGATCCGGCGCAATTCGGGTTTGCGCTTGTGCCCGGACGCGACGCCAACGGCGAGGTGTTGGTCGCCGCTTTCGACAAGGCCTGGATGCGGGCTGCACTGGAACTGTTCGAACAAGTGCGACGACCCGCCAGCCGGGTGGTACCCGCATTCGCGCCCGAGGGACCGGATATGCAGTCC
>Ga0105046_10019840_pt1 | contig 10186 bp, 11 predicted proteins | sample MAT03_FD_78385 | JGI IMG/M metagenome (GOLD analysis project Ga0105046, IMG submission 78385) | Freshwater microbial communities from Lake Fryxell liftoff mats and glacier meltwater in Antarctica - MAT-03 (megahit assembly) | ecosystem: Environmental > Aquatic > Freshwater > Ice > Liftoff... | reverse complement strand
GAGCTCGCGGCGCGGCTGCATGGCGGGCTGGTCGAGCTCGCCGCGGGCGGGATACCGATCGAGATCGTCGACCCACCCCAGCTCTCCGCGGTCGCGTGGCGGCTCGCGTCCCGGGATGGCGAGTCGCAGCGCCAGACCGACGCGCGCAACGCCGCTTGGCTCGCGCGCATCAACGCGCGGGCCCGTGTTCACCTGTCGAGCACGCGGCTACCGGTGCCCGGCATGCCCGATCATGCGTTCACCCTCCGCGCATGCGTGTTGAGCTTCCGCACCCATGCGCCGCGGATCGACGCGTGTCTGCAAGACCTCCGCGAGACCGCCGATACGTGACGTCTGCGGACAGGTGCGCTATATCCTCTCACGCAATGGCGAAGTCGCGACGCGACCCTCGGGGCCTCGAGCATGGTCCGGTGTTTTCGTGGCACCGCACGCACGACGGGTGGATCCACACCTCGGGTCATGCCGCGGTCGACGTCGAGGACCTGTCGATCAAGCCCGGCGACTTCGCCCACGAAGCCCGCATGACGCTCGAGAACCTGCGCCGCACGATCGAGCGCGCCGGCTCGACGATGGCGAAGGTCGTGAAGGTCACCGCGTACTTCACCGACATGAACGACTTCGGCGTGTTCAATCTGATCTACGCCGAGTTCTTCCCCGGCGAGTCGCCGCCGGCGCGCACATGCGTCGAGGTCCGGCGGCTGCCGTACAACTTCAAGCTCGAGGTCGAGGCCGTCGCGCACACCTGAGTGCCGCTGGAGCGAGATGCGATCGACTCTCGCTGCGTGCCTCTCGTTGCTCGCCTCCCTCGCGTGTCGCCCCGACGCCGCGACGACGACACCGACCGCGGCGACCGAGCCCGATGCCGGTCCGCACCAGCCATTTGTCGAGGCCCGTGCCGCGCACCCGACGGTGCTGCTGACGAAGGGACCGACACCCGAGACGCTCGGCGAGCCGCCGACGCCTCCGGGCGCGCAGGCGATTCATTATCCGGCCCCGACCGGCGAGCTGTTCGGCTGGTTCATGGCGCCGCCCGGCGCAGGACCGTTCCCCGTGCTCGTCTTCTTCCACGGTGGCTTCGCGCTCGCGCCGTCGGACTTCGCGAAGGTGCGGCCGCTGGTCGATCAGGGCTTTGCGGTGATGACTCCGTCGTTGCGCGGCGAGAACGGCAACCCCGGCGCGATGGAGCTGATGTTCGGCGAGCTCGACGATGCGGTCGCCGCGATCGCATGGGTCGCCGCCCAACCGAATGTCGATCCAGCGCAGGTGCACGTCATCGGGCACAGCGCGGGCGGTGGGCTCGCGGCGCTCGTGAGCCTGCGTCCCGATGCCAAGGTCGCGAGCACGTCCTCCATCGGTGGGATGTACGTGCCCCAGACTTTCGTGCGGTGGGCGAAGAGCGAGGGCAACGAAAAGCTCATCCGCTTCGATCCGAGCGTTCGCCACGAGCGCGAGCTGCGAGTGCTCGGCCCGAACGTCGTCGACATGGTCCACCCGCACACGGCGTACGTCGGTCGCGACGACGCACCGATCCTCGAGAACGCGCAGCAGGTGATCGAAGCGGCACGGGCTGCGAAGGCACCGCTCGATCTCGTGCTCGTCGACGGCGACCATGTCGGCGCAATCGCACCGGCGCTCGACGCATGGCTCGCGGCGCAACGAAAGGCACCATGATCCGCGTCGCGCGCGTCGCTTCGATCGTGGCCGCACTCGCGCTCGTCGGCTGTGCGAGTCGGCGCGAGTGGACCGACCCACCGTATGCCGAACAGGACCTGTCGCCGACGGCACGCGTGATGCTGGTCGCGGGCGGCGACGACGTCGCTAACTTCGCCGCCGAGGTCGATCGACAAAAGCACAGCTGGCGGCGGGCCGGCGTCGCCGCGGCCGACATCGCGTGCTACTGGGCGAAGCCGACGAGCAAGGCGCTGCGCGACGATCGGCGGCAGTACGCAGCGCTCGCGTCGTCGATGTCGGACTGCGCGCAGGCGACCGCCGCACGCGTGCTCGACGACATCGAACGCGTCGCCGAGTCCGCGCCGCCGTACTTCTATCTCTACATCACCGCGCACGGCGTGCCGACGCTCGGCGCCCAGAAGCACGCGTGGCTGCTCGCGCCCGACGAGCGCGCGTTCCTCTCGCAGCCGGCGCTCGCGCTCGACGCGGACCGCTCGGTGCGTGTCGGTGACACAGCGGCGCTGCTCACCGCATGGCGCGAGCACACGTATCCGCGCGATCGCATCATACTCACGCCGCGCACGCTCGCCGCCGCGCTCGCGAAGTTCCCCGACGCGACCCACAAGATCATCGTGCTGCAGGGCTGCTTCTCCGGTGGCTTCCTCGCCGGCGACGACACGCTCGTGTCGGTGCCGAACACGACGGTGCTCACCGCGGCTGCGGCGAATCGTCCGAGCTTCGGCTGCGGTGCCGGCACCCGCGAGACGTTCTGGGGCGGCGCGCTCGGTCGCGAGCTCGACGATCGCGTGCGTCGGGGCACCGGGCCCGACGAGGTGCCGTGGCACGCGGTGCATGAGGCGGTCAGCAAGCGCGTGCGCAAGCTCGAGCGTGCGCTCGGTCAGCGGCCGAGCAAGCCCCAATTCGGGCAGAACCAGATCGGGCAGAGCAAGGTCGGCGAGAACAAGCCCGCGACGTCGGCGGCTTGCGCAGCTCCAGCACGAACTTGTCGCTGAATTAGCGCTGGTCGGATCTGTCACCGCATCGACCAGGGCGGTACGAGCACTCAGATCCGCAGATGCGCCTCGAGATGCACGTGATCGTCGTGGTCTCGCGGATCGTTGCCGGGCGACAGTGGTGTGCGAAAGCGGGACGACGCCGCGAACGCTTCGACGATATCGGCGAGCTTGTGGTCCGCTTCGGTTTGGGTCTTCCAGTCGCGCTCGACCTCGAGCAACGTGCCGTCGGTCAGCTCGAACCCGAACACGTCGATCGCGAGCCCGATCGCATGTCGACTGAGGATCTTCGTCGTGCGCCCGTTCTTTCGCACGTTGCGATACTCGTGCAGCGTCCGAAATCGTAGCGCACGCACGCCGAGCGCCGCGAGATCGGGGCCGACCTCGACGATCGCCGCCGCGAGCTGACAGTCCATCGGATACGCGCCGTTGCCCCGCAGCGGCGTGAGCACGATGTCACCGAGCACGAGCCCGGGGATCACCAGCGGCGTCGACACCTTCTTGATCGGCTTGCCCTTGGTGTACTCGACGCCCGCTGCATCGAGACGCGCGAGACACTCGGTGCCCGCGGCCTTCATGGCCGGCGACGGCGGCCACGTCCAACCCGCCGGCATGTTCGGCCGCTTCTTCGGCGGCACCGTCGCGGCGAACAGCGCGACGAGGAGTGCGTGAGCGAGCACCAACGAACGATCACGTTAGCACGGCGCGTGTGCGACTCGGTAGGATAGCCCTGAAGCAGCTCGGCGACCGCCGAGCAATCACTCGCCCACGCAGACGCCGACGTCCTCGTACCCCGGCGGCGCCATGCCGACGCCGTAGAAAGCGACGCACTCGCAAACGGGCCCGGGGTCGGTCAGATCGCACAAGGGGGAGCAGCAATCGGCACCCGTGCAGCCGGGCAGGTTCATCGCGTCGAGGCACACCAAGCCCGGTGCACAGGCGTCGAGGGACATGCACTCATCGCCCTGCGTGCCGGCGCCTGCGCTGACGCAGATCGAGCCCGAGCGGATCAGGTAGCAGGCATCACCGTCGGCGCAGTCCTGCAGCAGCGGGTCGCACGGCACCCCGCAAACGCTGGGCTCGCCGCTGCAGAGGTAGCCTTCGTCGGCCATGCAGTCGGTGCAGCCATCGCCGGCGACCGCGTTGCCGTCGTCGCAGCTCTCGTCGCCCTGGATCATCCCGTCGGGGTTGCAGCCCGCGATGGGTCCGGTCGACTCGTCCTCGCTCGCGCCGCCGCTGTCGGTCGCGCTCGATTGCGCCGTGGCGCTTGTGTTGCACCTGGCCGAACGCGGTTCCGTACAACAGCGAGTCGGGCAACACGACACCCGCGTTGCTCGGCTCGGGGCCCCGTACTCACTCGCGCGTCAGATACGGATAGCCCTGGAGCAACCCGAGCGACCACGACTCGCCGAGTGTCGTCTCCTTGTCGAGATGGCGCTTGCGGATCTCGTGCACCATGCTCTCGACGTCGAAGCCGACCGACGCGAGCGTGTCTTCGTTGGTCGCGCCGATCTTGAGGTCGAGGAACACCTCGCCGAACGCGATGCGCTCGACGCCAGGTGACGGCGGCGGTGCGTCGGATTCACGCACGACGATCTCGTGCGTACGCGAGAACAGGTTGTGGTCGTTCGCCAGGCTGTCCTGGTAGGCACCGGTCATGAAGAAGCCGAGAAAGTAGCGCTCGTCCTTGCTCGACCGCTCGTGCAGCGGCAAAAAGCGCAGGTTCTCGTCCGGGTGAGCGAAGATGTTGACGCAGCCGTCGCTGTCGCACGTGATGTCGACGATCTGCGTCTGCAGCGTCGGCCGCTCGCCGTGACGTGACAGGGGCGCCGCCGGGAACACGTGATCGATGCTCCACGTGTCGGGCAGCGACTGGAAGATCGAGAAGTTCGCGAGGTACTTGTGCTGCGCCGCGTTGAGATAGTCCGTGATCTCCTCCGACGGCCGGGTCAGCGACTCGACGATGCGCACCGTCTTCGCGCGCACGCGCTGGAACAACCCCTCCGCGCTCGCCCGATCCTCGATCGACAGGTAGCCGGTCGAGAACAGCTCGAGCGCCTCGTCGCGGAAGTCGATCGCGTCGTGGAAGTACTCCTCGTAGTTCTTCGCCGTGATGAGCTCGAGCGTCTCGCGGAGCTGCTCGATGAGCCGGTGCTCCTCGGGATGCGCGTCGTTGATCGGCAACAGCTCGCCCTGCACCTCGCGGAGGTCGGTGATGCACACGGCGTGGTTGGCGACGAGCGCACGACCGCTCTCGGTGATGATCGTCGGCGGTCGCGCGTCGCACTCTTCGATCACACCCGCGACTTCGTAGACGACCTGCGACGCGTACTCCTCGATGGTGTAGTTCGCGGACGACGGATACGACGTGCGGCTGCCGTCGTAGTCGACGCCGAGACCGCCGCCGAGATCGAGGTAGCGCATCTGCGGCGCATACTGCTGCAGCGCCGAGTACAGCCGCGCGCCCTCGCGCACGGCCTGCTTGATCCGCTTGATCCGGGTGATCTGCGAGCCGATGTGGAAGTGCAGCAGCACGAGGTGGTGCACGAGCGACGCCTCCTCGAGGTGGCGCACCACCGCGAGGATCTCGTTGGTCGTCAGACCGAACTTCGAGGTCTCACCGCCCGAGCCCTGCCAGCGCCCGCTGCCCTTGGTGTACAGCTTGGCGCGCACGCCGAGGTCGGGGCGCTTGCGCCACTGGTGCTCGCGACCGACCTCGACGAAGCGAATGACCTCGCGGATCGACTCGATGATCACGATGACGTGATGACCGAGCTCGGCCGCATGGTAGGCCATGCGCATGAACTCGCGATCCTTGAAGCCGTTGACGAGCAGCGGCGAGCCTTCGTGCGGCTCACGGGCCATCGCGAGCAGCAGCTCCGGCTTGCTGCCGGCCTCGAGCCCGTAACCGTACTCGCGCGGCGCGCTGACGACCGCATCGATGACGACGCGCTTTTGGTTGACCTTCACCGGGAACACGCCGGTGTAATCGCCGATGAACGCGTTCTCCTTGATCGCAGCGTCGAACGCCTTCTTCAGGCGTTCCATCTGGCCGTGGATCATCGTCGGGAAGCGCGCGACGAACGGCGTCCGGATACCGCGCTTCTCGAGGAACAGCGCCATCTCGTGTAGATCGACCGGCGGCAGCTTCGGCGAGCGGAACAACAGGTGTCCCGAGTCGTTGACACCGACGATCTCCGCGCCCCAGCGATCGACGCCGTAGCGCTTGAGCGAGTTCTCCATCGCGTAGGCGTTGGGTGAAGGCGTGTCCACGATTTGCGTGGTAACCCCCATGCGCCGGGCGTGCAAGGGCCGACGCTCGTCGGGCAGCGATGGGCAGCAGGGGCGCGTATGGGCCAGTTGACGGTCCGGTGACGCCGGACCGGCCCACTTCGAAACGCCACCGCGAGCGAGCGCGCGGCACACGAGTTGCTCCGGCAAGGTCGTGATGTCCATGCTTCCGTTGCTCCTCTTGCTCGTCCTCGGGGATGCGCCCGCGCCGGACGAGCGCGAGACGATCGACCCCGTGGACCCCGCCTCCGCGCCGCCGCTTCGCCTGCTGCGCCGCGGTGAGCTGCACGAGATCGACCTGTTCGACGACGACGGTCGCCTGCGGCACGACGCGCTCGCCGCCTTACGCTCGCTGATGACCGACCCGCGCAGCAAGATCGACCACCCGACGCACTGGCGACTCGCGACGCTGCTGGCCGCGGTCGCGAGTCACTTTCCTGGCGCGACGATCGAGATCGTGTCGGGCTACCGTCACGTCAGCCGTCACACCGATCGCAGCAACCACACCCGCGGGCGCGCGGTCGACATGCGCGTGGAGGGCGTCGGCAACCGCCGGTTGTTCGAGGTCCTGCGCCGATCGTTCGGCGACATCGGCGTCGGGTACTACCCGAACGGTACGTTCGTGCACCTCGACGTCCGCGACCGGGCCACCCTGTGGGTCGACTACTCCGGCGCGGATCAGACGCCGTGTTACAGCCGCACGCCGGTCGAGGATCTGCGCACGGGCGTCGTGGAACGCACGAGCTACGAGCAGGCGATCGCAGACGGCTGTCGGGCCGCCTGACCCCGTCCGGCGGCCGGGCTGATACCATCTTGCCATGCGATCTTTCCGCGCCGCGTGCATCGCCGCCATCTTCTCGTTCGTCGCCTGCGGCACCGAGGCGCCATCCGACGGTGAGAGCACCAGCAGCACGACCGGCGGCCCGCCCGAGCCGATTCCGTGCGCGATCGATCAGGCGTGCCCGATGCCCGATCAGGTGTGCCTCGTCGATCAGTGCTCCGCCGGCGGCATCCCGACGCTCGAGATCGTCACGCCTGCGAACGAGGAGAGCGCGTCGTGGACCCCGGGTGGTGCGACGACGATGCTGTCGGTCACCATCGAGGTCGACAACTTCCAGATCGTCGATCCGGCGATCGATCCGACCAGCGTTCGTGGCGCGGGTCAGGTCGTGCTCACGCTCGATGGGGTCGAGGTGATGACGATCCAAGAAGGTGATGCGGGCGCGGGCGTGACCGTGATGGTCCCCGCCGAAGCGATGCCCGGCGGCCATCGCCTCGCGGCGCACCTCGTGCTGTCGGACGGTACGCCGTACGACAACGAGGAGGCGGCAAAGCGTAGGTTCTTCTGGTTCGCCGACGGGCAGCCGCGCGTGTCGGTGATGAGCCCGTGGCCGGGCGACGAGTTCACGAGCGGCGAGCAACCGGTCGAGACCCGCGTCGCGGTCGTCGACTTCGAGCTGGCGCCCGCGTCCGTGGATCCCGTCCCCGGCGCGGTCGGCATCGTGCACACGTTCATCGATTCGGACTTCCCGACGTGCGGCGAGGATCCCGAGTGCGCCGCCGACTACACGACCGTGATCGCGCCGCCGAATCCCAACTCGTGGGCGCTCGCGGCGGTGCTGATCCCGAGCGTCGCTGCCGGCGAGACGACCAACCTCATCGTCCAGCTCGCGCGCACCGATCACGTCCCGTACTGCGGCGAGGTCGGCCCCGCGACCTGCAACGCGATCTGGGAGTCGATCGAGCTCGCTCGCATCGCGCCCCTCATGGACTGACGCTTCACATCGCGCACATGCCGAGGCCTTCGCAGGCCCCGCTGCACTCGCACATCGCAACGCCGCAGCACTCGGGCTCGGGGAAGCTCTCGTCGCAGTCGATCGCGCCGTCGCCGTCGTTGTCCATACCGTCGACGCACGTCGCCGGCGTGTTCTCCTGCATGCACAGGCCGACGCCCGAGCAGCCGCCGTTACAGCCGCAGACCCCGACGCCGCAGCAGTCGTGATCCGGGAAGATCGGATGGCAGTCGGTGAAGCCGTCCATGTCGTTGTCGTTGCCGTCGATGCACTGGTCCGGCGTGTTCTCGCCGCCGCCGCCGTCCGTCGGATCCGGGTCGCACTCCTGGGGCGGCATCGGCGTGTCGGTCTCCTCGCAGCAGCTCGCGGAGCACGCCGTGATGTCGACGTTGCACAGCTCGCCGGTGCAGTCGTTCGCCGCGCACGCGACAAAGCACGCGGGATTGCAGTCGTAGCCGAGCGTGCCCATGGCGCACAGATCTTCTTCGCCTTGCATCGCCCACTCGACGCACTCGCCGTTGAGGCTCGCGGTGTCGAGCTGACACTGGAAGCGACCGCTGTTGCAGCCCTCGAACAAGGGATCGCTGTTGCACACATCGCACGGGTTGGTCTCGTCGCTGCGCTCGAGCGCGGCACACTCGACCGTCGGATCCCACGCGCACTCGCCGGTCGCGACGTCGAAGGCGAAGTGCGGCAGGCAAGCGCAGCCCGCTGCGACACCATCGGCGCCGAGCACTGCGGCGGCATAGGCCGGGCACTGGAACTGGCAGGAGCCGGCAGTGCACGAACGACCGCGGCTGAGCACCGTCGAGTTCCACACGTTGTTGCCCATCAGCGTCGGGCTCGCGAGATCGACCTCGAACGCGTAGTCGAACTCGGCGAGTGCTTCGCAGTCGGCGTCGACCATGCACGCGGGACCGCAGATCTTCTGGGTGTCCGGGAGGAACGCGGCGGCCATGCAGGCGCCATCGGGACAGTCCGCATCGGACTCACACGGGGCTCCGGGATCGCCGGAGCCGCTGCCGGTGCCGCCGGACTCGCTGTTGAAGTTGGTCGCGTCGCCGGGCTTGGTGGTGCAGGCGAGGGCGAGGGTGGCAATCAAGCCCAGCGACGACGGTGCAGCACGAAACAGCTGGTAGGGCATAGGCGTAGCGTATCGGATCTTCGCGAGCGGCGGCGAGTTTGGGGCCTACGGGCGCCGCGTCGCCACGCGCGTTGTCTGCAATCGCTGGAGTGTCGTGAGTAGATCGGGCAACGGACACACTTCGATCGACTCGGCGAGCTCGTAGCGCTCGACCCCGGGTGTGACGACGAAGATCCGCTCGAGCGCCAGGTCGGCGCGGGCCACGTGCATCGACTTCGTGACGGTCGGCGCGTCGCTGTACTTGATCTCGACGCCATATCGACGGCCGCCGAGCATCAAGAGCAAGTCGAGCTCGGCGCCGGCAGGCGTCGCCCAGAAGAAGGCGTTGCGCTCGCCGACGGCATCAGCTGTCGCACGACCAACGCGCCGGTCAGGTCGTCGAGATGACGCATGACGACGCTGCATGCCGGCCTGGCGTTCATCAACGACACCGAGCTCAACATCGTCACGCTCGAGGATCCCGTCGAGGCGAGCATCCCCGGGGTCAACCACGCGCAGATCAACGTGATCGGCGGCGTGACGTTCGCGAGCGGGTTGCGATCGATCCTGCGGCAGGACCCCGACGTCGTGTTCGTCGGCGAGATGCGCGACGAGGAGGTCTCGCAGATCGCGATCAAGGCCGCGCTCACCGGTCACCTCGTGCTGTCGACGCTGCACACCAACAGCGCCGCAGACTCGATGATTCGCCTCGTCGATCTCGGCATCCGCCCGTACCTGCTCGCGAACGCGCTGGTCATGATCATTGCGCAGCGGCTCGTGCGTCGGGTCTGTGATGGGTGTGCCGAGGACTATGCGCCGAGCGACGACGAGCTTCGCAGCGCGCGACTCGAGCGAGCCGATTGCGCCGGCGCGCGGTTCCGTCGCGGCAAGGGGTGCCCGGCGTGCCAGGAATCGGGCTTCCGCGGGCGCCTCGCTGTGTACGAGGTGCTGCGGGTCACCCACGACATCCGCGAGCTCATTCGCAAGAGCGCGACCGTCGACGAGGTCATCTCCTGCGCGCAGGGGCACGGCTCCTTGCCGCTGTACGACGCCGGGCTCGCGGCTGCGCGTGCGGGCGAAACCACGCTCGGCGAGGTCACCAAGCGCCTCGGCGACGCGGGGTAGTCCCGGCCGCGCCGGAATGTGGTCATCGGCCGCGCTTCCCCGTAGGATCGTCCGTGGCGACGCCAGCGTCGCACTTGCCAATGCGCCCTGCACTTCCGCTCGCCCTGCTCGGTACCTTCGGGATCGCTTTGCCCGCGCATGCAGGCGGCACCACGACGGGTAGCTCGGAG
>Ga0105046_10019839_pt1 | contig 10187 bp, 7 predicted proteins | sample MAT03_FD_78385 | JGI IMG/M metagenome (GOLD analysis project Ga0105046, IMG submission 78385) | Freshwater microbial communities from Lake Fryxell liftoff mats and glacier meltwater in Antarctica - MAT-03 (megahit assembly) | ecosystem: Environmental > Aquatic > Freshwater > Ice > Liftoff... | reverse complement strand
GTCATCTATTCGATTTAGAAACTCCGGACGGATGGTTTTTTTTAGCATTTCCATTAATTGATCTTTGGTGTCGAAAATGATGTCAAAAGCATTGTCATCATTCATTTCTTTGAAATTGTCCTGAATTAAACCTGCACCAAGATTACTGGTCATAATGATGATGGTGTTTTTGAAATTGGCAGTTCGGCCTTTGTTGTCCGTTAGCCTTCCATCGTCTAAAACCTGAAGCAGAATATTGAAAACATCTGGGTGGGCTTTTTCTATTTCATCTAAAAGAATGATTGAATACGGCCTTTTCCGGACGGCTTCTGTCAATTGGCCACCTTCATCATACCCAACATATCCCGGAGGTGCTCCAACCAAGCGGCTTACCGAGTGCTTTTCCTGGTATTCTGACATGTCGATTCTGACCATGGCATTGTCGTCATTGAAAAGATAATCTGCAAGGGCTTTTGCCACTTCTGTTTTTCCAACGCCAGTGGGACCAAGGAAAATGAAGGAGCCAATTGGCCTTTTTGGATCTTGTAATCCTGCACGGCTTCTTCGCACAGCATCCGCTATGGCATGAATGGCTTCTTGCTGACCTGAGATCGTTTTTGCCAATTCTTCTTCCAAATGGAGTAATTTTTCTCTATCGGATTGCAACATTTTCGAGATTGGAATTCCTGTCCATTTGGAAACAACCTCAGCAATGTCATCGGCAGTCACTTCCTCTTTCAGCATTGTGGCTTTTTGATTGTTGGCCGAATGAAGGTTGAAAGCATCCAGCTTTTCTTCCGCTTCTTTGATTTTACCATACCGCAGTTCGGCTACTTTTCCATAATCCCCTTGTCTTTCAGCCTGATCGGCCTCTAATTTTAGTTTTTCTATATTCTCTTTTAAAGTTCTGATTTCCTGAATCACACCTTTTTCGCCTTCCCATTGTGCTTTTAGTGTGTTTCTGGTTTCTGAAAGATCGGCTATTTCTTTGCTCAGTTTTGTCTCTTTTTCAGTATCATTTTCCCTTCTTATGGCCTCACGTTCTATTTCCAATTGCATTATTTGCCTTTGAATACTATCCAATTCTTCGGGTAAAGAATCGATTTCAATGCGGAGTTTGCTTGCAGCTTCATCCATTAAATCGATGGCTTTGTCTGGAAGAAAACGATCAGTAAGATACCGATTTGAAAGTTCAACGCATGCAATAATGGCGTCATCCTTAATTTGAACACCATGGTGAAGTTCATATTTCTCCTTAATGCCTCTAAGAATGGAAATGGAAGAAGCAAGATCCGGTTCATCTACATAAACCCCTTGAAACCGACGTTCCAAAGCCTTGTCTTTTTCAATGTATTTTTGATATTCTTTTAAAGTGGTTGCACCGATGGCATGAAGTTCTCCTCTGGCTAGCGCCGGTTTCAATAAATTGGCCGCATCCATCGCTGATTCGCCTCCGCTTCCTGCGCCAATCAGGGTGTGGATTTCATCAATAAAAAGTATGATTTCTCCCTCAGCATCAATCACTTCCTTTATCACAGCTTTGAGTCTTTCTTCAAATTCACCTTTGTATTTGGCACCTGCAACGAGCAAACCCATATCGAGGGAAATGACTTGTTTCGATTTCAAATTTTCGGGAACATCTCCGGAAACTATTCTTTGAGCAAGGCCCTCCACAATTGCAGTTTTACCTACGCCTGGTTCGCCTAATAAAATCGGGTTGTTTTTTGTTCTTCGACTCAGTATTTGCAGCAACCGCCGGATTTCATCATCCCGACCAATAACGGGATCCAGCTTTCCATTGATTGCCAATTTGTTGAGATTGTTGGAATATTTTTCCAAAGCCTTGAATTTTGATTCGGCATTCGGGTCATTCATTTTTTGTTTTGAGCGAATTTCTTCCATTACAGATTTGGTTTGTTTTTGTAAAATGCCTGCCTCTGTGAGTAGTTTGGCAATTGGGTCATTACCCTGTCCAAGGGCCAGAAGAAGGTGATCTACAGCAACATACTCATCACCAAATTCTTTGATCGAAGCTGTGGCTTTTTGGATGGTTTCATAGGCTTGATTGCTAAAGCTTGGACTACCTGCTCCTGAAACTTTGGGTAAAGTATCTAAAACAGCGCTGAGCTTAAGTTCGAGTGCGGATTTAGAAACTGAAAGTTTGTTGAAAATAAATTTAATAAGCTGTTCCTCCCCAGCCAAAACAGCAGCAAGTAAATGCGCTTTCTCTATGGCGGGATGATTTCTGGTAGAGGCAAGTTGAGCAGCTTCTTGAACTACTTCCTGCGACTTGAGTGTAAAATTATTTAGGTTCATGTTTTAGAGGTTGATGTTTAAACTGATTTAGACAAAACAAGTACCTAAAGAAAAAGGAAGACAAAATGACTGATATACAAAGGGTTAAAGTTTGTATTTCAAGTCAAATAGGCGCAATTATGAAAAAAGCATACGGGTATTATGTAAAAATGGCTGGTTAGAAAGGTTGATGGAAATGGCGATTCAATCAAGATAGTGTGGCATTATACAGATGAAATCTTGAATGAATAGCATATTTAAAGCTTTTCAATATAAATGTGACTGGCAAGAGTTTTTGTCTGATTTTCTAAGAACACCGAAGCCACTTTTTAATGGAAAGGTGGTTTGATTTGAGATAGAACTCAGAATGAATCAAAGGCAGAACAAATGGTTCCAATCGTTATTTTGACATTTCAAGCATTTGTCTTTCAAGTATTTGGATTCCTTGTTCAAATGAGTGTGGAATATATTCCAATATTTGTTCAGCTTTTGAAATGTCGAATCCTGTTCTTGGTGGTCGTTTGGCTGGCTGGGTAAAAGTAGTAGCAGAAGCTCTAACGATTAAATTTTCATCAAGCTTAAAATAGGCCGCAGTTTTTAGGGCCATTTGATAAGGCGTAAGCAATTCCTTACCAGAAATATTAAAAATTCCAGTTGCCTTCTTTTCTGCAATCAAGATACAGCCTTTTGCTAAATCTTCAGCCAACGTAGGTGTTCTAAACTGATCGTCAACAACTTGAATCTGTTTTCCTTGCTCTAAACTAGATTTCACCCAAAGTATAATATTTGTTCTGCTCAGCCCAGGCGATATCCCATACACAAGCACAGTTCTGGCTATAGCCCAGGAGCAAGTTGCTTTTTGAACTATGTATTCAGCATCGAGTTTGCTCTGGCCATAAATACTTATAGGATTTGGTAAACCGTTTTCTGAATATGGCCCGTCCTTTCCATCAAAAATAAAATCGGTTGAGAGGTGGATCAGATGCGCATTGATTTGCTCACAGGCCTTCACAACATTGGCCGTAGCATCTACATTTTGAATTCTACACGCACTTGGATTCAGTTCACATTCATCCACATTGGTCATGGCCGCAGCATGAATCACAACATCTGGATTGTGAAAAGTGAATACAGCGGCTACTTCTTCAGGCTTGCTGATATCGCATTGGACATAAGTAGCGTTTATGGGAATTTTGGTAATCCTGACTTTGCCCCTACCTGTTGCAATAGTTTTAACAGACTCATTTTCGGCAAGTTTTCGAACAAGTTTTTGGCCTAAAAGCCCATTGGCTCCTGTAATTAAAATTTTCATATAGTTTCTAAACAAAAAAAGAATGAATGAGTACAGACCAATACAAATATTGGAAGCCAGAGACAAGTTGCAAAAGCAAGGCAAGAAAAGACAGTGAAACTAGAAAGTACTTTTTTGAATAAAGGATTTGAATAAAAATTCCAATACAAAAAAGCATGATCATATAAAAGATTATTGAAGTTTGCCAATTCATATTAAAAGAAATGACTCCATTTACAGAATCGTAGAACATAAAGGATAGAAATAGCGCTTGGCCAAGCATCATCACGAATAGAATTGAGGTCTTTTCTGCAATAAATCTCTTTATGTTGGTTGTCAATAAAACTATTGGAAAAAGAATTCCAGATAATATGACTAGCACATGGTTAGAAATTGATCCAAAAAAACCGAATGGGTGGAATACAAGTTTAAACTCAGAACTGTAATTTCTCAAAACTAAACTTTGAATAATGATAATACATACTAGGATTACACTTACTTGCAAAATGCCTAAGAGTTTTTTCCCAAGGCCATATTTTATTAAAGTATGAATAGGCACAATCGGTATCCAACAAAAAAGAAAACTTGGTTTAATGGATATGATAATCAATCCAATAAGTATCATTTTAAATATGCTTTGTCTATCTTCATTTTCTAAATATTTAAGCGTTTCGATCATAAGCCAAATCGCAAAGGGAATAGAAAGTGATAGGGTGCCATTGTGAAAATAGTTAGGGCTTATGGTAGCCATTATGAAATGCTCATTGAGTATGGAAGCACCAATTGCTAGTTGTATTGCCAACACAAAAACAACAAGAATAAGACTTTTTTCTAGTTTGAAAATCTGTTGTAATAAGGCAATTGATAGTGTGATTTTGAAAAATTGTGAAGCTCCGAAGAGCATGAATGCAGAAAAAAGTTCCAATGAAGGATGACAGGTAAATCCAGAAAATAGTTGTAATAACAAAAAGAAAGTCGGATGCCCCATTACTATTTTTCCTGCCAATAGCTCTTCTGAGAATCTTATATGAATCCAAAGATCAGGCTGTACAATCTTTTCCCAAAGCAGAAGATATCCAAATAAAGAGGCTGAAAAAATTGCTGCAACCAGGTTTATAATCCTATTAGATAGAGGCTTAGCCAATATACTTGAAATAATATCTAAATTCATATTTAAATGGATTTTTGTTTGAGTCGTACGTTTTCAAGGGCTTGAAAAAGAAACTCACCTACAACCTGTGCCCCTTTTGGCGTTAAGTGAATGTAATCTTTACCTGCAAGCGGTGGTGAAGTCCTTGCCCAGGCCAATATAGAATTTTGACCTCCCATTACCTGATAAAGATCCCAAAATGCCGAGTTGGTTTTTGCAGCTGCATTCCTTTGCGCAATTCTTATTAGCTCAATATTCGGATAGCTCTGCCATTGACCATCAATCTTTTTGGCCATATCAGAAACACCAACGATCAAAACCTGCACATCGGGTTTAGACTTCTTTATGGCACGAATAACTTTGATCAAGTTGGATTCATACCAATTAAAACTTGCTGATTCATAAGGAACTACGTTGATCCCAAACTCAAGAATTACCAGTTTTACGTTTAATCTTCGGATCTGTTCCTGCAAAAAATAGGGATTGATTTTGAGTAATTCCATCCCAGAGCTTCCACGGAGTGGGATATTATCAACTGCAATTCCGGACTTGCAATCCAGACAAAATCCATAAAATTCATTGCCAGCACTTGAGTTCACTTCAAAAAATAGCCGATTCATTTTTCCCGTTACTGGTAGATCAACAATTTTTAAGCTGTCGTTTTTTATCAGAAATTTTCCTTTTTCGCCTTTTCCGATTGAATAATTGACTTCTGATTTTGTGTTTCTGCAAAACAGAGTTGCCTTTTCAAAATATGACGCCCTCTTAAATCCTGTATTTCGTAAGCGATAAGAAAACGAATTCCGAATGTTCTCCTTCGAATTTGTTGAGTCACTTTCCAAACGAAAAGCAGAATGTAAAATAGAATAGTTTCTGTGCCCAAGTGGCAAAGATTTTCCGTAAATTAGAAACCGATTGACTGGATCCTTTGAGCGCACTTCTACTGAAAATCTTGATGGTTCTTCTTCAGAAAATGGAACCAAACCAGGTCCGCAACCTCCAAACTGTTGTTGAAGCCTTTGTCTCAAATATCCTGTAACACGGTCGCCCTCAATTTGTGAATCTCCAAAGTGCAGAATTCTTGACAGTTCATTTTTTTCCTTCAAGCTATCAAGAGAAGCGAAAAATGGATAAAGAATCGTGCTGTCGCCACCAGGATATTGAATGCCTGAAGCAGAATCGATATGGAATGAAATTTCTGGCAAAGTGGATCCAATACTTGAACCTGGATGAGCCAAACTCCCTGAATCAGAGGTGTAAAGAAGGTCCTCATTCAAAAAGCGATCAGTTTGTAATTGTAGCTTTTGAAGTTTATCTTTTTGAGCTTGATTTTGTTGAATGGATACTTTTTGCTCAAAAAATGATTCCCAATTAAATATTTTTATAGGAATACCTGAAATTGAAAGGCTTCGTGGAACAACATATTGAATGCCCGAAAGGAACAGTAAGACTAGGAAAAGAAAGAGCAGAGTTTTGCGTGGAGACATTTTGAACGGTGCAAAAATAGCAATGCTCTTGCTGCAAACCCGAAAAAATGACTGAATTCAATAGAGTTCTTGCATTTTTGCAGATTCATATTGCAATTGGATGAAATTAGAATTGGCCAAAAAAGTAGATATAAGAAACAAATCAGCAAGTTTTGAATTTGAATTGCTGGATAGATATACGGCTGGAATCGTCTTGACAGGAACAGAAATAAAATCCATCAGAATGCAAAAGGTAAATGCACAAGATAGCTTTTGTCAGTTCAAGGGAGATGAATTATTTTTGATTAATTTAAATATATCTCATTATGCACAAGGAACTTACAACAACCACGCCTTAAAAAGAGAAAGGAAATTGCTTCTTAAAAAGGCCGAGTTGCGAAAGTTGCATAACAAAATGGACGAGAAAGGATTGACAATTGTGTTGACCCGAATTTTCATCAACGATACGGGTCTCTGCAAAGTTGAAATTGCACTTGCTAAAGGAAAAAAGACCCACGATAAAAGGGACTCAATTAAAGAAAGAGACTTAGAACGCGAGCTTCGAAGGGATGGGTAAACAATACTGCATTTGTTTTTTGGTAGTAGGAATGCTTTGGCTGCCCGATTTGTTTGGGCATAACGTTTCCGTTATATGGAATGAAGCAAGTGTTTTGGCCAAAAAAAAGGAATGGAAATCAGCTTTAAATCTTATTAAACCGCATATTTTCCCTGCACCAATTGATACCTTAAGTCCTTGGTTAATACAGTTGTATTCGTTTTGTAGTCTAATGTCTGATGACATACCCACAGCAATGGTTGCCGCTCAGCGAGTGTTAAACGAATATCCATCTTGGTGTGGGATAATGGAATCTAAATTGGTGATTGGAGAAATATATCTGCGCCAACGGAAAATTTCGAAGGCAGTTGAATACTGGAAAGACCTAAGCCCCAGTTATGAAAACATTTTAGAACAGAAATTCTCGCAGTTCAAATTTAGAATTTCACCTGATAGCTTGGATATAATAATTTCAGATCCAGCCCAAAAAGCAAGCCCGATATTAAAAATTCTCAAAAAAAGTAAAGAAGCTACTGCAAATGTAAGCAACAATGGCTTGTTGAAAATAGGCTTGGTCCTTCCATTTGAACTTACCAAAACAGACTTTAAAAATGGCGATTCTCCAACAATGGAATTCTACAAAGGGTTTGCTCTTGCCTCCGAATTTATGGCAGCAGTTGATTCCGCATTCGAAGTCTATTCTTTTGATTATCAGAATTCAACAAGCCAGTTGGATGTGTTGTTGAAAAGCAATGCACTCCAAGGAATGGATGTACTTGTTGGTCCCATTAAATTTGCCATGTTAGGAAAATTGAATCAATGGGCGACGAAAGAAAAGATTCTGGCAATCAATCCTTTATCAAATCAGCTTGACGACAATTTGAGTGCCTTTTCAATATCTCAGCAACCTTCTTTTTCAACCATGGCAAATGCTGGTTTTGAATTTATTTCAAAAATTTCTACGGGCCGAAAGGCAGGAATTATTTTTGGACCTGAAAAGAACGATTCCTTATTGGCTGAAGCGTATAAATCGGTTCTAAAAAAAATGGGTCGAGAGGTAGTGTTGTGGAAAAAAGTTGGAAAAAAGTCGGCGGCAAATCTTACAAAATTTCTCTTTGAATCTGGTTTGGATTCAACCTCACACCTATTTGTTGCCGACAATGAACCATTGGTAAGAACCCAACTTCCCGGGGCATATTCTTGGATAAAGGCCAGGTTTCCTATTTTGGTTTTTGGAAAGTGGATCGAAAGTTCGAACGCTGATTATGAAGAATATAACCGGCTTCCAATATATTTTATAAATCCTGATTTGCCGTTTTTTGAACATCCGCAAATGAAAAATTGGGAAAGTAGTTTTATTACAAAATGGGGTAGCCCACCAAATTGGTTTGCCTGGAAAGGTTTTGATTTAGCGGTTTCCTTATCGAAATATTGGTATTCATCCAACTCAAATGGCTTTTCTAAAATTAAGGCATCTGCAAATTTTAGAAGTGAGTTATTTCAGCAATACAGATTTTCAATACAAGAAATGGACAATCAATATGTGCCTATTTATAAGGTTGAAAAAGATTCATTCCTAAAAGTTTGGCCTGAGTAAAAGTACCTCTACGAAATCTTAGTAGGCATTTAAGTGTCTAGTTCAACATTATTATTTGGTAAATAATGATTTCTGAGAAGCCTCGAATTTTATTTTTTCAACTCTCAGAGCCATTTTTGCAGCATGATTGAATTTTTTAAAGAAGCGTTAGATTTTTTTCTTCATTTAGATAAGCATCTAAATGCCATTGTTTCAGAGTATGGAACACTCTCATATATAATTCTCTTTTTGATAGTATTCGTAGAAACCGGCTTAGTGGTAATGCCTTTGCTACCAGGCGATTCGCTACTTTTTGCCGTTGGAGCACTGGCCGCATCTGCTGCCGAAGGTCAGGGAATCAATATTGCCTTTGTGATTCCTCTTTTAATAGTAGCGGCACTTTTGGGAGATAATGTCAACTACTTTATTGGAAAAACCTTTGGAAGCCAGATTGCCAAACGGGAAAAAATATTGTTTTTCAAAAGAGAATATCTAACCAAAACAGAAGCCTATTATGCCAAGCATGGTGGACAAACCGTGATCATAGCTCGCTTTATCCCAATCATAAGGACTTTGGCTCCATTTGTGGCAGGAGCAGGAAGCATGAATTATGGAAAATACATCTATTTTTGTATAGTGGGGGCAATTGTTTGGGTTGTTGGAATTACGATGCTTGGATACCTTTTTGGAAATATTCCCATTATCAAAGATAATTTCGAAATTGTAGTATTGGCTATTATTGGTTTTTCAGTGTTGCCAATTTTTTACCAAATGGTCAAAAAGAAAGACTGAGCGATTCAGAATCAATAAATACCTTGATCCAATTTTTTATTTTGTTTAACACAACCTATTTATATTGCCCACACATTAGAACATGAAAGTAGTAATTCTTGCCGGTGGCCTTGGCACCCGCCTCTCTGAAGAAACGGATATAAGGCCCAAGCCAATGGTTGAAATAGGTGGAAAACCTATTCTTTGGCATATCATGAAAACTTACTCTTCTTATGGTTTCAACGATTTTGTAGTTTGCCTGGGTTATAAAGGGTTCTTTATTAAAGAATATTTTGCCAACTACTTTTTGCATCAAACAGATGTAACCATCGACCTGGCTACCAACGCGATGGAGTTTCATAATTCTTCAACTGAAAAATGGAAAATTTCACTAATTGATACAGGAAAAGAAAGTATGACAGGAGGCCGGATCAAAAGAATCCAGCCCTTTATTGGCAATGAACCCTTTATGCTCACTTATGGTGATGGCGTTGCAGATATAGACATTTCCAAGCTCGTCAATTTCCATAAAAACCATGGAAAACTTCTTAGCGTTACCTCCATTCAGCCATCTGGCAGATTTGGCGCACTTGAACTTGACGAAAATACCGAAAAAGTAACTTCGTTTTACGAAAAGCCAAAAGGAGATGGAATCTGGATAAATGGTGGATATTTCGTTTGCCAGCCTGAAGTGTTTGACTACATTAAAAAAGGCGATTGCACGATTTGGGAACAGGAACCTCTTCAAAATATTGCCAGCGATGGCCAATTAATGGGCTTTAAGCATGAAGGTTTCTGGAGTCCCATGGATACGCTGAAAGATAAACAGGATCTTAATGAATTGTGGAACACAGGTAAAGCCAAATGGAAAATCTGGTAGCAGAAATGGATCTTTTTGGAGGAATTTTTAAAGGAAAAAAGGTGCTTGTTACTGGTGATAGCGGGTTTAAAGGTTCCTGGATGTGCATCTGGCTCAATGCCTTAGGCGCAGAAGTTTATGGTTACTCCTTGCCCGCAAAAACAGAAAAAGATAATTTTGCAGCAACCAGACTTGGAGAGGTCATCACCCATCAGGACGGTGATATCCGGAATCTGGATGAAAT
>Ga0105046_10019836_pt1 | contig 10187 bp, 11 predicted proteins | sample MAT03_FD_78385 | JGI IMG/M metagenome (GOLD analysis project Ga0105046, IMG submission 78385) | Freshwater microbial communities from Lake Fryxell liftoff mats and glacier meltwater in Antarctica - MAT-03 (megahit assembly) | ecosystem: Environmental > Aquatic > Freshwater > Ice > Liftoff... | reverse complement strand
TTGAACAAGTACATGACACCTTAGCTGACCAACCAAGTTCAGCAGATGTGACAGAAAAAATCAGCGCAAGTCAAAGTCAGATAGAAGGATTTAAAAAATTAAAAGCACGTTTGATCACTGATTCAGAAGAGATCATTCGTTTACGTGCCAAACAAGTTTCAAAAAATAAACCATAAAAATCAAAGAATCCAATTGCACGAAAGCATAGAGTGTTATAAAAACTAGGTAACGATTTTTTGAAGTGGAAAACTTATGGTCACATACGACGACAGACCTGCCCAATTATTTATTTATCCCTCTATCTTTTTTCTCATTATAGGCATGACATTTGGTGTCTTTATTGCTTTTAATGGATTTGTTTTTCCTGATTATTTTTCAGGAGAATATGTACATTTTGGTCGCTTGCGTCCTGTGCATGTTGGATCAGTCACCTTATTATGGTTGCTCTCAGTTGATATTGGTTTAATGCTGTATTTTATCCCTCGTTTATGTGGGACATCTTTGTGGAATCCAAAGCTGGCATTGTGGAGTGGAGTTTTTTGGTGGTTGACTTTAGGGTTAGGAGTCAATTCATATCCATGGGGAACAAATTTTGGTTGGGAATATGCTGAACTTCCCACTTGGATCTCTTGGCTTCCTATTAAATTCTTTTTTGCTGTGGCATGGATTCTCATTGTGATTAATTTGTTCATGACGATTGCAAATCGACGCTTTGAAAAGCTCTACGTTTCGCTTTGGTACAGTATGGGAACATTAATTTGGACAACATTTACTCTTCTTGTGGGAAGTTTTGCCATTAATTGGTTACCTGAAGGAATTTCTCGGGTAAATGCGAGCTGGTTTTATATTCATAACTTAGTGGGCTTGATTTACACACCGATGGGATTAGCAATTGCCTATTACTTTTTACCTAAACTTGCGAACACACCTATTTATAGTCACCGTTTATCCATGATTGGATTTTGGTCAGTTGCCTTTATTTATGCGTGGGTGGGAACGCATCACATGATTCATGGTCCGATCTCACAATGGCTACAAACTACTTCAATTGTGTTCTCCATGTGGTTATTTATTCCTGTTTGGACAGTTGTTTATAACTTATTTGCAACCGTTCGAAAAGACTGGGCGAAATATTTACAAAGTGCGCCGATTCGTTTTATTATGATGGGAAATATTTTTTATCTATTAACATGCATTCAGGGACCCATCCAATCTTTACGCAATGTCAATGAAATCACCTCTAAAACGGATTGGATTATTGGACACTCTCATATTTCGCTCTATGGTACTTTTACTTTTTTTGCCATCGCAGGAATCTATCAGGCCATTCCTGTGATGGCTAAAAAGCCTTTGTGGTCCACACGGCTGGCTGATTGGCATTTTGCATTTAATTTATGGGGAAGTATTCTTTTTCTCTTATCCTTATGGATTGGAGGATTTTTACAGGGGTTAATGTGGGCAAATTGGGCAGATGGTTCGTCCTATGCAGAGTTTCATAATAATCTGACTCGTCTTCCTTTCTTGCAAACAGTAGCTGATACACGTAATTGGTGGATTTTAAGAGGAATTGGAGGGCTGATTATTCTATTTGGTAATATCTTATTTGTGGTAAATATGTTTAACACAATTGTGCTCAAACAAGTCGCACAACTCAGTACACCCCGTGAACTGCGAGCAGCGACATGACTTCCCCTCAAACACCCACTCCAGAAGATAAACATTCTCCCCCTCATTCTCGTTTTGTTTACAAGTTGGATCGTTCAGCGATTATGATGATTGTAGGAGTCATTCTTTTATTCTCGACATCTATCATCGTGACATTGGTAGCTCCCCGTTTTGTTGATTCGACATGGACAAGCCCTTCTAGTCCTTATCAAGTGCAAATGTATGAGATTCAAGATCCAAATGTGTACTTAAGTAGTGTGGCAACGGGAGGAAATGAATTGCAATATGTGCATCATTTAAAACAAGATTTTACTCTGTTATCTTTCAAAGAATCAGAAAATTTACGCTTTGTCAGTCCCTCTGAGCTAGAATCATTTATTACACGTTTTGAAGAAAAAACATTGAAATTGACTTCACGCTTATTAATGCTCCGTGAACCTGAAGGCGACATGGTTGCTGAGGCAGATAAACTTCGTCAAACATTACAAAAAAAACGTCCTTTAGAACAAGGCAAAATTCCGCAAATGGGATTAGATAAAGTCAATTATCAAATTCTTGAGCTTTATGATCCTCAGGTAACAGAAGCTTTTTCTTTAGAGCAGATGGGAGGAATCTTACAAAATTGGGTGGATGAAAATTACGTCGTTTTAGATGAATCTTCTAAACATCCTTATCATCAAGATTATGGTGTGGTGTATGTCAAAAATCCACGAGAATTTAGGATCAGCCCTTTGCGTTTCGGAGCTGAGCAAAGATGGCATTATGATCCTGCTGGACGTCCCGTCAAAAACATTGAAGAGTTAAAAAGTCCTGCTTTAGGATTTTTTTCCAGACGTGAATTGATTTATTTAGGTGAACACATTTATGCGATTGAAGGATGTTGGTATTGCCATACAGATCAGACAAGGACCCTTATTCAAGATACCGTTTTAAATGGATCTGACTCCTATCCAGCGCCTCCTTCTTCAGCAAACGAATATATTTATCAAAAAATTACCTTTCCTGGTACACGACGTATTGGACCGGATCTCTCAAGAACTGGGGTTAAAAGACCGAGCCGGGATTGGCACAAAGCGCATTTTTGGTCACCAAAAACAGCCAGTGTGGGATCGATCATGCCGGCATTTCAACATTTTTTTGACGATGATCCTAGAGGAACAGGAAGAAGCGCAATTGGTATTCCTAACCACCGTTTTGAAGCCATGTATCAGTACTTGATGACAAAAGGAACCCGCATTACCCCTCCCACTCAAGCGTGGTGGCTAGGAAAAGACCCGATTAAGACAAAAGAAATCATTGAAGGACAACGAACCTTACAATGAAATTTTTAGCAGTCATTGATGGAGCAGGTGTTTACGGCAGTATTTTGCATTACGCATTAGTCATTGCCTTTGTAGGAAGTGCTTTTATCATTTTTCTTTATTTATGGAAAATTAAACGTTTAGACATGGATGAAGAGCCCAAGTATCAAATGATGAAAGAGGATGAGCGGGAAAAAGAAGGAGAAAAAAGATGACAAATGAACCAAAAGATCAAGTGGCGAATCCTCATTTTCCAGGTGAGATTGAACTCTACGGAGATCCGGGCATTGCTTCTTTTGATGCAAGAGTCCCTAAGTTTTTGATGATTCTTTATATTGTGATGCCTATTTGGGGTTTCTTCACTTTTTATTATTTTTGGAATGGCAGTTTAGGCTGGTTTGACCGCGGGTATTGGCATCAATTACAGATTGCTGCTAATACCACATTTCCTATTGAAAATCAAAACATGCGTTTAGAGGAACCCATCCCGCCAGAACAAATTCCTACAACCAAGCAATTAAAATGAATAATGATCCCAATTCTCTTTCAAAACTGCTCTATGAAAAAACACAACTTATTCATCGAGAAGTTGAACAAGTTCCCTTCTTCGACTTACTCATGCGGAATCAATTAAGTGCGTCGGCTTATCATCATTACTTAACAAATTTATTTCCCATTTACCATGCACTAGAACGAGGCATGGAAGCCAATCTTAAAACACATGAAGGCTTACGCCTAGTTTATTTTCCTGGAATTTGTCGCGCACAACCCATTCAAGAAGATTTAAATACTCCTCCTTTTAATACAACGCATTCAGAAGTTTCTCCAGAAGCAAAAGCGTATGAAAACCACTTAATTCATTTAGCCCAAACAGACCCTCTTTTGCTAATTTCACATGCCTATACCCGTTATTTAGGAGATTTATCTGGAGGAGTCATGATGAAAGCGCATGTAGCAAAGTTATGGCCTGGTGCTGTGCATTTCTTTGATTTTGGTCAAGCCCTTAAAGAGACGCAACAAACACGTTTGACTGCGCTAAAAGATTTATATAAATCACGTTTAAATGCCATCCCCTTAGATGATATATTGAAAGAACGTCTCATAGAAGAGGCTCAATTAGCTTTTAGAATGTCTGGTGATATTTTAAAAAGCATTCCTCATGAATCATAAAAAATCTTAAAATTTTTGTAGCTCGAAAATCATATCGCTTCTTACAATAAGATCCCTTATGAATATTTAACGAGCACTTATGTCATTTCCTCATTCTCAGCGAGAATCTATTATTTTATTTCTTCAAATGTTACGACAAGAAATTATTTCTACTTTTGAAAGATTCGAAACTTCTACTTCTTTTACTTACCAAAAATGGAAGCATCATGAAGAAGGAGGAGGAGAAATCGGAATTTTACGGGGAAAATTTTTTGAAAAAGCTGCTGTCAATTGGTCGGGAGTGGGAGGGAAAAAATTTCCTATGGCAGACGGAGAAGGAGCTTTTTTTGCGACAGGAATTAGTTTAATTACCCATATGACGAATCCTCATCTGCCCACTGCCCATTTTAATATTCGTTTTATTGAAACAGAGAAGCGATGGTGGTTTGGAGGGGGCTATGATTTAACCCCCATGGGTTTTCCTTATGCAGAAGATACGACTCATTTTCATGACACAGCAGCGACAGCCTTGCATCCTTTTGGTGGGACACTTTATCCCACTTTTGCGCAAAATGCTAAAGAATATTTTTATATCCCTCATCGTCAACGAGAACGAGGAGTGGGAGGCATTTTCTTTGATCATTGGAATACAGGAGATTTTGCCAATGATTATGCATTGTGGCAGTGTGTAGGCCACTCATTTTTAAAAGCCCTTCTTCCTATCTATCAGAAGCGTAGGTCGCAACCTTACACTGATGAAGAGCGCGAACAGCAATTACACGCGCGTGCGCACTATGTTGAGTTTAATTTATTGTACGATCGTGGCACCCGTTTTGGATTTCAATCAGGTGGAAATCCAGATGCCATCTTGTGTTCCATGCCCCCACTTGTCAAATGGTAATAAAAATTAACTAAAGGATTATTAATAATGTTTCGTTTAATCATTTCGCTATTTTTCTTAGGCTTGTTTATCAATCCACTTCAAGCAGCTTTGAAAGGAAAAGTCGATTTAGGGCCCACTTATATTGACGTGGATGTTTTAGAATCAGGAAAAACTGTTGATCACCTGCATATGGTCGGAGTGAAAGGCGATTTGACATTGCTTTTATATCAGGGGCTTTATATTAAATCAGGTTTTATTTTAGCATCTGATCATGGTGATTTAGCATCAGGAAGTGTGGCATTAGGCTATTACGTGCCTATCAATGAATCATTAAGAATTTTGCCACATGGAGGTGTCACTTGTGGATATCTCAGAACAAAAATTGATATTGAAGCATTAGGATTACATGATTTAAAAGAGCGTTTCCGATCAGTGAGTCCTTTTGTAGGATTAGAAGTATGTTATACTTTTGCAAAGAAATGGACCATAACAGCTATTTATCAATTTGCATGGAGCCGTACACATACAAAAATTAAACCGATTGTTTCTTCAACAGGTCATTCTGCTGGCTCTAATTATTCATTGGGTTTGGAGTATAGTTTAAATGATCATTGGTCAATTAATGCAGGCGTGGGATATAACGAATCTTTGTCCAAAGAAAAGCATGGTCTTCGTGCCAAAGGAGCCAAATTGGGATTGGGTTATTATTTTTAAGGAATGAGGATGCGTTCAGATCAAATTATTCATTACTATGAGACTTGTGATGCAGATTATCGTTTATTTTGGGATCTTGCTCATAGTCATGCGATGCATGCAGGGTATTGGGATGAACACACCAAAACCTTACGTCAGGCATTGCAACGTGAAAATGAAGTTTTAGCTCAACGTGCGCATATCCAGCCAAATGATCGCGTGTTAGATGCTGGCTGTGGAGTAGGTGGTAGTGCAATTTACTTAGCTAAACATTATCATTGTGAAGTGGTAGGAATTACCTTGAGTGCTAAACAGGTTGAAACTGCACGACAAACTGCACAACAAGAAAGTGTGCAGGATTTAGCAACATTTGAGGTGATGGATTATACATCTACCACTTTTCATGATCACTCATTTGATGTGGTTTGGGGAGTTGAAAGTATTTGCCATGCAGCAGATAAACGTTTATTTATTAGGGAGGCGGCTCGTTTACTTAAGCCTAAAGGACGTTTAATTATTGCAGATGGATTTGCTAAACAAGCGATTTATTCTCCACCAGATCAATTGAAGATGGATACTTGGTTAAAAGGGTGGGGAGTCAGTACGTTGGCACAGGCTTCACTCTTTGAAAGAAGTCTACAGGAGGAAGGTTTTGTGTTAATTGAATTCCAAGATGTCACTCAACATGTGATGCCTTCCTCCCGCCGTCTTTACTGGCTGTCTTGGCCAGCCATTCCTTTATCTAAGCTAGGAGAATTAGTAGGTTGGCGAAAGCCTGCTCAAACAGCTAATCTTTATGGTGCTCGTTGTCAATATCAAACATTGAAAAAAGAGCTATGGCATTACGGCATTTTATATGCCGAAAAAGGATAAGTTTAGGGGTCAGTTTAGGGGTCATGCCTGACATCCTGACATTTAACTCTGAACTTATGGGGTGGCCATCCAGTCTCGTAATTCTTGCACCTGTTTGGCGACAAAAGGATTAGTGCTGCATTTGATTTCTAGTCGGTTTGCAAGTTTTGTTAAGCCGCTTGGATCGCGATTTAAAAATTTTCCAAGCTGTTCAAGTGACAGACCGTTAGTTTCTCTGGATAATAGTGAAGCTAGTGCTCTTGCATGTGACAGCCTGGAGCTCTTTCCGGGATTACGGATTTCTTCTGTGGTCAAATTATTTTGGTCACATATTTTATTTATGAGTATTGCCAAATCAATTATTTTTTTGGGTTTTTCATTGGCTTTTGGCAAAACCTGATTAAGAAACTTCTCATCACCTATCATCCCATTTACCAGCCCTGATTTGAAATCATATTCGGTTTGGATTCCTATTCCCTTCAAAACGTATTTATTAAAATTACTAATCGCATCACTGCGAACAGAATGGAATTTATTTAGGAGTCGATCTGCGGACAACCATACAATTTCATCTAGTCCTAAATAAACCCTATGACTACTCCATGGGTAATTTTCTGGGGAGGTTACTATGCTTGCTCTAACCGGATTAAGATGGATGTATCGGATCAATTCTTTAAAATATTCACCATCATCAACCAGGATCGAATGGAAACGTCCTTGAAATAAGTGGACAATACGGTTGTATTTACGATTGATGTACCGAGCATATCTGAAAGCCAGATAGTGCATAAATTTAGATAGGGTAGTTTCCGATACTCTGATCGCAAGATGGATATGATTTGACATGAAGCAGAAAGCCTCTACATTCTGATTAAAACGTTCTGCAGATTGTTGAATTAGAAGGCACATGCGATACCTGTCTTCGTTTGAAAAGAAGATATCATGTCCATTATTGCCGCGTAGCATGACATGATAGGTAAAATTAGGTGCTTGGAATCTATGTCGTCTGGCCATGTGACGAATACTATATAAAAAATTGAAAAATCCTGGCAAGATAAATTAAAAATCCAAACAATGTCAGGATGTCAGGCATGACCCCAAACCTGACCCCAAACCCTTCCTAATTGATAACCACAGAATTTAGCAGCTGTTTGCAATAAGGCATATGGAATTTTTTGCGGATAGGTTTTCAATAATTTTTTGAGCATTGTTTTAACATATGCGTGTCCTCTTTTTGTATCCTCTCCTTTTACAGCTAATAATTCCTGATACATTTGACGAGCCAATCCCATATCAAAATGGCGGCAAAATTCTTGTTTTAAATTGTAGCGGTGTGAATGACAAACTTGCGCTTCTGCAACATAAGCAATCTGATGGTGTTGTCTCAATAGTTTAGCCACTGCAATTGTATCTTCACCAAATAAAATAGAAGAAAATCCTCCTATTTCATCTAAAGCAGATTGCGAATAAGCAGCGCAAGAATTTGAACAGAAAAATGTGTAGCTGCCCCACTGCTTAAAATCTTGAATCCCTCGAATATGGCTTCTATCCGGATAGTTATATTCCCTTGCAAAAGCTTCAAAAAAATCGGCTCCTGGGTGAGGCAGTTGCCTCGCATATGCAATAGATGCTTGTTGTTTGATCAATGGATCCACAAGATAATTAAGCATATGGGATGACGTTGCATAAGCATCTTGTGTCATCATTACAACAATTGAAGTCCCTAATAAACGGCGTCCTTTTTCCCTCGTCAACCCATGATTAAATTCATGTTGCGGAATGACATGCGTTTCAATACCTAATTGTTGCGCATATTCAACTGTTCCATCTGTTGAAGAAGAGTCTAAAAGCAGTAGCCTAGGTTTTAAAGGAGATTGTAAAAGAGGAGGCAAACAAAATGGAAGATGATGCCTGGCCTGAAAAGTTGGAATAAAGACACCAATTGAATGTGACATACGTTTTCATTTAATGAGATGTGAGTTCTTGTTCATCTTGACTCAAAGGTGGAAGAACAAAGACTAAACTGAAATCTTCCAGGGGATTGACAAGAGGTTTTGCCTCAAGATTATAAAAATAATCCCCTTCTTTTAAAAGACCTATTTTTTTAATTCGTGCAACCGGCAGTCCAGGAGGAAAAATACCGTCCATTCCCGTTGTAATCAAAATATCATCTACTTTCAACAGGGGGATTGCCGGCTCTTGTGGATGTGCATGCCCTTTCCCCGTGCGTAGGTCCCTTGCTTCTCCTTCTGCATCTGCAAAATCATAGTTAAATCCAATCCCTTTGAGTAAAGGTTCCTCTTGCTTGTTGAACCAGGTGACCCCTCCTTGTAGTTCTCCTTTTGCTAAATAAAAAGATTTTTTAGCTAATTGCAAATTATTTTTGAATTGTGTCAATAGCTCCACTAAATGGGCTTGTTGATCAGGAGAAAGGGCTGCATATTTTTTACGTCCTAATTGTTGTAAAAGACTATCAATTTGGTCGTACAATTGTAAATCTTGTTCTCGTCCTCTCACCGCACGGACTGCAGGATGTAATTGAGGATCTGTCAATAAACGCACATGTGATTGTGTCTGTCCAACATAATCAATCAAACCAATGACTGTGCGTCCAATCACAACAGGACTGTTTTTCGCAATCACAGGTATTTCTAACGATTGATTGGTAGACTGACCCACATTAATCCAAAGAGATTGGTTCCATCGATCCCAAGAACGAAAAATGACTCGAGCGGGCGTGGCTTGATCAATAAATGTCCAGTTTGACAAAACAGGTTCAGAAGGATTTTGCCTCATTAATTGCTGCCATTCATGGATCTGATTTTTAAGGAGCTCATTTTCAATTTGTAAAAAATTTCTTTCTTCCTGAATAGCTAATGAATTCGTAGATAAAGAGGAGGCAGTAAAAAATGATTTAAAATTTAATAAATGATGCCAAAAGGGAGAAATGAACGAAATGGAGTGCTCACGTAATCGATGTTGAGTAGAAGAAGATAAACTTAAAATAAGAAGAATTAAAATGAAGATTAAACAATAAGTTTTTATAAAATTTTTTTGCACAGTTTATTCCATCACATCACTGAGAGCAATGCGTCAACGATAGTATTTAAGTTTTGAGTATTGAGTCCAGCCACATTAATGCGGCCGTTACTTGGCATATAAATTCCTTTTTCATCACGTAATTGTTGCACTTGCTGCGTGCTTAATCCGGTAAAAGAAAACAATCCTTTTTGATGATGCATATAGGAGAGGTCACGATCTTGCACTCTGACTAAAAGAGCAGCTACTAAAGCTTTGCGCATTTCTTTAACCCGTTCACACATGTTGAAAAGTTCTGATTTCCATTCTTCAGTGAGTTCTGGGGATTTTAAAATCGTCGACACAATTCGTCCACCGTGAAGAGGTGCGTTAGAAAAATTTCCTCGGATTAAACTTTTGACCTGGCTCCCAATTTTTACCATCTGTTCAGGTTGCGAACCTATCACTGTTAAGAATCCAACTCGCTCTCCATAAAGTCCAAAATTTTTCGCGAAAGAATAAGCCACAAACATCTCATGTCCTTGCTCAGCAAAATAACGAATGGCAGCTGCATCTACATCCAAATCGGTGCCAAATCCTTGATAAGCCATATCAAATAAAGGAAT
>Ga0105046_10019832_pt1 | contig 10188 bp, 10 predicted proteins | sample MAT03_FD_78385 | JGI IMG/M metagenome (GOLD analysis project Ga0105046, IMG submission 78385) | Freshwater microbial communities from Lake Fryxell liftoff mats and glacier meltwater in Antarctica - MAT-03 (megahit assembly) | ecosystem: Environmental > Aquatic > Freshwater > Ice > Liftoff... | reverse complement strand
TGACGCATGGTCTTCCGATTTCTTGGAATAGCGAAGAGATCGTTATCCTAGAACGCACAGGCCAAATCGTTTCGTTCCTGCCCCGGGAGATCTTGGAGCACGCCATCCTCAAGGAGTCATTTATTCCTCACACTTCGATGCATCTACGTGGCGCTCTCCAAGAAGAGTTTGGACGATCCTACGCTGTCGATGGGTCTGGGGATTTTGTGATCGTCGCCTCAAAATCCACCGTATCACAATGGACAAAAGTTTTTTCGGAGCTCCAAAGGTCGTTCGTTCAATACTTTTCAACACGTGGATACCCAATTAAACGCCCCGACTTTCCTCTCGTCGGTATTGTCTTCCGAAATCAGGCGGATTTTTTTAGCCATGCTGCCGCTAATCATATCAATATCTCGCCATGAACCGCTGGTTACTACAGTATCGTTACCAACCGACTATATCTCTTCGAGCCGGATGGGAATCTTGTTGATCAACAAGAAGCTATGGCTACTATTCGTCATGAAGCTACCCACCAGCTTGCTTTCAACTGCGGAATTCATCAACGTCTTTCGTCACCGCCACTGTGGGTCATTGAGGGGTTAGCTTCTATTTTCGAAGCATCCGGAATGACCAGCTCTCGATCTAGTATTGCGACCAATGCGTTGGTAAATCAAAGTCGCATAGATACGTGGAAGGAAATCTCGCGACGCCCCGACCAGCTAGCTCTCTTCCTAGACAGCATGATTCGGGACGACGGGCTTTTCAGAAGCGACCCTGATTCGGCTTATGCAATTGCTTGGGGAATCTCTCTCTATATGTCAGAACGGGATTCGTCCAAGTATTCGAAATACCTACAGAAGATGTCCAGACTTCCAATTGGGCGAGCTTACTTATCGTTAGAACGCGTGACCGATCTACATGGTGAGTTTTCTGGATCGACGGCCATGTTAGTTCAATCGGCTATTCGATACATCGATCAAATCTCACCGCAATAAGCGTCCTGTTCGGACCTTGATCGCCATATGTTCAGCGACGAAAAGCACTCAAGCAGTAATTCCGCAAGCCTGTCCATCGCAAACGACTCCGATTGATAGTGTCCAATGGTTAGCAGGCCGATACCGAGGCTTGTCGCTTCCAGAAATTGATGATAGGTCGCTTCACCTGTTACGAGCAAATCGACGCCAGCTTTCATTGCCGAGCCAACGAAACTCCCTCCGCTACCGCAAACGATCCCGATCCGACTTACCTTTGTCTCCACAGAACGGTTACATTGAAAATGGGGTTCATTGATCGACGCTCGAATTTGGCTAACCAGCGCGTCAATCGTATCGACGTTGGTTGCAATCCCCTTGCGACCTGTTCCAAGCTGAAGTTGTGACTTCGACTCATTATTCATCGAAAAAAATCTTCGCTGTTTTTCATTCAACGGAATCATTGGCTGGACATCTTCTAACGCCAATAGATTAGCAAGCTGCTGGTTGATTCCACCGAACGCATTGTCCCAAGCCGTATGAGGCGAGTAAACGGCGACTTTGGCCGAAGCCAATTGCCAGAGGTATTTCCCGGTGGATGTCGACGGAGTGATTTGCGAAATGGGCTTAAATGGCAGCGGATGGTGTACCACCACACAATTCACCTCGTTTGTGATCGCTTCTTCGACAGTCTCGGCTGTGATCGTCAAACAGGTCATTACACTTTTGATTTCGCAGCACGGATCGCCAACAAGTAAACCTACATTGTCCCAATCCTCTGCGATCGCAAGTGGCGCAAGTTCGTCAAGCCGATCTAAAATCTGTTGAAGTCGTATCATTGATTAGTTTTCCTTAGATCGATCTTGCTAATTGCTATCCTCCCAAAGAACTTGGGAGGGTCGAAAAGCGAGCCTTAAAACGACCTTTTCGGGGAGGGCGAGATTTGACCGCGATATATTAGATTGAACTCTCGACATCCTCCCCTCACTGGCGTGGCTATCGTCCGCCGACCCTCCCCATACTACGTTTCGGGAGGATTACAGCGATCTGTTGAAGCGTCATTGAGCGAATACTCTTGAATAATTTCGGTCATACGATGGTCGAACTGTCCTCGTGTGTAGACGGCATCAATACCTGCATCGGCTGCTGACTGTAACAATGCGCCGGCAACATGCGGGCCATATGCGATGATCGAAACCGATGGAAGCTTCTCTCGAATCACATTGACCACCCCTTGAACATCCAATTCACGTAGTGCGAGATCGATAATTACAAGACGGCCGTCCGTCGATTCAGCTATTTTCTGAATGAGCGTCTCAATGTTACGATTCACAACCAATGTTGCTTCAGCACCCGCCTCGCGTAAGTCGCTGATCGACTGGGACACACGCGAATGAAACATCAAGTCGCTCGTAAGAAATCCAATTGTAGGCATATTTTGAACTGATCCGAATGGAAGAAACATCAATGTTGGACACGTTATGGGAACTTCGAAATAAGGTTGGCTTCGTCGGCTCTGTTGAGCGAGCGAAGGATGTCAGCGGCCCGATCTCTTGCTTGGCGATCTACAGAAGTATGCATAGATGCTAGTCCAACGACACGTAGGTACTCTTGAAGGGCTTGAGTCTTCAATGAGGACCTTTCCAGCTTCTCTGCAATGGCGATTGACGGTCGCATCTGAAGGAAAACCGGTAATCGATCTCGTGACATTTTCCAGTCTTCGTACTTGTTTATAACCTCTTTAGGAGTTGCAAGTCGCCATAATTGGGCGGTAGCCAGTTGCGAGACAGGGCTATCCGAATCCTGAGAAAGCTTCTCCAGGATTACCTTGGCGGGATCCAATCGAGGCGTTCCAAGAAGCCATGAAGCACCTAGCAATTGAGCATCACGTGATTCTGTCTCCTTGAGCCAAGCTTCCGCAGCTTCGGCCATCGCACTATCAATCTTTGTCGTCTGCCAAACCAATGGAGCGAATTCGTAAACGATTTCGGGTGCCGAGTCTTTTAAAAGCGACAAGAAGAGTTTTCCTGCAATGACCCTTTGATTTTGCATCCAAAAGGCGTCAACCATCTTCGCGACCAGTAGCCGTTGCTGCCAACTAGGAAGCTTGCCTCCCGAAACCACTGTTTTCCCAAGCAGAATCACTTCCGTGTATTGTCCACTGGCGAACAAACGATCAGCTTCCGCGGCTTCGTTCGCTCCCCATGAGAAAACAATACTATCGATCGTATTCGAGGGCCGATTCTCTATGCTAGAATCGGTCGAGAGTTTGTAGATGATGCTTGTAGCATTGAAATCCACGATCCGGGCTTTTAAAGTCTCTGGTTCAGTCTGGCTCCATTGAGAGCTGGAAGAACTTGCGGCTCTAAAAACAATCGTAGCCATGCTGGCCTTATCCTGGGACTCGAATGCCGGGACTACTGTTTCCACCTGTGTTTCTACCTGAGCAAGCAATTGAGGCGCACATTTCAACGCGAAATACCCGACGGTGCAAGCTGCAAGTGCAAACCACCAAACGATTTGTATCTTCGGTCGGCGAAAGTTGATCATTTGGGATAGTTTGAAGTCATTGCTTTGGGCTTCCGTTTACATCTCGAACCAATCAGGAAAATTCGACATTGCAGTACGATATTGGATTGGGATTCTTTATGGGAACGGAATTGTAGAGTACGATTCGTAAAGTTGGTGGGGACTGGCGAGCAGAGATTTATATATTTTCTGACGTCTATTCTATACCTAATTCTCCAATTGCGTCTCTCTAAATTTATTGTTCAATGCCATCGCTTAATATTGTTACGTTTCCTCATCCCGTATTGCGAATGAAATCGAAACCAATCGCCCGGGTTGACAAGGAATTTCAGCTGATCGTACAGGAAATGTTTCGATTAATGTACGAATCCAAGGGCGTCGGTTTGGCAGCCAATCAAGTCGGTCTTCCGATCCGACTATTTGTTTGCAATCCATCTGGGAAACGCGATGAAGGCACGGAAATGGTTTTTATTAATCCCGTAATTACGAAACAAAAGGGAGTCGAAGAGGCGGACGAAGGCTGCCTTTCACTGCCTGGAGTAAACGCAACCGTCAAGAGAAGCAAAATTCTGTGGTTAAACGCATATGACCATACAGGCAAAGAAATCAATTCTGAATACACAAGCTTCCTGGCGAGGATTATCCAACATGAAACAGATCATTTAGAAGGTGTTTTATTTTTGGATCGTATCTCCGAGGCATCCGCCAATGCCATCGCTTATAACCTAGACACGCTTCAACAAGACTACAGTTCCAGACAACGGACAGGCTCACTCGCAAGTGACACTTCGGCGATCGAAGAAGCCGCTCGCTGGGAGAAGCAATATTGCTGAAACGCCGTCTGATACTGATGGGAACTGGCGGTTTTGCGGTCCCTTCTTTTGAGGCAGTAAAAGGCGATTCGCGAGTGGACATAATTGCAATCGTAACAAAACCAGTAGTCAATGAAGGTTTTAATAAACAACTTGCGAACCCTGTTCTTGCTTGGGCACAGACAAACTCACTTCGCATCTTTAGCCCACAATCAATCAACACAGATGAGTCGATCCTTTGGCTTCAACAAGAATCGGCTGATCTCCTTTTTGTTTGCGACTATGGTCAAATTCTCTCGCGTGTTGCGCTGGCAACCGCCAAGTACGGTGGAATCAATTTGCATGGATCGCTTTTACCACGGCATCGCGGTGCCGCTCCAGTTCAGTGGAGTATTCTTCGAGGTGATATAACTACGGGCGTTTCGGTCATTCACATGACGCCAAAACTCGATGGTGGACCGATACTCAGCCAAGCAACAACAACGATCAAGGTTGGACAAACGGCTTATGATTTGGAGCAAGAACTCAGCCTGTCCGGCGTTGAGTGTACCCTAGAGGCCATCGAGACGATCTTTCGCCAAGAGAGTCCCGAGATGGAGTCTTCGATCGCCGCCAGCCAAGATCCCTCCCTAGTAACTCCAGCTCCACGACTTTCCAAAGCCGATGGTCAAATCGACTGTCGATATGATGTAACGCTGATCGACCGACAGTTTCGTGGCCTACAGCCCTGGCCAGGTCTCTATGGAATGATGATTGATGACAGCAACCGCGCGACTAGGATCATTATTGGTTCTGCGACACCAATTCGCTTAAGGCCCGACGCGGAGGCAATTTACGAATCGTCAATTGGTCAATTGCTTTGGGACGAACGAGCGTTGAATGCGATCGGTGCTGAACAATGGGCATTGATGGAGTCTAAAGAATTTCGTTCGTCGCAATTACTTCTTGCAGTGTGCAAAAATGGCTTTCTCAAAATCGATAGGTTGCAACCCGCTGGGAAACGCATGTTGACAAGTGGTGAATTCCTCGCCGGCTATCGCAAGAACTCATCGTTGCACTTACAGTTTCCAACGGTGACCCCTTGTCATCCATTACTCGATAAGCTTATTTGAGTACGCATGACTACTATCAACGATGGATACAGCTATCGTCATGAAGTTGGCCCGACGGCCGCAAAGCTTTCCACTCTTTCATTTCTGGCAAGTCATTTTTCTCATTCTAGCGAATCCGAGTGGCTTGGACGGATCGAAGCAGGCGAAGTGCTGCTAGACGATAGGATTGCGACCGGGACTGAGCGATTGTGCATTGGGCAGATAGTGATATGGAATCGCCCTGGATGGGCTGAATTGGATACTCCTCAGCACTACGAAATCGCATATCAAGACAAGCACCTTCTGGCTGTGGCCAAACCCAGCGGGCTACCAACTATTCCTGGGGCTGGCTTCTATCGGAATACGCTGCTAAATCTTGTTCAAAAAGATTTTCCACAAGCTCGCCCTCTTCATCGTTTGGGGCGAGCAACTTCAGGGCTCGTGTTGTTCGCTTTCGATAGGCAAACAGCCGCAGCGATAACTCTTCGCTGGCCGAATATTCAAAAGCAGTACCAAGCCCTTGGCAGCTTGATTGCCTCGGAGGATGTCTATGACATACGATGTCCTATCGGCCCCTGGGATCATCCTCGACTGGGAAAAATCCACGCAGCCAACGAATCTGGCAAGCCAGCAAGAAGTGTTGCTCGGGTTCTTCAACGACGCTCTAGCTCTACCATATTTGAAGTCGACCTTCACACTGGCAGACCACATCAGATCCGCATACACCTAGCCCATATCGGACACCCTCTAGTAGGTGACCCGCTGTATGCCGTGGGTGGGCAACCCATTCCTAGCAATCCTGGCTTACCTGGCGATGCGGGCTACTGGTTGCATGCCAAGCGACTCACCTTCCCACATCCCTTTTCGTGTGAATCGGTCGACATTAATGCGTCACTTCCGGCAATTCTCAATGTGGACTAACGCTGCCGCCAATGAATGATTACTTGCCGTTTTACATATTGCTCGTTGGAATACTGGTTTGCTTCGCGGTTGATAGACTCTTTCGTGGAATGGCTAATCAAGGATCTTTGCATTGGTGATCAAGCGTAGGAATTCAAAGTTACTTTTGAATTTTCCTAGCTGAGTCGTTAGCTGCTCCATCGCATCGACTGGGTGCATCGAATTGAGCGTTCTGCGAATCATGGTTACAGCATGCAGTGTCTCAGGATCGTGAAGGAGTTCTTCACGACGGGTTCCTGATTGACTGATATCGATCGCTGGCCAAACACGACGGTCGGCAAGCTTACGATCGAGTACCAGCTCCATGTTTCCGGTCCCTTTGAATTCTTGGAAAATCAGCTCATCCATCCGCGAACCAGTATCGACAAGAGCCGTACCAACGATGGTCAGTGAGCCACCTTCTTGGAACGACCGTGCTGTTGCGAAGAGCTTCTTTGGAATGTCCATGGCTTTGATGTTCACACCACCGGACATGGTTGGGCCGCTATTCCCAACCCACTTGTTGAAAGCACGTGCCAGTCGCGTAATAGAATCCATCAGCAAGAAAACATCTTGACCCATTTCGGCGAGTCGCTTGCAACGGTCGATGACGAGCTGACTTAGTCGGACGTGAGAGTCGACATCTTCATCGAGTGAGCTAGCGATGACTTCGCCATTCGTCACGCTGCGTCGCATGTCGGTAACTTCTTCGGGACGTTCGTCGATAAGAAGCACAATCAGTTTGACTTCAGGGTAGTTCTCTGCAATCCCCTTACTGATGTGCTGAAGCATAATCGTCTTACCTGATCTTGGAGGCGCAACGATAAGTGCTCTCTGACCACGACCGAGTGGCGCAAGCAAATCTATGATTCGATTGGTAAGGGGTTGCTGTCCAATTTCGAGTTTCAGCCAACGATCTGGATTGACCGCTGTGAGAGTATCGAAGGCCTTTACATTTACGTATTCGTCTGGCGGCATGCCCTCGACATCTAGGATTTCTTTAATCCGCGGGCCTTGTTGGCGGCGAGCGTGGACCATGTTTGCGCGTACGATGAGTCCTTGACGAAGACCGAATTTCTCGATCATTGTCCCAGGTACAAAGGGATCTGTACGTTCGCGAGAGTAGTTGTTGGACGAGTTTCTCAGGAAGCCATAGCCATTCGGATGCATCTCGAGCATCCCAACGAACTCCTTGGTGACTTCTTCCTCGCCAACAGTCGCATCCACTGGAGCGCCATCACCCGAAGCATCTTCGGTAGTCGCACCGCCAGGCCCTGCAGGCCTGCTTCCGCCGTAAGGCCTACGAAAACCACCAGTACGAGAGCGATTTGAGCGAGGTCGGCCATTGCCACCACCTCCGCCTCCACCACCTCCGCCTCCACCACCTCCAGTGTTGGAACCTCCCGAGGAATCATCCGAACCACCGGGAAAACGAGAACGATAACGCTTCTTCTTGGGCATTGAGAAAATCCGAGACCAGGACCTATAGCTCGAAACGTTGCATCCACAGGATTGATCAAATAATCAGGCCCTTTTCGAAATTCCCGACACATGTCGAGATGCTGGATACAACCCCTAGCGAGCAAACAAAAAACACCACAACGTCCGAACAATCCGTACGGTACTGGGTGCAAACCAAAGTGCAAAATTGTAAAAAACCCGCTAAAACCCAAAAAACATTTCTTAACGAAACTTTTTTCGGTAGTGACGGACTGAGTTACCCACAACTATCGCTAATCATCAGCGATACTGACTTTACTGCTTTCGAGAAATTCGATAAAGCTGGAGTCATTTCGAATCCAAATCGAAGAACATGGTATCACCATCTCTTCGGGACTCGTACTATAGAACTTGCTGTTACCTAAATATTCACCACTAGATCGATTGCTGTCAAGCCTAGTCGATCAAAAACTAAGCTAACTAGATAGTTTTATCCAGATAATCGGATTTATCCTCATGATCGGATCAAGATTTTGAGGTAGGGGCGACGATGAGCTAAAAGTATTGTAGCTCCGCTCGTCACCGAAATCTTGAGATTTAGAATGACCCAAAACGCAATCCGAACTCTTGTTTGTGTATTCGCATTGTGCCTCGGGCCGCACATTTACGCTGTAACTAACACTTCGGTGCAGTGGGGGGATGATGTTTCGGCCGCACTCCAACAATCGGCCCTCTCCGGCAAGCCAATACTTCTTCATTTTTACAGCAACAACTGCCCGCCATGCAAAATGCTCGATACGCGAGCATTCAAAGACGAGAAAGTCATCGCTGCCTTGAGCGATGAAACAATCCCTCTAAAAATTAATGTTGATAAGAAAAGGAGCATTGCAGATCGGTATGAGGTAACTCGTTGGCCGACCGACGTTTACCTTCATCCCAATGGTGACGAAATCGGACGATCAGTAAGTCCTCAAGACCCTCAAAAATATTGCGAGCTCGTATCGCGGGTAAACCTGATCAACAGCGACTGGATCACCGAGAGAATTGCCTCGCAGAATCCCCTGATCAACAAATCCCTGAAAAACAAATCCCTGAATGACAATAATCTGAACAACAATAATCTGAACGGAACCGAAGTTGCTGAATCAACTTCAGTTAGTCATTTACCTGCTCGAGTTGACATGAAAAACACTGGAACGGTGAAGAGCAAGTTTGCATCGCAGGTTCGAAATGAATCGTCGACGTTGGCCGCGAGCAACTCGCTGACTGGGCGTCCAGTCGTAACGAAAAGCGCCGCATTCATACCACCACCGATCGTGAGCAGTCGATCTTCGTCCGAGGCCAATCCATACTGCACAACAAGTGTTGGACCAGACGGCCAGCTAGTTTCAGAGTGTGCCAGCGGTGTTGAGGAAAGTGGTCCTACTGATCAACCTCCCAATAGCGACGCCGGTACTGTTCGCCAAGACGCTAGCCGACTTGCCGTTCCTTCCCAGCTAGTAGGATTCTCTAAAGAGGCGTCGCAAAACCGATACACACAAGCGAACGCGAGATTGGGTGGTGTGATGAGCGATGATAACACACCTGCGATGGAAGGATTCTGTCCCGTGACTCTAAGAACGCAGTCGGCTTGGGCAGAAGGTAATCCATCTTACTCAATCAAGCACCGTGGACGAATTTATTACTGTGCTTCTGAGGAAATGCGTCAGCAATTTCTTGGGCAACCTGACTTTTACAGCCCAATTTTGAGCGGTTATGACATTGTTCATTTTTGCGAGACGGGTAAGCTAGAAGCGGGGCGCCGAGAATTTGGTTGTGAAAGCGGTGGGCACGTCTTCCTGTTCAAGGATGCACAGACTTATGCAATTTTCCAAACCCACGCACGTAACTACTTGCAGCAGATTTCGATTCCCAGCAACAACGAACGGGTCGCGAATGTCGTCGAAGGTGACCCGATGCGGCGATAAAGAATGTGCAGCATCTGACCTATGACCATCGATAACTCTTCCAAAGATATTCTCAGCAACAGCGATTTTACACTCGAAGAAGTCTTGGCGATTGCGATCAAAGCTGCTCTTGCGGCTGGTGAAAAAATTGTCGAGATGCTTCACTCGGCAGAAGTCCACGAAAAATCACCCAGAGATCTTGTGACCGATGCTGATGTAGCAGCCCAAGCAATTATCTACGAAATTCTTTTAGGACGTTATCCAGATCATCAGTTTGTCGGCGAAGAAGGCGCTCCATCACGAAACGCTTCCAGTGTCGATGTTGTCTCGAGTATTGTTCCTCAGGATTGTTGGTGCTGGGTCGTGGATCCAATTGATGGAACAACCAACTATGTCCATCGGTTTCCAAATTTTGCTGTATCGATAGCCCTTGTAAGATCCGGCATTTCCTATCTAGGGGTTATTTACGACCCTATGG
>Ga0105046_10019831_pt1 | contig 10189 bp, 8 predicted proteins | sample MAT03_FD_78385 | JGI IMG/M metagenome (GOLD analysis project Ga0105046, IMG submission 78385) | Freshwater microbial communities from Lake Fryxell liftoff mats and glacier meltwater in Antarctica - MAT-03 (megahit assembly) | ecosystem: Environmental > Aquatic > Freshwater > Ice > Liftoff... | reverse complement strand
TGCACCGCCATATTTGTCCGCGCGATCTTCACAGCCATCAAAACCCCCCTCGCTTCGAGACCAGAGAATCAGATTGCATGGGCCTTGGAAATTCACAAACGAGTCAGGCCAAGGGTCCGTTGGTATTATATCGAAGTTCGCGGCAATATTGGCCGGATTGGTGGACATGGTGCTCAGCGACACTCCCTTTTGCAAAATCCAGCGCAACACGAGCTGTGCCGCGGATTTGCCATAGCCGGTGCCGATCTCGGCAAAGATCGGATGCCTGAACACTTCACCCCGCGCCACGGACGAATAGGAAGACAGAGGAATGCCGGTTTCTGTGGCCGCCGCCAAAAGCTTATCCTGATCAAGCAGCGGATGGAATTCCACCTGATTGGCGACAATCGGGGCGTCCACGACGGCTATGGCCTCGCGCATCATCTGCACGGTGTAGTTCGAAACGCCGATTTCCCGGGCCAGACCCGCCTCGCGCGCCTTTTGCAAAAGACGCAACGACGGCGCGATATCACCGCCGATGGGCGGCCAGTGCGCCAAGAGCATGTCCACCTGACCCACGCGCAGATCCTTCAGGCTTTTCTCGACTGACGACAGGAACGCGGCATCGGTGAAATTGTCGGGATGCACCTTGGTGGTGATGCACAGATCGTCACGCGCGACCCCCGTGGCGGCAAGTGCGGCGCCAGTATCGGCCTCGTTGCCATACATCTGGGCGGTGTCAAAGGCGCAGTAGCCGACTTTGGCAGCCGCGAGGACGGCCTGCGCCAAAACATCGCCGGTCAAAGGGAAGGTGCCGAAGGCCCGCTGGTGTGTTTTTTGAAAACAGACGTTCATGCCGTCTCCCACTGTGTCCGTAAATTCTGGTATCAAGCCGATCAGGGAAAATGTTCCTTGATAGCACCGGCGAACCGTGATTAGTTTTTATAACTGTTTAGTTACTTAAAGTGCAACAGGAAGATGGAGATCGTCGCATGTCAAAGGTCAGAACCGCTGCGGAAGCCGTCGGGTTGATCCAGGATGGCGCAATGATCGCGGTCAATTCTTCGTCCGGTTTGTGCTGTCCCGATGCGGTGCTGCAGGCACTGGGCGCGCGGTTTGACGCCGAAGGCGCGCCGCGCAATCTGACGTCGGTTCATCCGATTGCTGCGGGTGACATGTTCGGCACGCCCGGCATCGACCACATCGCCAAACCCGGGATGCTGTCGCGCGTGATCGGCGGATCGTATCCGTCGGGGCCCACGAATGCGGCACCGCCGCTGGTCTGGCAGATGATCCTGGCGGAACAGATCCAAGCCTACAACGTGCCCTCTGGCATCATCTTCGACAAGCTGCGCGAAGGGGCCGCCAAACGGCCCGGTGTGGTGACAAAGGTTTGAATGGACACCTTCGTTGACCCCGCACAGGAAGGTTGCGCGATGAACGCGTCGGCACGGGCGGTGCCGCTGGTGCATCGCGTGCACTTTGCCGGAGAAAACTGGTTGCATTTCCCCGCACTTCACCCAGATGTCGCCATCAACCGTGCCGCGACGGCAGATGAAAAAGGCAACCTGACGTTTGAGCATGAAGGCGCGACCCTTGGCGCGATGGAAATGGCGCTGTCGGCCCGCAAATCGGGCGGGCTGGTGACAGCGCAGGTCAAGCGAGTGGCGGAACGCAGCAGCCTGCGCCCGCATGACGTCAAGGTGCCGGGCATACTTGTCGATGTCATCGTCCAGGCACCCGATCCGTTGCAGACCACCGCCACCGCCTATGATCCGGCAAACTTGGGCGAGTTGTTCCGGCCTCTGTCGTCGTTCCGCCTGCCCGAATTCAACGCGTCAAAGGTGATAGCCCGGCGGGTGGCGCAGGAATTGCAGGCAGGCTGGGCGGTGAACATCGGATTTGGCATATCAGCCAACGTGCCGCGGATCCTGTTGGAGGAGGGCCGCCACGGAGAGGTCACGTGGGTGATCGAACAGGGTGCGGTCGGTGGCATTCCGCTGCTGGATTTCAAGTTCGGCTGCTCAAGCAACGCAGAGGCGTTCGTCGCAAGCCCACACCAGTTCAGCTATTTTCAGGCTGGCGGCTTTGACTGCTCGCTGTTGTCGTTTCTCGAGGTTGACGCGCATGGGTCGGTCAACGTCAGCCGCCTGTCGGCCCCTCCGCACCGCGGCCGGTCCGGGGGGGGTGTCGACATCACTGCGCGGGCTGGAAAGATCGTCTTTTCCGGCAGTTTCAATGCGGGGGCAAAGATGCACATCGAAGATGGCAAACCCATTATCGACAAGGAGGGGCGCGTGGCGAAGTTCGTGGAAAAGGTCGATCAGGTCAGCTTCTCGGGCAGGCGCGCACGCACGCAGCGGCAGGACATCACCTATACCACCGAACGCTGCGTAATCCGGCTGTACGAAGCCGGTCCGGTGGTCACCGAACTGGCACCCGGGATGGATCTGCCGCGGGACGTGCTCGATCAGGCCGCAACCCCGCTCAGGGTTTCTGGCGCTTTGAAGGCGATTGATCCGGCCTTGTTTGTCGATGCTCCGTTTGGGCTCGTGCTGTGACGGACCAGCCGCTCGCCCTCACGATGGATGCGGGCACCGCCCGCCTTGCTATCGCCCGAGTCGAAGAGCGCTGCAGATCGATGGAAGTTCTGGCGTGAACCATCCTGGCCGCCTCGTCCGAAAGGGGCGAAGGGCTGTTGGCCTGCCACGACAAACGCAAGCCGAATTTCTGGAAAGGACTGAACCATGATCCGACACATCGTTGCCTTGCGTTTCAAGCCGGGCACAACGGACGCGACAAAGGCAGCGCTCTACTCCGGGTTGGCGGGCCTTTCGCGGCACATACCCGGCATTCTGGATTTCAGGACCTTTCCCAATGTCTCGGTCGAACTGCCGCTGGTTCGGGGGTTCAACGATGTCTTCTGGTTCGACTTTCAGGATGCGACGGTCCGGGATGCCTATCTGGTGGATCCCGTGCATCAGGACCTCGGCAGGCGCATCGTGGCCGAACTTGAAGGCGGCGCTGACGGTGTGTTCGTGTTCGATGTCAGCTTGTGACGAACGCGGACCGAAATCTTCGGGCCGCCCCTTTTTCGCACAGCGGTAAGGGCGGCTGATCCGGTAGCGTCTCTGCGCGCATCTGCCCGTGCGGCCAACGGGACGGATTTTAATGACCAGGGCAGCCTGGGGAGGGGCATAGCTTGCAGCCCATCGGACCGGCACAGGTGCTTCTTCGCGCAGGAGTCCCTTTGCCTTGCGGTCGGCCCAGAATGCCTGCGGAATGGGATGCGAAAACCACGCCAGGTTCTGCTTGAGCTGTTCAATCGTACGCGTGCCCGCACTGAAGGACGGGATTGCAGGATGTGCCACCACGAACTGCAACGCTGCCGCAGGCAACGGCACGCTGTGGCTGGCACAAACGGCTTCGATTTTTGCCACCTTGTCGAAAATGGCTTGAGGGGCCGGCGAATAGTTGTATTTCGCGCCCGGACTGGCCCCGGTGGCCAGAATGCCAGAATTGAAACCGCCACCCACAACGACCGCCGCGCGGCGCGCCTCGCACAGCGGCAGGAAGTCATTCAGCGCATCCTGTTCCAGCAATGTATGGCGTCCGGTCAGCAGGAAACAGTCGAAGTCGCGCTGTTTCCAACGCCTCGTGGCAATCCTCCCGTTCGTTGACACCGACGCCGATCGCCTTGATCACGCCTTCCGTACGCATCTTGTCCAGCACATTGTAGCAGCCGTCCATCGCCTGCCTGAAAACCACTGGCTGGTCCTTGCCACGGGTAAAGACGTCGATATCGTGGATCAAACAGATATCCATCCGCTCCAATGCCAGGCGCTGCAGGAAGTCTTCGACCGACCGCATCGTGCCGTCATAGCTGTAGTCGAACTGGATGCTGAAAGGCGCGCCATTGACCCAAGGCGCAAAGTCGATGCTGCTGCGGGCTGCAGGCGTCAGCAGACGCCCCACCTTTGACGACAGCACATAGTCGTGACGGTTCTTCCAACGCAGCGTCTGGCCTGTGCGCAACTCGGCCAGACCGTGGCCATGCATCGGCGCGGTGTCGTAATAGCGCACGCCGGCATTCCATGCGGATTGATACATGGCATCTGACGTCAGTTCGACAATCTCGCGGAAGATGTTGCCGACCGGCGCCGTTCAAAAGCCGAAGGCCGTACCCTTCCAGACCAACCCCACCGAATTCGCGCGTCTGCGCGGGGTGCATGGTTGGTGTCCTCCCGAAAGGACCAATAAGTAACCGACGGTGCATTGTAGCGATCATTCGACGCACCTGACAAGCGTCCTTGCGACGATTGCGGTTGTTTTCATCTTGACCGGGCACGGGATAGTTCATCGGTTTCGCGCTATTCCTTGGACACGCCTTGGATCTCGAAGGCGGAGTTCCCCAGGCGACCGTCTCGAAGAGGCGAGATCGCAGGGCCACGTTAAGCAAAGAACACAGAAAGCGGCATGACTGGCTGCTTGTCTTGGTGACCGACGAGATCACGTCCTGCGACGCACTCTAAAGTATGAGGCTGCCGGACGATCGCGAAACTGGTTGCGGGCGGAACAATTTGACGGAGAATTCTCATCAGCCGTTTTTACGACGGGAACGTGTCATGCACCGTATGGATCGGATGCGACCGATGCGGAAAAACTCTCATCGTCCATTCCTCAGTCCGCACCCGTTCAAGACTGGCCGCGCCCGCACCCTTGGGGACAGTCTCAATGTTAACCTCGCCACCGCTCGTACCAGGTGGTGTCTGAAACGCGTGGCTTGAGATAGCACAGGTTTGAACCATCGGATCCGGTTTGCATCGGCCTGAGCCGTCTTGCCTTTGCGTAAATGGAGCAGGACTTTGGCGCGACTGCGTGATACAAACGTTTTTACTTGCCTTGCCTTGGAACCCGTGGTTTTTTATTTTAATGGAACTTCTGACGGCGAAGATAATTGAAAGGGTCCCTGGACTGCCACCCCAGCTGGCGGCCGGAGCGCGGTTTTTGCTGGACCATCCGGACCTTGTTGTCGTGCGTTCGATGCGAGACATCGCCGCCCGGACCGGCGTCTCGCCGGCAACGTTGGTGCGTTTGGCCCGCAACCTTGGCTTTGCCGATTGGACCGACTTGCGGGAAGCCTTTGTCGGGGCGTTTCGCGCGTCGCCGGGCATATATTCGCGCGGCGCTTCTGCGCCGATCCACGGAGACGGGGCGGCATCTTTGTTACCGCTCGGCAGCCGCGATCTGGCCGACAATGTCGCGCGTCTGATGACGGCGAACTCAACCGAGACTTTCGAGGCGGCTGTCGATCGGCTGGCACGCGCCCCGCGGATCATGGTGGCGGCGTTCCTGAGTTGTCGTGCACCGGGGATGACCTTCACCTATGTTTCGCGCATGTTCCGCGAGCATGTGTATCCGCTTGGATATGGCGACACCTCTGTCGTCGCGGATCTGGTGAACCTGACGGCTGAAGACGTGGTGCTGTCGATAAATTTCCAACCCTACGCGCGCCAGTCGCTGCTTGTGGCAGATGCCGTCCAGCTGGCCGGAGCGGGGTTGATATTGCTGGCCGACAGCCACGTCACGCCGTTGACGCAGGCCGCCGAACGGGTGCTGTACTTTCAAACGGCGGGTCCATCGTACTTTCCGTCCATCCTTGCAGCAACGGCATTGGTCGAGCTGCTGGCCGCAGGAATGATGCGGCACATGGGCGATGGCGCGGCACGGCATCTGGCGCGCGTTGAAGACGGTCTGTTCGCATCCGACGCCTATGTCACGGGCTTTGCCGCCGGGCAACGAAAGCCTGTCGAGATCAGGGAGCTGCCGTGACCCATGTTTTTCATCGTAACCTGAATGCCGCACTGCCGCGCATCGCCGGGGGCACGGGCATCTATCTGACCGACACCGCAGGGCGTCGCTACATTGACGGCTGCGGCGGGGCTGCGGTGTCCTGCCTCGGCCATGGCCATCCGGCGGTGACCGAGGCGCTGGTCGCACAGGCGCGCGCCCAAGCCTATGTGCACACCTCGTTTTTTACCTCGGACCCGGCAGAGACGCTGGCCGACCGGATCGCCTCGATGTGCCCGGACCCGTTGAACCACGTCTATTTCCTCGACAGCGGGTCAGAGGCGACCGAGACGGCGTTGAAGATGGCGCGACAGTACTTTCTGGAAATCGGACAGCCGCAGCGCGCCCGAGTGATCTCGCGCAAGCAAAGCTATCACGGCAACACGCTTGGCGCGCTGGCGGTCAGTGGCAATGTCTGGCGCCGCGAACCCTTTGCGCCGCTTCTGTTTCAGGCATCCTTGATCGAGCCCTGCTTTGCCTATCACGGTGCGCAGCCCGGTGAGACGCCTGAGGCTTACGGCCTCAGGATGGCCGAGACGCTCGAAGTGGAAATCCAGCGCATGGGCCCCGAAACGGTGATGGCCTTTATCGCCGAAACGGTTGTGGGGGCGACGACGGGAGCGGTGGCCCCGACCAAAGGTTACCTTGCCCGGGTGCGCGACATCTGCGACCGGTATGGCGTGTTGATGATCCTTGACGAAGTGATGTGTGGCTCGGGCCGTACCGGTACGTTTCTTGCCTGCGAGGCCGAGGACGTGGTGCCCGATATCGTCACCCTCGCCAAGGGGCTCGCAGGTGGGTATCAGGCCATCGCAGCCACAGTCTGCTCGGATCTGGTCTATGACGCCTTTGCGCAAGGCTCCTGCGCTCTGCAGCATGGGCACACCTATTCTGCTCATCCGATTGCATGCGCAACGGCGCTCGCAGTGCAGGACGTGATCCGGAATGAGGCCCTTCTGGCCAATGTCAGCGCACGGGGCGACGATCTTGCACAAGCCTTGCACGCCCGGCTGGCGCAACACGCCCAAGTTGGCGACATTCGCGGGCGGGGGTTGTTTCAAGCGGTGGAATTTGTGGCCGACCGGGACGCCAAGACCGCCTTTGACCGGTCGCTGAATCTAAACCAGCGCATCAAGGCCGCTGCGATGGCGCGCGGGCTGATGGTCTATCCCGGCGCAGGCTGCATTGATGGCAAGAATGGCGATCACATCCTGCTGGCTCCGCCCTATATCGTGACGGCCGCCGAGGTGGCCGACATCGCTTCCCGCCTCGGCGACGCCGTTGACGCGGTTTTCGCCGAACTTCCCTGACCCCATTTCCTGCAACCGGAGGCTGCCCCATGTCCCGCGATCCGCGCTATGACATTTTGTTCGAACCGGTGAAGATTGGCCCAGTCACTGCGCGCAACCGGTTCTATCAGGTACCGCATTGCAACGGCATGGGCTGGATCCAACCGCAGGCTCTGGCGGAACTGCGCGCGATCAAGGCCGAAGGGGGCTGGGCCGTCGTCAGTACCGAAGAGGTGGAAATCCATCCCACCGGCGATTGTGAGTACTTCCACGAGGGCCGCCTTTGGTCCGATGCCGACCTGCCCGCCCTCGCCATGATGGCTGAGGCGGTCCATTATCACGGCGCGCTGGCTGCGATCGAGATCATGCATCATGGTGCTTCCAGCGCCAACTGGGCCTCACGCGAGGTGCCGATTGCGCCGTCGCATCGCCCGATCATCTATTACGCGCCGGTGCAGGCGCGCCGGATGGACAAATCCGACATCGCGGCCTTTCGCAAATGGCACCGTGCCGCGGCCCTGCGCGCCAAGCGGGCCGAGTTCGACGTGGTCTATGTCTACGCGAGCCACGACCTCAGCTTGCCGCTCCACTTCCTGCAATCGCGCAAGAATGACCGCAGCGATGAATACGGTGGCAGTTTCGAGAATCGCATCCGCCTGCTGCGTGAAGTGATCGAGGATACCAAGGATGCCGTGGGCGACCGTTGCGCCGTGGCCCTGCGCTTTGGCGTGGACGAATTGATGGGCAAGCACGGCATTACCGCTGATGGCGAGGGCCGCGATGTGGTTGAACGGCTGGCCGAATTGCCGGACCTTTGGGACATCAACCTGTCGAGCTGGACCAATGACAGCGCCACCTCGCGTTTCAAGAAAGAAGGATTCCAGGAAGAGTTCACCCGATGGGTCAAGACCGTCACCACCAAGCCGGTGGTGGGCGTGGGCCGCTATACCTCGCCCGACAAGATGGTCAGTCTGGTGAAATCGGGCATCCTTGATTTCATCGGTGCGGCGCGCCCTTCGATTGCCGATCCGTTCCTGCCCAAGAAGATTGAAGACGGACGCATCAACGAGATCCGCGAATGCATCGGCTGCAACATGTGCGTGTCGTCGGATTATACCTGCACCAATCTGCGCTGCACCCAGAACCCGACGATGGGCGAGGAATGGCGGCGCGGCTGGCACCCCGAACGGATCGCGGCAAAGAAATCCGACCGCACCGTGTTGATCGTGGGCGCCGGTCCTGCCGGGCTGGAGGCGGCGCTCTCTGCCGGGCGGCGCGGCTATGAGGTGCATCTGGCCGAAGCCGGCTTTGAACTGGGCGGCCGGGTCACGAAGGAGGCCAGGCTGCCCGGTCTGGCTGAATGGGCGCGGGTGCGCGACTGGCGCACGGGCCGGATCGCCACCATGCCGAACGTGCATGTCTACCGCGACAGCCGGATGACCGCCGAGGATGTGCTGGGTTTTGGCGCGGGCCATGTCGGGCTTGCGACCGGGGCCGACTGGCGGCGCGACGGCATCGGGCGCGAACATGGCACAGCGGTGCCGGGGTTTGATCTGCCCGGCGTGCTGACGCCCGATGACATGATGGCGGGGGCACAGCCCATGGGGCCGGTCGTGGTGTTCGACGACGATCACTACTACATGGGCGGGCTGATGGCCGAAATGTGCTGCGTGATGGGGCTGGAGGTCACCTTGGTGACGCCCGCCAACATTCCATCGGCCTGGACGGTGAACACGCTGGAACAGGGGCCAATAGCCAAGCGGCTGGCCCGGCTCGGGATCACGGTTCTGACCTGCACGTCCGTCACCGGCTTTGACGGGGCAAATGTCGCGCTCAGCTACGCCCTGCCGGGCACCACTGGCACTTTGCCTGCCGCCACGGTGATTTCCGTCACCGCCCGCCTGCCGCGCGAAGCGCTGTATCTGGATCTGATGGCCGCAGGCAGTGCGGTGGCCAATGCAGGCATCACCACATTGCGCCAGATCGGCGATTGCCTCTCGCCCTCGACCATTCAAGCCGCGACCTATTGGGGCCACCGCTTTGCCCGCGAGCTGGATGAAGAGGTGCTGGACCCTGCGCTGATCCCGCGCGAACTGCCACAAGCCCCGACGCTGCGGCGGCATTGGGGGGCCGCGCGGTAGGAGGCGAGATGCAGACAAGCGGCGAATGGGTGCGATTTGGCCGAAGCTAATTCAACCTGTGAACTATTCAACCTATGAACCGACAGAGCATCTTTTCCATAAGAATAGGGCACTCTGCGACGTAGAAAACCTCCTTCACTTCACCATAGACAAGGCGGGCATGCAAAGGCTTCGCAGTCAAAGAAGCTGGCACATGTAGGGTCGCTATGCCCTTTTGGCGTGCCATGGCTTCCTGCTCTTGCCTGCGGCTCGCCTTTATTCCCGCCACTGAATGATTTTTAATCAAAAGATGACGCTCAAAGGAGGTGTGTGCGTCACGGTCTTTTAACCGATGACAGCAGGTTCTGCGCCGCGCACCGGAGCACTGAGGCATCGAGATACATCCCCCGTGCGCTCTGGCGAAGATCGGGGGTGCCAGCACGCCATCCAATCACGGGCGGCCCCGAACGAAACCAAGGCCAAGGCACGTAAAAAAATGAAGTGGGCTCGAAAGCAATCCGGGACACCGTCTTTCCAGCAAATGGATAGAATGCGTAAAATTAACGGGCCATGCCTCGTGGCTCGGGACTTTCACTGACATGTGGCTGAAATCCTAATCCTTATCTCTGCCCCGAAGGGCTCTGTATTGCTTGGCATTCCTGTCGTGAAGGGCGAAGGTCAGGTTTGTCAGCGGCAGGGCAACTGACCTGCCACCCGCTCGTCCCTCGTTCATATCGAGAGTCCGTGGGCTTGATAATCGGTGGTTTCGGGTGTGGCAAGCGCGCCGCGCGCGATGCCACCAGATAGCTCAAGCGCCCGGCGCGCTTCTGCTGGGGTTTTGTTGCCAAGCGATGAGTGCGGCCTGACGTTGTTGTAGTCGCAGCGCCAGAGGGCCACTGTCCGGCGGGCATCGGCGAGGTTGTCGAAGATATCTTCGTTGAGACACTCGTC
>Ga0105046_10019830_pt1 | contig 10189 bp, 12 predicted proteins | sample MAT03_FD_78385 | JGI IMG/M metagenome (GOLD analysis project Ga0105046, IMG submission 78385) | Freshwater microbial communities from Lake Fryxell liftoff mats and glacier meltwater in Antarctica - MAT-03 (megahit assembly) | ecosystem: Environmental > Aquatic > Freshwater > Ice > Liftoff... | reverse complement strand
GTGAGGGCCTTGGCCGATCTTTCGGTTTTGGTACAAGGTTACGAGCTTACGCACGTTTCGCATTTAACTTTGAACGGATTCGCGTACTTCAGCGAAGATCCGTGGAAGAATCTTGCTGGCCCCGATTTCAACAACTTCGGCGAAATGCATAATGGCCTATTCCATTCGCGCTCAGACGCTGCGGTGACTGAATGCGCGAAGATTCACAAATACGTGGCTGGCGAAATAGCTTGGATGCGAAAGCGCATGGACGAGTTCGCTGAAGGACCAGGCACGATGGGTGAGAACACGGTGGTGGTGTGGATGACCAACAGTGGCATGCGCCATCACAACGGCTTTGATGCTCAGTTGTTGTTCATGCTCGCGGGCAAGAATACAAAAGTCAAAGCCCCTTACTGGCCAGACTTCTTTACACGCGAAGTGCCAGGCGAGGCTGATAAGGACTTCTTTCTCAAGGGCTCGCAACATATGGGCGCGGCGTACGCGACGCTGGCACAGGCCGCTGATCTCACAGACATCACGAAATTCGGTAAAGGCGAGGGGACGATCAAAGACGTACTGCGGGCGTAAGCGCTCTGCAGCCGAAAGGCGGCGCTACTTACCGCGCTTCTTGCGGCTCTTGTTTTCGCGTTGGCCTTCGATCTCTTTGGCGCTGACACCCGAAAGCGGATCATCGTTCACAGACACTTTGCCGGCCAACACAGGCAACGTGGCTGAAGCACTAACCTTTGATGTATTTGCGGCGGCACTGGCCTTCGCTGCCGCCAACGCTATGGACGTTACATCTGAAGTGATCCGAACGGGAGCGGGAACGGGGCCTTTTTCAGGCAGCACGGTCGGCGACTTTTCCTTATCGGCGGGAAGCCGCATTCGGTCTATCGTTTTTTCGGAGGGATTTGGCTCGGTGACGGTTGCGCGCCCCAAGATGCCATCCAAAGAATCCTTGGGCGCCGCAGGCTCCACCGCCTTGTGACGGGGCGATGGCGCTGCTGCTGGATTACCAAGGGATAGTTCCTCCATTGATACAAGCTCGATGCTGGTGCCTTCAGGCGCGGCTTTCTTGGTGTTCGAGGGTTTGGCTTCGCCCTTGGCCGACCTAACGGAAGCTTTTGTGCCAGTGGCCTCTGCGTTTGGCAGGGCGACTGCCAGCGAGAGAGAGCCTCCTATCAACAAGCAGCGAACCCAAACTAGAGTCATCTTGATAGTAAACAATTGCACCCACCTAGATGGGAAAAGCAATCTTAGGCAATACCCAGCCGCCAAGTGCGTGCCAATGGCCGATGGGAGGCAAATCGCTATCCACGGCGACCCTTTGCACTTAGGTGCATCGCTAATGTGGCGTTGACCGATGGCGTTCCTTGACAGGGGCAACGCCGGGCCCTTACCGTGTGGTCGTATGCCGTTGTCGCGTCGCTTGGGCCTTTGGTTCTCGCAAAGCCCCGTTCAGGGGTTGTGCACGGCTGCCGTTTTGGGATTGTTGTCCTATCCGGCTGCTGCACGGGCAGGAAAGCTTGATCTCGAACTTCTGAATCTTTGTCCCGGCTCGTCGCGCACTCTTTCAGGTGGGCAGGGGTCGGAATGTGGTTGGGTTGGAAGGGGGGGGGACGGCAAAGTCACTGGTGCACAGCCCGATCTTGAGGGCGAAACCCGTTTTCGCAGCCTGATGTCCGAGTTGGGCATGGTTATGGCTCCTTCGATCGTAACCCCCGCAGACACGATAGGTTTTGCAGGCTTTCAGATCTCGGCAGAACTGGGCCTAACCCAGATCAACAACAAGGCGGAATATTGGGACGGTGTTAAAGGCGTTGCCCCCCAAAACCGCCTGGCAGATCGCCCTGCCGCGTGGTTGACCACCATTGGCATGTTTGTGCGGAAAGGCATTTGGCTGCCTGTTCCATCCATGGAAGTCGGAGCGGGTGTGGTTCACCTGCTGCAGTCGCAGCTGATTGCCTACCAAGCGTACGCAAAATTCGCGATTCATGAAGGCTTCCAGGATTGGCCGTTGCCATCTGTTGCTGGCCGCGCTGCCGTTTCGCACGTAACGGGAACCGATCAAGTCCGCCTCGACATCGCCAGTTTGGATGTTTTGGCCTCCAAGGCTTTTGGCATTGGTGGTACTTTTCGCGCCGAACCCTTTGGTGGTTGGAGCTACCTTATGATCAAGGCCAAGAGCGGCGTTATTGACGCCACACCCGGTTGTGATGGCTTTTTAAGCAACAGTGGAAGTGCGGGCGGCGCATTTTGCGGTCCCGTTCGGCCCGACAACGACCTTGCTGCCAACTTCTCGTTCCCAGATCAGGACACGATCATCCGAACGCGCTTCTTCGGCGGGATGAAGCTAAAATTCTCAGCTGTTTTCATCGCCGCGCAGTACGAATACATAGGTGCTGGTCGCTCACGCGATGTTTCCAAAACCAGCGCGGGTGCCCGCGACGGCAGTGAAAAACAGGCGCGCGTTAGCTTGAGCGGCGGCTTCGACTTCTAGAAAAGAAAACGGCACCTAAGTTAAGCTTCCAAGGGCCTTCCGAAAAGGTGACCCAGGAAACTAACTTGGTGCCAGTCCGCGGCAGGCTGTGACAAGCGGTTAGGCTTGGAGGCCTGTGCGGATGATCCGCCGCAGACCTTCGATCGGCAGTTTCGGGGAGCGTTTCTCCTCCTCGAAAATGATCTGCGCTAGGGTCGCGGTGGTGAGATCTTGCTGGGTGGTCTTGTCGGTCACCCGGATCTCGTCTCCATTACGAATCATCTGCGCAATCTGCTGCAGCGTCACGTAACGGCTATCGGTGGTGTCATACAGTTTGCGGTTCGAGTAACGTTTGATTACGCGCGTGGCCATGGGACTAAATTTGACCGCCACGGTCCAACGCGTCAACGTCTAAATCGCACTGCGTTGAAATCACTCAACTTTTTGACGGAATACTGAAAAACCGAGAATCACCATAAAGTTTCGAATGTGAAACGTGGTTACCCCTCGGCTCCCTGCCTCGCAGCATTCGCGAACGGTAGCGAAGATTGCGAGGAAACCCGCGCAATCATTAGGGCTATTCGGGCTTCGCGCCGTCCTCGGGAGACTGTCCGTCTTTGAGTTCGGGCTTCTTTGGCGTGACGTCAATTTCACCGCCCGTATTTACGGCGCGTTTAAAATTGCGAATTGCCTTACCAAGCCCGTCGCCAAGTTGAGGCAATTTTGTGGCCCCGAAGACAATGATTACGATTACGAGAATTACGAGCCATTCGGAGCCGCCGAGCATGGATTTCCTCCAGTGAACTGAAGTGACCTCTATACCACCTGCAATTTGGGGGAGCAAACGCTGGTGCGGTAAAAGCCCCACATTATCCAACCCCTCGTCGTGGCAGGTTTTTTGGCAGGAGACCCTGGTTGCCCGTACCATTGAAAAACCACATGACCCCACGTGCAGTTTCGGTAATTCTTGCATGCCTCGCGTTTGTCGGGGAAGCGGGTACCGTGTTCGCGCAACCCATCGAGGGGCCGGATGATAAAGAACGCAGGGCTGTTCGCGGTGTGCCTCTAGACGAAGCCTTGTTGGTGGAAAGCCCCGAGCTGCGCGAGCTGCGCAGTTTTGACAACCGCGCGTTCGGGCGCAACGGCGGCTTACCCATCAAGGTTTACGAACCTGAAGCACCTGAATCGGCCACACGTGATACCAGGGCGGATGCCTTGAAGGGCAAATGGAGTGGCAGCGGTGACGTGCCCCCTGTGTTGCGATCGCAGGAACATGATCGCAGCGGTCCTGGCAACGAGCCGCCGATCGAGAACCCGGCATGGTTGTCGACGCTGACGATGCCCGAGGTTCCCGTGCGTTGGCATAGCAGCGTCCTAAAGTACTTAGACTTTTTCAAGACTGACACACGCGGCCGCGGCATCATGACGAACTGGCTGCGGCGCTTGGGACGTTACCGTCCCCTGTTCGATAGAATTGCCGCGCGAGAAGGTGTGCCGCGCGATCTGATCTTCCTCGCCATGGTGGAAAGCGGATTTGAGCCAGGCGCCGTTTCACATGCAGGCGCTGGCGGTGTTTGGCAGTTCATGCGTGCGTCAGGTCGTGCATACGGATTGGAAGTTGGCTATTGGGTAGACAACCGACGCGATCCAGAACGAGCGGCTGAAGCGGCGGCTCGCTACTTAAAAGATCTCTTTGTCAGGTTTGGGTCGTGGCCCTTGGCATTTGCTGCGTACAACGCAGGTTACGGCGCCGTGCTTAAATCGATCACTCGTTACAACACGAACGACTATTGGGAATTGATCTCGCATGAAGCCGGATTGCCTTGGGAAACAGCGCTCTACGTGCCGAAGATCTTGGCCTGTGCGGTGGTTGGAAACAACGTGAAGGCTTTTGGTTTTGAAAATGTTCCTGAGGATCCGCCTCTGCTTTACGAAGTTGTGCAAGTGCCTCCTGCCACAACGTTGGAACGCGTGGCGCGCGCGGCAGGCGTTGCAACCGAAACCGTTGAAAACCTGAACCCCGAGTTAATTCGGATGCGCACACCGCCTGATCGTGGACCATCCTTGGTGCGCGTTCCGCAGTTGACGGGTGAAACGTTTGCTCGCAATTTTCAGGGCACAACAGGCAAGGGGGAACAGCTGGAGGCCGTTGTCCTGCGCTTTGGCGAGACGTTGGATGATGTCGCTAAAGCGCGTGGTGTGACGGGCCGCGAATTGCGGAAGATCAATGGACTCAAAGACGTGCGTGAACTCAGTGGAGGCACAACGATTCTAGTGCCGATGGCGCAGAACGTGGTAGCGAAGCATGATCCTGTGGCTGAAAAAGTGAAGGATGTATCAGCGCCACTCGTTGTGGAGCCTATCCTCGCTGCTGTGCCAGCACGTGAGTTCAGTTATCCAGGCCGCGAACGCGTGTTCTATCAGACCAAGAGTGTAGATACGTTAGACGAGGTAGCCGCAGCGTTTGATGTATCGCCCGACAATTTGATCGAATGGAACAATCTCGACAGCGACGCCAAAGTTCAGTCGGGAATGGTGTTGCAGCTGTTTGTCGATAGAGATTTTGATCGCCGTTCCGTTGCGCTTTTGGATCCCACTCAAGTTCAAGTTGTGACCTTGGGATCGGAAGAGTTCTTGGCGCTACGGGCTGCCCAAAACGGCAAAACGCGGCTGAGCTACAAGGCAAAATCCGGCGATACCCTCGCCAAAATCGCGCGCCGCTATGGCCTTAAACCCAATGATTTAGCGCGGGTGAATCGCCTTTCGTACAACTCGAATTTGCAGGAAGGGCAGGATATCGTTGTCTATTCGCCGACACCTGAGTTGCCTCGCGAATTTGCAGAAGGGCATACGGCCGCAGGAGCAAGGCGCGGCGGTGGTGCCGCGTTAAGCCCGCAGAGCGATGAGAAATCGAAGCACTCTTCAGGCTCAAAGAGCAAGTCGGGTGCTAAAGACAAGGATTCGTCGATGAAGAAGACCGACGCGAAGTCGTCTTCAAGCAAACCATCGACCTCATCGTCGAAGAAGAAAAAATAGTTTATGCGCATTGCAGTGAATGAAACCAACGCGGGTGCGCGTTTGGATGCGGTTGTGTCCAAGGCCTGTGGTGTTTCTTTGCGGCAGGTGCGCTTGTGGATCGATGAAGGATTGGTTCGCATTAACGAAGTTCAATCGGGAAAGGCCGCAGCGAAAGGTCGCCGTGTTGTTGTGGGTGATCTCATTGATGTGGTGGCCGATTTGGGACCAACGGCGCCTGTGTTGGTGGCCCACCCCGAAGTTACGGTAGAAGTTATTTACGAAGACGAGCACATCGTGGCGATCAACAAGCCCGGCCCGTTGCCATCGCACCCGCTGCGCGCAGGCGAGGGCGCCACAGCCGCTGCGGCTCTGGTGGCGCGCTTTCCCGAATGCGCCACGGCTTCAATCGATCCGCGCGAAGGCGGCATTGGGCACCGTTTGGATCAAGGCACATCAGGGGTGTTGGTGGCGGCTCGTTCGCGCGTGGCCTGGATGGCTTTGCGGGAAGCCTTGGGCGGCACTGGTTGCGAGAAGGCCTATATCGCTGAAGTCGCGGGAATCATGCCTATTTCCGAGCTGTGCGCAGAAGTGATCGGACGGGGTGGACCTAAGGGGGGCAAAGGCATCGTTGGCGGTGGGAAGGATCCTCTTCCCGCGCGGACTGAATTTGAAAGAATTGAAACGCGCTCAAAATCAAGCTTGGTTCGCGCGCGCATTTCATCGGGGCGCGTGCATCAAGTGCGCGCACACGCATCGCACCTTGGGTTCCCTGTGGTGGGAGACGCTGTTTACGCAGACGATCGCTCGCGTCGGATCTCAGCGGAACTTGGCGTTACGGAACTTCATCTTCATGCGGAAAGCGTTCGCTTTCGCCACCCGATGACCGGACAACCGATGAAGATCGTGGCTCCGTTGCCAGCTTGGGCGGAAGTGACTGTGAAGCCTTCGCGTTAGCCGTTCATCGGCCGGTGGTTGTTCATCCACGCGCGGTAGCCGTTCACGTAGCCTACGCGTGCTTGAAGATCTGCGATTCGTTGCCCTAGCGTATTCGCATTTTCAGGCGGTGTACCGTGCACGTTCTGGGTAACAGCCGTTGCCACAATTTGGGCCTGTGAACGGACGCCTTGGGCCAATGTGCTGCCAACGGCGGTTTCTTCGCCTCGTTCGTTCGATAAACCCAAAAAGGCACTCACAGCACTTTCTGAAAGTTCGCGAGCGTGCTTTCGCGAGGCAGCGATATTGCCGCGCCCCGTGACGACGTTGCCTACGGAAAACACTTTGTGAAACCCAGGGATGGTTCCTAAATGCAGGTCTGAAAAATGGAACAGTTCACCGTTTAGCGGAATGCCTTTAATTGGCTCTGGAACACTGCCTATCGCGCTTACCACTAGTTTCGTGGGCAGGGTGAAGAGTTCTTCCGTGGGTACAAGTTTGTCGCTTCGTATGATTTGGCGACGGAACGTCATGCCTACCAACTGGGAGTCTTGAGCCACGATGCGTTCCGGCGAGGCGAGTTCTTGTAGATGAAATAGAAATTTTTCCTGCGCGTGGTGAAGCAATTTCAACCGCGTTTTGTACATCTTTTCAATTTGCTCTGGCGTTCCCGTGCCATGGACATCAACCAACGGCATGTCCTGCGCTTGGCGTCGGTAAACGATCGTACATCCCTGCAGTTGTAGCTCGCTCCAATCAATGCCAAGGCCCGCAAGTGTTGCGGGAATGCCTTTGTGTTCAAGGTCGACGATGGAGATGTTCTTGCCGCGTGCGGCGAGTTCCAAACGCGTTGTTTCCAGCATGAGGATCTTCGCGACATCGATCGCGGCCAATCCGCCTCCTAACACAAGCGCACCATCTTGCACTGGCACAGGCGCGTATCCGGGTTCGCCCGCGTGGTTGAACGCAATGACGAATGGGTTTTGGTATTGCAACCCTCGGCCAACAAACTTAGTGGCATCGGCGATGGGCAACTGGCGATCTTTCCAGGCGCCACACGCCAGCACCACGGCGGAAAACCCCCAAGTTTGGGCCAACTCCGCGAAATCAAGATCGCGACCCACCTTCGTCAATGGCACAAAGCTGACGTTGTGATGATCCAGCTTTTCGTCAATGTGGTGGTATTCCTTTTGGCGAAGCGCTTCATGCCAACGGGGCAGACCATCTTCGATCTTTCCATAAGGCCGGGCGTGTTGATCGAAGACCACTACGTTGATGTCACGTTCAGCCAAGTAAGCCGCCACTTCGGCACCCGCTGTGGCCCCACCAATCACCGCAACCCAATGCTTTGCCGCTGACATGGCGTGATCCTACTCGATTCGAAGATTTTCAGATACGCTGCGCGGATACCATGGTTTTAGGCATTTGCCTCTTGGTGTTTGCGTATGTGTTGATCGCAGGCCCCCGTTTGCGCGCGCTTGCCATTGATAGGCCGGCAGGGGGCGTTGGTTTCTGGAAGTATCTGAAAGTGGGACTGCCCTTGGCTGTGACCAGCACGTTGGTGAGTGCTGTGTGGCTGTGGTTTGTATGGGGGTAGGGCGCTTCCAACTGGCAATCGCCTTGCGCGGCTCGTAAGGTTCTTGTCATGCGTACCGCAAACCCCGCTTTGAGCACCAAGACTTTTGGTGGCTTTGTTAACATCCGACCAAGCGCAACGTCGATGTCGATTTCTGGATCGGCGAACAAAACTGCGATCTTTTTGGCCTTGGCGTTGGTGGCGGCGATTGTACCTTGGCGCTTGTTCTTCAAGACTGGCGAGCCTTCAGTGCTGTTGCCGTACTTGATTGGCGGCATGGTGGTGGGCTTGGTGGCTGGCTTCGTGACGATCTTCAAAAAAGAATGGGCGATGGTTACAGGCTCAGTTTATGCGGTGGCGCAAGGCTGTGCTTTGGGCGCTGTTTCAGCGTTGTTTGAACTGAAGTACCCAGGCATCGTGTTGCAAGCTGTTGGGTTGACCTTTGGAACCCTTGCGGCGCTGTTGATGGCGTACAAGTCGCGTCTCATCAAGGTTACGGAAAATTTCAAACTGGGCGTGGTTGCTGCCACGGGCGCGATTGCTTTGTTCTACTTGGCCGCGATGGTTTTGCGCATGTTTGGGATCAACATGCCACTGATTCATTCATCGGGAACGTTTGGTATCTTGTTCAGCTTGGCCGTGGTGGTGGTGGCCGCGATGAACCTCGTGCTTGATTTTGATTTTATCGAACAAGGCGCGGCACAGGGGGCTCCCAAATACATGGAGTGGTATGCCGCCTTCGGTTTGATGGTTACGTTAGTTTGGCTGTACCTTGAGTTCCTGCGCTTGTTAGGCAAGCTGCAGGATCGCCGCCGCTAGTTTCAAAGACCAACAAGGCGCTTTAGCACTTTGCCCCACAACGTTTGGGGCGTGATTGGCCCTTCGTTAACGATGAGCGCAAGACAGGGGCCTTCGGCGCCGATCATTTGCGTATGGATCTTGCCGGTGTCTGAGAACGCGACATCTCCGCGACGAAACTGTTGTTCCTCTTCTTCCAACAGGCCATCGAGAACCAATACAAATTCAGGCGACTGGTGCCCATGCGAAGGAATACGAATGCCAGGTTGAAACAGCACCAAGCGAGCGGGAGGTAGATCTTTTGCTAGCGGAAGCACTGCGGATCTAACGCCAGGAAGCACCCGTTGCAACTTCGCTTGCTTTTCCGCAAGTGCATCCAAGAGGGGCAACGGCATGAGGCTGGAATGGGCGTTTGCCACTGACGCGCGCACAGGGGCCATTGAAGCGGGAGTGTCGAGCGCTGCCAACGTCCGTGCAAGTACGCTGTCGGCGATTTCCGCGTCTGGCTGATGTTCCAATAGGTTTGCGCCGATCTCTTCCAAGCGTGAGACCTCGCGTCTGCAATGCGGGCAAAGCGTAAGGTGGCAAGCCACAAGCAGCGAGGTTGTTGCTTTCGTGGTGCCCGCGGCGTATTCCAAAAGGAGATCTTGCGGCAAGTGGTGTCGAGGCAAATTCTGAATCACGTCGGCTCCTTTGCTTGGAAGACTGTGCGTAACTTCTGCAACGCCAACCGCGCCCTTGTTTTCACTGTGCCCAGCGGAATCTTTTGATCGTTTGCAACTTGCTGCAAGGGGTGACCAAGCAAATAGGCTTGGCGTAGCACGGCGGCTTGCTCCACTGGAAGAGATCGCAAAGCCGTGGATAGTTGTTCTTGAAACTGTGTTGCCGTGGTCAGTTGTTCGGGATCGGGCGCGTCTGAGACGAAGGCGGGATCTACTTCGGTGGCCTCGTGACGCTTTTGCTGACGTACATGACTAATGAAGGTGTTGCGGGCGATCGAAAAGAGCCACGCACCACCCGAGCCCCGGGTTGGATCGAACTGCGCCGACCTTCGCCAGACACTGATCATCGCCTCTTGCACAACCTCATCGGCAGCGCCTGCAGAGGCTCCCAACGACATGACGAATGACTTCAGTTTAGGAGTGTAGTTCCGGAACAAGCTTTCAAATGCAGCTTTGCTTTGGGTGTTTGCAATCTGCACGATCCAGTCGTCTAATGTGGGGGACAACGCCACAAGCCGCAGCCTAGCACGCGGCTGTTTGGGGCAGCCGGTGGTACAAAGTATAGGGGATACAGCAGGGTGACCCATGAAAACCAAGTCGTTCAGGGGCTACGTTTCGGCGAACCTCCTGGATCTGTCTTGCAGGGCGATTCCCAATTGAAGTTCCCTGGCCGGTGCG
>Ga0105046_10019828_pt1 | contig 10190 bp, 8 predicted proteins | sample MAT03_FD_78385 | JGI IMG/M metagenome (GOLD analysis project Ga0105046, IMG submission 78385) | Freshwater microbial communities from Lake Fryxell liftoff mats and glacier meltwater in Antarctica - MAT-03 (megahit assembly) | ecosystem: Environmental > Aquatic > Freshwater > Ice > Liftoff... | reverse complement strand
GGGTAGAAGTAGGGCTGCATGATTGCGATGGTGGTCATCGGGGAGCAGACACGCCGGGCTTCAGTTCGCCGTCCGGATGCCGAATAAGTCACACAGCACCAAAGATACGCGGTTTCCACCGGAACACTAAATGCATACGCTGCGCATACCGACCTGCGAGGATCATCCCCGCGGCCCCGGCCTGCCGCCGGCCGCTGCCGCGCGGATCGCGCCAGCAGCGCCAGGCAGCATGAGGGCCGCCGACGTCCTGGCGCGCGGCATCGAGCACCACAACAGTGGCCGGCTGCAGGCGGCAATTGCCGACTACCAGTGGGTCTACACGGCCCAACCGGACAACTTCGACGCGATCCACCTGATGGGGGTTGCGGCCTATGGCATGCGCCATTTCAGTCTGGCCGAGAAGCTCATCCGGGCGGCGCTTCGCCTGCGCCCCGACGCCGCCGAGGCGCTGAACAATCTGGGTAACGTGCTGCACGACACCGATCGCCCGGAAGAAGCGCTGCACACCTATCTGCGCGCGCTGGAACTCAAGCCAGACTACGTGGATGCCTTCTGCAACCTGGGCAACGTCCTGCTCGGGACGGGCAACTCCAGTGATGCGCGCGCCTGTTTCGAACAGGCGCGCGCTCTGGCACCCCACTGCGTCCAGGCCATGAACGGGATGCTTCGGGTGAGCCTGCGGCAGTATGACCTCCCGGCCGCCGAGCAATGGGCCGACGCTGCACTGGCGGTCGACCCCACCCACCCGGAAGTACTCCGCAACGCCGCCCTGAGTCGGATCGATCGCGGCCTGCCTGAGCAGGCCCTGACCATCCTCGACCGACTGCCGCCCACTAACGAGGCGCTGAACCTGCGCGCCATCGCCAGCGCCAGGCTGCTACCGCACCCATTGGAACGTGACCGCCTCTACCATGGCGGCCTGATCGACCAGGCCGAGGCTCTGGCGCGCGCAGACCTCGAACGTTCGGACACCGTCGATCACCACAATTTCCTGCTCAAGTGCTTTCTGGCCAGTCCGCGCCGCAGTGCTCGCGACTACTATGCCGAAGCGCGCGCCTGGGCGCAGCGTCACACCCATGAACAGGCGTTGCCGCAGCCCTCGTCCTTCCGCAACGTGCGCGCCCCTCAACGGCGGCTGCGCGTGGGCATCGTCGGGGATTACTTCGACAGCATGATCGGCATGTACACGTTGTATCCCTGGTTTCGCGAGTACGACCGCGAGCGCATCGATCTCGTCTGCTACAACTTCGGATCGGGCGAACATGCGCTGCGCGAGCTGGTCAGCGAGTACCGCGGGGTGCGCGGCTTCAGCGACGGTCGATTCTTCGAGCAGGTGCGTAGCGACCGTATCGACATCATGCTCGACATCAACGGGAGGCTTCGCACACCGAACTTCTTCGATGCGTTGTTGCGCATGCCGGCGCCGATACAGGTCAACTGGTACAACCTGCCGGCCACCGTCGGCTCGCGCGCCTACAACTACCTGATTGCAGACGAGTGCTGCGTTCCCGAGGTCGACACCAGCCTGTACGTCGAGAAGGTGTTCAGAATGCCCGACGGGATGATCGCGGGCTGGGACATGGGCGCCCCGCCGCAGGTGGCCGGACCGCCACTCGAGCGCAACGGCTACCCGACGTTCGGCTGCTTCGCCGACTTCTTCAAGGTCAACCATGCGGTAGTACAGGTCTGGGCGCAGTTGCTTCACCGCGTGAAGAACGCGCGGCTGTACCTTAAGAGCAACAGTTTCGCACCGCCCGAGGAGCGCGCACGCGTTGCCGCCGAATTCAAGCAACTGGGGATCGCCGGCGAGCGCCTGATCCTCGAGGGCCCCTCGCCGTATCCGATCATGAAGCGTCTGTATGAACTGGTCGATGTCGCGCTCGACACCTTCCCCTACAGCAGTGGCTCGACCACAGTCAACGCGCTGTGGCAGGGCGTGCCGGTGGTGACGATGCGCGGCGAGGCCTGGCGTGGTCGCACCACGTCCGCGATCCTCGCCGGGGCTGGCCTGCAGCGCTGGATCACGGGCGACATCGATAGCTACCTGGCGCTCGCCGAGCGGCTGGCCGGCGATGTCGACCTGTTGCGCCGCGAACGCGCGACGCTCGGCGAACATGTTTCGGGCACACCCCAATGGCAGCCGCGCGACTTCGCCATCTTGTTCGAGGGACGTCTGCGCGCAATCTGGCAGGACTGGCTGGTGACCTCGGAGTAGCGCCTGACCCGCTTGAGTGCTGGGCCATGAGTCGGAGTCAGGGCACGTTCCAACTGATCCAGACGATCAACGCCGGGCCAATCGAATCGGGGTCACGGCGTATTTCGCGCAGGGCGGGGTGCAAGCGCCTGCCCCACCTGCGCAGCCGAGGGGAATCCGGGCTGGAGCAATGCACGCTCGACTATGCGCCGGTAAGCACACGGCCACGCCCGATCGACGAATGTAGGCTCGGCGCTGTCCTCGTAGCGAGTGCTGGTCGCGAGGCGCAGGCCGTGGCAGCCGGCAACGGCGCTGCGATGCACGGTGAAGCCGCTGAACAGGATTGCATCGCCTCGGTTCAAGGCGACGCGAACGAAATCTGAATCGGTGAAGCTGGACGGGTCGACCTCCAGCGCCGCGTGTGTCGTCTGCCCGGGCCACAACCCGTGGCGATGGCTGTCCGGGATCAGCTCCACCGGAAAGCCGTCCTCGGCCACGTCGTACAGTGGCGCCCACACCGCCACGCTGTCTAGCGCGCCCTGGATCGACGGCCAGTCCTGATGCGCAGCCAACCCGTGGTAGCCGCCCGGCACGCGCAACGTGTCGGCCATCACGTGCAGAACCGGCGTGGTAGGCAACGTCGGCGCGACCATGCCGAACGCATCGAGCAGACGCATCATCGACGCATCCAGCGCCATACGCTGCACCGAAGCGAGGCGCGCAGCGTGACGCACGCCGGCAAGCCATAGCGAGACGTCGTAGTCGAACACGCGCTGCATGACTGCCAGCACTTGTTCGCGCGACGCGTCGTCGGGCTCGGCTACGCCCAGTCGCCGCGCCTGAAGCGCAAACACCTCGGCGATGTCGCTGCATACCGTGTCGATCACATCCAGTGGTACCACACCGCGCACGACGACATGACCGTTGGCGCGAAACCCGGCGACCACCGCGCCCAGGTCAGCTACATCGACCGTGGGCCAGACCAAGCGCAGCGGTGGCGGCTCGGCAGGCGCACGGGCGAGCCCGGTAGTTGCGGGGACCTTCATGCTGCACCCACCTTGGCGAACAGGGCGCTGCCCGCGACAAATCGACGCAGCACGCGCGGCCCCAGCGCGGCGACGGTCTCGTCGGCCACCTTGCGCGGGCCGTCGCCATGCGCCCACTGGTAGTCGTCGAACACCAGCCACCCGCCGTCGGCGAGCGCCGGGCTCCACACGCGGTAGTCGCTGCGAACGCAAGCCTCATCGTGATTGCCATCGATATGCAGCAGCGCGATTCGGCCGCCGATCCTCGTCTCGCCGAACTCGGCCGACCGGACCGGCTCGCCCGCGTGGTAATGCCGTGCGGCCAGATCGCCGGTCAGGCGCAGATAGTTGAAGCGCGAGCCTGCACCGCAGGCAGCCGTTGCCAGCAGAAACCCGGCGAACACAGTATCCCAGTCCCAGACGCCCGCCAGCACCTGAATCTCCTGCGTGGACTCGCGCTGCAGTGCAGCGTCGCTGCACCAGGGATCGACGACGATCACCGGGCCGATAGCGCGCGCTGCCGCCAGGCGATCAAGCGCCCACGCGCTTTTGCCGAAGAACGACCCGATCTCGATCACATCACCGGCCGGCGCATCGGCCATCGCCCCGCACAGCGCAACGATCTTCTCCTGCTGGCACTCGCCGAACATGCCCCGCACCTGCGCAAGCAGGCTGGCAACAAACGCGAGCGAGTAGCCCGACGACCGGCCGGCGAAGCGATCGATCTCCATCATCGCTTTGCGGGCAGCCGTCCACGCCTCGCGCACCCGTGCGCTTTCGCGCTCGATTGGCGCGATCCCGACCAGACTCGCAGCGCCACCCATCAGGCGCGGGTCACTCGCCAACGCGTGCCAGGTCGGCTGATGCGCGGTGTACACATGCTCGACCTGGTGCCGCACCAGCAACTCGCGCAACGCACCACCAAAAGTCGATTCGTGCAACCAGGGCAGCCGGTCCCAGGCGTCGAAACGCCCGGCCTGCGGGTCGCTGTCGAGCGATGATGCGCCGATGAGGCGTCGGCCATGCCGGCGCGCCTCCTCGATGAATGCATCGTTGCCATCCAGGCAGGACGGGAATACCAGAACAGTCATGGTGTGTCTCCCGGCTTGACGATATAGGCGGTTGGCATCCACGCCGGAGACAACGTGCGCACGCGCGCGTTGGGGAGCACCTCGCGCACCGCCACCGTCTCCCCGGGCGCGACCTCGAAGTTGTACTGGTCGAGTACCACGATGCCGCCCGGAGTCACCCGCTCCCAGATCAGCGGCAGTGCGGTACGCACCACCGAGTAGATCCCGGCGTCGAGTAGGATCAGCTTGAACTGGAGGCTCGGATGCTCGCGCAAGAACTTGCGCAGGCTGCGGACCACATCCATCTGATGCAGGTGCAGGATGTGCGAAAGCCCCTGTACTTCAATAAGGCGGCGCACCCGCTCGACCGGCTCGCGATAGCCACCAGCCTTGATGCCGATGTCGCGTCCGGTCTGACCGCGGTTACCATCGAAGGTATCGAACCCGTGCACAACTGTCATCGAGTGTGGCTCGAACAGATGCACGAGCTTGGCAAAAAAAAGCGAACAGGCGCCCTTGTACACGCCGATCTCGCCGATATGTCCGGCCACGTCCCCCACCTTGCGATAGAGCTCATACAGGTTGAGGAAGCGCAGCAGCGTCTGGTGCCCGGTGAAGCACGGAAAGTTGTGGATGTAGTCTTCGGTCGAATACCCCATGCCGAAAATCTCGCCAAGCGCCGCATAGTACGGCTCGCGCATAGACTCGAACTTCGCGCTTTCGTGGCCCAGCGGCACGAAATCCCGCCGCGGAGGGCTGATCCGCAGCGAACTGCCTGCTGTGCTGCCGGTTCGCGCAGCGCCACCCCCCCTCTGGCCACCCGATCGGGCGGCGCCGCGGCCGGTCATCGTGGAACGGGCATCCATGTCAGCGCATCCCCTTGAAGGTGACGATCGATTTGGACGGATAGTGGCGCGACTTCTCGATCAGGTAATGCGCGCCACGGAACACTTCCTTGAATGCCACGGCCTCACCGGGCGCGCCCGGCCATGTCAGTTCGTCGAATACGATCACGCTGCCGGGCATCAGAGCCGGCAGGATTGCCTGAAGCGCAGCACGCGTAGGCTCGTAGGTGCCAATGTCGAAGAACGCCATCGCCACCAACGTCTGCGGATGCGCCTCGAAGTAGGCCGGGACCGTGTGCGTAGCATCACCGGCTATCAGCTCATGCCCGCCGCGCATGTGCCCGAAGGCATTGGCCCGTTCGTGGACGTCAAGCAGGCGCTGCAGATACTCGCGATAGCCAGGCGGCGTGACATAGGTGCCGTCCTGCATCACCTCCACCGCACGGTCATGCCTGGAGAATGTCTTGTAGCCGTCGAAGGTGTCGAAGCCGAGGATCACCCGCTGCTTGTTGAACGGCTCGTGGATCGCCCGCAGGTTCTCCAGAAGCACCAGGTTCTGTCCCCACCACACACCAAGTTCGATCAGGGCCCCCGGAATGTCCCGAATACGCTCGTAGATGTCGTTCATGAACAGGAACTTCAGCAGAACCGAGCTGCGGGTGTACATGCCGAGATTGAACAGAAGATGCTCGCGCGGCAGGGGCGCTTCCATGAACATCGCCTCCAGCTCTCTTCGCGCTTCCACTGCGCGGCTGTCCGCTGTGCTGCCCTCGCTCGTCTTGCTGCCGTCCAGAGCCATCTCAAATCTCCAGTGTTCCGTCGAGCTCGGCCACGCCAATGCCGCTACGACCGAATCCGTTTCCGTTGTAGAACATGTACACCTTGGTCCCGACGGCGATCACCGACGGGTAACAGATCATCTTGGAGTCCCACCCTTCGGCCGAAACATCGATGCCCGCGCGCGCGTCATCGCGCTCGAAACGCACGCCGTCGCGCGAGCGCGCATAACCGATCCGGTAGGCGCCGCCGCCGTCGCGAAAGTCGTGACTGTCTCGGTAGCAGAACCACATATGCCAGGCGCCTTCCGTGCGCAGCACGCTCGGATGGGCCTGCGCCTCGAGCGGATGCGTCTGCACGAAACACGGTACCCCGTTGCGCGTCCAGTCCACCCCATTGATCGAATGCGCCGAGCAGATCACATAGACCGGCTCGTACCGCTCGCCCACGCGCTCCCAGCGGGTGCCGGAGACATACCATGCGCGCAGCGCGCTACCAGCACTATCCGCCGCTACCCACGGGGTCACCGCAAGGTAGGGTTCGCGCGCGGTGCGGTCCATCACCGGCCCGTCGAACAGCCGTCGGAAGTGGCGCCCGCCATCGTCGCTGACCACCAGACCAGTCGCGTTATGGTAGGGCACACTGTGCCGGCGATTCCAGCCGCTGTAGTACAGCCACACCAGGCCGTCGCGATGAAGCGCACAGGCCGGCATCAGACCCTCGTCGTCGAACGCTCCAGGCGCGGCTGGTGGCAGCAGCGGTGGCGGATTGACACCGATCACGCGCGTCGGATCGGTGCGATCGACATCGATGAAGGTCGGGAAGCTGCGCCCGCTCGCGTCGCGGTCCGCATAGTAGACGCGGATGCGATCATCCAGGAGCAGCGGTGCCGGGACCTGCGCGTGGCTGCCGGCGAACGCCGGGTAAGCCGAGGGCTCGAACACTCGCCCCAGCTTGCGCCAGCGCCACGGCGTGGCGCGACCGGCGTCGGTCATCCGGGCCGCTCCGGTTGCGGATGACCGACGCCGGTCGCCGAGTCTGTCGCCGGGCCGGCCCGCTTATGGGCGACCGCTCGCGTGTCAAGCACCGTGCTCATCGCGTCAGTCTCAGATCCCACGCAGCCGACTGCTCGGCACGCGGGAAGCCTCAGTTCGAACCCCGACAAACACCTGTTCGTCGAGCGTATCTTCCAGCAGCACGACCCCGGCGCCGATCACGTTTCGCTTGCCCACGGTGATGTTGTCGCGAATCGTCGCGTTGACGCCGACGAAGCTGCCTTCGCCCAGCCGCACCGACCCCGAGACCACGACGTGCGAAGCGACGAAACAGTGATCCTCGATCACCGAGTGGTGACCGATGTGATTGCCGGCCCACAGCCAGACGTTGCGCCCAAGCCGCGAGAACGGCTGCAGGTTGTTCAACTCCATCACGAAGGTGTTGCTGTCCTTGCTCAACTCGCCATTGACTACCGCGCGGGAACTCACGTAGTTGGCGCAGCGGTATCCCGCCTGCTCGACCCGCGCCACCGCATCCGCCCGCTGGCGATTGACCTTGCCGTAGGCGATGGCGACGAACATGCGATAGGCGTGCGCGGGATAGCGTGCGGGCAGATCCTCGAATGCCACCACGGGTCGCCCGAGCAGGCTGTCCTGCTTCATGTACTGGCGGTCGACGCTGAACGCGATCACTTCATGGTCGGAGTCATGATCGAAGCACCAGCTCGCCACCTCGGCGATCTGGCCGGCTCCGAACACTACCAGTGGTTGGCGCGCGCCCATCTTGGATCAGCCCAGCGCCCGAAGATGCGTCGGACGCGCACTCGAGGCGCGCGTTGCGCGGCTGACACCGCCGCGCCCACCCAGCGCCAGAACCGCCTGCAGCGTGCGCCCAATGCGCTCGATCTGTGCCGAGTCCAGGTTGAGATGAAAAGGCAATCCGAGCAGGTGCTGGTCCAGATGCTTGACCACCGCGTGATCGTCGGCCTGGGTCAGCGCGAGGCATGCCGGATGGGCGTAGATGCCCGGGCAGTACCAGCGCCGCGTGGCGATGCCGCGCCCGGCCATGAACTCCGCGACAGTTTCCGCACGCAGGCGATCTGGCAGGCGCACCACGCACAGCGTGTACACGCCGCTCGCCGCGCGCTCCTGGAACACCAGTTCCGGGCACAGCGCGCGCAGCGTGTCGACGTATTCGTTCATCAGCAGGCGGCGCCGCTCGGCGAGCACCGACCAGCGCTCGAGCGCTGCGAGCCCCACCGCGGCCGAGTACTCGCTCATCTTGCCGTTTACGCCGATGTCCGAGATCAGCCCGCCGGCCGACATGAAGCCGAAGTTGGACAGGCGGCGCAGCCGGGCGATCACCTCTGCATCTCGCGCGGCAACGAATCCACCCTCGCCCGCACCCAGCGCCTTGGTCGCATGCATGCTGTAGGCGACAACCGCATGGCTGCCTACAGTCTGATTGCCGAACGCGCCTGCTGCGTCGATCACCACCGGCACACCGGTGTCCTGGACCAGGGCATCCCAGCCCTTGACATCGAGCGCTGCGCCGAACGCTGCCACCGGCATGATCGCGCGAATGCCGCGCACCCGTGTCATTGCCGCGCGCGCCAGTTCCGGCGTCAACACCCAACGCGCGGCATCGACATCGGCCAGTACCGGTTCGAACCCGGCCTGAAGAATGCCGGACACTGTGCCAGGAAAGGTCAGCGAAGGCACCAGCACCTTGACCCGCGGCCGGTCAACACTCGCCATCAGCGCGAGTTGCAAACCCACCGTGCAGTTGGCGGCGGTGGTGATCGCCGGCGCAGTGCCGTCGGGCCCCGTCAGCTCGATCGCCATGCGCTGCTCGAGATCGCGCACCAGCGGCCCGAAGTTGGCGTAGATACCGTTTTCGTCGATCCTGCGCAGCCACGGCACCAGTTCATCCGTGGTGGGCATCTCGGGCTTGAGCAACGCGATCGGGTTCATGCAATCTCCATGTTGTTTACGCGCTGCGCCAGGAAATCAGCGAGCTCGGATGCACACGCAGTTTCAGTGAAGAGAAGATCGGACCGTGCCCGCACTTCTTCAGCGAGATGATCGCGCAAGGCCGCGTCCCCGGCCAGCATCACTGCTTTGGTAAGGTAGTCATCACGGCTGTCAGCGATCAGCCAGTCCACCCCGACCTGCCGCAGCAGAGCTCGCGTGCTGCGCCCTGACATTCGCTCTGAAGGTAACGTGAGCACGGGAATCCCGAGCCCCAGCGCAGTGATCGCCGTCGTGCCCATGCCGAACGGCCAGCAGTCGAGCACCGCGTGCGCGCCATGCAGCCATGACTGGAAAGTGCGTGCGTCAGCCCAGGGCTCGAAGTGCACTCGGGAGGCAGCCGCGCCCATGGTCAACGCCATGCGGGCTTTCGTCAGCGGTTGCCAATGGCGCTGGCGTTCATCGGCGAACAGCACAACCCGGGCGCGAGCATCGCGCTCGATGATTGCGGCCAGTGCAGCATCGAAGTCCGGATGCAGCTTGTGCAGCTTCACCGGGCAGAGATAGATGTGCTCGCCTGGCCGAATCCCCAGCTCACTTCGGTTGAGCAGGCTCGGCGCCACCTCGGGGCGGATCAGCGCGGTGTTGTAGGCGTCCAGCAGGATGAGCCGCTCGGTATAGAACGCCTGCGCCTCGGGCGGCTCCAGCCAGCGACTCGAGATCAGATAGTCGATGTTGTCGCTGCCGGTGGTTTCCGGGTGTCCGCCGCTCAGGCACTGGACCCGCGCCAGGCGCGACAGCGCAAGCGGATAGGTGATGCGGTCCATGCCGACATCGGTAAAGAACAGCACATCCAGTTCCAGTTCGGCGATCGCCGAGCGGATAGCCGACAACGTACCGCGCGGCGTCACCCAAGCGGCGCAGCTGGCCGCGACACTGGCAGTGAGGTCATCGACCCTGGAACCGAGCGAGATGCCAATCAGCTCGAGCCTCGGATCCGCCTTCAGTTCCGCGAGCAGCCGGGCGAACGAGGTGCCAACCGAATGGTGGAAGAAGAAGCTCGACACGAAGCCCACCCGCACCCGCTGACGGGTGCGGCGGCGATGGATATGTGCAGCCTCGTAACCCAACTCGGGCGTCATCCTTCGATGCAGACTGGCAAGCTGGGACAATGCTTCGCGATTGTTCCAGCCCCGATACGCAAAGTAGAACGGTGGGTCGAGATACTGCATGAGCTGCGGTTCGCTGGTCGCCAGAGCCGCGTCCGGCTGCGCCGACAGCGCCTGCAGACCCTGCATGATCGCCTCGCGCTC
>Ga0105046_10019826_pt1:5000-10190 | contig 10190 bp, 9 predicted proteins | sample MAT03_FD_78385 | JGI IMG/M metagenome (GOLD analysis project Ga0105046, IMG submission 78385) | Freshwater microbial communities from Lake Fryxell liftoff mats and glacier meltwater in Antarctica - MAT-03 (megahit assembly) | ecosystem: Environmental > Aquatic > Freshwater > Ice >... | reverse complement strand
TTCAAATACAGTGTGAACGACAGTATCCCCAACATGATGACATGCTCAAAACCCGTTTTTCGTGCATTGAGAAAGAAAAACCTGTTTTTCGTACATAGAATGAAAAATGTTCATATTTCAATTTGGATCAATTTTCATGCTGAATTTTATGCTTAAAATACGGGGTGTAAGACAGTATCCCCAGCATAATGACATGCTCAAAACCCGTTTTTCGTGCATTGAGAGTGAAAAACCTGTTTTTCATACATAGAATGAAAAACGTCCATATTTTATGCTTCAAATTCAACTTATTTGACAGTATCCCCAGCATTGTGAGTTGCTGAAAACCTGTTTTCCGTGCGTTCGATGCATAAATGTTCATATTTGCAGGGGTTATGCGCAAAATTCAGCCTCATACCTACTATCCCCACCATAATAAGGTATGCAAATTCGGTTCAGATGTTTAAAATGTCACGTTTGTCAAATTTTTCTCAATGTTACACGCATCCTTACGAGTGTCAAAGTTTTTGTTATATACATGAGAGTTGGCTGTTCGTTAGAACAGACCGCTCAGCAAGCCTTATTGACGAAATGCTAATGCTGCAGCTATTGATTGAGTTTACTTTTTCTAGTTTGTAGCAGGTTGGGTAGCATGAACAAAAGCCCACGATATCCTTGCGATATCAAATTGCCAGTTTTGCAGCGCTCTTTTCAATCCCTTCGGGGGAGTGCGATCGGTTGAGTGGTGTGAAAGGAAATTCAATTGTACAATTTGTGGTGGCTGAGAGCGTATATTCCATTGCTCGAGAGTATGCTCAATATTGTTACTGCATTAAATATTGTATCTGGTCAAATTGTCATGAAAATGTGCTCCAACTTTGTTGGATGGCGCAAGCAAATAACCATCGATGATCTTTGCTGAAGGTTTTTCTGAAATGGTGATTGTGTTCCATTGCTAGAGAGCATTCACCAGGAAGGTTTTCCCTGTTGCTTAGACGTGGTAATGGGTGGCTCGTAACTGCGCATGCGTTATAGTATGTGTAGGGGCTTGTTGCCCGGGTGATGACGCAAAATTTTCGTTATAGAAAGTTTTGTGTTTGAGCTCATACGGTGGTGATAGGTGGTCTTTCTAACTCTGGCAGTACTGATGATGTTTTAGTCGTTGGTACGCATGCTAGCTGGAGACGGAGATGCGTGCTATGAGCACCTGGCATGCTATTTATAGTGTGCTTTTATTTCTGATACCTTTGGGTAACTCCAGGTATCTGGTTGATCCTGCCAGCAGTCATATGCTTGTCTCAAAGATTAAGCCATGCATGTCTTAGATCACACCTAAATACGGTGAATCCGCGAATGGCTCATTAAATCAGCTATTGTTTCTTAGATCTTACGCACAGTTACATGGATAACTGCAGTAATTCTGGAGCTAATACATGCCAATTATGCTTCGGCGTCAAAACCGAGGCGGGTTTATTAGATCAAAGCCAATCGGTCCTGCAAGGGGCTGTCGGGTTTGGTGACTCTGGATAACTTTACCTAATCGCATGACCTTGTGTCGGCGATGTATCTTCCAAGTATCTGACCTATCATCTGTCGATGGTGAGTGATTTGCTCACCATGGAGATAACGGGTAACGGGGAATCTGTGTTCGATTCCGGAGAGGGAGCCTTAGAAACGGCTACCACATCTAAGGAAGGCAGCAGGCGCGCAAATTACCCACTCTCAGCGAGAGGAGGTAGTGACGAAAAATAACGATGCAAATCTCATTATGAGGCTTTGCAATTGGAATGAGTACAATTTAAATCCTTTAACGAGGATCCATTGGAGGGCAAGTCTGGTGCCAGCAGCCGCGGTAATTCCAGCTCCAATAGCGTATATTGAAGTTGTTGCAGTTAAAAAGCTCGTAGTTGGATCTGAGGTGGGAGTCATTGGTTCAGCCTTGTGCTGCGACTGTATGCGCTCTGCCTTACACAGTCATTAGACGCCTTGTGGTGCTCTTTATTGAGTGCTGCAGGGTGCATGGCACGTTTACTTTGAAAAAATTAAAGTGCTCAAAGCAGGCCTTTGTGCTTGTATACTCTTGCATGGAATAATGGAATAGGACTTTGGTTCTATTTTGTTGGTTTTCGGAACCATTGTAATGATTAAAAGGGACTGCCGGGGGCATGTGTATGGTGGCGTTAGAGGTGAAATTCTTGGATCGTCGCCAGACAGCCTACTGCGAAAGCATTTGCCAAGAATGTCTTCATTAATCAAGAACGAAAGTCAGAGGTTCGAAGACGATCAGATACCGTCCTAGTTCTGACCATAAACGTTGCCGACCAACAATCAGTGGAGGTTATCATTATTGACCCCACTGGCTGTCCCTGGGAAACCTTGAGTAAGGTTCTGGGGGGAATATGGTCGCAAGGCCGAAACTTAAAGGAATTGACGGAAGGGCACCACCAGGAGTGGAGCCTGCGGCTTAATTTGACTCAACACGGGGAAACTCACCCGGCCCGGACACTGTAAGGATGGACAGATTAAAAGCTCTTTCTTGATTCAGTGGGTGGTGGTGCATGGCCGTTCTTAGTTGGTGGAGTGATTTGTCTGGTTAATTCCGATAACGAACGAGACTCTGACCTGCTAAATAGTACATTTGTATTGGCACATTTCGGTGTGTTCGAGTGAATGCTGACTTCTTAGAGGGATTCGCAGTATTTAAACTGCAAGAAATAGAGCAATAACAGGTCTGTGATGCCCTTAGATGTCCGGGGCCGCACGCGCGCTACAATGACAGTTCCAAAGAGTTTTAAAACCTGGTCCGAAAGGATTGGGAAATCTTTGAATAGCTGTCACCTCAGGGATTGGGGTTTGTAACTATCCCCCATGAACGAGGAATTCCCAGTAGGCACAAGTCATCAGCTTGTGCCGATTACGTCCCTGCCCTTTGTACACACCGCCCGTCGCTACTACCGATTGAATGGTTTAGTGAGGTCTTCGGATTGCGGTTGAGGCGGTGGCAACACTGCTCCGATTGTGAGAAGATGATCGAACTTGATCATTTAGAGGAAGTAAAAGTCGTAACAAGGTTTCCGTAGGTGAACCTGCGGAAGGATCATTATCTGAATGTACTAAGTCAATAGCCAATATAATCACCTGAAGGTGGTGTGAGGTGAGACGAAGTCATATATCTTTACATCTGGCATGTAAGGTTGCAATAATATGAGAGGGCGTGTTCCATTGCTAGAGAGCGCTCTTTTGTATAGTTTCTGAGAAGTGCATATTCCATTGCTCGAGAGTGCATTTTTTGGTGCCGCGTTGTGACTGATAAGTGTTGGATTATAGAGTTGGAGGGTGTTTTTTTCTGAATGCTTCGTGCTCAGTGATGACTGATTGGTATTCTGTACAGTTGCGAAAAGGAGTGTATTCCATTGCTAGAGAGCACTCCTTAGTAGTAACTCGATTGATTAGTTGTTGCTTGTATTCGGAGATGCATGTTCCATTCTCAAAAAATTCCATGACTTATTGCTGTCTTGCATGAGGGATGCAGACTGTATGCGTATTTGACTGCGTTGCGTTCACATTGCTAGTTGAAAGTGACAAAGTTGAAGATGTGTGCAGCCCTTGAGTGAGATGGCGGTGGCTATGGTACAGTACATGCCATTGTACTGAATGCCGTCGGTGGTGTGCACTGAGACCAAGGTGAAATATGGACTGCCTTTTATGAATTGCGTTTGTTAGTGATTCATGGGAGGAGCTGACCTCTCGCCTAGTTTCAATGTTTATACTGCTATTATGACCGCTTCCATTAAAAGACATAGGGTTTTCTAATGTCTATCCTGCTGTGTGGTAGACAGAGTGCATACTACAAGTGGCTCAATCACTTGGAAGATCAGGAGTGTGACTCGCGATGGCTGTTATAAGTCATTGCAATGGGTTATGCTTGAAAAATGGGATTGCTCACTGGCCATTGCTCGTGTCAATGTAGCTTTCATAAAATCTGATCCTATACATGTGCAAGATGCTAATGAGATGCAGTTCTAAACGATGCGTAATTCGGAGCGCTGCCACAGTTTGTTATGTGGTGGGAGATGGTTTGGATTGAAATGAGAAAATATTGTCCTCCCTGACAAATATTTTTCGGATCTCCTCGCTGTCGTCTGTTCCATGTTATATGGGTTGCGTATTTGTGGAAGCTGTGTCCTCCCTGTGATTTTTGTTCCAAAAAAACTATTTATCCTTAATATACTAAGGAGACCTATGGTGACCTATGCTACTGCCTTTGTTGCAGTGGGCGGCCATAATATTAGCCCGCTTTGCCATGACCAAGTTATTAACAACCTCTGGATGTGGAAGGTGAGCAAAACAAAAACTTTGAGTGGTGGATCACTCGGCTCGTGTATCGAGGAAGAGCAAAGCAAACTTTGTGATTTATCGTGAATTGCAGAACGCTTTGATCGTGAACCTCTTGAACGCATATTGCGGCTATTGGTTATACAGTAGCCCCGTTTGTCTGAGGGTCGGTTGATACATCTATCGTCACGTTTGTGAGTGGCGGCTTGTGAGGTGTCATGGTTCTCATATCATGTGTAGAGAACTGTGTTTGATGCCTTATTAAGGTGAGTCTCTTTACAGACTCGGAGTATGCAGTAAACCATGTGCGAACTAGTTGCGTGGCGAACATCACATTTCTTTACAAGTGTGGCGAAAGCTATTTGTACCGTATGGCCGTAATAGGAAAGCGTATTCCATTGCTAGAGAGCGCTTTTCTGTTTAGCTATGCTGTTAGTGCATTAGTGAGTAGTGGAATTCAAAGTGTTCATTACGTATTACCTGGTTGAGATATGGAAAATTGCTTAATCTCTGTACCTGCCTAGATTGCGACTGTACTCAAAGAGGTAACAGTTTAGGTCGCGGCTTGATAAGTTGCGCCCTGTTACTTTGATGTGTACTCACTGGCGGTCGGTTTGTTACGACAGCTGTTGCAATTGCCCAACTAACGGTGGGATGAGGGAACTTCACAATTTGTTGACTCTGCCAATTATGGTGCTCTTGAATCGTGGTCTGGCCGAACATGGACTTTATGCTCAGTCTGTGCTGCTGTTTCGGTGTCTGCGTGTAAAGAGTGTTGTTTTGGGCAGGATGTATTAATGAATTTATTTTTATCCTGACCTCAGATCAAGCGAGAATACCCGCTGAACTTAAGCATATCAGTAAGCGGAGGAAAAG
>Ga0105046_10019823_pt1 | contig 10191 bp, 9 predicted proteins | sample MAT03_FD_78385 | JGI IMG/M metagenome (GOLD analysis project Ga0105046, IMG submission 78385) | Freshwater microbial communities from Lake Fryxell liftoff mats and glacier meltwater in Antarctica - MAT-03 (megahit assembly) | ecosystem: Environmental > Aquatic > Freshwater > Ice > Liftoff... | reverse complement strand
TTCATACACCTCATTCTCAATAGCTTCTTGAAGAATTTTTCTGGCTCCTTCTCTTAGAATTTCGTTAATCGGATCAATAAGAGAAGAAGTTGTTGGATTTATATCATCGGAAACATAAAAATTATCCATGAGTGCATTCCCTTTTTTTTTGTAGTAAAAAAACATTTAATAGGATGCGCTCTTTTTTTTCATCTCATACACAACTTTTGACTATATCTCAATTTTGAGGTTAACAAAATTACATGGATAAGTCATTATCTTTTTGGCACTCGGTAGTAGTTTTAACAGATGCAGACTGTTGCAAAACTGACAGCAATATTTTGTCTTTAAAAGACATCCAAGCCATCTGTAAAAACGCTGAGATGATTCTCATTAGTGCCTATGATGGTGGACAAGACATGCCTGAAATCCGAAATTGGAAATGGGGTGGATCGTGAAGTCTGACAATGAACCCGTCTTTTGGCAACAGAATTTGACAAACTTGTTGGCATACTATAAGTCAAGCCCAGCTGGTTTGACAAGCAGCGAGGCCGCTGAACGCCTATCACGTTATGGCTTTAATCAATTTCGTCCACAGCCAAGAAATGCATTGTTGTTGCAATTCCTCTCCAAATTTAGTAATCCGCTTGTCATCATTCTGCTCGTAGCCAGCGCCACATCAGCTCTCACCGGTGATTTGGCTAGCTTTATTATTATTTTGCTTATTGTCCTAATGAGCGTCACGCTTGATTTTATTCAAGAATACAGAGCTGGTCAGGAAGCGGAGAAGTTATGTCAATCAGTGACAGTGCATACACAGGTGCTGCGAGATGGAAAACCTCAGGAAATCCCTCTTTCCTCGCTAGTTCCAGGAGATGTTGCGCTACTTGCTGCCGGTGACCTGGTTCCTGGTGATGCACGTCTATTGGAAGCAAAGGATTTTTTTGTGAATCAGGCTCTTCTGACAGGAGAGCCCTATCCGGTCGAGAAAAAGCCTTGTGAATTACCCGATGAAGCCGAGATCTTTTCTGCCAACAATACTGTATTAAGAGGAACTTCGGTAGTGAGCGGAACGGCAAGAATATTTGTTTGCCATACCGGTACAAATACAGTGCTTGGAGATATTGCTGATAGTCTTATAGTCAAGGCACCTCCCAGTGCATTTGAAAAGGGAATGCGTAGCTTTGGAATGCTTATCATGCGCCTTACAATCTTCCTCGTTCTGTTTGTTCTTCTTGTCAATGCCTTCTTTCATAGACCATGGCTCGAATCCTTTATCTTTGCCGTAGCGTTAGCAGTCGGATTAACTCCAGAACTGCTTCCGATGATTGTTTCAGTGACTCTTGCCAGAGGGGCAATGCGAATGGCCGCTAAACGAGTCATTGTTAAACAGCTTGCTTCCATTCAAAACCTGGGAAATATGGATGTACTTTGCACGGATAAGACGGGCACTTTAACTGAAGCATGTATTCATTTGGAACGCCATATTGATAGTCTCGGACGTGACAGCAAAAGGGTTTTAGAGCTGGCCTATTTGAACAGCTTTTTTGAAACGGGATTGAAAAGTCCTCTCGATGATGCGATCTTGGAACATAAAGATATTGATATGACTGGCTGGAGAAAAATCGACGAAGTTCCTTTTGACTTTGAACGTCGACGAGTTTCGGTGCTGATTGATAATGGAGTGAAAAGAATGCTCGTGATCAAAGGGGCTCCCGAAGATATCTTGCGTCTTTGCACAACTTATGAGGGGCAAAGTGAGACCGATATACGCCCTTTAGACGATGCAGCAATGGCTACCGTGCGCGCATTATTTGACTCTCTGGGGAGGGAGGGCTTTCGAGTACTTGGGATTGCCTGGCGCCAGGAAGCAGCCGATTACCCGCACATCGTAGCAAGCGATGAGTCAAAACTTGTTTTTTCAGGATTCGTCGCTTTTCTTGACCCACCTAAAGAGAGTGCAAAAAAAGCTTTAGAAGAGCTTGCAGCTAGTGGAGTCTCGGTCAAAATAGTAACCGGCGATAATGAACTGGTTACAGAACATATTTGCGGCCAGTTAGGACTATCGATTACTGGGATTCTGACTGGACCTGATATTTTGAAAATGGATGATCAGGCCCTGGTGGGGCAGGTGGAAAATGTTAACCTTTTTTGTCGAGTTACTCCGGCCCAAAAAAATCGGATCATTTTAGCCTTAAAAAAGCGAGGCCATACTGTTGGATATCTTGGAGATGGAATCAATGATGCTCCATCACTTCACTCGGCAGACATCGGCATTTCTGTGGATAGCGCCGTTGATGTCGCTAAAGAAGCCGCAGAAATGATCCTTTTAGATCATGACTTGAGTGTTCTTCAAAGCGGGGTCATTGAGGGGCGGCGAACCTTCGGCAACATTATGAAGTACATCATGATGGGGACTAGTTCCAATTTCGGCAACATGTTCAGTATGGCAGGCGGATCCTTGTTCCTCCCCTTTCTCCCCATGCTACCCGCACAGATTTTACTTAACAACATGCTTTATGATATATCCGAAATTCCTATTCCATTGGACAATGTCGACGAAGAATACCTGAAGCGTCCCAAGAAATGGGACATTAACTTTGTTCGCAAGTTCATGCTGATTATTGGCTCGATCAGTTCTCTCTTTGATTTTCTGACCTTTTTTGTAATGATCAAAGTTTTTCAAGCCGGAGAAGCTCTTTTTCATACTGGCTGGTTCCTCGAATCATTGGCAACGCAGGTACTCGTTATTTTTATAATCCGCACCCGCAAGAATCCTTTAAAAAGCCGCCCTAATCCCTGGCTCACTACCTGTTCTCTCCTAGTAGTGTCAGTGGCTGTTTTGCTCCCCTTCACACCCTTAGGGAATTTTTTTGGATTTGTCACCCCTCCACTGCTATTCTTCGTTTTTCTGGCGAGTATGGTAATCGTTTACTTACTGATAGTAGAAAAGGCAAAGCATTGGTTTTACAAGCATTACACCTCAAGCTAAAGCAAAACAAGGAAGATTATGATAGTTTCTTTTGCACAGAAAAAAAATGGTATCAGTATAGAGGGCTATATTGCTATTCTAGCACTCATTTGCATAACCATGCATTTAGTCCTCAGATATTTGATTCCCGATTTTCAGGCTTATTCTCTTTATCCACTTTACATTACCCTTACTGTAGGAGGTGGTATCCTTGTTTTCGACCTTCTAGTCAAGTTAGTGACTTTCAAATTTGGTTCCGATTTGCTAGCAGGAATGTCCATCGTTACAGCCATTTTGCTGCAGGAATACTTAGCAGGGTCATTAGTAGTACTCATGCTATCCGGTGGAGTAGCCTTAGAAAACTATGCGATAAGAACAGCTTCTAGAATGCTTGAAGCGCTTGCAAAACGAGCGCCAACAATAGCTCATCGTAAGAAAAGTGATGTAATTGAAGACATCTCTGCAGATAAAATTGTTATCGGCGATACGATTTTAATATTTCCTCATGAACTTTGTCCCGTGGATGGTGAAGTGATTGCGGGAAATGGGGTAATGGATGAATCGTACCTGACAGGAGAGCCTTTTCTCATCTCAAAAGCCCCTGGTTCTGACGTCCTTTCCGGTTCCATCAACGGGGATGCCTCATTAACAATCAAAGCAACTAAATTAGCGCAAGATTCCCGTTATGCCAAGATCATGCAGGTCATGTCAGAATCTGAACAAAAACGTCCTCATATGCGAAGACTTGCCGATCAATTAGGAGCTTGGTATACCCCGCTTGCTATTATCATTGCAGTTTTAGCGTGGGTGTTCAGCGGCAATGCAGTTCGTTTTTTGGCAGTACTGGTTATTGCAACACCATGCCCACTATTGATTGCAATACCTGTGGCAATCATTGGATCTATTTCCTTATGTGCTAGACGAGGAATTTTAATCAAAAATCCGATTGTTTTAGAGCAAATTGATCAATGCCAAACCATGATTTTTGATAAAACGGGAACGCTAACTTACGGCAAACCAACTCTTACCGACCAAACTGTCTATAACAAACACGATGCGGTCGACATTCTGAAACTGGTTGCTAGCATAGAAAGGTATTCTAAACACCCTTTGGCAAGTGCAATACTCGAAAAAGCTGCAGAAGAGAAAATCCAGTTGATAGATGCTCAGCAAATCAGCGAACCTAAAGGAGCAGGACTTCAAGGCACTGTTGATGGACATGTAGTCATCATCACCAGTCGAAAACAGCTTGATAAATTTGGCTTAGGAAAAGATATGGATGTATTGCCGCAGGGTGCTGGACTTGAATGTGTAATTCTTATCGATCACCAATTAGCAGCGCATTATCGCTTTCGAGACTCCCCACGAGCTGATAGTGTATCTTTCATTCAACATTTATTTCCAAAACATGGATTCAAAAAAGTCATGATTGTCTCCGGTGACCGGGAAGAAGAGGTTAAGTATCTGGCTAATTCTGTTGGAATCACAGAAGTTTATGGAGGTAAAAGCCCTGAGGAAAAAGTCGATATTGTTATGAAAGAAACCCAAAAGGCAAAAACAGCTTATCTAGGAGATGGAATTAATGATGCCCCAGCCTTGCTTGCTGCTACAGTTGGAATTGCATTTGGGCGCAATAGCGATATTACAGCAGAGGCTGCAGGGGCTGTGGTTATGGATAGCACCTTGGAAAAGGTCGATGAATTTTTGCATATTAGTAAGAGAATGAGGACAATAGCCTTGCAAAGTGCACTTGGTGGAATGGCTCTTTCGATCATCGGAATGATTATAGCAGCTTTTGGTTTTCTCCCCCCGGTTGCTGGAGCCATCAGCCAGGAGGTCATTGATGTCTTGGCGATTATGAATTCTTTAAGAACAATCTGGAAGCCAGCCATAATGAGCGATATGCCGCTTGCTAAAAACAAAAAATAGTAAAAAATTGATGATTAAGCAAATTCCCAAAAGGAGTTAAATGACAAAAAAAACACCAACCCTTTCAAGATTTTTAAATTGGTCAGCAAAAAAAGCGGGCAGCCCTATAACTTTTGTCTTGGCTCTGATTGTGTTAGCCGTTTGGTTGATCATTGGGATTATTTTGGGTTTTAATCACACATGGCTCTTAATTCTTAATACGATAGCCACACTCAATGCGGCTTTGATGGTATTTATCATTCAAAACACACAAAATAGAGAAAGTAAAGCACTACATTTAAAAATAGATGAACTCATACGAGTTACCAAAGAAGCTACAAACGAATTAATTGCTATAGAAGAGTTAGAAGAGGAAGAACTAGAAAAAATTAAAAGGAAAATTTTTCAAAAAGAAGGAGAACCATAAGAAATAACTTGAAATATGTGCATTTAAAATATTTAACCTATGGAAGTAAAGATGAAAGCTCTTATATACCATGGCCCTAATAAAATTAGCCTTGAAGATAAACCTAAGCCTACAATTGAAAATCCAACCGATTGTATAGTAAGAATAACAACAACAACGATTTGTGGAACCGATCTCCATATCCTGAAAGGGGATGTTTCAACAGTAGAAAGTGGTCGCATCTTGGGGCATGAGGGCGTAGGTGTTATTGAAGCGGTTGGAAATGCGGTATCGAATTTTCGTATTAACGATAAGGTATTGATAGCATGCATTACTTCTTGTGGTAAATGTCAATTTTGCAAAAATCAAATGTATTCTCACTGCGAAATGGGGGGATGGCTACTTGGCAATAAAATAGATGGGACACAAGCAGAATCTGTCCGTATTCCATTTGCCGATACCAGTCTTCATCATCTTCCTCCAGGAGTAAATGAAGATGCTGTAGTGATGTTTAGTGATGTTTTCCCAACTGGATTTGAGACAGGAGTTCTAAAGGGCCAGATTAAATTAGGAGATACTGTAGCCATTATTGGTGCCGGCCCAATAGGGTTAGCAACCCTTTTAACAGCCCAGTTCTACTCTCCAGCAGAAATTATTATGGTTGATTTAGACGACTATCGTCTAGAGGTCGCAAAACGTTTAGGAGCAAGCAAGATCATTAATAATCGCGATAATGAAGCTGTGACAAATATTTTAGCGATGACAAAGCAAAAAGGTGTTGATGTAGCCATTGAAGCAGTAGGTACTCCAGAAGCATTTAATACCTGCCAGGCTATTATTGCTCCGGGCGGCCATATTGCTAATATAGGAGTTCATGGGAAAAGCGTAAGTCTGCATTTAGAAAAGCTTTGGGATAGAAACCTCACCTTAACAACAGCTTTGGTGGATACTTTTTCTATTCCAACCCTCTTGAAGATCTTTGAAAGTGGCAAATTGAATCCTTCACATTTAATTACCCATCATTTTGATCTAAAAGAAATATTAAAGGCCTATGAATTGTTTGGAGACTCTGCTGAGCAACACAGCTTAAAAGTTATTTTAAAAAATAAGCAAGATGAAAAAGAAGATCATTGATTCAAAGAAAAAAATCCACCTAAGTCTCATTTCTGAATCAATGACTGTGAATTACACAATTTGGTACTCAATCTTAAGATCATTAAGGCTCAGTCCGTGGCATCTTTTGGCAATTTTCTGCCGATTCCCTACTTGGTAGGTTCATGTATGCGACATCACTCAATGCCGGTCTGGCTAATCAAGACAAACATGAAAGCTAATCATCTGTAATAAAGCGCTCCAATGCATATGCAGATGCTAAAAAATAGCATTATTAAAGCTGGTAAAAACTTCTTCAAAGAATCTCTGACTTTTAGGTGCATGCATACAGCTCCGAACATCATCAAAGAAACTACAAAAGCTGAAGGAAAAACTAAGAAAGGAATCCAAAATCCTAAAAGAAGTAGGAGAGCGCAACTGATTTTGATGAATCCAATAACATAGAAAGACCATAAGGGCAGACCATAAGCAGTGAATTCATTTTTTAAAGAACTACTATTGGATCCACGATAAGGTGTTTCTTGATTACTTCGAATGACCCAAACGTTTAGCAAACCAAATGCTACAAAAAGTTGAAGAAATTTTGTAATAAAATGCATGAAATTTTTCCCTTAAAAGTTTATATCGTAATGGGTTTACTTATGGATAGCTTCAAGACGCATAATCATTTCATTACCAAAAATAACGGGTCACAAAGGTCGAAATTAAACTTACCGCTCCAGCTAAGCAACTCCCCCAGGCAATATCTACAACGGTTACTATCCAAGGCCAATTTTTAAGGGTGACTTGATTGGTCAGATCATAGGTTCCATAAGTGACCATTCCAAAAAGTAATCCTAGCAGCAACAGCTCGAGATATCCTGTATTGTTTTTCAAGGCAGGTAAAACAACAAATACATTAAGAGCAATTCCATAGAGAATATAAAAGATAACTGCCGGCCAAATTGCCATTAAGTCATTGAGGAGATGACCGATATTGGGAACGTAAAAACGCTTAAGCATGAGCGTTAACCATAACCCATCGATAACGATCATAGAAATCAAGATTATAAAAAAGGAAAAAAAGTTCACTTTCATCTCTACCTGTACATTTTTCAAGCTCATTACCTAGTCTTTATCGGAAGTCGATTTCTAAACAAGCAATTTATTGAAAAATGACGCAATTTTTTACATTCGAAAAATTTAATAAAATAACACACATCAACACAACGATGAGATTGCTTCCATCCCCAATAAATTCTTAGCATGTAGGTAAATTTTTTTATTTTAACCCTCAGTTTAGCTCTCCTTTATTTCGGCTTTATATTTATTTCTCTAACAACTTTCAAAGGCTTGCGCTTTGAATAGCATTTATCATATTATTTACGAGGCGAACTTTTCACTTCATTGTACTGCAGAAGCTTGCCGACTGTTTTAAACCCGCTACAACCAAAGCGAGGAAAAATGGGTCTCCAAAAAAAGCGATTTTTTTCACTAATGCTGTTGTTATGTATTATTCTAACTTGTGAAGGAGGAATACCAACTGATTTTTACACGTGTCAACCCCTTGATGCTCAAACAAAAGTCTTTTTAGAAGAGTTAAATTCTAACCCTTTGACTCTTTGCCTTAAAGAAACTCCCCTGTCAGTTCTAAGAACACCCCTACCCTTCAAGCAAAATACGATTGCCGGAATTGATTCTATTCAAATGGTCACCGTTGCAGGCTCTCATGGTCCCGTTCCTGTGCGCCTCTACACTCCAAAAACAAATCTAACTGTTTTGCCTGTTCTACTTTATTTTCATGGTGGAGGATGGGCCTTAGGCAGCTTGAACGATTATGATTCTTTATGCCAATCTCTGGCTGTGAAGGCCGAGTGCTTGGTGCTTTCGGTCGATTATCATCTAGCTCCTGAACATCCTTTTCCGATCCCCCTGCAAGATTGCTACGATTCAGCCAAGTGGGCTACCCAAAATATACATAAATATAAAGGGGATTCAAGTCGCCTGGCGGTTGGTGGAGATAGTGCTGGCGGAAATTTAGCGGCGGCTGTCACACTGATGACAAGAGACCGCGCCGAGTTTCGCTTGATACATCAAACGCTAATCTATCCAGCTTTGTCATGCCAATTCGACACCCCGTCTTACGAGCTGTTTAAGGAAAACTTTTTTTTAGCAAGAGAAGACATGAAGTTCTTTTGGAATTGTTATGTGCAAAAGGAAAATCCACAGCATGTCTATATCTCACCTCTTAGAACTACAAGTATGGATCATCTTCCACCGACCATGCTCATTGTTGCTGATTACGATGTGTTAAGAGACGAAGCGCTCGCTTATGGAAGACGCCTGCAAGCTGCTGGTGTGCCGCTGACGCTAAAGACGTATGGCACTATTCACGGTTTCATAGGGATGGAAGGTCTCGATATTAGCAAAAAGGCCCTTGGAGAGCTGACAACAAGTTTAAAAAAAGCACTACACCCAGACCTTAATTAACTAAAGGATAAAAAATGTCGCAAGGTCGATTAAAAGAAAAAATTGTTCTGATTACAGGTGCAGCTCAAGGAATTGGCCAGGAAGCAGCTATTGTCATGCATCGAGAAGGCGCTAAAGTGATAATCTCAGATATCAATGATACCGTAGGCCTATCTGTGGCAAAAGAAATTGGGAAGGATTGTCATTACTTGCATCTCGATGTAAGAGAAGAAACTGATTGGGAAAATGCCATGCACTTCATTCTCACAAGATTTGGAAAGTTAAATATTCTGGTTAATAATGCAGGCATCACAGGTTTTCAAGAAGGATTTGGCCCTCAAGACCCTGAATATACCTCCTTAGATAGTTGGCTGAAAGTTCATGCGATTAATCTGAACGGCGTTTTTCTTGGATGTAAATATGCCATTCAAGCAATGAAAAAAGCAGAAAGTGGCTCGATTGTGAATATTTCATCCCGATCAGGTCAAGTTGGTATAGCTGGTGCCGCTGCCTATGCTTCTAGTAAAGCTGCAGTCAGGAATCACACAAAATCTGTAGCCTTATATTGTTGCCAACAAGGATATCGCATTCGATGCAACTCAATTCACCCGGCAGCTATTCTCACGCCCATGTGGGAACCAATGCTAGGCAATGGTTCCGAAAAAGAAGCTCGAATGGCGGAAATTGTCAAAGATATTCCTATGCAAAGAATGGGCACTCCTAATGATGTGGCTAATGCGGTGCTCTATTTAGCTTCAGATGAGTCAACGTATCTCACTGGGATTGAAATTACTGTAGATGGAGGAATCTTAGCTGGATCCAACGCAGCGCCTAAAAGACAAGATCTTTAACATTTATGAATTTTAAGGGAACAGCAAACGCCTTGGCACTCCAGATGATATCGCCAAACTTGTCTCTTTCCTTGCAGACCCTGAAGGTGCCTGGGTTAATGCCCAAGTTTTACGTGCCAACGGAGGCTTTGCTTAATGTTTATTTTCAGCAAGTGAATGTTTAAAAGTTAATAACTTTTTAAGCAGTTGCTTCTTCCATTTTGGATCTTGCGGTTTGACAGAAGCGAACTTTATTTTGTTTAGAACTTCCTCAAGTTGCGGTGTAAGCGGCTTTTCAGGGTCATATTCATAGGCCAAATGATCGTCTAAAAAGTTTCTCCTTATTTCCTTCTTCGCAAATCTTTTGGATGAGCAGAGGATGTGTTAATTAAAAGTGGTGTGTTTTTACTTCCGGAAAAAAAGAACTACTCAAGAGTGATATGGAATATGAAGTTATTCTTATAGATGCCTCAGAAAGTGTTATAGAACGTCCTAAAAAAAAGTTAGAAAGAAGAAAAGAATAAAGAATCGTAATA
>Ga0105046_10019820_pt1 | contig 10191 bp, 9 predicted proteins | sample MAT03_FD_78385 | JGI IMG/M metagenome (GOLD analysis project Ga0105046, IMG submission 78385) | Freshwater microbial communities from Lake Fryxell liftoff mats and glacier meltwater in Antarctica - MAT-03 (megahit assembly) | ecosystem: Environmental > Aquatic > Freshwater > Ice > Liftoff... | reverse complement strand
CGCAAGGTGCCGCTTTCACCCGCTTTCGCCGGGATCGTCAGTACCATATCGCCAATCTGATCAGCCATCGTCTGCGCGTTGGTTTTGATCTTTTCAGCTTTGTGAGCAGCCTGACGAATGTTCTCGGTGATCATTTTTTTGTTCGAGTCACTCGCCATCATCGCATACCCCTGAGGAATCAGGTAGTTGCGGCCGTAACCTGGCTTCACCGACACAGTGTCGTTTTTGTAGCCCAGGCCGGCAATATCAGTTTTGAGAATGATGTCCATTTTTGGAAGTCGTTAGTGGTTAGTCGTCAGAAACAGCCGTATGCCATTTGCAATGACTACCGACTACTATCTATTTGAGTGAATCGCCTACGTAAGGTAAAATAGCAATGTGACGGGCACGCTTAACAGCCTGACCCACTTTCCGCTGGTATTTCAGGCTGGTGCCTGTTAACCGCCGGGGCAAAATTTTGCCCTGCTCGTTGAGCAGTTTCAGCAGGAAGTTTGCGTCTTTGTAGTCGATGTACTTGATACCGGCTTTCTTAAAGCGGCAGTATTTTTTGCGGTTCTCGGATTTCGAGACGGATTCGTTCTGTAAGCTCATAATTATTTGGCCTCCTCGGTTTCGGCTTGTTTTTTCTTACCTATTAAACCTTTGTGCTTGCGCTCGTTGTAGTCAACGGCGTGTTTGTCTAACGCAACCACCAAATGCCGCAGTACGCGCTCGTCGCGCAGATACTCCGTGTTGAGGGCGGCTACAATTGTACCGGGAGCCTTGAACTCAAACAGGTAGTAATACCCTGTGTTTTTGTGCTGAATCGGGTAGGCCAGTTTCTTAAGGCCCATGTTGTCTTCGTGAACAAGCTCCGCACCATTATCGGTCAGCACTTTGCGGAACTTATCAACGGTGTCCTTCATCTGAATCTCAGATAAAACGGGAGTTAAAATGAACACCGTTTCGTAGTTCTTTGGGAACATTATTGGTAAACAGTTTAAAATGAGGGTGCAAAGGTACTAAAAAAGTAGCAGTAAGCAGCAGCTGTAGGCAGAAAAAGTGACAGTAGCAGAAAAAGTAAGCAGTGAAGCAGTGGCAGTGGAGCACTGCCATTGCTTCACTGCTTACTTTACAGTAAATTCGCCTTCGCCAATTTTAAAACCTTCGGCATACACTTCTACTACATGCCGCCCCTCACTAAATCGCTGCCCACCACGCCCATACACAAAATCGACCTGCTGGCGGCTATTGTTAAACTGAATCGAATGGGCAGCTGTATAAACCATCCCTTTTCCGTTATACGTAAACTCACCCGAACCCGTAGCCATATCAGATACAACAGCCCCGGTGGGGTCCAGGATGCGGATATAAACTGTTTTCTCGTTTTGTTGGGCCAACGCATTTTCACCCAGCCGGAACGAAACCTTCACTTTTTCTAATCGTTTGGCTTTGTAGCTGCCTCCGTCGTTCTCTTTACCCCGCGAGTTGAGTGCATTAACCGATATGTTTTCTGCCCTGAGTGCTAAAGCCAGCGTGACTTTTTGTTCGAGTTCGCGGTTTCGCGACGAATAGTTAATGACAGAATCGGAAAGCGCCTGCTTCTCTCCCCGCAGACCCGTATTCTCTTCTGTCAGCGTTTTATTCTGAGCCGTCAGAATACCGTTTTCTTCCCGTAAACGGAGAATCTCCGAGTCTTTCTGCGCCAGCAACGACTCATACTCGCGAATACGGGCTGTGTATTTGCGGTCGTCGAAGTTATTTACATTGCGGAGGTTGCGCTTATCAAGTTCGAGTTGGTCTTTCACTTTCAGCAGCGAGTCGATATTGCCTCCTAATTTCTGAATCTCAGTAATTTTAAGGTCTAATTGGGCCGAGATGGAGTCTAATTTAGATTTGGTAGCCAGTACTTCCTCTGTTTTGGCGGCAATGGTGACATCTTTGGTTTTGCCCATTTCACGTTCCTGATACCAGAAGTACAGTTGTAGTACATTTAGCCCAACTAGTGCGAGCAGCACAACAATAAGGTAAGTACGTCCATTATTTCTTTTTTCGGGTCGAGGTTCCATGCTGTAAGAGTTATAGAATATCGGGCATGGGATGTCGGATAATGGCTAAAGCAGCCCCAACAACGCGTGTCTGTCCAAAAATCTAACGTTTAACGTCCATTTTGGTGAAAAACTACGCGATTCGCTACAGAACTCAAACCTATCTTTGCAAAATCTTCTTTTGTGTACATGAAATCTGTTCGGGAAAACATTGCTCAGATCGAGCAAAAAATTGGGGGAAAGGCAACATTAATAGCTGTTACAAAAACCAAACCTGTTCCCTTGTTGCTGGAAGCCTATGACGCTGGTTGTCGTGATTTCGGCGAAAATCGGGTGCAGGAAATGGCTGAAAAACAGCCACAACTACCGGCCGGTATTCGCTGGCATCAGATTGGGCATCTTCAAACAAACAAGGTCAAGTACATTGCCCCGTTTGTGGCGTTGATTCACTCGGTAGATAGCCTGTCGCTGCTCACGGAAATCAACAAGCAAGCCGCCAAACACGGCCGGGTAATTGACTGTTTGCTTCAGATTTTTATCGCCGAAGAAGAAACCAAGTTTGGTCTTTCGCCCGATGAAGCCCGAGTTCTGATTCAACGTCAAGAACTCGAAGCTCTGGCCAACGTTCGCCTTGTTGGCCTAATGGGTCTGGCTACCAACACGGACAATGAGGCTCAGGTCCGGCAGGAGTTCCGGGGTCTGAAACAGTTGTATGACGAGCTGTCATTGATTAAACGAGCCAATGTGGCTTTTTCGCAGCTTTCAATGGGAATGAGTGGCGATTATGAATTGGCCATTGCTGAAGGCAGTACAATGGTTCGGGTGGGGAGTGCTATTTTTGGATCAAGACTATGAAATTTTTCATTCAGGCAGGTGCCCTGCTGGGCTTAGTCGGTGTAGGATTGGGAGCATTTGGGGCCCATGCGCTACGTAAAATGCTCGACGAAACCGGCCGGATGGCTACGTTCGAAACGGCCGTGAAATACCAGTTCTATCACGCCTTGGCCCTTGTGCTGGTGGGGATATTGATACAACTGATGACGGGGCCACCCGGCGGCCAGAATCCGCTGGCCCTGAAATGGCTTAATTATGCAGGCTTATCATTCCTTGGCGGAACGCTGATTTTCTCCGGCTCGCTCTATATCCTGTGTTTCACGGGGATTACGTGGCTGGGGGCCATTACACCCATCGGTGGAGTGCTCATGATTGCGGGCTGGGCGTTGGTGTGGTGGGCGGTAAAGTAATTATGCCCTCGACATCATGTTTGATCGTCGTGAATCGAGCTTCAGGAAGATAAATAGCAATATCGAAAATGACCAGAGTGAGGACCCACCGTAACTAAAAAACGGCAACGGAATTCCAATTACGGGCATCAAACCAATGGTCATGCCGATGTTCACCATGAAGTGAAAGAAGAAAATTGCCGCTACGCAATAGCCGTAAACACGCGTGAATTTGCTCCGTTGTTTTTCGGCCAGAATGACAATCCGCGATAGTAGACCAAGGAACAGCGCAATGACAACGACACTACCAATAAAGCCGTGCTCCTCGCCGATGGTGCAGAAAATAAAGTCAGTACTTTGCTCGGGTACGAAGTCGAATTTGGTTTGAGTGCCTTCCAGAAAACCCTTGCCCTGCAACCGCCCTGATCCAATAGCAATTTTGGCCTGCGTCACGTTCCAGCCCACACCCAGTGGATCTATGTTGGGGTTAACCAATACTTTGATCCGGTTTTGCTGATGTCGCTGTAGCACGTTATTCACAAAGAAATCGACACCCGCCACAAACACCATCATCCCCGCAATAACGACACCCATACTCATAAAGGTTCGTGTATTACGATTGTAGCGCGGCATCAGGAGCACAAACGCACCTGCCACAGCAACCAACCCGAAGAAAATATACAACTTCGGGAAAACTAATGCCAACACAAACAGGGCCGCCAGGGCAACACCAGTTGCCGGAATCCAACCGGGCAGGCCCTCGCGGTAAAGCATAATAACGAAGGCGGCAAAGACCAGTGTAGAGCCGGTCTCGTTCGACGCAATAATAAGCAGGGCAGGCAAACCGATGATACCCGCGATCGTCAACAAGTTGTTTTGCTTGTTGATATTCATGCCCGGAACGTCCAGAAACTTAGCCAGCGCAAGGCTCGTAGCCACTTTGGCAAACTCCGCCGGCTGAATGGAGAACGTTCCGAATTTGAACCACGACCGTGAGCCGTTAATGTTTGATCCCGCTACCAGCACCAGCAGCAACATCAGGATCATGAAGCCGTAGAAAACGTAGGCAAACGAGTCGTAGAATTTGTGGTGAATAGCCAGCACGCATATCACCAGAATAACCGTTGTGCCAATCCACATCAGTTGCTTACCAGCATTGGTCGACAGATCGAACAGGCTCGTGTTGGCTTCGGGAGTGTAAACGGCAGCATATACGTTGAACCAGCCTATTAGTACGCAGCCGATGTACAGCGCGACGGTGAGCAGGTCAATATTTTGAGAAAAAGGGTCGTTACGGGACATAGTTACAGTGAACAGAGATCAGCCAACCGTGATTTTTAGTGAGCAGTGAGCAGTCCCGGCGGTGGAACCGCAACAGTAAGCAATGAACAGTGAACAGTAAACGGGCAGCGTCCGTAATAGACTCTTTAGCTACTACCTATTTACTGTTGGCTATTGGCTGCTAACTGCCCACTGTTTATGGCTTTGCGAGCTGTATCTTTTCGGATGGTATCAGGTTTGCGAAAATGCGGTGCTTGCTTGGGGCCTTTGTAGCCAGGCAACATCGACACGGGCGGCATCAGGTTTTGTTTCTTCACGTGTTCATCGAGCTTGGTCGCTTCCGTTTTGCGTTTCAAATAGCGCTCAGCAATCAGAGCCGCCACCGGACCAGCTGCCGAACCACCCCAACCCCCATATTCTACAAATACAGCAATCGCAATTTTGGGGTTGTTCATGGGAGCAAACCCAATAAAAATAGAGTGGTCGTATTTATGGCCAAATTTGGCATTCTGCGAAGTCCCTGTTTTGCCACACAGGTCGATACCCTGAATGTCGGCCATTTTATTGACTGTTCCGGCTACCACGGCCATGCGCATGCCCTCGATCACGGGCAAGTAATACTTGTAATCAATCTCGGTTTGGTGCTTTTCCAGGTATTGTTGGGGTACTCCCTGACCAACACGCCCGAAGCCTTTTACGTAATGAGGAGGAATATACCAGCCCCGGTTAGCAATTGAGGCCGCTAAATTCACCAGTTTGAGCGGGCTAATGAGCAGCTCACCTTCACCAATACTGAGGGAGTAGATATTTGAGAATTTCCAGCTGTTTTCGCCCTTATATAAATGGTCATACGTGTTCACATCCGGCAGGTTTCCTTTAAGTTCGCTGGGTAAATCCACGCCAAGTTTCCGTCCAATACCAAACTTCGCAATGGCATCGTGCCATTCGTGCAGCCCAATGGCTGATGCCTTGAATGTGTTCGGGTTGTTGTTATGGTAAATGTATTTACGAAATACGTTGTAGAAATACGGGTTGCACGAATTCTGCACGGCTCCCCGCAGGTTGTTCCCTCCCCGGCAGTGGCAGCGCATGGGCGAGCCACCGTGGCCGTAAAACGTATGCGTAAAAAGGGAACCCTGCTGCTGGGCTACCAAAGCCTGAATCAGTTTGAACGTAGAACCCGGCCGGTAGCTAGCCATTATCGGGCGGTTGATGAGCGGCTTGTAGGGGTCTCGTAATAGCTTAACGTAGTTTTTAGAAAAGTGCCTGCTCGACAACAAATTGGGGTCGTAGGTAGGAGCCGACACTGAAACCAAAATCTCTCCCGTAGCAGGCTCTACAGCGATTACGCTTCCAATCCGGTTCTGCATCAGGCTGTCGGCATACCGTTGCACCTCTACATCAATTCCCGTATACAGGTTTTTTCCGGCTACCGCCGTCGTGTCATACAGCCCATTTTTGAACGAGCCTTTTGCCACACCCCGTACGTTTTGCATCACGAATTTAACACCACGCTTACCACGTAGTTCTTCTTCGTACTGCTCCTCCAGGCCATTATGCCCTATGTAATCGCCCTGTCGGTAATAAGGAAGTTCCTGATTCTCCAGCTTTTTCTTACTAATCTCCGACACGTAACCCAGCGCATTAGCTAAGGTATGGGCCGGGTATGTTCGCATAGAACTCATGCGCGGTTCAAAACCCCGGTAGTCCACCAGTGCATCCTGAATTCGGGCAAAATCCTCTTTCGAAAGTTGCCGCATAAACAGCGATGGCTTTACAGGCGAGTAATCTTTAGCGAATTGCATGATGCTGTCGAACTCCGGCAGGGTCATGTCCATCATCCGGCAAAAAGCTGCCGTGTCGGGGATACGCACCTGCCTGGGCGTTACGTACAGATCATAAACTGGCGTATTATAGACAATCAGTTTCCCGTTGCGGTCATAAATCTGACCACGATACGGAACCTCGATCACTCGTTTGATCGAGTTATTCGACGATTCGAGTGAATAACTGTCGTCTAAAATCTGAAGATAAAATAGGCGAGACAGATATATAAGCCCGACGAGGCAGAAAACCCCGATGATAATGTATTTACGATTCTCTAACATGAGACTAATTTCCGGAAATCCAAGCTACGCATTTCGAACCCAATACAAAGTTAGCCAGAAGTAAAGGGTATAGGTTGATAGAGGGTAAATTTTTTGCAAAAGCTCCTTTACCAGCCCCTCGCCGTTGTCTTAATTCGGCACAGATAGCCGTCGGCGGTGATGTAAAGGGTGCTGCCATTGTCGCCCCAGCCGCAATTGGCGGTGGCTTGTCCCGTGTCGATGCGGCCCAGCAGGGTTCCATCGGGGGCAATCACCAGCACACCACCGGGGCCAGTACTCCAGATGTTGCCATCGCGATCGGTCTTTATTCCATCGGGAAGACCGGGCAGTTTTTGCTTCATCAACGGCATGGCGTCGAAAAACAAGCGCCCTTTCCCTACCGAGCCATCGGGCTGCATGGGATACGCCATAATCACTGGCCGGGCGGGGTCCGACTGCGCAACATAAAGCGTTTTTTCATCGGGCGAGAAGGCAATGCCGTTGGGGCGGGTGAGGTCGTCGATCACCAGCGATACGTGGGCAGGTTTACCGTTTTCGGCGAGAGTAGCCCGGTAAATGCCGAAGACTGGCGTTTCGCGGGTAGGGTCAGCCTCTTTTTTGGCCAGACCGTAAGGCGGGTCGGTGAAGTAGTAGCTGCCGTTGCTATGTACCACCACATCGTTGGGCGCATTGAACCGTTTTCCCTCGAAGTTATCGGCCACAGTACGTTTGCCGCCCCCGTTCAGTGGCATTACCGACACGCGCCGGTCGCCGTGTTCACACAGCACAAGCCGCCCCTTTTGATCGAGTGTAAGTCCGTTGGAACCGGGTTCGTCGCTGTACTCGCCCGCTCCTGTATAGCCCGATGGTTTCAGAAAAGTCGACAGCCCGTCTTTCTCGGTCCATTTAAAAACGGTGTTTTTCGGTACATCCGAAAAGAGCAGATAACCGCCGTCTTTCACCCAGATTGGCCCTTCGGCCCAAATAAACCCGCTGGCCAGTACATCAATTCTGGCATCTTTCGGAATGAGTTTATCCAGGCGCGGGTCAGTGCGGACTACCTGCCCGATAGTGGGGTAGGTTTGAGCCTGGGCGGTGAAAGCGAAAAACGCCAATGAAGCAAACAAGAGTGTTTTCATGAAATAGGGGTCAAGAATTTAGGACGTACAAGTTTACACATTTTGGCGCATCCTAAACCACGAAATCTTGACGACCTGATTCCTTTGACTTAATTGTATGCCCCACCGTTACCTTCTGTTGTTGCGGTCTCTGTCTCATCTTGTTCTCTTCCAAACAAAAAAGGCCCCTGTTCAACACAAGGGCCTCAATCATGATGGGTGAGATTGGGGATTATCGACCCCCGTTGTACGAGCCATAAGGATTGGTACGGCGATATGGATCGTTGCTGTTTCCATTACCTCTCCGGCCATACTGAGCGCGTGGGGGCTGTACTCGGCTCAGGACAATAGCCCGTTGCTGAGCATATCGCCGAATTTCTGCTGCTGCATCTGACGGAAACGAGGGTCCCGCTGGTCAACACGGAAGCGATCGTAGTAATCGTCGATGCGCTCAATATCGCGACGTTGGCTGCGCTGCGGGTCAAATTAAGCTCATCGTGCCAGCGGCTTCTCCAGAATTCGTGATCGACCGTACCCACGGCACGCACTACCAGCCCCGCACCGCTACGGATTCATCCGTAACCACGCATTCACGTTGAAACGCAACCGCCCTGTAACATCGTAAATGAGCGTGCGGGCATTGCCCAAAAAACCATCGGGAATCGTAATCAAATGGCGAAGCCGAACGGCATCGGTGCCGATGGGAATCCGATTGCGACTCCAGCAGGTCGCATCGCTCCAGTCGCCGGGGCGCACGCTGCTCATAGTGAGGCATTGGCAGGTGGTGCCAACCGGAAAATCGAGGGTGGGCATGTTGGTTACGCCGGGGTTTGAGGAGATCACCCGCAGCCGATAGCCCGACCCAATGGCTACGTTGTTGGGGATAGTGGGCATAAAAACCCCCGACGTAAGGGTGCTGCTGCTGATGCTGCCGAGAGCGGTAACGTTGTTGATGAAACCGCCCGTGGCATCGGAGAGTTGAAGCGTGAACACGTTGCCGGGATTGTACGTCCCCGTAGCCGTATAACCTACGTTGAAAGCCGTGTTGCGGCACCAGCCGTCGGGCGCACCTGTGATGGTAATCACGTTGTCCTGCACCGTAAAATCCCGAACCGAAATGTTGCTCCAGCGGCCCTGCGCGTTTTGTGCCCGCACGTACAGCCGGTGCGCTCCGTTGGTCACGCCGTTCAGATCGACGGTGTAGCTGAGGTTGTTGATCATGACGGCCCGGTTTATGGCCACCGCCGTTGCCGCGCCGTAGCCGGGGTCATTGTCCACGAAATATTCGAGCCGCACGATGTCGGGTTGGTTGACTTCGTCTTTGTAGAACGGTCGGCGGCTCATCACGCTCCAGCGCCCCTCCGCGCTTTGCGACCGGACGAACAGGTTATGAAACCCAATCGCCACATTGTCGAGCGGCAGTGTGAATTGCACATCGGTGGCGGTTGGCCCGGTGGTGAACGGGAGATTGGTGGCCGCGCCAAAACCGGGGTCAGCATCTACGAAATACTCAATCCGACTCAGGTCGGGGCTGCCGCTCACCGCGTCTTTATAAAAGGCGTAGTGAGCCGCCACGCTCCACTGACTGTTGGCGTTGCGGGCCCGGACAAACAGCCGGTGAAATCCCGCCGGGATACTCGCCATCGGCACATCGACCGAAATATTGGTAGCCACCGTGCTACCCGAAAATGGCACCAACGTTGCCGCGCCAAAACCGGGGTCGGTATCGACAAAAAATTCGATGCGGTTCAGGGCCGGTTGTGCGTAGGCCGTGCTGGCGCAGAGGACGGTGGCAAAGACGAAAAGTAAGGATTTGTTCATGGTGATGTATGGTTTGTAGAGACGCATATTTGCGTCTCACTCACCGCCGGATGGTACGCCGATGAATAGTTTTTGATTAACAACATCGGCGTACCATCCGGCGGTGAGACCGCACGGGCGGCCCCGGCAAATATTGCGTCTCTACAACAACCCGTTAATTATTCGACCGGACGCTGATTTTCACGTTCAACGGGGCGTTGTTGTTCCCCGACGGATTGCTGACCAGATTGGTGATGATGGGGATGGGCGGCTGCCCCGACAGAACGTATGGATTGGCCCCGCCAAACGCACCGCAATCGGTTCCGTTTATGCCAGCACCACGAGCAGGTGAGCCAACGGAGAGTTGATACCGCGTATCCGGCACGTTAGGATTAGCAACATTTGAAACGTAGACATTATTGAAATCTATGCCGTTTTGATTACCAGTGCCAGCGGGAACAGTATTGCCTCGATCAAGACAGTAGTTGAATGACGTTGCAATATATTGATCTACAAAATCGTAAATCAGGCAGTTAGTTACTGTCATATTTGCTACTCTTCTTATTAGTGCCACATTACAGTTACTCACCGAACTATTATTCAAAAAATATATGGTGTTATTGAAACCGCCAAAGTTCACATTCAGAATGCAGTT
>Ga0105046_10019817_pt1 | contig 10192 bp, 13 predicted proteins | sample MAT03_FD_78385 | JGI IMG/M metagenome (GOLD analysis project Ga0105046, IMG submission 78385) | Freshwater microbial communities from Lake Fryxell liftoff mats and glacier meltwater in Antarctica - MAT-03 (megahit assembly) | ecosystem: Environmental > Aquatic > Freshwater > Ice > Liftoff... | reverse complement strand
GTAGGCGTGTACTTCACCGTGGCGGGGGTGGTTCTGCTGATCCTGTTCAGCATTGCGGACTACCGCGGGATAAACCCTATCGCGGCCCAGCCTTCCGCGTCCTCGACGCCCCCCGAACCGCAAGAGAAGGACGCCTGACATGCACCTATTGATGGCGATCACGATCGGGCTGATGTATGCCGCGGGGCTGTACATGATGCTGCGCCGGTCGATCATCAAGCTGCTGATCGGGCTGTGTCTGCTCAGTCACGGGTCGAACCTGCTGATCTTCACGGCCGCGGGATTGACCCGGGCAAACCCGCCGCTAATCCGCCCGGGCGACACGGCCATGCCCGGCCCGCACACGGACCCGCTGCCGCCGGCGTTGATCCTGACGGCGATTGTGATCTCGTTCGCGATCCTGGCGTTCGCGAGCGTGCTTGTCAAGCGGGCGTACGAGGAGGTCGGCAGCGACGACCTGGACCAGATGAGGACCACCGACCGATGAGCCCTCAGCTGTTGGCCAGCCTGCCTGTGATGTTGCCGATGACCGGCCTGGTGCTGTGTCTAGCGTTCTGGCGCGCACTCGTGCTGCAGCGGGTGGTGATGTTGTGCGTAGCCGGCTCGCTGCTGGTGGCTGCGGTGGCGATCCTGATGCGCACATCCACCGGCGAGGTGCTGGCGGTGCGTCTGGGCGGGTGGCCGGCCGAGGTGGCAATCACCCTGGTGATCGATCAGACCTCGGCCATCATGGTGCTGCTCAACGCCATCGTGGCGGTGGCGGCGGCGGTGTACTCGCTGGGCGGCATCGACCGCGCGCGGGAGCATTCTGCCTACTACGCGCTGCTGTGCGGGCTGTTCGCTGCGGTGTCCGGGGCGTTCACCACGGCCGACCTCTTCAACCTCTATGTCTGGTTCGAAGTCATGCTGATGTCCTCGTTCGTGCTGCTCAGCCTGGGCGGGCGTCGGGACCAGATCGAGGGGGCGATCAAGTATGTCACCCTGAACCTGATCAGCTCGACGCTCTTCCTGGCTGCGATCGGGCTGACCTACGCGATGCTGGGCACGCTGAACATGGCCTTGCTCTCGGAGCGGCTGGCGGCGGCGGAGAACCCGGAGCTGTTCACGCCTGTGGCGGCGATTTTCTTGGTGGCGTTCTCGATCAAGTCGGCGGCGTTCCCATTTTTCTACTGGCTGCCCGCTTCGTACCACACGCCGCCGTCGGTCATCTCGGCGGTTTTCGCCGGGCTGTTGACGAAGGTGGGCGTGTATGTGATGATCCGGTTCTTCGGGCTGATGTTCCCCGCGACGCACCCGGACGCGGGGATGGTCTACCAGATCATCCTGTGGCTGGCCGGGCTGAGTATGGTGACTGGGGTGGTCTCGGCCGCGGCCCAGATGAACATGCGCCGCATCCTGTCGTTCCACATCATCAGCCAGATCGGGTACATGTTGATGGGCCTGGGCATCGCCGGGGCGGCGTTGGCCAAAGCCGCGCAGGAGGGCGACCCACAGGGCACGCTGACGGCCGCTGGCACGCTGGCGATGACGGGAGCCATCTTCTATATCCTGCACCACATCGTGGTCAAGGCGAACCTGTTCCTCGTGGCGGGCATCGTCGAGCGGATCTGCGGCAGCGGGGACCTGGACAAGATCGGCGGGCTCTACGCGGCCCGGCCCGGGCTCGCGGTGCTGTTCCTCATCCCGGCGTTGTCGCTGGCGGGGATCCCGGTGCTGTCGGGCTTCTGGTCCAAGTTCGTGCTGGTACGCGCGGGGCTGGAGGCCGAGGCATATTGGATCGTGGCAGTGTCGCTGGCGGTGGGGGCCATGACGCTCTTCTCGATGCTGAAGATCTGGATCTATGTGTTCTGGAAGCCGTCGCCAGAAGGGGCCGAGGCGCACGATCCCGGGCGTGACCCGTCGGTCGGTCCGATGCGCTGGCAGTACATCGGCTCGGCGTTCCTAGCCTGCATCACGGTGGCGATCGGTCTGCTGGCCGGGCAAGCGATCGGGCTGGGCGAGATCGGGGCGGCCCAGATCCTCGACGGGACGGCCTACAAGGACGCCGCCTTGGATCGCGTGGGGAACGCTGGTGTAGTGGGACAGGAGGCGGCGCCGTGACCACCTTGGTCTGGAACATCCTGCTAGCCCTGATCTGGGCGATCGCTTTGGGCCCGCCCACGCCGTTCAATCTGCTGGTCGGGTTCGTGGTCGGATTCCTGGTGCTGTCCTTGGCGTGGCGTCTGGGCCTGCACTATCGAGACGACGATGACGCGCACGAAACGACCTATTTCGGACGGGTCGTCCAGATCATCGGGTTCCTGTGCTTCTTTTGCAAGGAGATGATCGCTGGCAACATCCGCATGGCGTATTACACATTGTCCCCGCTGTCGCGGCTCAAGACGGGCATCGTCGCGGCGGATATCGCCGGCATGTCCAACATGGAAATCACGATCCTGGCCAACCTGATCACGCTGACGCCGGGCACACTCTCATTGGACATCAGCGAGGACCGCTCGCAGCTCATCGTGCACTGCATGGACGTTTCGGATCCGGAGAAGATCAAGCGTGAGATCCACGACGGGTTCCAGCGCCGCGTGCTGGAGCTGATGCGATGATCCCACCCCCGACCGCCCAACTCATCCAGGAGGCGATTGCCGATTCCAACGGGACCAGCGCGATCGACGCGCTGGTCTATGGCCTGCCGGTCTACGACATCGCCCTGACCGTGATTGCCTTCTCGATGCTGCTAACCCTGATCCGGCTGATCCGCGGGCCGACGCTTGCCGACCGCGTGGTGGCGCTGGACCTCTTGATGTTTTTTGCGGCCGGCGCCATCTGCATCGTGGCGATGGAGTCCGACAGGCCGGAGTTGCTGATGGTGGCGGTGGTGGTGGCCTTGTTGACTTTCATGAGCACGGCCGCATTCGCGCTGTACCTGGAACGCCAGGGGCGCGAGGCCGAGGAAGAGCGGGACGGCCATGCGCAGTGAAATCTTCGGGGTGGCCGCGCTTGTGCCCGGGCTGCTTTTATGCCTCTTGGCGGCCGTGGGCATCCTGCGCATGCCGGATGTATACGCGCGGATGCAGGCCTCGACCAAGGCGGGCACGCTGGGTATCGCGTTCATCATCGTGGCCGTGGCCATCCACTTCGGCGACGCCATCACGGCGCTGCAGGCGGCACTCATCATCGGGTTCCTATTTCTGACCGCGCCGATAGCCTCGCACCTGATCGCCAGATCGGTGTATTTCGACGGCAAGCGAGGCTGGGAGACCGGGGCGATCGACGAGATGGCCGACATGCACATCATTGATTTGACCATCAAGGCCCCGACGAGTCCCAAGGGCGACCGGGCGGTTGAGAGCGAAACAGACAACCCGCAGCGCGGGTGACGCCCCGGCCGGCATGCCTCCCCGATCCCCGGCGCGGGCCACCTCGCCTTGCCCATGGCCAAGATCTCCGTCAACGGATGTTCGTCGAGCGTGACCAGGCGCGGGTCTCTGCGGCCGACGCCGGGATGCTGCACGCCGTGGGGTTGTTCGAAACGATGACCGCCCGCGTTACCGGCAATGGCGTGGTCGTCGAATCGCTCGATGAGCACCTGGACCGGCTGCAGTCCTCGGCCTGCGGGCTGGGTCCGAGCACCGAACTGAAGATCGGCCCGCTGGGCTCGAGCGACTGACGCGGCTGATGCTGACGCGGGGCGTGCCAGACCACATCCGCAGCGATAACGGCGCGGAGTTCACGGCGGGGATGGTGCGGGAGCGGCTGTGCAGGATGAGCGTAAAGACGCTGTTCATCAAGCCGGGCAGCCCGTGGGAGAAGGCGTACATCGAGAGCTTCAACGGGAAACTGCAGGACGAGCTGCTCAAGCGGGAGATCTTCAACACGCTCATGGAGGCGAAGGTGCTGACGGCGGTATGAACCGTGGGGGCCGGTCAGTAGCCGGGGAGGAGCTGGGAGAGGACGAGGCCGATGATGAGCAGGATGGAGAAGAGGAGGACGGTGCGCATGGGGGCAGAACAGCGGAATGACCGCGGTGGAGGGCAAAAAAAGACCCAGCGGTTCGGAACCGCTGGGCTTGGGGATTGTCAGAAAGCGTGTATTAGCTAGAGGCGACCGGGTTCAATAGCGGTAGTGCTCGGGCTTGTAGGGGCCGTCCTTGGAGACGTTGAGGTAGTTGGCCTGGGCGTCGGTGAGGCGGGTGAGGCGGACGCCGATGTGGTCGAGGTGGAGGCGGGCGACTTCTTCGTCGAGCTTCTTGGGGAGGACGTAGACCTTGTTCTCGGTGTACTTGACGCCGGAGAGGGTGGGCTTGTTGGTGGCGTTGAACCAGAGGTCGAGCTGGGCGATGGTCTGGTTGGTGAAGGAGGCGGACATGACGAAGGAGGGGTGGCCGGTGGCGCAGCCCAGGTTCATGAGTCGGCCTTCGGCGAGGATGAGGATGGACTTCTCGGCCTTCTCGCCCTTGTTGAAGACGAACTCGTCGTACTGGGCCTTGATATTGACGCGGGTGGCGTCCTTGGCCTTGTGGAGGCCGGCCATGTCGATCTCGTTGTCGAAGTGGCCGATGTTGGCGACGATGGCCTTGTCCTTCATGCGGCGCATGTCGTCGATGGTGATGACATCCTTGTTGCCGGTGGTGGTGATGAAGATGTCGGCGTAGGCGACAACGTCGTCGAGGGTGGCGACCTGGTAGCCTTCCATCGCGGCCTGGAGGGCGTTGATGGGGTCGATCTCGGTGACGATGACGCGGCAGCCCTGGCCACGCAGGGACTGAGCGGAGCCCTTGCCGACGTCGCCGTAGCCCAGGACGACGGCGACCTTGCCGCCGAGCATGACGTCGGTGGCGCGGTTGAGGCCGTCGACGAGGGAGTGGCGGCAGCCGTAGAGGTTGTCGAACTTGCTCTTGGTGGCGGAGTCGTTGACGTTGATGGCGGGGAACAGGAGCTTGCCGGCCTTCTGCATCTCGTAGAGGCGGTGGACGCCGGTGGTGGTCTCTTCGGAGACGCCCTTGATTTCCTTGGCGATCTTGGAGAAGCGGCCAGGGTTCTTGGTCTGCTGCTCGCGGAGGAGGTCGAGGATCACGCCCCACTCTTCAGGGTCGGCGGCTTCGTCGAAGGCGGGGACCTTGGCGGCGGCCTCGTACTCGGCGCCCTTGTGGATGATGAGGGTGATGTCGCCCCCGTCATCGAGGAGCATGTTGGGGCCGCCGCCGTCTGGCCAGCGCATGGCTTCGGAGGTGCACCACCAATACTCGGGCAGGGTCTCGCCCTTCCAGGCGTAGACGCTGACGCCCTTGGGGTCGTCGATGGTGCCGCCCAGGTGTTGACCGACGACCACGGCGGCGGCGGCGGAGTCCTGAGTGCTGAAGATGTTGCAGGAGACCCAGCGGATGCTGGCGCCGAGCTCGACGAGGGTCTCGATGAGGACGGCGGTCTGCACGGTCATGTGCAGGCTGCCCATGATGCGGGCGCCGGCGAGGGGCTTCTGGCCCTTGAAGCGGGCGCGGAGGGACATCAGGCCGGGCATCTCGCACTCGGCGAGGCGCAGCTCCTTGCGGCCCAGTTCGGCGAGTGCGAGGTCGGCGACCTTGTAGTCGAGGCCGTTCTTGGCCTTGTCGGGAGTGGGGAGGGAAACCTTGGAGGGACGGATCGCGGATACGGGGGCGGTGGTCACTGAGGAATCTCCGTACTAAGGGTGTCGAATATGGGACGTGTTTAAAAGAAGCGATGTTCTGGGTGAGGATCGACGCGAATCAGCTTTGGGCTTGGGCGCGGCGGGCGGTGCAGGCAAACAGGGCCGGGCCCTTGGCGTTTGGGTCGGTTGGAAGGACGAGGTATCGGGGGTTGGTCAAGTCGGCGTCGGCGACCATTTGGAGCATGGCGGTTTCCGAGAAACCCTGCCAGCGGTGGCCCATGGTCTGGCGATAGGCGTCGCGGTTGTGCTGGACCATGTCGATTACGAGGGCGAGGCCGCCGGGCCTGAGGATGCGGCTCATCTCGGCGACGGCCTTGGCGGGCTGCACCAAGTGATGAAGGACCAGGACGCAGACGGCGGCGTCGACGCTGGCGGGCGCGAGCGGGAGGGATTCGAGAGGGCCTTCGAGGAACTCGACGTTGGGCGCGCCGGACAGGCGCTTGCGGGCGGCCGCGAGCATGGGGCCGGACTGGTCGATGGCGATGACGCGGCGGACGAGCGGGGCGAGGAGTTCGGCGGCGTTGCCGGTGCCGCAGCCGAGATCGGCGACGGTCCAGTCGGGCGGGAGAAGCGTGAGCAAGGCTTGGGGAGTGAAGGTCTGGCCGAAGAGGTCACTGCGGACGCCGTCCCACTCGCCGGCGACGCGGCCGAAGAAGGACTGGGTATCGGTGCGGCGCTCGCCCAGAACGCCGTGCAGGCGGCGCTGGTCTTCGATGAGCTCGGCGGAGTCGGAGCCCATCTGGTCGCGAACGGTGAGCCACAGGGCGCGGGAAGCGGGGAGAAGGTCGTCGAGGACCATGCGGTAGAGGGTGGCGGTGCCCTCGGCCCGCTTAACGATCCAGCCGCGGCCTGAGGTGGCGGCACCGGCGCTCTCGGCGAGGATCTTGAGGTGGCGGCTGACGGTGGACTGGGGAAGCTGGACAACCCGGGCGAGCTCGCCGACGGAGAGTTCCTCGCGTTCGAGGAGGCGGAGCATTCGGAGACGAGCCTGATCGCCGAGGGCGGCGAGATGGGCAGTGAGCTGATTGGTCCGGGAGGCGCTGTTCATCCGTTTATCCGGATGAATGGTAGAAGCCGACACCTGGCCCGTCAAGCCGGGTCGCGGAGATTTGTGGCGGCGGCATCGGAAAAGAGCCAGCCCTGGGTGGCCTCTGGCAGAATCGTCATGCGCGGGTGGAGGGGGGGGGCGAGATGAGGCTGGGTGGGGACGGTGATCCAGGGGGTGGGGGCGTTTTGGGCGCTGATGGTGAGGGTGTAGTGGGCGGCGCGGTGGTGGGACGCGGCCAAGGCGGGGTCGTTGCACTGCTGGGAGAGGTGGAGGAGGACGACGTGGTGCTGGGGGTTGATCTGGCGGATGGCGTCGGCGCTTTGTTGGTTGGAGAGGTGGCCGCGGCCGCCCATGATGCGTTGTTTGAGGAAGTCGGGGCGGCTGGATTCGAGTTGGCGCTGCGGGCAGTAGTTGGACTCGATGGCGAGGACGGCGACGTCGCGGAGGTGCTGGGTGAGTTGGTCGGTGGCGGTGCCGAGGTCGGTGGCGTAGCCGAGGGTGGCTTGCTCGAAGTGGAAGCGGAAGGCGGCGGAGCCGAGGGCGTCATGGTCACAGAGGTGGGGCTGGACATAGAGGCCCGAGCGGGTTTGGAAGGCGGCGTGGAAGCGCATGAGGCGAGCGGCCTTGAGCCCCGAGCGTTGGGCGCGGCCCAGGTAAGGCTTGGGGACGAAGCAATCGATGGAGGAGGGCAGGGCGTCGGTGGTACTCCAGCCGACGTGGGCGTGGTCGGCGTCGAGGTGCGTGAAGAGGATGGTGTCGACGTCGGCGAGGCTGTGGCCAAGGTTGGCGAGGTGGGCGCGGGTGCGTAGCGGGGAGAGGCCCAGATCGACGAGGACCAGGCGCGAGGTGCCGGCGCGGGAAAGGCGCAAGACGCTGCAGTTTCCGCGTGAGCCGGAGGCGAGGACGCAGAGTTCAAGCGAAGTCTCGGGCACGGGGAGAGCATAGAGGGCGCGGATGAAGGCGCATGAAAAAACCCACGGGCTGGGAGCCCGCGGGCTTTGTTGGTGAAGTGAGGTAGTGGGGGTTAGAGCAAGTAGAAAGGTTAGACGGACTTAGTTCCCGTACTTGACGGAGCAGCCGTAGGGCTTGGTTTCGGAGGTGGTGACGGGCTTGCCAGCGAGGATTTCGTCGAGGGCGAGGCGGGCGTAGTTTTTATCGCCAAGCTTGGAGGCGTCGGAGTTGTTGTCGATGGCGCCGTTGTAGACGAGCTTGCCGTCCTTGCCGATGATGAAGACGTGGGGCGTGGTCTTGGCGCCGTAGGCGCGGCCGACGGTGCCGGACTCGTCGAGGAGGACGGGATAGGGGATCTTCCAGTCCTTCTTGGCGGTCTTGTTGGCTTCGATGCCAGCGCCTTCCTTGCCCTTCGCGCCGGAGTTGATGGCGAGGAAGACGACTCCCTTGGAAGCGAAGTCGTTGTTAAGGGAAGCGAAGGTGGTGTTCTTCTGGTGGTGCTTGACGACGAAGGGGCAGCCGGGGTTGAACCACTCGAGAACGACGACCTTGTCCTTGCCGATGATGGCGAGATCAACGTTGTTGCCGTCGGTGTCGGTGAGGGAGAAGGTGGGGGCGATTTCGCCGACCTTGGCCTTTCGGTTGGACTCGCTCTTTTCGGCTTTCTTGTCGGTCTTCTTGTCCTGCTTCTCGGCGTACTTGCCCTTCTCGGCGGGGGGCTGGGCGTTGGCCGTGAGGGCGAGGGTGGAGCCGACGGCGAGGCCGGCAGCCAAGAGGGTGGTCCAGAGGGTGGTGTTCTTCATGCAGGAGCCTTTCGAAAAGAGTGTTGACACGTATTGGGAGCAGGAGCAGGCCGCGGCCCGGGAAGGAGCCGCGGTGGGATACCAGAGATTATTTGTCGGTCGGTTTGAGATCGATGCTGAAAAACTGTGGTTTTGGGTTGGAGGAGGTGCGGACTTCGAGGACGCCGGTGGCGGCTTTGCGGTCGGCGTCTGGAGCGTCAAATGTTAGTGCGAGGCTGTCGGATTTGGATGAGCCGCTGGCGACGGCGTTTTGGAGGTGGAGGGACTTCTCGTCGGGGTAGAACGTCAGTTCGCGAGCTCCGACGAAGCGGAGGTCGAGGCGGCCGCCGGTCCATGCGTGCGTGAGACTGGGGGCAGCCTCGGACGCGTCTTTAGGGAGACGCTCGCGGGCGGCGGCGAAGCGCGGGGCGGCGGTTGAGAGTGGGGGGGTGGGGCCGGTGACTGGCGGGAGTTCGATGAAGAGATCGGCCTTGCCGGGGATGCAGGCGTCTTTGCAGACGAGCCAGGTGGCGGAGGCGGTGATGGTGACGGCGGCCGAGGCGGAGGCGTTGGCTGGGATGGTGATCGGGATCAGGACCAAGGCTTGGCCTTCGTAGACGTAATCGAGGAGGTCGCCGTCGCCAATGTAGCGTTTGGGGGCGGGCCATTGGAGAGGGCCGACGGTCCAGCCGGCGGGGGCTTCGATGGTGAGTTTGGAGGGGGCACCGGTGTCGTTGTCGCCGGGCCAATAGGTGTGCCAGTCGGGGTCGAGGTCAAGGGCGAGGCCGAGCCAGAGGGTGGAGCCGGGGCGGTAGCCTTGGGTTTCGGCGACGAGGGTCGCGCGGAGCGGGTGGGGCATCTTGGCTTTGAGGGCCGCGATGGCGGCTGGAGAGTTAGGGGCGGGAGCCGGGGTCGCACTGCGGGGCGGCTCTGCCTGAGCACCACCGAGGAAGTTTCCTAGTGCCAGCGCGGCGAGCGAGATCGAACGGGGCAGGCTGGGCACGCGGTTGGACTCCTGAGCTCGGGGGGACTGGAGGACTTGTTCGGGGCGTGTCGCCCGGGCGGCGGTCACTATGCTACCGGTATGAAGAGTGGACGCTGCGTAACTACGGCTTTGACGTTGGGGCTGTTCGGAACGGTGGGTCTGTTTGGCGGGTGCGACGGGCACACCACAGACAACGACATCATCGACACGCCGATTGCGGAGTTGCGGAAACAGGTGGAGACGAGCAAACCTGGGCAAGTGCTGCTGATCGACGCGAGGTCGCCGCGTGAATACGCGGCGGGGCACATACCGGATGCACGAAATATGCCATTGGATACGTTTTCGGGGAAACCCGCAGATAGAGACCCGGGGATCGAGGCATTTGAGTACAAGGTGGTGTACGGGAACGATCCGGGATCGGCGGTGGCCAAGGGCGTGACGAAGCGGATGCTGATCCAGGGCTACTCGGGGGTGACCATGTTCATGGGTGGGTTGAATGAGTGGCGTCGGGCGGGGATGGATGTGAAGGGCGAGGCGGCAGGGAAGCCATGACAAGGATTCTCGCTAAAATACCGGCCTGGGCCGAGAAGAAAACGGAGTCGGAGTAGTCCGCCCCGAAGGTGCGGGTATCCAGACTCCCTTTGTTGCAGCAGGAATTCGTTTGAGTTCCCGCGTTAGGCGGAGCGGCTAGAGTTGAGCATCGGATGTCTACGGCCATATCCAAGCCATGTTGTTGTCGGCCTGCCT
>Ga0105046_10019815_pt1 | contig 10192 bp, 9 predicted proteins | sample MAT03_FD_78385 | JGI IMG/M metagenome (GOLD analysis project Ga0105046, IMG submission 78385) | Freshwater microbial communities from Lake Fryxell liftoff mats and glacier meltwater in Antarctica - MAT-03 (megahit assembly) | ecosystem: Environmental > Aquatic > Freshwater > Ice > Liftoff... | reverse complement strand
TTTTCCTGACTCTATTTTATCCATGAAATTCTGTAATTCTGAAACTCTGGAATTCTGAAACTCTGAAACTCTGAAACTCTGAAACTCTGGAATGATGGAATGATGGAATCCTGGAATCCTGTAATTCTGAACCGAAGGTCAGCGAAGCTAAACCCAGTGACTCTTGAACTTTTGAACCTGACACCGAACCCGACACGTATTTTCAACACATAGACACAATAGAACCTGTCATAGGCACATAGAAATTTGATCTTAATTATGTAATCTTGAACTCTTGAACCCTTGAACTCTTGAACCCTTGCGAAGCGAAGCGTAGTCCCCACCGCCGAAAAGGCGGGGCAAGCTGCCTTTTCGGCGGGGAACTCTTGAACCCTTGAACTCTTGAACTCTTTAACCCTTGAACTCTTTAACCCTTGAACCCTTGAACCCCGCCTGACCGACTTAAATCAAGCTCCATTTCAGCATTGTTTATGTCAGTCGGGCAGGCCTGAAACCTTGAAACCCTGTAACATTAGTCGAATTCCAGCCTGAGTTGCTCGCTTACTCTGAAGGATTGCCTGTGCCAGACCGACTGGCCGAATTTCATGATTGCTCTCCGGTGTTGCAAGGTCGGATATCCTTTGTTATTATTCCATCCGTATTCAGGGAACTCAAGGTGAAGTTTCTGCATAAACACGTCGCGGTGGGTTTTGGCAAGAACCGATGCGGCTGCAATCGACATATAAATCCCATCTCCTTTTATAATACATCTGTGTTCAATTCCGGGATAGGGCGTAAACCGGTTTCCATCGATCAGCAACAATTGCGGTACAATTTTAAGGCCTTCAATGGCTTTGTGCATTGCCAGAAGGGAGGCTTTCAGGATGTTGATACGATCAATTTCTGCAGCACTTATAGCAGCAACCTTCCAGTCAAGTGCTTCATTTTCAATCAACAGCCTAAGGTGGTTTCTCTGTTTCGCGGTCAATTGCTTCGAGTCGTTCAATTCTTCGCAACTAAAGTTCTCAGGCAGGACAACTGCAGCCGCAAAAACTGGCCCGGCGAGGCATCCCCGTCCGGCTTCATCGGCTCCGGCTTCATGAATATAACAATTTGAAAAATATTGCTTAAGCATCCTGTGAAGGATTTTTTATTGCAACGGATTAATTCCTTTATTAGCAACTACTGTGCTGTAGCCGACATCGCTAACCTTTGATCTCCGACCTGTTAAGTGGGCGGAAAATTGTCTCCAAAATGATAAAAGTGTAAAATTCTGCTAACATTCTCTTCTTTAGACTTGTTTCTAAAGGTTCATCCTGATTCCAATTGCGACTACAATATACAAGACCAGCAATACATCATGCACCCACGGACGACGGCCATTCGACACTGCATAAGCTATCATGGCAGCAGCAGGTATGTAAACCAAAGGAAGCAATGACATCATGGCACTGCCTGAAATCGACAAAGCGGCAATTCCTGCCAGCATAAAATGGCTGATGATCCACATTTTCTTCCTGATACTGATTACCTTTTCACCTGCATCAGCAAGAAATTTCGTTCCTGAAATAATTAACCAGAAAACAAATAACCCGAGTAAGACAAACTCAAGTGGCGCTGGTCTTTGGATGGTATAGGTGTAGTTATTCAGCAATTCTCCGTAAAGACTGACGGCATACTGCAGGTTATCGTTCCAGAAATAGAGCAAAGCCAGGTAAAAATAGGGTAGGATGATCCCCATCAAAGAGATTACCCATTCTCTCCAGGAATTGATTCTGAAAGTGAAAAAGCCAAACCAGACAAAGAAAATAAAAAGGATGACTGGTGGTGAAATCATTGATGCGATAGAAATGGCAAATGTTGCATTCAATACTTTGCTGAAGGGATATTGCTGACCATACATACCCATAACATTGTGAAGGCTGAATAACAGCAGGATCAGACAAGCCAGCGTTACAATAAGATGATACGCGTCCGGTGCGAAAAACATCAGTATTATTGCGGTAATTGCCGGAAGCAGCGATTGTCTCGGGCTTATATCGTGCCTGATAAGCAATGCATTGAGGGCTATTGCCAGAGCGGTTATCAATAGTACAACCAATGGTTGAGCCAAATCCGGAAAGTCAGCAATCAGCATGTAAATCCATTCACCGAATGGGGCTGTATAGCCTGTATCTGCTGTTGGCAGTAGTTTTGCCTGAGGGAGAATATAATGGACAGCAGACAGGAGTATGATGACTATTATCTGTGTGAAGATTCCGGCTTTGGCAAGTCTTTTAAACATTACTTTTTTGAGCTATGGTCAGATGAGGTCGAATCCCAGGTCTTTTCTGAACGTTTTTCCCTGAAAGTCAATTTCAGCGGCTGTTTTGTACGAAAGCCCCAGGGCTTCGGCTGTGGTGCCGGCCATTGAAGTTATCGCAATTACACGGCCTCCGGATGTTTTTACAAGCTGATCGGTTTCATCTGAAGTTGTGCCGGCGTGGAATAACAAGGAAGGGTAATCCCGATCAAGGCCATGCACCTGGAATCCTTTTAGGTAATCGCCGGGATAGCCTCCTGACACCAGCATAACCGTTGCTGCAAAATGCTCATCAAACTCAATTCTGGCTGTGTTGAGTGACTGATCGGCAACTTTCTTCAACAGATAAACGAGATCGGTTTTAATCCTTGGAATCACAGATTCTGTTTCCGGATCACCCATTCTAACATTGTATTCAATCACATAAGGGTTTTCGTTCACGTTGATCAGACCAAAAAATATAAATCCTTTGTAATCAATTTGCTCTGATTTCAGACCCTGGATTGTTGGTTCAATAATCCTCAGCCTGACTTTCTCCATAAATTCGGGATCGGCAAAAGGAACTGGCGAGATTGAACCCATGCCTCCGGTGTTGAGGCCGGTGTCGCCTTCGCCAATACGCTTGTAATCTTTGGCTTCAGGGAGCAGCAACCACGATTGACCATCAGTAAGAACAAAAACCGAAAGTTCAATGCCTGCGAGAAATTCTTCTATCACCACTTTTTCTGATGCTTTGCCAAACCTGGCATTGTCAAGCATTTCAGTCAGCTCATGATCAGCATCACGAATATCGTTGCAAATAACAACCCCTTTGCCAGCTGCCAGCCCATCGGCTTTAAGCACATAAGGTGGTTTCATTGACCGAAGGAATTCTTTGGCAGCGGCAGACTCACTGCTTGTAAAAGTGCGGTATGCTGCAGTTGGAATGCCATGCCGTTGCATAAATGCTTTGGCAAAATCCTTACTGCCTTCCAGTCTTGCCCCTGATTTTGAGGGACCTATGACCGGTATGGCAGTCAGAAGCCCGTCGTTCATAAAAAAATCTGCAATGCCATTAACGAGTGGTTCTTCAGGGCCTACCACCACCATGTCAACATCATTTTCGAGTACAAAGCGTTTTATCCCCTCAAAATCGTTGACATCTATTGGAACATTTATGCCGGTCAGGCCGGTTCCGGCATTGCCGGGGGCGATGTAGAGCTTGTGGACTTCAGGGCTTTGAGCAAGTTTCCAGGCAATGGCATGTTCGCGGCCGCCTGAACCAAGCAAAAGGATATTCATGCAGGTGGTTTTTTATGCAAAGGAAATGAAATTTTTAATCATTGTCATCCGGATAAAGTAAAATCAATCCTGACACACCCTGGTCATATTCATTGGAAAAGTCACCAGGCCGCCAAAACCTGCCTTTATGCAAAGTTAGACAGATTGGTGATTTAGGGGTTTGGTGTCAGAAAATAAGAAGCAAGGTTCCATCATGGTATAGTTGATAGAATACATTATTATCAATCAATTGGCAATATTTTAAAAAATTTCACCGGACACCAGTCATGTTTTATTAATGGTTTAAGAAATATTTGCAAGCAGCGAAAAGCAAAAATCCCGACTTTATTTTTAAACAAAGGCGGGATTCACAGTAGCTATTGGCAAAAAAATCAATTATTTATTTTCCAGCCTTTTCTTTTCGGCAATCTTTTTTAGGGCTTCTTCCTGAACGGCCTTGGTAACCGGCATATACTGGTAGAATTCCATTGAGTAATTTGCCCTTCCACTCGAAAGGTTGCGAAGTGCAGTTGCATAGCCAAACATCTCCATAAGGGGCACAAAGCCGTTCAGTTTTTGCGACCCTTTACGGTGACGGCGCATCGATTCGATTTTACCCCTGCGTTTGTTCAGATTGCCCACCACATCGCCGATGTAATCATCCGGTGTGTTGACCTCAATCTTCATCACAGGCTCGAGCAGAATCGGAGTTGCTTTCATAAATCCCTGCTTGAAACAGATGGAGGAGCAGATCTGAAATGCAAAGTCGGAGGAGTCAACAGCGTGGAACTGCCCGTCGAGCAATACAACCTTGACATCAACCACCGGAAAACCGGCCAGAACGCCGTCGGCCATAGTCTTGATAATTCCCTTGTTAACTGAAGGAATATACTCATTGGGAATAGATCCACCCTTGATCTTGTCAATAAATTCGTACCCTTTGCCTTCGTTGGGCTCAAGCCTGAGATAGGTCTGAGCAAATTGTCCTTTTCCGCCGGATTGTTTCGAGTGCCTGTATTCAACTTCAACTTCCTGCGAAATGGTTTCGCGGTAAGCAACAGAAGGCTCTCCAACAATTACTTCGATCCCAAATTCACGGTTTAGCCTGTCAACAATAATTTCGAGGTGCAACTCGCCCATCCCGGCGATGACGGTTTCTTCAGTTTCTTCGTCAAAACGGGCATGAAATGAAGGATCTTCATTGACCAGTTTAGAGAGGGCTTCACCGAGTTTGCTTTGGTCCTTGCGGGTGGCAGGGTTTATCTTAAGCTCAATTACACTGGGTGGTATGTGAATATTTTCGAGGTGAAGCTGATGTTCCATGTCGCAGAGTGTATCACCGGTCTTGGTGTACTTTAGTCCGATCAGTGCAACAATTTCGCCTGGCCCAGCTTCGCTCACTTCCTCGCGGTCTTTGGCGTGAATTCTCAAAATACGGCCAATACGTTCAGGCTTTCCTTTTGTTGAGTTCATCAACTGCATCCCGCTCCTTACGGTACCTGAATAAATCCGGACAAAGGTCTGCTGACCCACATAAGGATCGTGAATCAGTTTAAATGCAAGGGCAGAGAATGGTTCTTTCGGAGATGGATTGCGGTGACGGGCTTTTTCGTGATCGTCAACATCCATGCCGACAACAGCGCCTTTATCAACCGGTGAAGGCAGATAATCAACGATGGCATCGAGCAGTTGGGTGATCCCTTTATTTTTATAGGCAGCACCACAAAATACCGGGGTTATCAGCAGTTTCAGAGTAGCTTCACGGGCTGCAACTTTGAGCAGTTCATTCGGCACTTCTTTGTCATCCAGGAAAAGGCCGAGAATTTCTTCGTTAAAGTCAGCAAGGCACTCTACCAACTGCTGCTTGAATTCACGGGCTTTGGGTTTAAACTCTTCAGGGATATCTGAAACGATGGTTTTATTTTCGTCAAAAGTGTACATTTTGCAGGCCATCAGATCGATGATGCCCTTAAATTCTTCTTCCTGCCCAACCGGAAACTGAAAAGCAACCGCCCTTGCGTCCAGGTTCTCGTTCATTTGCTTGATTACATCATGGTAATCTGCGCCGGTGCGGTCGATCTTATTTACGAACGCAATGCGGGGGACTTTATAGCGTTCAGCCTGGTTCCAAACAGTTTCACTCTGTGGCTCAACGCCACCAACAGCACAAAAGAGGGCGACCATGCCATCGATAACGCGCAGTGAGCGTTCAACTTCAACAGTAAAATCAACGTGTCCCGGAGTGTCTATGATGTTGATCTGTGTTCCGTTCCATGAGCAGGTGATGGAGGCAGAGGCAATGGTGATTCCACGTTCCTGTTCCTGTTTCATAAAATCCATCGTGGCAGCGCCGTCATGGACTTCACCAACCTTGCGGTTAACACCTGTGAAGAATAGCAGGCGTTCTGTTGTGGTTGTCTTGCCTGCATCGATGTGGGCGGCAATACCAATGTTTCTGAGTTTGTTTAAAGGCATGTTAAATTTATAAGTGATCAGTTTTGTTATTCAGGCCGGTAAAACAATGAAATAATCATGACTTTCTGATCATCAGAAGGTTAAATAATCATTAAGTTTTCAAACAGGGAACTAAAAGGTGACCTGAAACGGGCGGCAAAATTACACATTTTAATTTAATGGTTGACATAACAGTCGAATTAATAAAATGTTTGGTTAATTGTGGTCTTTTTCAGAAATAGCATGAGTAGTTTTTTATATACGGGCTGAACCACGGGCTGAAGCCCGTGGGAAGTCAGGAATTTGTAAAAGCTTCACATAGAATTTTAATCACTGGTTGTTAGCGTATGAATGATTAAGCTTATAAAATATGCCCGGTTCAGCATTCTATAATTCATAATCAACCCCCGATTCTTACCCTTTAAGCCAATGAAAGGCCCATTCACCAGATAAGTGTTGCGAAAAAGTAATTTTCAGTCTTACATTTGCCTTTATAAACAATGCGATCAGTATGAAATCCAGAATCAGGACAGGTTGGCAATTTTTCAGGGCACGGTTTGAAGCCTTTGTCTGGATGGCTGGTCTGTTATTGATGGCATTGATGTCACCCACCAACGGGCATGCCAGCCTTTGTCCGATCAAAGCCACCGGCCTCGGTTTTTGCCCGGGTTGTGGCCTGGGTCACTCAATATCATGGTTGTTCAGGGGTGGATTTGAGCAATCTTTACATGCACATCCGCTGGGTATGGCTGCAGTTGTCATTCTTATCTGGCGGATTGTAGTAATTATCAGAAAACCAGTATTTTATTATTAACGCACTAACACTTTAAACAATGGCAAACGTACTTTTACACCTGCCCGAGTTGCAGGGAATGGAACTGAATCATGTTCAGATGCTTATTAAGGACTTCAGCGACAAGCAGGCCCAACAGTTTGCGGTGATCTACCGCTCACGCAGAAAGGATCCTCAGATCATTTTACTGACCTGCCTGGTCGGTTTTCTTGGATTTGCAGGTATCCACCGGATTCTTATCAACCAGATCGGTATGGGTATCCTTTATCTTTTTACGGCTGGCCTCTGTTTCATTGGTACAATTGTGGATGCTGTTAATTACCAGTCACTGGCTTTTGAATTCAACCGTAGCATTGCCAATGAAGTCGCTCCGCTGGCAAAATCTATAACTGATTAAAAGTAGATTCAGGAAAGGTTGGAATTCCGGGGAACTTGTTTTCCGGATTCTGGCCCTTTATTACAACGGGATGATGCAGAGAAATATTCTTTTCAAGCAAATGCTGAATCTGGTATCAATGTCGCTTCGTTTTGATTGGCTATGCAGAGGGGAGATAGATTGGTCCGGCTTTGCTGATTTATAATTTCCTGGAATGCGAAGTTTGGTGTCCTGCAATAATGTTCGTTGTAACCTGATAGGCAATTCTTTTTAAAATGCCCTACTGGCCTTACCGCTGACCAATAAATATCAATACCTGGTTCCTTTTTTATCGGAAGTGAGGAACTCGCAGGGACTGACTGATTGCCGACCCGCTAACCCTCCAAACTATTATACCTTAACTTGAATGGTTAGTGGGATTTTAAATCGTCAGTCCTCCGATCAGTTGTTTTACATCGCTGATCCGGTGACGTTGAAGATAGTCTTCAATACCTGCAATAATTTTGACAGTTGCCTGAGGATCAACAAAATTGGCTGTTCCAACCTGGATGGCACTGGCTCCGGCCAGTAAAAATTCGATGGCATCGCTTGCGGTGGTGATCCCACCTATGCCTATAACCGGAATTTTTACAGCTTTCGCGACCTGCCACACCATCCTGAGCGCGACCGGCTTGATGGCCGGACCCGATAAACCTCCGGTGATGGTTGACAACACCGGTTTTCTTTTTTCGGCATCGATGGCCATTCCCAAAAGGGTATTGATGAGCGAAACAGCATCGGCCCCGGCCGACTCGACTGCCAGGGCAATTTCAACTATATTGGTAACATTTGGCGATAGCTTCACTATCAGCGTTTTATCATAGACTTCACGCACAGCCCGGGTTACTGCGGTGGCTGATGGACAACTGGTGCCAAAGGCCATACCGCCTTCTTTCACATTGGGGCAGGATATATTCAGCTCGATGGCGCTGATGTGGTCAAGCCTGTTCATTTTTTCGGCAACCTCCACATAACCTTCAACAGTTGAATCGGATACATTGGCAATGATGCAGTTGTTATATTTCAGCAGTTTTGGATAGATGTTTTCCACAAAATAACCGATGCCTTTGTTCTGAAGCCCGACAGCATTCAGCATACCCATCGGCGTTTCAGCCATACGGGGATAAGGGTTCCCTTCACGATGCTTCGAGGTGGTGGCTTTAACTATGATGCCTCCGAGCGCATTCACATCGATAAAATCATCGAATTCCTCTCCGTAGCCGAAAGTTCCTGAAGCAGTAAGAACCGGATTCTTAAGATTAAGCTTGTGTATGTTTACGCCGAGATTGACCATCTGTTTTTGGAAAGTGATTGATTTGTCGAAAATGTTACAAAGAGATTTATTCTATTTGTCAAGCGAGCAGCCTACCTCAGTTTCTGCACTCCAGCCTTTAAGCTCCAGGGAACTGAATACCGGGCCATCGGTGCAAACACAACGGTTGCCCTGTTTGGTGTCAACCACGCAGCACAGACAGGCGCCAATTCCGCAGGCCATGGTGTTTTCAAGGGATACCAGGCAAGGAATGCCTTGTTTTTCAGCAATATGCGAAACGGCTTTCATCATGCCGTCCGGGCCGCAACAATAAATAGCTGTAAATGGCAATTTGTCCTGTTTGAGAATTGAGTGTACGGTTACCATTCCTGGTTCGCCCTGGCTCCCATCTTCGGTTGAAATGTAAACCTTTCCGAACTCTGCATAATTATCGGCCAGTAGAATATCTTTGGCACTGCGACCACCAATAAGCATTGAGATTTCATTGCCTTTTTTCTTTAGCTGATCGGCCAGAAACCAGAGAGGTGCCACACCACAACCACCACCAACCAGCAGAACATCTCCATTTTCTTCAATCGGGAAGCCATTTCCAAGCGGAAGCATAATATTTACCGTTGCTTTGGCTTTGAGGTTTGCAAGTGTAAGGGAGCCTTCCCCAACTGATTTGATCAGCAGATGAATTGAATTACGTTCCGGATTTACCCGATGAATCGAAAACGGCCGACGCAGATAGGTGTTTACAGAACCATCCACGCGTACCTCGGCAAACTGGCCGGGAACCATGACAGGCAAAGGCTCGTTGCATTCCAGTTCAAGCAGATTGTGATTGTAGTTAAGTGCCTGGTTGGTAAGAATTTTAAAGTTCAGGATGTATTTCTTCATCGGAACAAATCTGAAAAGTAAAAGTAGAAAAAAAGTCCGCAATCATACGGACTTTAAATTTATTCGGTTTTGGTTTCTTCACCGGGCGTTTCATCGACGGTTGCATCTTTGCTGGTTTCTTCGTTTTCACTGAAATCAAGCATATTATGCTGAACGAGCAGGTTGTACCAGCTAACCACTTTCTGCATGTGTGAAGTGTAAACCCTTTCTTTATCGTAGTCAGGCAACATTTCGCTGAAAAACGCCTTCAACTTGTTGTTGTCATTTTTAAAATCCGGTGCTTCCTTTCCTTCAAGTTTTTCATAAAAGCATTTCAAAACCTCTTTCAGCGGTTTGTCTTCTGCTTCAGTAAAAATGCTGATCTCTTCAAGCGAGCTGATTTTATCGTGGGCGAAGGCCTGGGTCCGTTTCTGATCAATAATTGATTCGACGATAACGCCATTCTTGGCCTGGGCAACCATTTTGTAGAGCCCCGGCTTGCCGCCGATTGCCATGATTTCTTTCAAATCCATACGAGTCGTTAATTTTTTTACAAAAGTAATAATATTTGGAAATATTGAACGATGTGAAAGTGAGCAAATGATTAAATGTGTCAATTATTGGATTTTGGATTTCGGATTTCGGATTTCGGATTTTTCAATACTCACTACTTCTTACTTCTGACTTCCGACTTCCGACTTCCGACTTCTGACTTCTGACTTCCGACTTCCGACTTCCGACCTCAGATTTCTGACCTCGGACTTCGGTCCCGCACGTGCGGGATCGGATTTTTCAGTACTCACTAATTCTTACTTCTGACTTCTTACTTCTGACTTCAGATTTCGGATTTCGGAT
>Ga0105046_10019813_pt1 | contig 10193 bp, 11 predicted proteins | sample MAT03_FD_78385 | JGI IMG/M metagenome (GOLD analysis project Ga0105046, IMG submission 78385) | Freshwater microbial communities from Lake Fryxell liftoff mats and glacier meltwater in Antarctica - MAT-03 (megahit assembly) | ecosystem: Environmental > Aquatic > Freshwater > Ice > Liftoff... | reverse complement strand
TCGTGCAGTCGAGACCGAGAGCGGACAGGCTTATGTGACACGGGTGACAGCCTCCGGATCGGAACGTGTGGCAGTGACGTTGGGACTGATTACCGATACCCAGGTGGAAATCCTGAGCGGCATCAATGAAGGGGATGTTGTAACAGTCTATGCCAATCCCGTTCAAGATAGAGAGTTGATGAAAAACCCCATGTTTGGCGGAGGACAATGAGATGATCAAGATTGAAAATATGACCAAAATCTATGGGTCAGGCGAGGCAGAAGTCCGCGCATTGGATGGCGTCTCGCTGGAGATTACCAAAGGCGAGTGGGTCGCCATCACTGGACCCTCTGGCTCGGGCAAATCCACGCTGATGCACATCATCGGCTGCCTGGATTCGCCAACCTCCGGCGAGTACTGGCTGAACGGCGCGGAAGTGAGCGGCATGGATGACACCCAACTCGCCTCCGTCCGCAACCGTGAGATTGGCTTTGTCTTTCAAAGTTTCAACCTACTCTCGCGTGTGGATGCGCTCCAGCAAGTGATGTTACCCCTGCAATACCAGCGCGGTGACAAGCGCCTGCCGCGCAATGAGCGCGCTAAAAGGTCGCGCGAAATGTTGGAACTGGTTGGGCTGGGAGACCGCACGCACCATCTTCCCACCGAACTTTCTGGCGGACAGCAACAGCGCGTGGCGATTGCCCGTGCATTGGCACAACAACCGTCCATTTTGCTGGCAGACGAACCGACTGGCAATCTGGATTCAAAGTCCGGCGCGGAGGTGATGGAAATCCTCCACCGCCTGCATCGCGAACAGGGACTGACAGTAGTGATGGTAACCCATGATCCCAAAGTAGCGGCACAAGCGCAGCGTGTCATCTACTTTCAGGACGGGCTGATTGTAGAACCGCAACAGCAAGGAGTCGCATAATGGACTGGATTGAAAGTTTAACAACGGCGTGGAATGGTTTGAACGCCAACAAGATGCGCTCCGGGTTGACCATGCTGGGCGTCATCATCGGGGTGGCGGCAGTCATTGCCCTGCTTTCCATTGGACAGGGCGTACAGGAAAGTATTACCGGCTCAATCACGGGCGCCGGGTCGAACCTGCTCTTTGTGGCGCCCGGCTCGTTCCAAATGGGCGGGGTGGAAGCCCCCAGCGGAAGCGCCGCGAGCCTGACGTACGCGGACGCGCAAGCCATCGCAGATTCGCGCAACGTACCGGATGCCTCCATCATCGCGCCGGAGTTTACGGGCAATACGCAGGTCATCTTTGGCTCCGCAAATATCAATACCAAAGTCACCGGTGCCACTCCTGAATATCTCACGGCTTTTGGCATGGAAGTCAGCCGCGGACGTTTCATCACCGAAGGGGATGTGAGCGGGCGGGGGGCGGTGGTTGTATTAGGAAGCACAGCCGCCAGCGACCTGTTCGGCGGATTTGACCCGATTGGACAGAAAATTAAAATCTCGATGCCGGGCGCAGCAGGCGGGCGCGTCTCGCTGACCGTAGTCGGGATTCTGTCCCCCCAGGGTGGTTCACGCTTTAGCGACCCTGATAACGCCATCATTGTTCCCATCACCACCGCGCAAACCAAAATTTTCGACGGACGTAACGCGCAGGGCGAATCCGTTGTCACTTCGGTGAACGTAGTAGTCGGAAATGAAGAGCGTGTGGATGCGATTACCAGTCAGATCACCACCCTGCTTCTACGGCGGCACGGTTTCAAACCCGGCGAAGAAGGCGATTTCAGCGTAGTCAGCCAGGCTGATTTGCTGGCAACCCTCACACAGGTCACCAACATTCTGGTTGTCTTTTTGGGCGCGATTGCCGCCATCAGTCTGCTGGTCGGCGGGATTGGCATCATGAACATCATGCTGGTCTCGGTGACAGAACGTACCCGAGAGATTGGGCTGCGGAAAGCCATGGGTGCGCGCAAGGTGGATATTCTGACACAGTTCCTGCTGGAAGCAATCATCTTAAGCCTGGCAGGCGGCGCAATCGGTATAGCGCTTGGTGTGGGCATTGCCCTGCTGGTAAATGCCTCAGGCGTGACCCATGCCGTTATCACGTCCCAATCGGTGATGCTGGCGGTCAGCTTCTCTGTGGCAGTCGGCTTGTTCTTCGGAATTTACCCCGCCAACCATGCCGCAGGTTTGAAACCTATTGAAGCCCTGCGATATGAATAAAAATGGGATTCAAAACCGCATCGAATCATCCGGCACACCCAGACCGGTCAGAACCATCAATCTTAATCTTCAAAATGAAAAGGAAACTGAAGCGTGAAAAAATTTTTCAACAAATGGCTGCGCCAAATCCATCGCTGGATTGCGATACCGACCGCACTTTTAATTCCCATCCGGATCATCATCGAGATGGTTGACAATCCAGCCGCTCTTGAATTTTGGGAGAAATGGGACAAACTACCCTCGGTTCTGATGCTTTTCATGGCTATTACTGGAGCCTATTTATACTTACTCCCCTACATTGTTAAAATTCAACGTAAACAGAAAGTCGAACGCGCTAACGCTTAGACCAATTCTCGTTCAATCAACTCCTGCGGATCAAAGATGATGAATTGGGCGCGTTCCATATGCAGGATGCCATCCGCTGCCATCGCACTCAACTGGGAGAATCGCCCATTTTACAGGCTCCCCCCGAGAAGCAACGCCTGTTCCTGGGAACGGAACACTTTCAAAGAACACTATTCCGTCCTGATCTGCTTATCAAATTGAAGCAGTCTAACTCACAGACCTTAATGAGTTTTTAGATTCAAATTCGAACATCTCGCAGGGTTCTTTTCATGATACGGTTGAATAGCTCGAACCTTCAGGACACCAGCCGATTTTGGTCTTCAAATTTCATTAGGTCTTTATCAAAAGGAAAAAATCATGTCAAAAAATATACCCGCTCGTTACCACCCTTTGCAAGTCAGTTTCCACTGGCTGACGGTCTTCCTGCTCTTCACTATGTTTCTCCTCGGCAAGTACATGAGCGGACTTCCCAATGATGCTGGGAAGTTCGTACCGCTGGGCATCCATATCACGCTGGGCGTTGTCACCTTGATCATTGTTGTTGCCCGATTTATCGCGCGCTCCCGTTTTCCCAGACCAGCTTCCGCCACAACGGGTAATGTGTTTTTAGACCAGATCGGAAAAGTAGTTCATTATGCATTGTATGTGCTTGTGTTTCTGATGGTAGTCAGCGGTATGTCTCTCTCTTTACAGGCAGGCTTGTTGCCCATTATTTTTGGCGGTTCAGGCGCATCATTACCTGTGGACTTTTACGCCTTCAATGCCCGTATGCTTCACGGCTTCATCGCTCCCGCGCTGGCGCTTCTGGTTGTGCTGCATGTTGGCGCGGCGCTATATCATCAGTTCATGCTCAAGGATAACCTTCTTGCGCGCATGTGGTATGGAAAGTAGAATGAATCTGATGGAAATTACAAAAAATACACGCGTGTCTGCAATTCTTGAAGAATACGGTGACATCGCCGATGTGATGGAAATTTTCGGCGTCAAACGAGTGGGACGTTATTCCCTGCGAAGGCTGGCGGCAAAAGCTGTCACTGTAGAATGGGCGGCGCGCATCCATCGTGTGCCGCTGAATGAATTTCTTGAAATTCTACATCGGGCTATCGCGAAAAAACAGGAGATCCATAAATGACAGGTCCATCCAAGCGACTCGAAGAAGCGCGTAAGGCTTTTAAGCATGGCGACATGCAGTCTTCAGCTCACGCACACACCCAAAAAGCCATCACCCAAGCCGACGAGAAGCATGGCGGCGCAGGCAGTCAGTATCTCGGCGAGATGGTCTATGGCGGGTTGGATGGAATCATCACCACGTTTGCGGTGGTCAGCGGCGTGGCGGGCGCTCAACTTGGAACGCCCGTCATTCTCATTCTCGGATTGGCTAATCTTTTCGCAGACGGCTTTTCAATGGCAACGGGCGCCTACCTCTCAACCAAAAGCGAGCAGGAATATTATCGCAAGGAATGGGAGCGTGAGGCATGGGAGGTGGAACATTTTCCCGATGGCGAGCGCGCCGAGTTATTCGAGGTCTATCGCGAGCGAGGGTATGCGGAGGAGGAAGCGCGGCAGTTGGTTGAAATCCAAAGCCGTGAGCCGACCCGTTGGGTGAAAGCGATGATGTTGGACGAATTGGGCATGATGGAAGACAAGAGCAATCCCCTCACCAATGGGCTGGTGACGTTCATCTCATTCATCATCGCAGGCGCGGTGCCATTGATCATTTATCTGCTTGGGCTGGCATTTCCAATTTCATCGGAAGTGGCTTTCCCCATCTCCATCGCGCTATCTGCGCTGGCTCTCTTTGGGTTGGGTGCCGCGAAAGTGATGGTAACGAAACTCAACCCGATCCGCAGTGGGTTTGAAATGCTGATTGTCGGCGGGCTGGCAGCTGGTGTGGCTTATGTTGTCGGTGCGCTGTTGAAGGGGATTGGCGGATAACATGGACGAACTGTGCAGGTATTTTGGATGATCTCAAACAGAGGGGATGGAAATAAAACTCGTAGAGTTTAAGAACATGGAATGAGATGCAACGCACAAATCGCATTGGGACTTATGACATATCTTCACTAAAAATATGTCACAAGTGAAATAACCTGTAATTTGTTATCGTACCAAACGATATTTGACTTTATCTCGCAAAGGAATTTCACTTGAAAATCAAAGCCGCGAATACAATTTTATATTGCAAAAAATGGGAGGAAACTGTTACGTTTTATCGAGACGGATTGAAGCTGCTCATCATTTCCTCTAATGACTGGTTTGTGGAATTCAAACTTAATGAGCAGTCGCGATTGAGTGTGGCTAATGAAGCCCGAACCTCGATTGACAGCGGCGATGGAAAAGGAATCACCGTCAGTCTTCAGGTGGCAGATATAGTGCAAGCGCAGGCTGAGTTGTTGGAAGCGGGGATTACCATAACGTCGATCAAGGAAGTGTGGGGTTCAAAAGCCATATACCTCCATGACCCCGAAGGAAACAGGCTTGAGTTCTGGATGGGGCGGGCAAAGGCATAATGTGCAAGGTCAAGTTTGATTTAGGATAAAGGAGTCAACATGGTTCGTCCAAAATCTCCCGTGCGTCTTGAGTGGATGGATCCAGCAATCTGCTCACCGGATTATCGTTTGAAGCTCATTGATCGTTTGCCGTTCTTCAAACATCTATCTGCCGACGCGATTTCTAAAATTGATGCTTTATTCCGTGACCATGACGTTTCTGCTGATGGGCGGATTTATTTTGAAGGGGATGACGCCGATCACTTGTATCTAGTGGCAATGGGGAAAGTGAAACTGGTTCGTAATACCGCTTCGGGGCGTGAAGTGTTGCTGGATATTTTACATGGCGGTGAATATTTTGGAACCTTGACGGTGTTGGGCGGGCGTATTCATACAGAAACTGCCATTGCTCAAACAGATTGTTGCATCCTGCAAATTTCCTCTGCAAGTTTCGAAAGCATTCTTTCGGAATATCCTGACGTGACGCGCAAGGTGCTTGAAGTGGTCAGCAAACGATTGGCGGAATCGCAGGATGTTGTTAAGCAGTTGAGTGTGTACACTGCCGAGCAGCGCGTCGCGTCTGCACTGTTGCGTCTGGCAGGGAAATTGGGCGAAGCGCGCGGGACGAACGTTTTGATCCAGCTGCCGTTTTCACGGCAGGATCTAGCGGCGATGACAGGCACTACCACCGAGACTGTCAGCCGTATCATGAGTCGTTTTGTAGAAGCGGGACTGATCAAATCGGGACGCAAGTGGGTAACCATCACAGGCGCGAAACAGTTAGAAGAACTGATAAAGATGGGTGCAGTTAATTGATCTGCATCATGTAGATTTTGGATGGGTGGAAGTATATTCAAGGTGTAGATATTCAAACTCAAAAAGGAGATTAACCATGAACACCCTGACCCAACCCCTGCGCGATGAGCACAAAGAATTATTCCCTCACGTTGATCGTATCCGCCAGGTTGCGGAATTGATCGGCGAAGTATCCGTTGCCGAGATTCGAGGCGGCGTGGAGGAAGTTTACGACTTCCTCGCAAACCACCTCAAGCCACACGCAGAAGCGGAAGAAGCTGCGCTCTACCCTGTCGTGCAGAAGGCACTTGGCAGTCCCGGCGCCACCAAAACGATGACTCGCGATCATGTGGAAGTCGGCGCCTACATCGAGGAACTTGCGTCATTGCGGAATGGCTTGACGGGCGAAGGATTGACGGCTGCACAGATCAAGTCCTTGCGGCGCATACTGTACGGCGTGTATGCACTTGTCAAAATCCACTTTGCCAAGGAAGAGGAAGTGTACCTGCCCATTCTCGACCAGTATCTCACGCCCGAATCTGCACAGGAAATGTTCGAGGCGATGGAAGCCGCCGCGCACGCAGCGAAACACACTGTAAACGCCTGATTACGAAGAATGCCTGATTTCAGATCAGGCATTCTTTAATTAATGAATTTTGATCGAAATTCCCACCAGTAGATAGCCGCTCAATTAATTGTCTAAGTTGAAGCAACATGCGGCGCAGTTCTTCCTTGTAAATGGCAGAGAGTTGTTCGAAGATTGCCGATCCCTTCGATGAAAGAGTTAGATAAACTTGCTGCCGATCGGTAAGTGATTGCTCACTCACGCGCCAGCAATCCTTGTGTCATTAATCTATTTGCCAGATCAACGCTCTGATGACAGGTTGATGATTGAAGTATGTTGGTATTCTCACCGCAAAAGATGCCAATGAAGAGGAGTTTGAACCCCACTAACCATACTTGGAAAAAGCACTGATACATGGATGTTTTCCTTGACAAGATTTTGAAATATGTTATATTTTTATCATAAAAATAATAAAAATTAGAAAATACATCAACTCACTTAGCATCTTCTCCCTCTAAAAATATTGGAGCGGAGAAGCCAACGTCCAAAAATCCACTCTAAATGGATTGGTGATCCGAATCTTCAAAACAAATTGGTATGGAACGCAGTCAAAGGAGAATTGAATAATGGCAGTTACTGGGAATCTTGGTTATCCTCGTTTGGGGTCAAAGCGCGAATTAAAATGGGCTTTGGAAAGTTACTGGTCGGGGAAAAGCAACCAGGCAGATTTGCTGGAAACTGGCAAGAAATTACGGCTTGCCCACTGGAGAATACAACAGGATGCTGGTATTGATATTATCCCCTCGAACGATTTTTCATTTTACGATCATGTCTTAGACATTTCCTGCATGGTAGGGGCAATACCGTCTCGTTACTCCCCTCTCGCGGATTCATCCTATCTCGATTTATATTTTGCCATGGCAAGAGGCGCTCAACAAAGCGACCTCAATCTCTCCGCAATGGAGATGACCAAGTGGTTTGATACCAACTATCATTATATTGTCCCCGAAATTGATAAAGACCAATCTTTTCAGCTTACATCAACCAAAGTGATTAATGAATTTATTGAGGCAAAAGAGGCGGGCATTCACACGCGCCCGGTCTTGCTGGGACCTGTATCCTATCTGCTGTTGAGCAAATCTTCCTCCCCGGATGGCGTTCCTCTGGATACATTGCCGGGGCTTCTTTCAGTTTACGTTGAGATTCTACAACGTCTCTCGACCGCCGGAGCGGACTGGGCGCAGATGGATGAACCCTGCCTGGTTTTGGATCTTGACCAAACTACCCGTAAAGCCTTCTCCGATACGTATGGTCAGTTAAGTCAGGTTGCAGGGATTCGCATCATGCTGACGAGTTACTTTGGCAGCTTGGGCGAAAACTTATCGCTGGCGGCACAGTTGCCTGTTGCTGGTTTACATGTTGACCTGATACGGGCGCCGCAACAACTTGATGATGTCTTGGCGCAACTGACTGACGGGAAAATCCTGTCATTGGGACTCGTGGATGGACGCAACGTCTGGCGAACGGACTTGGACGCCGCGCTAGCAAAAATTCAACAAGCGACACCCGCTTTGGGCGCAGATCGAATCCAAATTGCGCCAAGCTGCTCGTTGATGTTTAGTCCGCATGATCTGGATTTGGAAATCAAATTAGACGATGAGTTGCGTTCATGGCTTGCGTTTGCACGACAGAAATTGGATGAACTAACCGCCTTGAAACAAGCTGTCAACCGCGGGATTGAATCTGTCGCTGAGTCATTTTCGGTCAGTCGTGAAGCGTTGAAAAGCCGCCAAAACTCACAGCGCACGCAGAATCCGCAAGTCCGTACACGTCTCGACGCGCTGGACGAAACGATGCTGCGGCGCAGTCACGAGTACAAGGCTCGTAAAACAGCGCAGGCTCAGAAACTTTCTTTGCCGCCATTGCCAACTACTACTATCGGCTCATTCCCGCAGACTCCCGAAATACGTGCATATCGTTCTGCCAAAAATAAGGGTAGTCTCACGCAAGAGAAATACGATGAGTTAATGAAGGCGGAGATTGCGCGCACGATCCAAATGCAGGAAGACATCGGTTTGGATGTGCTTGTTCATGGCGAATTTGAACGCACTGATATGGTCGAATATTTTGGGGAGCGTCTTACTGGGATTGCGTTTACCCAGCATGGCTGGGTGCAGAGTTACGGTTCACGCGCGGTGCGACCGCCAATTATTTTTGGCGATGTTTCGCGTCCTGCCCCGATGACGGTAGCTTGGTCTGCGTATGCTCAATCGCTGACCGATAAACCTGTGAAGGGTATGTTAACTGGACCCGTCACAATTCTGGAATGGTCGTTCGTCCGCGACGATCAACCGCGTGCTTCGACCTGCCGCCAAATCGCATTGGCAATCCGTGATGAAACGCTCGACCTGGAGCGCGCTGGAATTCAAATCATCCAGATTGACGAACCAGCCTTCCGTGAAGGATTGCCTCTTCGCCGCACAGAGCAGGAAAACTATCTCGAATGGGCGATTGAATGTTTCAAACTGGCATCCAGCGGCGTTAGAGATGAAACCCAGATTCATACGCACATGTGCTATGCGGAGTTTGACAATATCATCGAAGCGATTGGGCGTATGGATGCAGATGTGATTTCCGTCGAGGCGTCGCGTTCAAAAATGGAACTGCTGGATACCTTCGAGCAATATCAATATCCCAACGATATTGGTCCCGGTATCTATGATATTCATTCGCCGAATATCCCTTCGCAGGCTGAGATGGAAGCATTGATAGAGAAAGCCGCGCAGGTTGTGCCGCTTGAACGTCTGTGGATCAACCCTGATTGTGGATTAAAAACCAGGCAGTGGGAACAGGTTGTGCCTGCGCTGACATCTATGGTCAACGCCGCCCGAACCTACAGACAACAGTTGGAAGGAGTGAAGCATGAAGACCTATAAATATTTAATCATTGGAAGCGGCATGACCGCTGACGCCGCTGTGCGCGGAATTCGTGAACTCGACCCGGACGGCTCGATTGGCATGATCGGCGCTGAAGCGGAGTTGCCTTATGCCCGTCCGCCGCTTTCCAAAGGAATGTGGAAGGGTCGTCCGTTTGAAAAGATCTGGCGCGGGACGGACAAGCTCAATGTTGACTTTCATCTGGGACGCAAAGCGACTGAACTTGACCCTACAGCAAAACGCGTGCGCGATGATCAGGGTGATGAATATGCCTATGACAAACTTTTACTCGCAACTGGCGGAACGCCCAATCGCCTGCCCTTTGGGGAGGATCAGATCATTTATTACCGCACGCTTCAGGATTATCAACGCCTGCGCGCCCTGTCTGAGCAGAGACAGTGTTTCCTGGTAATTGGCGCGGGCTTCATCGGTTCTGAAATCGCGGCGGCATTGAATATGCAAGGCAAACAAGTGACGATGGTTTTTCAGGAGAATTCAATTGGCGAGCATATTTATCCGCCTGAACTTTCGCAATTCTTGAACGACACCTATCGAAAAAAAGGCGTGGAACTTATCCCCGCCGACGGGGTGGCAAGCCTCGAGAAAATGGAAAACGGCTTCAAGGTCCAGACCCGAGGCGGACGCACTTTTGAAGTGGACGGCGTGGTGGCGGGGATTGGAGTCCGCCCTAATATCGAACTGGCAAAATCCGCAGGGTTGAAAGTTGAAAACGGCATCCTCGTGGACGATCATCAGCGCGCATCTGTAACTGATATTTATGCGGCAGGCGATGTGGCGATGTTCCCTCATGCGACGCTCGGAAAGAATGTGCGCGTGGAGCACGAGGATAATGCTTTGAGTATGGGCAAGCAGGCTGGACGCAACATGGCTG
>Ga0105046_10019812_pt1 | contig 10193 bp, 8 predicted proteins | sample MAT03_FD_78385 | JGI IMG/M metagenome (GOLD analysis project Ga0105046, IMG submission 78385) | Freshwater microbial communities from Lake Fryxell liftoff mats and glacier meltwater in Antarctica - MAT-03 (megahit assembly) | ecosystem: Environmental > Aquatic > Freshwater > Ice > Liftoff... | reverse complement strand
TGAGGCGTGTTCAGCAACCACTTCATGAATGCCCATGCGGCGGCTTCCTGTGTATCGTTGCTGTTGGGCATCACCCACAATGGGGCCTCAAAAGAGACCGCGTCGGGAGCACCCGGCGTCGTGTTGGTTCCTGTGCTGGCGGTGATCTCCAGGCTGGCCTGGGGCAATGCCGCCACATTCCACGCAAAGTTTTCACCATTCCGAATCGCCTCTTGATATGCGGGAATCTCATCCGTCCAGCCAAAGGCGAATGTGCTTTGGCCCAGGGCCAGTTGCTGCCGGGCTTCGTCGGTGCTGGGAGAGGGATAGGCCTGGCCGGTTTGCAGATACGACAGAATCTGTGTCATTGCTGCGATGGTTCGCGCATCACTGATCTGAAGTTGGGTGTAGTCGGCCGAAACCATGCGCCCGCCGTTGGAGAGCACCCAATCGGCCAGGGTTTGAAAATCCACCGGCACCGAGAAGCAAAAGTTGCCGCGTGTCCGATCCGTCACCTGGCTGCACACATCGGAAAAGCTCTGCCAGCTAAAAGTCCGCATCGGGTTGGTGCTGGCTGCATCCACTTGATCCAGGCGGTCCTGGTTGTAAAACAAGATGCGCGTGCGGCCGCCCATCGGCACACCGATGACATTGCCCTGGGCTGTCCGGCCCGCCTCCAGCACAAATGGAAACAAGTCGCTGGTATCGGATGCCAGCCAGCCTGATGAAGGCTCGGCCATGAAACGGTCGAGCGGTGCCAGCAGACTTTGCTGATGATAAATGGCGGCTTGCATGGGTTGAACCAGCAACAGCGCCGGCAGTGCCGCTCCTGTGCGGCTTCGCAGCAAGGCATTGTGCTGGACGGACAGCGTCTTGCGCTCGGGCACGACGAAGCTGCCGCTGGTATTGGTGGCGTTGTACTCATCCACCAGTTTCAACAAGGCTTGTTCGCGCGCGCCATCCAATGTGTGCCACGCCACCAGCACCATGTTGCGTCGCTGGCTGCACGCGGCCGTCATCACCAGCACAACCGCCAATGCGACTGAGGCGAGAGCATGCAGGTGGCGACGCAACATGGTGCTGGTGGCGCCACCTGTTTTTGCTTTGACTTTATTTTGCAGTCTGCTCATCAAATTAATACACAAAGTTATTGTCGGCCTGGGCCAGCGTCGGCAGCACGGCGTCCTTGGGCGACAGAATGGGCTGGTCTATGGGCCAGGTTATCCCGACGGCAGGGTCGTTCCATGCAATGCCGGTTTCCAGCTGAGGCACCCACTCGGTTGTCACCTGATAGCACAGGTCGGCCGTCTCGCTGAGCACGCAAAAGCCGTGGGCAAACCCCGCCGGCACCCACAACATGCGGCCATTTTTGCACGAGAGCACTTCGCCGACCCATTTGCCGTAGGTGGGCGAACCCTGACGAATATCGACGGCCACATCGAAGATTTCGCCGTTGCCGACGGACAGCAATTTGCCCTGCGCCTGGGGGTCTTTTTGATAGTGCAGGCCGCGCAAGACGTTCCTGGCCGAGTGCGAGTGATTGCCCTGAGTGAATTGTGTCGGCAACCCGAATGCACCAAATTCAGAAGCTTTATAAGTCTCGCGGAAGAACCCGCGGCTATCGGCAAAAACGCGGGCTTCGATGAGGACGACGTCGGGAATGGCGAGCCGTGTGAAGTTGAAAGGCATGATAGTGAGATTCTAAGCCGGCTTTCCAAGCCAGGTTTCTGATGGCTGGGGATTTCCACCACGAAAACTACGCTGCAACGACGTTGATGTAACCCCTGGCGTCGCGGATCAACGTGCCGACCGGCATCTGGGTGTCATGGCACGAGATCAGAATGGCGCGTTGCTCCAGCGCCCATTGCTGCCAGACGCGCTTGCTTTCGATGGTGACCAGCGGCAACACATCATAGGCCGTCACCCACGGCAGGCGCGCAAAGTGAATCATGTACGAGGCCATGTCGCCCATCAGAAAATAGGGCGGTGTGGATGGGGCTGGGTCCTGCGCAATGACGGACTGATGACCGGTCGTGTGGCCGGGCGTGCGCACCACGCGCACCGACGGCGTCATTTGTGTGTCGCCGTCCAGTAAGTCCAGCACATCCTGCTCCAACAGCGGCACAAAATTGTCTGGAAAATAGGTGTTGCGGGTGCGCTCGTTGGTGTGGGTGGCATCTTCGTATTCCTGCCGTTGCACCACATAGCGGGCGTGGCGAAAGGTGGGCACGATCGAAGCGCCATCTTCACTGAGCCGGGTGGCCCAGCCGCTATGGTCGCCATGCAGGTGGGTGAAAATGACGAGGTCGATGTCATCGGGTTGCAGGCCGTGGCGGGCCAGATCATCGAGCAGCGTGCCGGTCGGCCGGCGCACATCGTACTGAGTGGCGAGGACTTCATTGGGCTTGTTGCCGACGCCGCAATCGACCAGGATATTTTTGCCATCGGCCTGAATCAACACGCAGCGCAATTCCTGCGGCACGCGGTTTTGATCATCGGGCGGCAAAAGCTTGATCCATTTGGGTCGCGGCACAAGGCCAAAGGTGCCACCGCCGTCCCAATAACTGGTGCCGTCGGTGAGCAAGTGCAGGGCGAAGAGCTGAGAGGTCGTGGACATGTCGCCGACGATTCTAACGCCCATCGACCAGGGTCGAGGTGGGTGTGGGTGTTTGCGTGTCGATGGGAATGTTCGTAGCAGTGGTTGTTGATGAGATCGTCGACGTCGACGTCGACGATTCAGTCGGCATAGACGTAGACGTCGACGTAAATGTAATCGTCGACGTTGGCGTAAACGTAGAGATCGCCGTGAGTCTGGGCGTCGCTGTTGGCGCAATCTCATTCGCCGTATCCCGCGTCACAAACGGCAAATACACTCGCGGGGCCGGCCACTCTGCCACCGCAAGGATGAGGCTGTTGCGTAACGTTGGCGTGAGCGCGTTGCCGGAGCGGTCTATGAGGGTGGCCGAGGTGAGACTGACTGCACTCGATCCCACTGCAGTCGTGCTCAGCGTCAGACTGGCAATTGGGCCTGCGGCTTGTTGCAGCGTGGTGGTGATGAGGGTGCCGGCGAATGTGGCTCCGCTGAGCGTGTTGCTGATCACGACGTCGGTGAGCGCTTCCGTTGAAGTAAGGCGTTCGATGCGGGCCAGATCCGGGTCGTAGCTCAGGCGAAATGCCACCGCAGCCGCATCCACAGGCCCGGCCACGTTCAGCATCACGCTCAGGGTGATGAGACGGCCCGCTTGTGTGATCAACGATGCCGGCTCAATCGACAGGGACGCGGTGACTTCGGGTGTGGAGGTGGCCGTGGGTGTGGGGGGAATCGTCGAGGTCGAGGTCGAGGTCGACGGATTCGGCTCATCGCTCGACTGGTTCGATGAGGTGAAGAAGAACGCGCTGCCCCAACAGCCGCCATTGCACGTTCGCGATTCGGTGCCGTTGGCCAGTGTGCTGTTGGGCGAGGTAATCGACCAGCCTTCGACTGTAAACGTGCGGTCGGTTGGCAAGACCCAATGCACATGCGCGCTGTTGGCGTTTTGGCTGGTGTATTGGGTGCCGCAGGCCGTGTTATCGGTCCAGGTGCCAGGGCGCAGGGTGCCGAGCCATTGGCCCTGCGTCACCGTTGCGCCCAACTGCACGGCCCCGCTCAGCCGCGCACTGTCGATGTGCCAGTATTCCAGCACCACCCCATCGGCATCGCGCACCTTGAGTGCCGCGCCCAGACTGCCCTTGCACACATAGGTCACCACGCCATCGGCCGAGGCCAGTATGCGCCGGTCGGCCCCATCGGTGCCAATATCCAATGCGCGCGCGTGCCAGCCCTGCAACCAGCGCCACGACCGGCCGGCCGCCCACGGCCATTTGTAGCTCACGGTCTGGGCCGAGTTGGCACCGGCTGGAGACGTGATTGCCTTCGGGGTTAATAGCGCTTTGGCCTGAGGAGACACCAACGCATCAGGAGCCTGTGCCAGCAGTTTAGCGAAGACGGAGTCTCCCTCGATGCTGACCTGCCAGACGCCATTTGTTCTGGACGCCAGCAACAACCGGCCCGATTCTTGGGTGCCGATGTAGCCTTCAACTACGGCCGGCCCTTCCAGCGCACCCACAGACACCAGCGCCCAATCGCCTTCGAGGTGCACGGCCGTGATGGCAAACGCGGTGTTGCCAAATGTGGGGCTTGCGCGCAGGGCCGCGGCTACGGCGCGCGCCAGATCGTCGGGCGGTTGGGCTTGTGGCGTTTGCAGAGATGCGATGCTGAATAGCGCCGTGATCGCGAGCCAGGCCACGAAGGCAATCCATTTTTTGTGCATGCCGTTGGTATCACCAGCATTTTAGCGGTTGCACCCACCGAACTCGTCGGTCAACATGTGTATTCGCTACCTTGCAACGGAATTGATAAACTGGCTGTACAGCTTGCTCGACGCCAACACCACCTACTATTTCTCCACGCTCACGGCCGCCAGCGAACTCTCGACGCGGTTCAAGGTGGACGCGGCCGGCGAGTACACCTTGGGCTCGTTTCGCATCGACCTGGTTCCACCTAAGAAGCTAGAGAAGACCGTCATCGAAATTCAGATCAATATCAATCCCAAATAAAGATGTTGACATGCCAATAAAAAAGCGCCCGGCTTATGAGCCAGGCACTTTTTTATTGGCATGTCAACATCCATCATGCTACGGCGTCTTCGATACTGAGCTGTCGGCGATAAATCGCGTGAAGTCATACACAGAACGCAGTTGCTGCGCTGGCAGCTGGCGCAGCAGATCATAGATGGAGTGGATGAGGCGTTGTGCATCACTGGCTTGTGCCAGATCTATTGCAGACACTGCAAATGTCTCAATCACAACCCCATCGTCGTTGATAAATTCAACTTCATAGGCCGTGTTGCCATTGCTGCCCAATGTCTCCAACACAGTGCCAACCGCGCCTTGCCGTAAGTTTCGCTCCGGCAAATCTCGCATCAACGTGACCACATCCAAAACTGCAAACGTGTTTGCCATCACTTAACACACACTATGCCTCGCCACGCCACTGCTTGGCGTCGGCGCAGTCGCACGATTTCACTTTGCGGCCGCTGTCGCAAAACGGGCATACATCGTTGCGGCCAATCTTCTTACCGGCGGCGGCAATCGGTTTGCTGACGATCGCTTTGTCTGCGCCGCCACCGCTGGCGCGCAGCGCCGCCCGGTTGATGGCGCGGTCCACATTGGAGCGCACCGGGGCCAATCGCTCGGCCACCGGCGCAGCAGCAGCAGCGTTCTCGGCCGGCGCGGCGGTGCCATTGCCGTTGTTGCCATTGGCCGCGCGCTGCTGCCGGCGGGATTGCGGTTGGGCCGGGGCCTGCACGTTGAACTGGGCATTGAAGATGCGATGGGCCACCTGCGAGTTGATCGTGGCGAGCAGTTCGCTGTAGGTGTTGCTGGCCTCGGTGCGATACGCCACCAACGGGTCGCGCTGGGCGTAGGCGCGCAGGCCGATGCCCTCGCGCAGCTCGTCCAGGTCGGTCAGGTGCTTCACCCACAACTGATCCACGGTCTGGATCAGAATGGCGCGGTCGCGGAACAGCCGCACGCCGTTGTTGAACGCGGTCAGCATTTTGTCCTGCAAATCCGTCGGCAGATCATTCAAGCTGGTGCGGGCGGTTTCCAGATCATCCACCGCCTGCTCGCCCAGAATCTTGTTGGCCCAAATGTAGATGCATCGTTGCAGCGCATCTTTGGACGCCTTCAGGTCGGCCAGAGTCACGCCACCCAGGCTCATCTGAGTCATGTAAAGCCGGGCGAAATCACCCAGGCCGGCGTCGTAGCGTGCTTCGGCCTTCGCGCTCAGGTCCTCGATGATCTCGTCGCGGGTGCCCTTCTCCCACTGCTTGGTGTCGAAGTCCTTGGGCAGCGGCACCACCGGCCGAATCTCATTCGACAGGCCCAACAGATCCCAGTTCTCGGACAGGTCGCCCAGGGTGTGGGTTTTGACAATGCTCTCGATCTCGCCATCAACCATGTCCGTCACCACATCACGCAAATCTTCTTTTTCAAGAATGGTGCGGCGCTGGGCGTAGATCACCTCGCGCTGTTTGTTGATAACGTCGTCGTACTGAATCACGTGCTTGCGAATGTCGAAGTTGTAGCCCTCGACTTTCTCCTGGGCCTGCTCGATGGACTTGCTGAGAATGCCATACTCCAGCGGCACGTCATCCTCCATGTTCATGCGATCCATCAGGCCCTTCACGCGCTCGCCGCCGAAGCGGTGCATCAGCTCATCTTCCAGCGAAACATAGAAGCGGGTGGAGCCGGGGTCGCCCTGACGGGCAGACCGGCCGCGCAACTGGTTGTCGATGCGGCGGGCCTCGTGCCGCTCGGTGCCAATGACATGCAGACCGCCGATCTCGCGCACCATCTTGCGGTTCTCCTGCACCTCGGCCTCGGCCTTGGCCAGCTCGGCCGCCCACGCTTCGGGGCTGATCTCGGTCAGGTCCTTGCCCTGCCGGCGCACCCGATCATGGGCGATGCCGTCGGCGTTGCCGCCCAGCAGAATGTCCACACCACGGCCAGCCATGTTGGTGGCGATGGTCACCGCGCCGGACTGGCCGGCTTGGGCAATCACCACGGCCTCGCGCTCGTGCTGCTTGGCGTTGAGCACCTCATGCTTCACGCCCTTGCGATCCAGCATCCGGCTCAGCATTTCGCTGGTGTCGATGGAGACGGTGCCGACCAGAATGGGCCGGCCGGTCTTTTGCATTTCGGCAATCTCTTCGACCACAGCGCGGAACTTGGCCTCGCGCGTCTTGTAGACCAGATCGGCATAGTCCAGCCGCTTGAAATATTTGCGGGCCGGTGCCTTGGGATCGACATAGACCAGAATGGGCGAGCCGTCCACGAACTTGTCCTTGGACTCTTGCAGCTTTTTCTGCTGAAATTGATATTCGATATGGGTCGGCAGCGGCACCACATCCAGGCTGTAAATCTTGAAGAACTCTTCGCTCTCGGTCATGGCCGTGCCGGTCATGCCCGACAGCTTGTCATACATGCGGAAGAAGTTCTGGAACGTGATGGTGGCATAGGTGAAGCTCTCGCGCTGTACCTTCACGCCTTCCTTGGCTTCGATGGCCTGGTGCAAACCCTCGGAGAAGCGCCGGCCATACATCATGCGGCCGGTGAACTCGTCGATGATGATAATCTCGCTCTTGTCGCTGACCACGTAGTCGCGGTCCTTCGCGTAGATGACCCAGGCGCGCAGGGCGTTGTCGAGATACGGCGTCATCTCGGCGTGCTCGGCCGAGTAAATATTGTCGATACCCAGCCACTTCTCAATCTTGGCGATGCCCTCTTCGGTCAGCGTCACGTTCTTGCTCTTGGCTTCAACGAGGTAGTCGCCATCCGGTGCCTTGAAGTCGTTGTTGCGGCTGGGCGTGAGTTTGCGCACCATCTCGGAGAAGCGCTTGTAAAGCCCTGACGGCTCATCGGCGGGGCCGGAAATAATCAACGGCGTGCGGGCCTCGTCGATCAACAGGTTGTCCACCTCGTCGATGACAGCGTAGTTCAGCAATGGCTGGCCGTTGTCCTCGACCCGTTGCACACAGTCGGCCAGATTCTGCTGCATGTTGTCGCGCAGGTAGTCGAAGCCGTATTCATTATTCGTGCCGTAGGTGATGTCGCACTGGTAGGCCTCGGCACGCTTGATGGGCCGCAGGCTCAAAAAGCGATCGTCGCTGGCCTGGTAGTCCGGGTCGTAGCGGTAGCTGCTGGTGTCGGGCGAGCCTTCACCGGAGCTTTGAATAATGCCTGTGGTCATGCCCAGCGCGTGGTAGACCCGGCCCATCCATTGCGCGTCGCGCTTGGCCAGGTAGTCGTTCTGGGTGACGAGGTGAGCGCCCTTGTTGAGCAAGGCATTGAGATACAACGGCGCGGTGGCGACCAGGGTCTTGCCCTCACCGGTGCGCATCTCGGCAATCTTGCCCTGGTGCAGTAATGCGCCGCCGACGAGTTGCACGTCGTAGTGGCGCATGGTGTTGGCGCGGCGGCTGGCCTCGCGCACGGCCGCAAAGGCCTCGGGCAGCAAATCATCCAGCGTCTCGCCTTCCTGGATGCGCTGGCGGAATTCATCGGTCTTGGCGCGCAACTCGGCATCGCTGAGTTGCATGTACTCCGGCTCCATCGCGTTGATCTCATCGATGATGGGGCTAAGCCGGGCCAGCGCTTTGTCGCTGTCGCTGCCGACGAGTTTGGTCAAAAAGTTCTTCAGCATGGTTGGTTGCATATAAACGGCAGAGGTCAGGCCGCCGGTGCGTGTGCTGACTGTGCCCTGAGGTTTGTGCTTATGAAACTGGAATTATAGCGATACACGCCGCATGGGGCTGGCGAGCCGGCATGCGTTCCTGCTGGGCAGCATACCTTTGGGATATTAGCGGGGTATAAGCGGCCCAGTCGAGAGAGGCCAGGTGGACGCCACTGGCCTCTCTCGATTGCAGACTACAATCTTTGCCTATACATGAGCCACGAGCAAGCGCTGCTACGTTGCATGCAAGAACGCGATCAGGATATGGCCGCCGCCTCAGGCGCGCTGGCAGAGCTATACGACTTGTATGTGCGGCGCGTCTACTCCCACGTGGCGATGGTGTTGGGTGAGTCCACCGCGGCCCAGGAAGTGACGCAAGACACATTTATGAAAGTGTGGCTGCACCCCGAACAATATCACTACGATAGCGGCAACTTTGCCGGCTGGTTATTGACCATCGCCCACCGGGCCGCCATCGATCGCATTCGCCACGATAAGCGCGACCAGCATTTGTCATCGGTGGATGAGATTGGATTTCCCGATCTGGTGGACCCCGAACAGGCCGCGGCGACCATCTGGCGCGAATGGCTATCGGTGCTGGATCAGTTGCCGGCCGAACAGCGAGATGTCATTGTGTTGGGGTATTACCACGGTCTGAGCCAGACCGAAATTGCGGCGCAACTGCGTTTGCCGCTCGGCACCGTCAAGACACGGGTGCGGCTGGCGATGGGAAAGTTGCGAGACCTGTTGCGAGACCTAGACCTATTGAACGAGTCGAGCTAGAAATGTTGCGTAAGCGCATTTCTACTTAGAAAAATCGAACTTTACTGAGAGATCAGGCAATTGATGTGGTTTTTGAGGCGAAGTTACGACATTGAGAAACCAATAAAAATTTAGCTTAAATCTGATCCATGCTGGTTTAACGTTATTCTTAATACGAGAGTGTGCAAGTTCGTGCGAGTTCGTTATGAGCGTGAATGTGGGGCGGGGAATGGGAAGTGAAATTGGTCGGCCAATGATGCCTGAAGAAGCCAGTGCTTTGCTGGGCGCTTATGCATTGAACATGCTCAGCACGGCCGAACACGCGGCCGTGGATGTCCAATTGAAAGCCACACCCGAGCTGCGGGCAGAGCTGGCCATGCATCGGCAAACCCTCATGCGTCTCAACAATGCCGAGCCCCTGCGCGAGCCACCTGCCCAGATGAAAGCGCAATTAATGGCACAGATTATGGCGACGACGGCCAGGCCCGCAACCGCAGCGCCGGCCAAAACGTCATCGTCCCAAGCGGCCCCCCAGCCTCGACGCGCTGGCCTGGGTGATTGGTTGCGCGGCGCGCTGGCGTTGCCGCGGGTTGCGGTGGGGGCCCTGACGTTGGTTGCAGTGCTGGCCGTGGGGGGTCTGGGTACCCAGGTGGTGCGGCTGACCAATGAGCAAATCGCCTATCGGCAGGCCATGGTGCTGATGTACGACACGACAGCGTCGAGTGTGCCGTTGAAAGGCCGGCCTGCTGCGCCGGATGCGACGGGGACGCTGCGTTTCCGGCCGGAGGGGCAGGTGGCCGTGCTCGAAGCCCACGATCTGCCAGTGTTGGAATCGACCCGGGCCTATCAACTGTGGCTGGTCTACCCCGACGAGACCCGCGACACCGGCGCCATCTTTCAGGTGACTGAGCCGGACGGCACAACAACCGTGGTCGTGCGCTCACCCAGGCCATTTCAGAGCTACGTGCGGTTTGGCATCAGCATCGAGCCCGCCGGTGGCTCCCCCGCGCCGACCGGTCCGGGTGCGCTGAGCAGCCGGGTGTGAGGGAGGGGATGAAGGTGTGAGAGTGTGAAAGTGTGAGAGTGTGAGGGGATGAGAGTTTAAACGTTCGTCATCTCTTCATGCTTTCTCACACCCTCACACCTTCATCCCCTCCCCGATCCCTCCCCGGTATTT
>Ga0105046_10019807_pt1 | contig 10194 bp, 4 predicted proteins | sample MAT03_FD_78385 | JGI IMG/M metagenome (GOLD analysis project Ga0105046, IMG submission 78385) | Freshwater microbial communities from Lake Fryxell liftoff mats and glacier meltwater in Antarctica - MAT-03 (megahit assembly) | ecosystem: Environmental > Aquatic > Freshwater > Ice > Liftoff... | reverse complement strand
GGGCTTGCGCGGCAGCTTGCTCAATCGTGTAGTTTTCACTGCTCGTCAGCTTGGCGCGCTCAATCTCGGCAAGCACGCGAGCGGACCAGTGGGGAATGGGCACGAACGCCGTGCGCGTGCCCCGAGGCAGCGACCGAATCAGCGCCTCGATCTTCTCCCTGTGCCAGCCCGGAACCAGCCACGTGCCTGCATGTTCGGGCACTGCCGCGAGCGCCTCAAGTGAGAGCTGCGCCGTAATGCCATCGGCCGGACTGGTCGGATCATTGAGGTAGCGCAGCGACGCAATGACACCGCCAAGGTCAAGCGTGTCAGGGAAGTCCGCATCGCTCAGCCGCTGACCTTGCTCAGTGAGCACTTCCCGCTGCGAGAAGTAGAGCAGCATGGGGTGATGCTTCTCGACATCGAGTCGCCAACGCTCAAACTCAGAAACGGCCGAAATGCCCGCCGGTACATGCCGGTCGTAGAAGTCATAGCGAACCGAATCGTCGGCGATGAGGTCCGATCGGCGCAGTCGCGTCTGCAGGCGATTGGCCCGCTGCATAAGTGCAGAGTTGTGATCGACAAACGGGCCGCTCGACTGCATCTGCCCCTCGACCAGTGCAGCACGAATGAACAAATCACGCGCCAGCGCGGGGTCCTGCTCATGGAAGGGCACGCGCCGTCGCCCGTAAAGCTCCAGGCCGAACAACGTGCCCTTTTCGTAGGCCATCACCTTTTCAGCCCGCTCGTCGTAGTGCGGGTCGAAGTGCGAGAACTTCATCAGCGATTTGCCGATGCGCTCAATGGCCTCCACCGTCACCGCGGCGTTGCAACGGGCATAAAGCTTGGTCGTACGCACCAGCTCCGCGCTCACCACCCATTTAGGTTGCTTTTTAAAGATGCCCGAGCCGGGGAAGATGCTGAATTTGACCGAGCGCGCACCCATGTACTCATGCGTGTCGGTCTTGGTGCCAATAAACGAGAGCAGCCCGGCCAGCACCGCCCGGTGGATCGCCTCTGGTTTGGCGGGTGCCGCATTCACGCGAGCTTGCATCGGCCCGAGCATGTCAGTCAGTTGCCGCTGCACATCGCGCCATTCGCGAAGCCGCACAAAGGAGACAAAGTGCTCGCGGCAGAGCTTGCGCAGCTTGCCGCCAGTCAGTGTGCGCTGCTTGCCTTCAAACCACGTCCACAGGCGCAGCAAGCCCAGAAAGTCGCTGGTTTCATCGCGAAAGATCGCCTGCCGCGCATCAGCGAGCTGGGCCTGATCCATCGGCCGCTCGCGCGGGTCCTGCACGCTCAAGGCCGAGGCCAGCACCAGCATCTCGGATAGGCAACCCTCATCGGCGCCAGCCAGCACCATGCGGCTGACGCGCGGATCGATCGGCAATCGCGCCATCGCCGCGCCCATTGGTGTCAGGTTCAGCGCATCATCGACAGCGCCAAGCTCACTGAGAGTCTCGTAGCCATCCTTGATCTGCCGCGCCTCGGGCGGCTCCACAAATGGGAACTGCTCGATATCCCCCAGCCGCAGATGCAGCATCTGCAAGATCACACTCGCCAGCGAGTCGCGCAGAATCTCGGGGTCGGTAAATGCTGGCCGCGCGTTAAAGTCTGCCTCGTCATAGAGCCGCACGCACACACCCGGCCCGATGCGGCCACAACGGCCTGAACGCTGCTTGGCTGAGGCCTGCGAGATCTTCTCAATCGGCAGACGTTGCACGCGCGACCGCACCGTGTATCGGCTGATGCGCGCAAGCCCACTGTCGATGACGTAGCGCACGCCCGGCACCGTGATGGATGTCTCGGCCACGTTGGTGGCCAGCACCACGCGCCGGCCCACACCTGGTTTGAAGATGCGCATCTGCTCGCCCGCTGGCAGCCGCGCGTACAACGGCACAATCTCAATACTGTCGTGGCCGCGGCCCGGCCGGTCGTACCCCGCCTCGGCGAGCAACTGCTGACAATCGCGAATCTCGCGCTCTCCCGGCAAGAAGACCAGCACATCGCCGCCGGTCCGCTCGCCACTCAGCGTCGCCGAGCGTGCAAACAGCTCGCCCACCGTCGCCACCACCGCGTGCTCCAGCGATTCCTCCAGCGCATCCTCATCAAACTCAGGGTCGGACATGTCCCGAATCGTGCCCGGCAGCTTGAGCGGGCGGTACTCCACATCAACTGGGTAGGTGCGCCCCGAAACAGTGATGATCGGGCACTGCTCTGGCCCGCCGAAGTGTGCGCTCAGCCGCTCGGGGTCAATCGTGGCCGAGGTGATGATGATCTTCAGATCAGGCCGCTGCGGCAGAATGCGGCGGAGATAGCCCAGCAAAAAGTCGATGTTCAGCGTGCGCTCATGGGCTTCATCGATAATGATGGTGTCGTACTTGCGCAGCTGGCGGTCGCTCTGTGTTTCAGCGAGCAAAATACCATCGGTCATCACCTTGACCATGGTGCCGCCGTGCGTGCCATCAGTAAACCGCACCTTAAAGCCGATCGGTCCGCCGGGTCGGTCAAGCTCAGTGCCAAGCTCCTCAGCCACGCGCGTGGCGACCGATCTCGCGGCGATCCGCCGCGGCTGGGTGTGCCCGATCATGCCCGCCACGCCGCGGCCCATCTCCAGCAAGATCTTGGGCAACTGCGTGCTCTTGCCCGAGCCCGTCTCGCCGCATACCACCACCACCTGATGCGCTGCGATGGCCTTGGCAATCTCTACTCGCCGCGCCACCACGGGCAGCGTCTCATCGAAGGTGATCCGCCCGGCTAGCGCATCGGCATTGGCTTGGCGCGGGTGAACGCGCTCTTGCTGCGGCAGAGTCCTTTCTGATGCGCGATCCCTTATCGCTTCGCGGTGAGCTGGTGGCGATGGCGAAGGTGATGGCAAAGGCCGCGGCGCGCTTCGCTCTGCTCGTGGCGAGCTGCGCTCTTGCTGTTGTCTTTTCTCTTGCTGTTGCCTGCGCTCACCTTGCTGCGCCACGCGCTCCGCCCGGGGCGGATTGCGTTCTGTTTGCTGCGGGCTGCCCGCTTGCCGCCCATCTCGCTGCCGCGCGATGTTGCCCGCATGGCCGATCAATGCCTTCAACTCCGGCATCACATCGCTGCCCGACTGATGCGCGCGCACCAGCACATCGAGCCGTTGCCGCAGTTTCGGCTGCGCTGCCGCCGCGCACATGGCAATCAGCTCCGCCACCGGAGCAAAGTTGAGGTTCGCCTGTGCTGGTCTACGCCGCTGGGCCCTCGAGTTTTGCCGAGGTGCCGAGCTTGCATCGCTCGGTTTTTCTGAAGGAGAGGGGGCGTTCATGTGCCGCGCCGATTCCCGAACAGGTCCACATGCAATCGGGTGCAATAGCGCCAGCCCTTGGCCATGCACACCTCAAGTAGTTGCTGCTTCGTGCTGGCCGCAGGGGCGCTCGTCCCTTCCGGCATCAGCAACACATCCGCCGCGGGCATCGGTGGCAACTGAGCCAGCAGAGTTTCGATCTCCATCACATCGGCCGGGCCGCAGAAGACAAACTTCAGTTGCACATCGCGCTGCATCTGCTGGGCGCGAGTAATAAGCGTGCCGAGCGCATCAAGGTTGAGCCGCGCCGCATCGTGCCGCTTGGCCCAAGTGCCATCGGGGTCGCGAGCATCCTGCCGCGGCGTGGATGAGGCCAACTTCGGGCTGATCGAAAGCAAATCGGCATCGGTGGCCACGTCCACAGTGCCAGCGGTTTCAATGGTCACAAACAAGTTTAGATCGCGCAGGGCGCGCACCAGCGCGGGCAGTGCGGGGGCCAGCATGGGTTCGCCACCGGTAAGAACCACATCGGCAATGCGTGTGCGGGGCCAGCGTAATGGGCCAGTGAGCTGGCCGGTTAGCGGGCTGGCGTCCTGTGTAGCGCCTTGTGTGGGGGGCGTCTCGCCATCACGCAGCTCGCGGGCCAACGCGAGCAGTGCGCTCGTGCTCCAGAGCTTGCCCTCAGGTTGCCAGCTCGCATACGGCGTGTCACACCACGTGCAGCGCAGGTTGCAGCCACTGGTGCGGATGAACAAGCTGGGGATGCCGGTGCGCTTGCCCTCTCCTTGCACGGAGGCAAAGACCTCGCTGATGAAGAGCGACGATGCGACGGCCGCGGCCGCCGGCGGGGTGGCGAGCGAGGTGGCAGATGGCGTGCCGGCTGCGGTGCCTGGTTGAGTGCCGGGTGCGGAGCGAGCGAGCGGAATGTCAGCCCTTGGATTCAGCACGTATATGCAACTATAAAAGTCGTTGCCGGTCGGGCGGCGGCACGTAAACCGCCCGCTTGGTTCCGGCTGGAAGGTACGTACCGAGTTGGCAAGGGCTGGTTCGGCACGAACTGGTCTATATATAGGTAGGCCGGGCGGGTCACCGGTTGGCCGAGCACTTTGCCTGTTTCGCCGTCGCCAAACTCGTCTGCGGCTCCTGCTCCACTCAAGCCCTGAGCCGAACAAGCGTTAGGGGCCGGTGCCCGCCGCGGTTTTTTGGCTTGACTGCCTGCTTTACATGCCGCTGAGTTCAAGGCCTTTGGGCCCCAGCGTCACCACCGTCACCTTGCCCAGCGAGCGGCGGGTGATGTACTCATTGAGGTCGGCCAGTGAGACGGCCTGGAGCGCTGCGCTGATCTCGGCAAGTGAGCGGGGCCGCCCGAGGCGATAGAAGTCGTTGCCAAGACCGAGGGCGCGAGCCATCATGCTCTCACCGGCGAAAACCAGACGGGTTCGCGCACCAACCAGGGCGCGTTGGTGCTCATCGGCCGTGATGGGTGAGAGCGGCGCTGCGCCCGCGGCGACCTTGCGCAGTTCGGCCAGCATCACATCAAGCGACTGCTGGGCCTTATCTGGTGTGGTGCCGACGTAACCGGTTGAGAAGCCAAAGCCAAGCTCTGGGCTGTAACCGATGGCCACCGAGTAGCAGAGTGCGCGCTTCTCGCGCACCTCGGTAAAGAGTCGCGATGAACTACCCGCAGACAGCACCGCCGTCAGGATTCGCTCGCGTGGCACATCGGCGGTGCCTTCGGCCGGACCATCGTGGGCGAGGTGGATGTGAACCTGATTGCTCGGCTCGCTGAGATGGTGCATCGTGCCAGACAGCGTGCTGCTGGTTCGCTCCGGCAGCGCACACGACCCTGCGTATCCGGCCGACGGCTTGAAGATGCGCTCAAGGGTTTCGGCAACCTCCGCCGGGTTCACCTGCCCGCTGATGGCCAGGATGGAACCCTTGGGCGTGCAGCGCGCGGCCCAATGGCTCACGATGTCGCGCTGGCTGATCGCCTTGAGGCCTTGTTCGGTGCCGATGGTGCTCCGGTTTAGGGGCAGCGGCATGGCGCGCTCGACGAGAATCTTGGAGGCGTAGTCGGAGAGATCATCTTTCAGCCCGGCCACTGTTTGCAGGCAGAGCTCGCGCGATGGCTCGATGCCATCAGCGTCGAAGCGCGGGTTGAGCACCATGTCGGCCAGCAGGTCAAGGGTGGGCGTGAGTCGATCTGCCAGGAAACTGGCGGTAACGCGAATGAAACTGCCGCCAACATCGGCCGATCGTGAAACGCCGAGGGCATCAAAGGCATCCGCCTGCTCGCGGCTGGTGCGTGTGCTTGAGCCGCGCATGAGCAGCTCGGCAATCATCGCCGCCATGCCTTGGCGATCATCGGGGTCGGTGCTTGCGCCGGCGGGCACCATCCAGCAGATTGCCGCGGAACGCACCGATGGATTGGACTCGATGATCAGCGGCAGGCCGCAGGAAAGGGTGGTTACAGAGATGGTGGTGGACATTCGGGGCAACGGTACGTCGTACCACGCGAGCAATCGGCCCCGAGCATCGAAGTTGGACCGCGTTTCGTACGTGACAATGGGGCAGCAGTGGCCATGAACGAGGGATAAACGAGGAACGAATCAGAGATGACCGAGGGATGACCACGGGATGAGCGAGGCCATGAGGGAGGCCATAAGGGTGAACTCCCCATCAGCGGAGATGCCATCACCATGCCTTGCGACATCATCGCGAGCACCTTCAGGAGCGCGCAAGACCATCGCGCAGCGCGCTGCAACCAAGAATTTTCAGATTGTTGAAAAATATTTTTGCGCTGTCGGTAAGCGTGAGGAGCGTGCTCTTCGCGCTCGCGCCGATGGCCATCGCGCGCTCCCTGCGCGCTGCGATGATGCCGTCTCTTCGCTCCATTGCGCACCCCATCGCGCACCCCATCGCACCCCCGCGCGCTCGGTGCGCTCATGCTCGTCAGCATCGGTCATCAGCGCGCCTCAGTCCCGCCTCTACCGCGCGAGTAGAGCCGTTACAGCGCGCGATGAGCCATGCGACGACGATGCAAGATCGTGAACGATGGTGGTTAGATGCCCGGATGATCCACGCATGATCTTGGCATGATCGCCTCACGATGCCGGATCGCCCCTTTCGCGATCATCGCGCTGCGCGCTACTGGTTCATCGCGCCGGTTGTGCCGTCTATGCGCTGTGTGCGCACGCCATCGTGCACGCACCGCCCCTCGCGATGAGCGATCAATCAACGCGCTGCGGCATCATCATCACGCATGCGCTCATGCCCATGGCGCTTTGCGCATGATGCGTGATCATCGCGCGCGCGATGATGCTCATCGCGCGCTGAGGAACCTTGAAAACGATTCATGCGTACTTGACAACGTGTCGTTTGTCGTGTCTAGTAGTGCATCGAGCACTGAGGCAGTGATGCCAACGTGATCGATGCTCAAGCACTCACACTGCTTGATCCGATACCCAAGACTGTTCATGCCTGCTCATCCTCGCGTCGTGTTGACGTGTGAATGCAGATGAGTGGGAAACCCCGTTTCGGACACTGTCCGAGGAGCATTGCAATGGCTAAGAAAGCAGCAAAGAAGAAAGCAACCAAGAAGAAGGCAGCTAAGAAGAAGGCCGCAAAGAAGTAACTCAGTTTCTGAGTTGCTGATTTGACCAGAAGGTTCGCTTGCCGCGGCACCCTGTCACTCAGGGCTCCGGTTGTTCGGAACAGACAACAAGGTCATGTGCCTTGTTGAGCACGCCGCGGCACATCAGTGTTGTCGATTGCACAATCGCCCATCAAGGGCGAAACTTGGTGCACCACCATTGATGGACAACCGTCATACCCGCTGAGCGGAGACGCCGCGGCGCTTGGGAAACCGAGCTCCGCCTGTGCGACCCGCTGGGTAGACGCGAAGGTCGTCGCCACAAGGTCGCCTAACGGTGACCTTGCGGCCTTTTTGGAGCAAGTTCGCCCGCTCGCACACCTCCACGCCCGTCAAACCGAGCGCAGCCCGCCCCGTTCGGAAGGCGGCCGCACGGCAAAATGATCCGATCAGCCCCGATCTTGAGCGCATCGGCAGCGATTGCGTAGCCATCGCGCAACAACGGGTTGTGACGAGTTTGGTCGCTCGCTACCCTTTGCGGACGACTTCACCTATCCTTCTATATGTCCGTGTTCCGCATTGCCATCGTCGGCCGCCCCAATGTGGGCAAGTCATCGCTCACCAACATGCTCGCGAGCCGCAAGGTCTCGATTGTGGACCCGACGCCGGGTGTCACGCGCGATCGGGTGAGTACCCAGATCTCCCTCGAACACTCCGACTTCACCCGGCCTGAGATGTCCATCGAGCTGACCGACACCGGCGGGTATGGCGTGTACACCGTTGAAGGGCGCAAGGTAGACGAGGCAGGGTTCGATCTCTCGGCCCTCACACGCGATATCGAGCAGCAGATTTCCAAGGCGGTGGCAGAGGCCGACCTGGTTCTCTTCGTCATCGACTCGCAGACGGGCGTCACAGCGCAGGATCAGGAAGTGGCCCGCCTTCTTCGCGAGGGCGGTCTGGTTGCGCTCGGAGATGAGCAGGCGCGTCGTCGCCGCGCGGCAAGTGGTGTGCGCGCACCTGAAGTGCTGGTCGTAGCCAACAAGGTCGATGGTCAGCAATGGGAGATGCACGCGCTGGAGGCATCGATGCTCGGCCTGGGCGAGCCGGTTGCCGTATCGGCCAAAAATAACTTTCGCCGGCGCGAGTTCTCTGATGCTGTCTACGACGCCATCAACGAGATCAAAGCCGGTCGCGCGCGTGTTGCCAAGGAACTGGCCGACAAGCACCTCAAGGCCGGCACCAAGCCCGCGCCGATCAAGAAGGAAGAAGAGCGGCCCAGCGTGCCTGAGATGAAAGTCGCGATCGTCGGCAAGCGCAATGCCGGCAAGAGCACGCTGGTCAACCATCTGGCCGGCCAGGAACGCGTCATCGTCAGCGAGATCCCCGGCACCACGCGCGATGCCATCGATGTGCGCTTTGAGCTTGACGGCCGCTCGCTGCTGGCCATCGATACCGCAGGCCTGCGCCGCAAGAAGAGTTTTCAGGATCGCATCGAGTGGTTCGCCCTCGATCGCATGCAGCGCGCCATTGATCGAAGCGATGTCGCCCTCATGCTGATCGATGCCACCGTGCCCATCAGCCATGTCGATCATCAAGTTGGCATGATGCTGGCCAAGAGCTTCAAGCCCGCCATCATCGTCATCAACAAGTGGGATGTCGTCAAGGACCGCTTTTTGCAACAAGGCCGTCGCGCGCGCCGCGGCGAGGCAGTCACCGTTGAGGCCTATGAGGAATACCTCCGACGCAACCTCAAGGGCCTCGATTACGCCCCCATCGCGTTCGTCTCGGGCAAAGAGGGCACCAACGTTGCCGAGACGGTCGATCTCGCCTTTGACCTGATGAACCAGTCGCGCAGTCGCGCCAGCACCGGCAAGCTCAACCGCATGGTGCGCGAGTTCATGACGCGCCAAGGTCCGGCCAACAAGCTGGGCACCTTCGCCAAGCTGCTCTTTACCGCACAGGTTGAAACCCAGCCGCCAACGATCGTTTGCATCGTCAACAAGGCCGAGCTGTTCAACCGCTCCTACGAACGCTTCCTCATCAACCGCTTCCGTGAGGAACTGCCCTTCCCTGAAGTGCCCATCAAACTCATCATCCGCAGCCGCCGCCCGATGGAAGAGATCGATGAGGCCGAAACCGATGAGGCAATGGAGAAGCAGGCCAAGCGGCTGAGCGCATCGGAGATCGCCGCCAGAGAACTCGGTGGCACATCGGCCGGACTGCCATCGGGCGGTTCGCGCACGGCTGCGGACTTCTTCGATGAGCCCGTCGCCTTCGTCGACGAACCATCCAACCCCAAGGCCAAGGGCGGCAAGGCCGTCACGCTCAGCGGGTATAAATCCGCCGCGGCGGGCAAACGTGGCAAATCGGCCAGCGCTGCCGCACTGCCCAACTTTGCCCAAGGCCCATTCGGCGGGCTTGACGATCTACACGATGATGAAAAGCCCGAGGATGATCTGCCAGATGATGCCGTCGCGCATGCAGAGCTGGCCAGTGACGATGACGATGTGCTGACCGCCGACGGATCACTGCTGGACATTCACGATGAAGGTGACGGCTTTGGCGATGCCGAGCACGCCGATGCCAACGATGATGACGATGAGGATGCCGAAGGTGCCGAGCCAGCAGCTCTGAAGGTCGCAGCGCTAGCGCCAGCCCGCGGCAAACCCGCAGCAGCCCGCAGCAAACCCGCGGCGGCCCGCGGCAACCCCGCAGCAGCGGCAGCCGCTGCCGATCGGGCCAAGCCCAAGCGACCGATCGGGGCAACCAAATCTCGCGGCTCAGACAAGGCCCGCGGTGCCCCCAAATCTCGCAGCGCCGGCAAGGCCCGTCCAGGTGATCGTGCAAGGCCAGCCGCCGCTTCAGGCAAGGCGGCGGGCAAGGCATCGGCCAAGCGCGGGGTCGCGAGCGGCCGAGCAGGCAAGCCCACTGCCAAGGCGGCCAGCCCGCGCGGTGCAACCGGCCGCGCGGCCGGGCCCAAAGGCAAGCCAAGCGGTTCCCGTCCAGCTGGTCCTGCCAGTTCATCACGCCCAGCCCGCCCGGCTCCCCGTTCAACCAAGCGCTCAAGCGCACGCTCACGATAGATTTATCAATCAGTCGCGAAAGTGACTGTCGAGATCAACCCTCATGCCGCTGCAACACACTTCGTTTCGTTCCGCTCGTTCATTTTTGTCAGCAGGTGTGCTCGCTGTTTGCTGCTCGCTCGGCCTGGCAGTTGGCTGCGATGCACAGCCCGCCAGTGCGCCTACTGCCCCGTCAGCCCCAACCCCCGCGCCAACAACGCCAGCAGTTGCACCATCAGCCGCTCCCGGCCCGGCACTAACTTCCGCCCAGTCAGCCAAACAACCCG